>Ga0268299_1000679_pt1 | contig 91377 bp, 92 predicted proteins | sample NOBtaG_FD_193484 | JGI IMG/M metagenome (GOLD analysis project Ga0268299, IMG submission 193484) | Activated sludge microbial communities from bioreactor in Nijmegen, Gelderland, Netherland - NOB reactor | ecosystem: Engineered > Bioreactor > Aerobic > Activated sludge | place: Netherlands... | reverse complement strand
CAAGACCAGCCGCACCGCCTGCTCCCGGAACTCCTTCGTATACTGCTGTCGCGGAATCCGTTCCATTTCACACCTCCAGCCCTTAGATTGTAGGTTGAAGGCGTCCACTTTTTCGAGCTTACCTCAGTCTCTGAAAACGTCCCCGCAGAGCCCCACTGGCGTGTCATGCGACCGTGCCGAAGCCAAACACCCGCTGTCATCAAGTCGTCACCTCCCGCTCACAGGTTCGGATACACCCACAAGGTCGTTCTATCAGCGTGGATGTGCTCATCGTGAATAATGCAGGTTAGGCCTGTTCGGTGGGTTCAGATCCTCCCTTTCACCTGAACGTCTTAAAATTCCATTCAGCGCACGCAGCGAAGTCCGGCATGCAAGCACAGGTGTTTCGTACTCATTCAAGATAAGCACCAATCAGCACAAACAAACACTCCAACGGTTCTCAAGCTTCCTTGTTTATGCTATGGTTGTTAAATATGCGTTCCCAGAAAACCCGTCACATCCTAGCTATCGGTTGGATCACCCTCCTGGTTTGTGCCTGGACCACGGCAGACCTTGTGATTGATCTGGTTTTCGAAGAGCCGCACATGGCGGTCAACACCCAGGCGGCCACTGAGGAACCAGACAATCCGGCTGAACATCTCCTCTTCCCGTCGCAGCAAATAGACAACTCCTACGCAATCGTCGTCCCAACAGCTCCAGCAGTAGACCTCGGCATGTTCTCCATTGCCCTGACGGTAGCGGACAGCACGGCTCGGTCAACCGCATGCTCACATTCCCCTCCAGCACCAACCACACTCAGTTCTTTTTCGGTCCCTCTTCGCATCTAAAGCCATCCAGTGTCTCCACGTAGGGCACTCGTCCACGCACGTGACGAGTGTGTATTCATTTACGGAGGCCTGTGATGCAACACACCTGTATTTGTTTAAAAAACCTGCATATTCTCTTCCGACTGTGCCTGGCTACGGTTTTAGGACTAGTCCTCTCCCATCAGGCCGCCCTCAGTACCGCCCTGGCGGCCAACGGCATTGCAGACGGGGAGACCATTACGATAGAGACCGTCCGTATCGAAGGGCTGACCCACACGAAACAGGAGACCATCCTCCGGTTGCTATCTCGCTCCGTGCCAGCCACTTTTACGCAAGCTGAGGTTGAGGAGTTTGAGCGACGGGTGCGAAACCTAAGCCTGTTCGATCACGTACAAGTCACACGCGAGGGTTCGTTGGTAACGGTGGAGGTGCAAGAAAAGATCACATTAGCTCCAATCCTGAATTTTACCAGTGGCACCAGTATAAAAGATCTGAATGCCACGGTCGGTCTGGTGGAATACAACCTGTTCGGCACAGGCACGCAACTCGGCGGGCAGTTCAAGTACAGTGAGCGTGGGCCGAACATCGACCTGTGGCTCTCGCAACATGCCTTCGAGCCAGACCGATGGGCCAAAGAGATTAAGGGATCCTACAACGTGAATGGCATCCAGTTCGCGGATTCGACGACAACCTGGACTCGCAATCGTATCGGAGGCGAGTTTGAGCTGAAAGGCCCGTACCGATATGGCTCACCCTTGCGCTATGAGGTGGTGCTGAGGTTTTACCGCGAGCAGATCGGCGACGAGAACGGTGCTCAACGCCCGCCTGACGGGTATTATGTGGGCCTCATTCCTGAAGTGACGTGGGACAAGTACCGCTGGCACGATCTAGTGCCGAGTGGGTACCGCATTTCGCTCGAGCTACGACCCGGCTTCTTTTTCGGCGCGAATCAGCAGCGCCATGAGGCCGAGCTGCGCTATCTTCAAGGCATCCCATTGGGGCCCACCACCGTACTGATGATCAATAGCGTGGCAGAGGCGGTCAATAATTCCGGGAATCCGAACCACAGTTTGCTAGTCGGCAGTATCGCCGGTGTACGGGGTCTGGCTGACAATCTCTATCGCAACCGCGCGCTGACCTACACCAACTTGGAACTCCGGCACGCGATTCATGTGGCGCCGCGTTGGGCAGTGCAAGGGGTCGTGTTTTCGGACTTTGGCGCATTCCAATCGTTCACCGAACAGGGAACCCTTCGTCCCTGGCGGGGCGCCGTGAACGTGGGGGCCGGGATCCGGGTGATCCCGACGTTCCTCACCAATACGCTTCTGCGAGTTGACCTGGCCCAATTGTTCTCGCCGAGCCCGAACTCTCTCATTCAGTTCGGGATCACGCAGTACTTTTAGGCCAAACTTAGCGAGGTCCTTTCGTATGCTCAGATGGACTTTCCAAGCCAACGGGCCATAAGCGCCTGGTCATAGTCGCATGCGTCGAAACAAATCCCAGTTGCCTGGGTTTCCTGCTATTGTAACCACGTGTGATGACGGTGAGAGGGAGGTTGCCTCCAAATGCTCATTTTGTTTCCGTCTTCCCCGTTACTCGAATCGTGTAGCGCCAGTACTCAGATAGGTTCCTTTCGGGGAGCCGGCTGGGACTCGAACCCAGGGCCCTCGCCTGAAAAGATCATGGCCTATGAATGATTACGGCTAGAGGATTCAATCGTTGATGCTCTCAATTGACGGAGCCTTGCTTCACCTTGATCACCTTTTACTGATGACTAGACGTTAAACCCAAACTACAGAATATCGGCTTCTTTGATGACGTCGTCTTTGCTATTTCATTCGCCTCCGATCCACACGCCAGCAGATCGTCGTAATAACAGACCTGCGAGGAAATATGTGAGGAACCATTCTACAGGGAAACTCCACCCATCATATTGGCTCACTTCACCTCCACCCTTTCTGATGGCGCTCGATACACACCGGTCACCCACATCCTGAGGAATTCACATGGACGCAAACTTTTGGCACAACCGATGGCAAACGAATCAGACCGGATGGCACGAGCGCGACGTCAACCCGCTTCTGATTGCCCACTTCCCTTCCCTGAATGTACCTCCTGGCAGTCGTGTATTCGTGCCTCTCTGTGGGAAGTCACTCGACCTCGGCTGGCTCTTATCCCAGGGCTATGCAGTGGCTGGGGCAGAACTCAGTGATCTAGCTGTGGCACAGCTTTTTGCCGAGCTGGGAATGGAACCGACCATCTCAGAAGTTGGGAAGCACGAACACTTTCATGGAGAGAAGATCGATATTTTCGTGGGTGATCTCTTTAATCTGTCTTCCGAAGTCCTTGGCCCTGTCGATGCAGTTTATGACCGGGCTGCGCTGGTTGCACTCCCGGAAGCCATGCGGGTCCAATACACCGCGCATCTCAAATCTCTCACGGCATTGGCACCTCAACTCGTGATCGGTTATGAGTACGACCAGGCCGTGGTACCAGGCCCCCCGTTTTCCGTCACCCCCGATGAGCTCCATCACCACTACGGCGACAGCTACACCCTCACTCCGCTGGTTCGTATAGAAGTCCCTGGCGGGCTCAAAGGGAAATGTCCGGCAACGGAACATGTTTGGCGATTGGAGAAACGACCGGTCTAGGATAAAGAAGAGGGCGGGAATATTTTCTATTACACTCCGATAGCCAAACGGACGGGATGGACGGTTTCCTGAATTCCGTACGGCCCGGTTGATTTCACCCGCTCAGGATCAACATACGTCCCGAACAGCCGATCCCATACGGTAAACAGGACTCCGAAATTTGCCCCAGCCCTCCCAAGCTCCTTCAGGTGGTGCACCCGATGATAACGAGGCGTGACGAAGAGCAACTCCAGCTTCCTCGATTGCCAGGTCACGTTCATGTGCATCCAGTTATTGATCAGCACCATCAGGTAGGAGTAGACCGGGAAAAACAATGCGGGTACCGGCTTGAGCAGTGGAAACGCCAGCAAATACGGCACATTGGCGAGGACGATTTGTGGAAAGCTCGCCAGGACACCGGCCAACCAGTACAACTCCGTTGGTGCATGGTGCCATCGATGGATCGACCACCCCCAGGACGTATGCCAAAACCGATGCATCCAATAGCCGATTCCGTCGAGAACGAACAGGAACACGATCAGCTTGAAACCGAATGGAAGTGCCTGCCAACGCCAATAGGAGTAGTGCGGAAACGGGATTTGGTTCGTCACCTGTGCGGCGAAGACGAAGAAAATCTGGTACGTGGTGAGGGCTGCCACATCCGGCAGGAATACCTGAAAATATTGGACTGGACGTGTGGCCCAACAATACTCCACCACGAAAAAGAGCAGGCCGATTCCCCAATATATGGCGATCCCTTCCCACGCAAACGTATGAGCAAGCGCGTCGAGCATTATTGTGACCTCGGACATGTGACTATATAAAAGGCAAGGCGGGAGGATCGCTCATCCTGAAGGCGCTGGTCAAGTCCGTAGGGCTACATCAAAATTAGGGGACTTTTCTGGCCACGAGAAGAGTTCTAATCACTCCATGGCCATGACAAGAAGATTGATACACGCTAGGATAGCTTGCTACTTGGAGAGCATTCGGAAGCAGAAGCTATACGGTTAGCTGACACAATTCTCGGTGCTGAGCGAAAGCACCTGGCAAATAGCCTTTACACATTAAACCGGAAATAGACAATATCTGCTTCTTTGATGACGTAATCTTTACCTTCAAGGCGGAAGAGGCCCTTCTCCTTCACCTTGGCTTCAGACCCGCAGGCCAACAAATCGTCATAGTGGTAGACCTCGGCGCGGATGAAGCCACGCTCCATGTCGGAATGGATCTTACCCGCCGCTTGCGGGGCTTTGGTGTTTCTAGGAATCGGCCAGGCGCGAGACTCGGTGTCGCCGGCGGTGAAAAACGTCACCAAATCCAGCAAGCTATAGGCTTCGCGCGTCAGCCGGACCAGGCCTGATTCGGTCAATCCCATTTCACTTAAGAAGTCCGTCCGTTCGCTTTCAGGTAACGACGAAAGCTCCGCTTCAAGCTGCCCGCAGATCGTGACAACTCTGGCCCCGCGCTTGGCGGCAAAGTCTCTCACCGTCTGGACCATGGCTTCGTCGGCATTCTTTCCTTCCGAAACGTTGGCTACAAACAGCACCGGTTTAGCCGAAAGCAGCTGGCATTCCGTGAGGAGCGCCCGTTCCTCTGCCGGGTATTCCCGATTCCCCAACCACTCACCCTTGTCGAGCTGGCTGATGAGCTTGGTGAGAAATTCCACTTCAAAAGCTGCCTTCTTGTCACCGGCTCGGACTTTCTTTTCGGTCTTCTGCTTTCGCCGATCGAGCGTCTCGAGATCGGAAAGCATGAGTTCGGTCTCAATGACTCCGATGTCACGGAGGGGGTCGACGCCACCGCTGACATGGACCACATCGGTCCCCTGAAAACAACGGACCACATGCAATAGCGCATCGACTTCTCGGATGTGACCAAGAAACTGATTGCCAAGTCCTTCACCTTTACTGGCCCCTTCGACCAGTCCAGCGATGTCCCGCACTTCCAGCGTGCTGTAGGTGGTTTTCTTCGAGGCAAAGATCTCCGTCAATTTGACGAGCCGAGGATCCGGCACCAGTGCCACGCCGGTATTGGGATCCACCGTGGCAAACGGATAGTTGGCCGCAAGTGCCCCACCACCGGTGAGTGCGTTAAAGACCGTCGTCTTACCAACGTTGGGGAGCCCGATCATGCCGCAACAGAGTCCCATAGATCTCCTGATAGTGCTGAGATTACAAGTTCTGAGTGCTGAGTTTTCAGCGGAGCTGTTTACTCAGTACTATTCTTCAGTCGTTTCTCGTTCTCTGACATTGAACTGATTCATCGCGACGTCTGGCCCTCGACGGATCAGACACTCCAGCGCGTCGACCGCTCGCTCCAGACAGGGTTCAAAGACCGCCAGTTCATCGTTTGGGACCGGTTCCAACACATAGTCCGCAGCATCCCGACCCGGTCCAGGCCGACCGACTCCAATCTTGAGTCTGATAAATTGCGGAGTGCCCAGCGCTTCGATGAGGGACTTGATCCCGTTATGCCCCCCATAGCCTCCGGAAAGTTTGATCCGCAGCCGACCCGGCTCTAAATCGAGATCATCATGGACGACGATAAGCTCATTGGGCGTGAGGGAATACTCTCTCAGAAGACCCTTCACGGGAGGACCGGAACAGTTCATCCAGTCGAGGAGACCAGCCAGCTCGATTAGTTCTCGTCCAAGTCGCCCGGAACCTCGCTGAGCAGTCCCGCGCGGTGAGAGCCGGATCGACCATCGAGCGGCAGCCCGCTCGATGGCCCACATTCCGACATTGTGACGGGTCTGGGCATAGGCCTTTCCCGGATTGCCCAGTCCAACAAGCAGACGCAACGTTACTTCTTCTTTTCAGCTTCTTTCTTCTCAGCCTTGGGCGCGGCAGCCGCGTCTTTCTTCTCTCCGCCCTTGGCGTCACCGGCAGGCGCTGCGGCACCAGCTTTGGCCGGCTCGCCCCCAGCCCCTTCGGCACCCGCTTCTTTGCCTTTCGCCACGACTTCCGGCTCGCCTGCAACACCCGCACCACTGGTCAGCAAGGCCTCCAGTTTCGCATCCGACATCGGAGCCGCGACACTCACCACCATCTGCTCAGGCTCATCTAAGAACCGGATTCCCTCGCGCGCGCCAATTTCTTTCACATGGATACCGCTCCCGATGGTCAAGGCCGATGCATCCACCTCGATGTGATCAGGCAATGCCGCGGGCAAACATTCGACATGCATGTCGCGCATGTTGTGGTGCAACACACCACCTTCCTTCACGCCAGCGGGAATGCTGCCGATGACCTTGACCGGCACCTTGACCCGAATCGGTTTACTCATGGAAATTTCAAAGAGATCGGCATGCAACAACGCTCCCGTCACCGGATCTACTTGATAGTCTCGCAAGAGTGCGGTACGGCTCGGCTTGGACTTGGCCCCACTGACCGTCAGTGAAATCAACGCAGTACTGCCCGCGTGGGACTTCAGAATCTTGACCAAGTCGTCGGGGTTGGCGATCAGCGAGAGACATTCACCCTGGCCGTACAACACCGCCGGAATTTTCCCTGCCCGTCGCATCGACCGCGCAGCTCCCTTACCCGCTTGTTCTCGCACCGCTACCGTCAAATCGAATTTCATGATTCTCCTCCGTCTCCCCAGCTTTCAGCACAACGCCCGGCCCAGACCGGGCTAGGCAAATAGTGAACTCACCGACTCATCTTCATGAATGCGCCTGATCGCTTCGCCTAAGAGCGGCGCCACCGACAATTGATGCAATTTCGGACAGATCAACTCTTTCCCTCGCAACGGAATGGTGTTGGTGATCACCACTTGGGAAAGGCACGACGACTGTAATCGTTCCAGCGCCGGCCCAGACAATACCGCATGGGTGCAGGCGGTCATCACCTCTCGCGCCCCATGATCGAGACAAGCCTGAGCCCCCTGAACGATCGTACCCGCCGTATCGATCATGTCATCAAGGAGAAGGACTCGCTTTCCCTGCACATCCCCGATGATATTCATGATCTGGGCTTGATTGGGACCTTCTCGGCGTTTATCAATGATGGCCAGGTTGGCCTGAATCCGTTTGGCTAAGGCCCGGGCTCGCTCCACCCCCCCGGCATCGGGAGAAACCACGACGAGATCGGTCATTTGTTTTTTGATGATGTAGTCCAGCAAGACCGGAAGTGCGTACAAGTGATCAACCGGCACGTTAAAGAATCCCTGGATTTGTCCGGCATGAAGATCCATCGAGAGCACACGATCGGCCCCGGCCGTGGTCATCAAGTCCGCGACCAACTTGGCGGTAATGGGAACACGGGGTTGATCCTTCCGATCCTGACGGGCATATCCAAAATACGGGATCACCGCCGTGATACGATTGGCGGATGAACGTTTCAGCGCATCAATGATGATCAACAACTCCATCAAAGAATCGTTGACCGGCTGACAACAGGACTGCACAACGAAGACATCGGCACCCCGAACATTTTCGTCGATCTTGACACGGATCTCGCCATCGCTAAATGAAGAGACCGTCGCTTCCCCTAACTTTTGCCCAAGGTACCCGCATATCTCATGCGCAAGCGCAAGATTGGCGTTGCCAGAGAAAATTTTCAATTCTCTGTTCATCGAACGTTCCTAACTGATCGTCTCGTCTTTAGTCTAACGTGCTGGATTCTCTAGTGGTTCTTGTGCGGCACGCAATGCTGATCGCGATCAGCATGACAACACACGTCGCAGCACACACGACTGGGGAAACCAATCAAGGGATGAAACTGTATAAGAAATCTCCGGTCTGTGTCAATAAACGACCCGAAGAATGTTGGAATCGGTCAACTATGAGGGGTACGAGGTCTGTGCGACAAAAACTTTGAACTGTGGCTCATTCATAAATAGAGCCTGTGCCTGACGAGCCTTGGCTTCATCACGAAACACCCCGAAAACGGTCGCCCCGCTCCCCGAGAGGAGCGCCACGTCAGCCTCGAGAGTCAGCAGTCGATGCTTGATCTCCTGCAGCAGGGGGTAGGCCTTAAACACCGGTCCTTCGAAGTCGTTTTCTGCCGCCTCCAGCACCTGCTCCCATCCCAACTCAGAGGCTTGTTCCAACATGGCATGGGATTGGGACAGTGGGACCACACCGGCTCGATTGGCAGTGAGCTGCTGGTACGCCCACTTCGTTTCCACCGGGAAACCCGGATTGACCAAAACAACCCATCGCGTTCCTTTGATCCGAATCGGCGCAACCTGCTCACCACGACCTGCCACGGTCGCGGAGGGCGCAAAGAAAAAGAACGCCACATCGCTCCCGAGCGTTTGGCCAATGTGCGCCATCTGTTCCGCCGACCATCCTAGATTGAACAACTGGTTCAGGCCGATAATCGTCGCAGCCGCATCACTACTACCACCTCCCAAGCCGGCTCCCATTGGAATCCGCTTTGCGAGGGTGATGTCCAATCCTCCTGTTCGCCCACTCTGCTCCATGACCGCCACGGCCGCACGAGAGACCAAATTGGAGTCATCCGTCTTCAACGATGGCTCGTCACAGCGCAATGTAACCCCGGAATGGGCGCCAGTCAGTGCAAGGGTGATCTCGTCCTCCACCTGGACCGTCTGCATGAGCGACCAAAGATTGTGATAGCCATCCGTGCGACGATCGAGAATGCGCAGCACGAGATTGATCTTAGCAGGGGCGAACACGCGAATGGAGAGAGGACGGGAGGTCGATGCGGGAGAAAGGTTAGTCACGACCTCCTTTTATAGCATACTTCTCTAACCGATACCGAAATGATCTGGTGTTCAACCGCAGCATTCGTGCCGCTTTCTTCTTGACCCACTTGGACCGCTCCAGCGCCTTGAGTAACAGATCCTTTTCGATTCCGTTGATCAGCCCCTCAAGATCCAGGCCTTCATCGGTCAAGGCCAACGGTACCCCTTGGACTGGCGGCGGCGCCGTGGGCCGATGAAGCCAGCCGCGCACATCGGCATCCGTTACCGGTCCGTCCACAGAGAATGCCACGACTCGCTCGATCAAATTTTCCAGTTCACGAACGTTGCCGCGCCATTCGTGTTCCAACAAGACGTGCATCGCGTCGGAGCTGAACACCGGCTTTGGCCTCCCACTTTCTTTCGCAAATCGCTCCAGAAAGTGATTGACGAGGAGTGGGATATCACCCGTTCGCATTCGTAACGGTGGAAGCCGGATGGGGATCACGTCCAAGCGATAGTAGAGATCCTCCCGAAAAGAACCGTCCGCCACGGCTTTCTCAAGATCCTTATTGGTGGCGGCCACCACACGCACGTCGACTTTAATGTCTTGACTGCCTCCCACTCGACGAAATTCTCGCTCCTGAATCACTCGGAGCAATTTCACTTGAATGGTCGGCGTCGTGTCCCCGATTTCGTCAAGAAAGATCGTTCCGCCGTTCGCGATCTCGAACAACCCTGCTTTATTCGCGATCGCACCGGTGAATGATCCCTTCATGTGGCCGAAGAGCTCGCTCTCCAGCAAGGTTTCCGGCACAGCACTACAGTTCACCGCCACAAACGGCAAGGCGCTTCTTACGCTGTTGTAGTGAATCGCGCGAGCGACTAATTCTTTTCCCGTTCCACTTTCTCCGCAAATCAACACGTTGCTTTTCGAGTCCGCAACCTTCCGCACAACCTCGAACACTCTTTGTATCGCCTCACTCTGACCGACCAACTGCGCGAATGACGACTGACTCGCCATTTCTCGCTTGAGTAACATGTTCTCGGTCGTCAGGCGCCGCTTTTCCAACGCATTCCGGATGATCAACTGCACTTCATCAACTTGAAAGGGTTTCGTTAGATAATCATAGGCTCCCTGCTTCATCGCTTCGACGGCTGAGTCCGCACTCGCGAAGGCGGTGATGATCAACACCACCGTTTCCGGAGAAGCCGATTTGACTGCTTTGAGGACTTCCATCCCGTCAACCTTCGGCATACGCAGATCGGTGATGACCAGATCGAAGATCTCCTTCTGCAGTAATTCAACGGCATCCTCACCGTCCATGGCGATGGTCACAGCATACCCGGCCCGTTTGAGCATGATGCTCAAGACCTCGCGCAAGCTTTGTTCATCATCGACGACTAAGATCTTTTCCACGGCTCTCTTCCCTCATGCCAGAGTCTGACCCCAGAATCTGCGGTACGAGGCAAACAGACCCCGAACCGCGTTCCCAGCCCTTCCTCACTCTCCACTTTGATCCACCCACCATGAAGATCCACGATGCGATGGACCGCCGCCAATCCTAATCCGGACCCGCTCTTCTTGGTGGTAAAGAACGGCAGAAAAATCTTGTCGAGGTTCTTCTTCGGAATGCCTTCTCCCGTATCATGAAACGACACCTCAATCACATCAGCTTTCCGACCCGCCACATCCACCTTTCGGCATCCGGTTGAGACCGTCAACTGACCGCCCTTGGGCATCGCATCAAAGGCGTTCACGGCAAAATTCCAGAACACTTGTTTCATCTGATCCTGATCCACTTGTGCGGGCAGTGTGTCAGAACACGGAGCAGTCACAACAGTGATGTTCGTTCTCGTTCGTGCTTCATGTTGTACCAGATCAAACGTCTCAGCAAGGACTTTGTTCAAATCACACTCGACCAAATTCAGAGCCGGAGGCCTGGCATACTGCAAGAACTCGGTAATGATGGCATTCAACCGAGTTGCTTCCCGCACGGCAATCTCCACCAACCGTTGGCTCGTTTCGTCGGCCTGCACATCTTTCCGAAGCATCTGCATGGCACCGGCGAGGGCACCGAGCGGATTTCGAATTTCATGCGCCATGCCCGCCGACATTTCTCCAAGGCTGGCAAGCCACTCCTTCCGTCGCATTTCCTCCTCTAAATCACGGATCTGCGTGAGATCCTTACAGACGCCCACCAGGCCTGTCGTTTCCCCTTGCTCGTGCAGGGGGCCAAGTGTCATGCCGAGAATCAGCCGATTCCCATCGGCCCGTTTACACTGGACCTCGAATCTCAGATTATGTGAAACACGTTCAGCACCCCCGTTCTCCAATCCCTCTGGCTGCCAGTTGAATACTTCGCGCCAAGGGCGCCCGTGGACTTGCTTGCTGCTATAGCCGGTCGCTTCTTCGGCTGCAGGATTGAACGACGTGATCAGGCCATGCGCATCGGTTGTGAACACCCCGCTGCTGATGCTGTTCACGATGTTCTCATGGAACGCTCGCAGACGATGGAGCCCCTGCTCTTTTTCTCGGAGCGATTGATCCGCCGTCCGCAATTGATCCGCAAGGGCCCCACTCAGAAACCCGACGACCAGAAACGACAGCGCATACACGCCGAACGCCTGAAGCGTTTCCGCAGCACTCAGTCGGGTATGAGGAAGCCAACCCCAGGTCTCCGTAAGACCATACAGCTGCAAGTTAGTAAGAAGTCCAAACAGGATGATGCAGAGGCTTGCCGTCAACAGGCCGACTCGACGCCGTGGCACCAAGCTTGCCACGGTCACGCTGATGACGTAGAGCACGGCAAAGGGACTTTCAATTCCGCCTGTTCGTGCGATCAGCACAGACTCAACAATAAAATCTATGGCGATCTGCCCCCATGCAAACCGCACAAGTACTTCTGGACGAAGGAGCTGTTGCAGGATGAGGGCGTAGAGGATCGTGGCCGCATAGGTAAAGACGATCAAGGCATAGAACGTTTCGACGCGCTCGCCTTTCGTCACCTGGAATGCAAGAGACAGTCCCAAGAGCAACGTAACAAGAACGATCCGCCAGCCCATCAACCAATAGATTCGGGTCTTGATCTCGTCCACGCAGTGATCACCTTCTAGTCAGGCCATTGTCCTCCATCGAGTGAGCGACTCGACTGGGACGGCCATCGCCGCTGAAAGACCTGTGGGCGGGAAGAATACCGCTAGGATGTACCGCAACAAGGATGGACAAACGTCTGACCAGCTTGACTCACGAGGTGGGCAGGAAGAATCACCCACTTCAGTGCATGCATTACCCGATCGCAGAGGCCATGGTGAAGATCGGCAAATACATCGCCACCACGATGAAGCCGACCGTGACTCCCAAAAACACCATCATCATCGGTTCCAAGAGTGCCGTGAGATTTCCAACAGCCTCGTCGACTTCGTCTTCGTAGAAATCCGCGATCTTCCCAAGCATGGTATCCAGCGCGCCGGTTGACTCTCCGACCGAGATCATATGCGTGACCATCTTTGGGAATGTGCCGCTTTTTGCGAGCGGCTCCGAAATCGTCTTCCCGCCGCTGATGCTGACTTTCGCTTCAAGCAGCGCCCCTTCGACCACCTTGTTGCCGGAGGTCTTGGCACATATCGTCAGCGCCTCGAGCAATGGCACACCGCTTGCCAGCAAGGTCCCCAATGTCCTGGTGAACTTGGCCACCGACGCCTTACGAATCAAGTCTCCAAACACGGGCAGCTTCAGCAGGAACTTGTCGATGGCCAATCTTCCCTGTTTCGTTGCATAGTACTTTTTGAGCCCCACCACCGACCCGATGATCACACCCAACATGATATACCAATTCCCTTGCGCAAAATTACTCATGTCAATGACGAGCTGGGTCGGGGCTGGAAGTCCCATTTTCCCGCCGGACATTTCCTTGAACATTTTCTCGAACACTGGGATGACCCAAATCATTAAGACGGTAATCACGATTGCTGCGATGCCCAAAATGGCGGCGGGATAGACCATAGCGCTCTTAATCTGCCCTTTTAACTTCATGGCCTTTTCGATATGCTTCGATAATCGTCCGAGAATGGTATCCAGTAATCCTCCCACCTCGCCGGCATGAACCATATTGACGTATAGGTCATCGAAGATTTTGGGATGTTTGCTGAGGGCGTCCGAAAACGTTGATCCACCTTCGACCCGTCCCTTGATCTCACCGACCGACTTTCTCAACACGGCATTCTCGGACTGTGTCGAGAGGATTTCGAGACATTGAATCAACGGTAACCCTGCATTGATCATCGTCCCGAATTGTCGGGTGAATACGACCAGGTCCTTTTCCTTCACCCCGCTTCCCAGCTGAAAACTGAATCCCTCTTTGGCCGCCTTCTCTTCGAGACTCGTGACGACGAGGTTCTGCTTGCGTAACTGCTCCGCAGCCTCATCTCTCGACTTGGCAACCAGCTCACCCTTCTTCACTACTCCAGACTTACTGCGCCCAATGTACGCAAATGTGGCCATAGGTTCTCGACCTGTTACGGCTCCGATGCCGGTAATCGAACAATTATGGGGACTACACAGGGAGTCTACTGGCGACTCGAAACCCTGTCAAAAACAATTACATTATTTACCTGGGCCCCCAGGCGAATCGTGAGGTTGAACAAGGGGATTAGGTCAGTGGAGGGGCTGCATTCGCATCTCGATATCCTCGATACAGATAGTGGAATCCTGAGGCAAGCGTAAACCCAACCATTAAGACAACAAGCGGGGTAATCGTCGAGCGATCAACCCCACGCCATGTCAGTAGAATGGTTAGAAGAACATAGCTCAATTGAAACAGCGTCGTTCCTTTTCCTAGGAACGTCGGAGTGACATTGATCGGCGTACTCGTCACATGGGCAACCACCGTCCCCAGCAAGAGCATCAGATCTCGGCTCACAACCAGAATGACAAGCCACGACGGCACGAGATGGAGCACCGCGAGGGAAATAAAGCTTGATGTCAGCAGCAGCTTGTCCGCGAGCGGATCGAGCAACGTTCCCAATCGCGTTCTCTGATTAAGCTTACGTGCGAGGTAGCCATCAACCGCATCCGTAAGCCCGGCGAGAAGCAGAGTCAACAAGGCCAATCCATAGGAGCCATAGGTCATGAAGCCGATGAATACGGGAACCAAGAGGATACGAAGAATGGTCAGACTATTGGGAATATTCATGGAGTGGGGTTTGGACATGCCCCTGACTTGACGAGGCGAGGCATCATAGTAACCGATGGTGCGCTTGTCAACGAGTTGCAGGGAGGGGAGGACACCTCCTATAATCAACTCGGTGGTCTACTATCTCAACCGATGGCGAAGGGATACGGAAGTATGAGCACGTTACCGCTCCTGTTCAAGAAGGAAGGATTGGTCGAAAAACATCAAGTGGAAGGGGTGGATCCGAGTGACCGCTACTTTAACCGGGCTATCCTCGTGAATCGAACCTCGTCCGGCTACTCCACCAAAGTAATGTATGAAGCGTTGATCGTTGAGAGCCGATCGCACTCGACCATTATCGCTGCCGTAAAGGAATTGGTTGAAAAACTCCAAGATTTTGGGTTCACACGTCTGCGAACACGACCCAATTTTAAGGGCACCCGGTATCTCGCCGAGAAGGAAACCTGGATCGATTATCCAGACCGTTTTTGAGGTCAGGCAAGAAATTGCTGACTGACGAGGTCATGGATCACAGGACGGAACTCCCGAATCGCTTCATTACGACTAGAAGGATGAACACGATTGGAAATCAACACGACCTCCAAACGCTGTACAGGATCAATCCAAATTGATGTTCCGGTATAGCCCAGGTGACCGAAGGACTGATCTGAGAAGCGACATCCAGCCGATGACGGCTTTGAGGGAGTATCCCACCCTAGAGCCCAGCTGGACGCCTCCCCTCTTGCCTGCCTCTTGGTAAACTCCCGGACAAGATCCCCATCAAGCATCGCCGGCTGCCCATGGTACGCCTTCAGCCACTCGCCTGTGATGGTCATGACCGCGTCAACATTTCCGAATAGCCCCGCGTGCCCCGCCTCTCCTCCCATTGCACCTGCATTCTGGTCATGCACTTCTCCGCATAGTACCCGGCCTCGCCAAGGATCGTATTCAGTCGGAGCGAGACCGTCCTTTGTTTCACGCATTCGCTCAAGAAATGCATCTCGCTCCTCGGATAGGATAAATTGAATGGATGGCTTCCCCAACCGATGCAGGATACGATCAGAGAAAAACTGATTCAATGATCGCCCGCTGGTCCGTTCAACGATCATCCCCAGCAACATGAACCCCAGATCGCTATAAAGGCTGCGAGTACCGCGCTCATAGACCAAGGGTTCCGATCGGATTAAGTTCAACAGCTTTTGCTTCGCTAAGTTCCTCCCTTCCCTTGATGACGGAACGGTTCCATCTGGGCTGAGCCGCTCATAATAACCTTGCCATCCAGGCAAGCCAGATTGATGCCTCAATAAGTCTCGAAGGGTTACAGACCCGATTGGACTCTCAGCGCATTCCTCAAGGTACTCAGCTAGATGGGCATCAAGCCGGCACTGGCCGTTCTGAACCAACAGAACAAGAGACGTCACGGTTGCCAGAGGTTTCGTTAAGGAAGCCAGATCATAGACGGTGGAGACAAAAACGGAATCTCCTGGTGGATCTATCGATAACCGTCCGGCAGAAAATCGTGCGATCGGCCTGTCTCCCCGGCGCACCGCCAATACTGCACCGGGGAAAACTCCATTCGCAACAGCTCGGTCAAGTGCAATCTGAATTGCAGAAGGTTCGGACATGGGGAGATGCTTGATATAAAACAACCGAAAGCAGCGTTACAACTGGCCATCAGCTAGACGAGGAGAGTCAACGAATCATCGCAGCGGGCTGGACTCTCCTTCCATTTTTTCCTCCGGCACAATGTGATGTTCTTGGTAGACCTCACTCGCTTCAACATCCAGCATCCGTTCGAACGTACTGAGCGTGGCTCGCATACGCTCCACCATCAGCAAGCGCTGCTTTTTCAGAACGGACAGATCCCGCTGGGTATTCCCAAGCTCGACCCTTGCTTGCCGAAAAAGTTCGCTGGCCTTCAATTCCGCTTCTTTCACGATCAGCTCAGCATCTCGTTGGGCGCTACGTTTGACGTCCTCAGCCAGCGACTGTGCTGAAACCAGGGTATTGGATAAAGTCGTCTCGGTCCGCTTCAGCTCTGTCACCTGTTGTTCGAGCGAATAAATTCGTTCGCGTAATGTGGCATTGTCTCGATTCAGGTACTCAACCGTCTGTGCAATCTCCTCCAGAAATCGGTTGACCTCCTCACGATCATAGCCACGAAGCTTGACCTGAAACACCATCTGTTGAATGTCGATCGGCGTGATCTTCATGCCATCCCCCATTGGTTGCGTCAATTCATCCGTGCCGCTATGTCCTTTACTGACTGGACGACCGCGATTTGCATAAACCAAATCGCCGCAATGACGATCAACGGGGAAAGGTCTATTCCCATCCCCAATCCAAGCCGCCGCCGAATCGGAGCCAGTATCGGTTCCGTCGCACGCGTGAGAAATTGGACGATTGGATTCCACGGATCCGGATTGACCCACGAAATGAGCGCCCGTGCAATAATAATCCAGCTATAGAACGACAAGGCATAGTCTAGCACCGTTGCCAGTCCTAACAAGGTATTTCCAACCACAAACATTAGTTTCCAAGCTCCTGAGATCGTCTTGTCGCGGCCTCAACTGCGTCCATTAATACAGCCCGCAGCCCCCCTTGCTCCAACCGATGCAATCCGGCAATCGTCGTCCCTCCGGGAGAAGCGACTTGGTCCTTCAGGCGTGCAGGATGCTGACCAGACTCTAGTACCATCCGAGCCGCACCCAACACCGTCTGCGCCGCCAGTATACTCGCCGTCTCTCGGGGTAAACCCATTTTGACTCCCCCATCCGCCATCGCCTCGATAGCGAGGAAAATATACGCGGGGCCGCTTCCGCTTAAACCAGTCACAGCATCCATAAGACGCTCCTCAAGCAGAACAACTTTGCCAACCGCTTCAAATATCTGCTGCACGCGGGCGACCGCCTCCGGTCCAACTCCTGGACCGACCGCCAATACCGTCATCCCCGCGCCAACCATCGCCGGAGTGTTCGGCATGGCGCGAATAATTGACGTTTGAGGGCCAAGGGATTCCTGAATCCGACAGATGGGAACTCCGGCAACCACCGACACGACGAGCCGATGACCGACACCCGTTCCCATCCCCCTAAGCACGTCGGCAAGAACCTGCGGCTTAACGGCGAGCATGACAATATCACTTGCACGTACCACCTCATCATTCACGAGACCCACTTGAACCCCGTAATGTTTCTTGAGGTGATCCTGCCGTGTGACGTCTGGATCTGCTACACAGATTTTTCCCGGCTCAAACAACCTGGCAGTAAGCACACCGCTGATCAACGCTTCTGCCATACGCCCACCACCGATCAACCCAAGGGTATGCATAACGACTGCGTTAGACATGTCGCGCTCCAAAAATGGCGCTGCCGACACGAACAAGCGTCGCCCCTTCTTCTATGGCGACTTCATAGTCATTCGACATGCCCATGGACAACTCGTCCATTTTGACTGATGGGAGATGTTGCGCATCAATCATCTTCGCTAACTCAGTGAGCTTTCTAAAATACGGCCGGGCTGAATCAGGATCAATAGTCCGAGGCGGTATAGCCATCAATCCCTTGATACGGATATGGGAGAGTTGCGCCAACTCTGACACGGCTTGTCGTACATCGTCCGGACAAAACCCCGCTTTTGTGGGCTCGTTGCCGATATTGACCTCCAGCAGCACATCCTGCCGATGGCCAGCATCTCCTGCGCGGCGATCGATTTCTTGAGCCAGCTCCAGACTGTCGACTGAGTGAATCAGCTCAAACACACCGATCACGGATCGCACCTTCTTCCGCTGTAATTGCCCGATAAAATGCCACTGGACGGGACCAGCATTGAAGGCAGGAATCTTGGAAAGCGCCTCTTGAACTCGATTCTCCCCCAGGATCGCCAAACCCGCCTGCACCCCTTCTGCGATCTTCTGGACAGGAACAGTCTTTGTCGCAGCCACGAGACGAACACTGCTGGCGGGACGGCCGGCCTTTTCTGCCGCCGATCGAATTTTGGCTAGTACCGACTGAACTCTGCTTTCGATTGTATCTTGGACGAGCGATTCCATCTACCCACTCACGAATCACAGCGCACCTTCGGCACACCGCCCATATTCTATCGGATTAGACTAGGAATTGGCAGAGACTGATTTATCGTCGCTTTGGTGGCAAGCCAATGGCACTAATCATAGTCCCGTTGACTTTTCCTTCTCGCCGATAGGAAAAAAATAGATCCTCATAACAAATCGTACAAAGATTCACGGTCGTGATGGCCTGTGGCGTGGCGCCATAGGCTAATGCTTGCTCTTTAATAAGGCCCTTCAAGTCCAGTTTGGCCTTTCCCTCCCCCTGAAATCGAACGACCTTCTCCCAATTGCCCCCGCCCTGGCGAAGACGTTCAAGGACTGGGTCGTCCACTTCGTAACAACACGCACCAGCCGATGGACCGATACTCAGCCGTACCTGCTTAGGATTTGAACCAAAACGTGCCTCCAACAGCGCCAGAGTCTTTGGGACGATCGCCTCTACAGCTCCTCGCCATCCAGCATGGATTGCCGCCACAACTCCATGGGTGGGATCATGCATGAGAATCGGAACACAATCGGCAGTCCTCACTGCCACCATGACCCCTGGCTGATCGGTCACCAAGGCATCCCACCCTCCCTCAAAGCGGTCGGCTGCTGACAGCGCACGATCCACTACCAGAGCCTCGGTCCCATGAACCTGTTTGACAGACAGCACCCAGGCTGAAGGCGAAGCTCCCTGGACGCCCTGCAGTGGTATGCCGATTTTCAGGTCGTGCTCTACTGTGTGTTGCCTAGTTCCAAAAAAGTGGTGCGCCTGATTCACGGTATCTGTAAATGCCGGAACTGTTATCACGGATGCGCTTACCATCTCAATGTTCACCAGATCTCATGGACCGAGAATATTGCCCAACCCGAGACTAGTCGGCCTGCTTACGAAGAAAGGTCGGAACATCCCATTCATCCTCAGCCGTCATTGCCGTGCGGTCGGTTGAGTCTCGCATGTCCGTCATACGCCGTAGAAATGTCGGCCTGTCGAGATCTTTCATCGGGCGATCCGCCGCAAGGGATGCGACCATTCCCGCCAGAAGGGGCTGAATCGGCTTCGCAGGCCGATTCACTCCACGATCGCCTGCCATGGGAGCCACAGGCTGATCTTCTTCTCGTTCAAATCCCGTTGCAATCACCGTAATAATAAGATCTTCACCCATATCAGGATTAATCACCTGCCCGACAATGATGTTGGCCTCCGAGTCTGCCGTCTGTTGGATAATACTAGCCGCCTCTTCAACTTCATGCAGCGATAAGCTAGCCCCCCCGGTTATATTCAGGAGAACTCCTCGAGCTCCTTCCACACTACCCTCCTCAAGAAGTGGGCTGCACATCGCCTTCTGAGCGGCTTCAATCGCCCGGTTCGGGCCACGTGAGATGCCCATTCCCATGACAGCACGCCCGGTATGTGACATCACCGTGCGGACATCAGCAAAATCGACATTCACATGTCCTGTCGTCGTAATCACATCGGCGATGCCTTGAATGGCCTGCCGCAGGACGTCATCGGCCACCTTGAACGCCTCTAACAGCGGAGTTGATTTATCAACGATTCCCAAGAGCCGTTGATTGGGGATGACCAACAATGTATCAACATGACGCCGCATGTCACGGATCCCCTCCTCGGCATGTTTGTTTCTCCGTTGGCCTTCATACTGAAACGGCTTCGTCACTACACCTACCGTCAAAATCCCCATTTCTCGAGCGATGCTGGCGACAATTGGGGCGGCTCCAGTCCCGGTTCCTCCCCCCATGCCTGCCGTGACAAAGACCATATCCGCCCCCTCGAGGCATTCACGGATATGCTCCTTACTTTCAAGCGCGGCATCCCGTCCGATTTCTGGTTTCGCGCCAGCACCTAAGCCACGAGTCCGTTCTGGCCCAAGCTGGATTTTGTACGGGGCCAGGGAGCGATCCAGCGCCTGAAGATCGGTGTTACTGGCGATAAAGTCGACACGAGCGAGTCCCGAGGTGATCATCGTGTTGATTGCATTGCATCCGGCTCCGCCGATTCCAATCACCTTAATCCGGACAGGTGACAGCATATCTTCCTGAAATGAAAACATGGGAGCACCTCCTCGCATCACCCGCACACCGAGCGCCTGACGCCCGCAAGGGTTTTATAAGGTTAAAAGACCTCCAACACCCGTTTCGTCCAGCCGAACATTTTTTTTGCCCACGTCCCACCGTTTCGAAGCCCCGCAGTCTCCAATTCATCGACATGTCGCCGGGCATGAAGCAAGAGACCAACCCCGGTTGAGTGGCTGGGATGACCAACGATATCTCGGAGTCCGCCTACCCCTGATGGCAACCCCCGACGTGCCGGCAGATTCAAAACTTTCTCTGCGGCATCCGGCATCCCTTCCAACAACGACGTGCCCCCGGTAATCACGACACCGGCCCCCAACATGCCTTCGTATCCGGCACGCGTAATTTCTCTCCGAACAAGTTCAAACATCTCGTCGACACGTGGCTCCAAGATCTCCGCAATATCCCGTCGTGAAAACGTCCGAGGTGGACGGTCCCCTACCGAAGGCACCTGGACGACTTGATGACCACTCACCAATTCGGTTCTCGAGATGCCATGTTGGGTTTTGATCCTCTCTGCCTCGGTTTGCGACGTCAAGAGACCAATGGCCAGGTCCTTGGTCAAATTCTGGCCACCAATCGGAAGCACCGCCGAATGACGGATACTCCCATCTAAAAAAATGGCGAGGTCCGTCGTCCCACCTCCCAAATCCACCATCACCACACCGAGTTCACGTTCCTCCTGGCTCAGCACCGCTTCACTGGATGCAAGCGGCTGAAGGATGATGTCGACCACGTCCAGCCCGGCCCGATTTACACTCTTCACGATATTCTGCGCGGACGTCACCGCTCCGGTGATGACGTGCACATTGACTTCCAGCCGATTTCCAGAGAGACCCAATGGTTCCCGCACCCCTTCCTGACCATCGACCATGAATTCTCGAGGTAGCACGTGGAGGATCCTCCGCTCTTGCGGGATCACCGCGAGCGTACGGGCGCTTTCAATGGCTCGGTGGATATCTTCTCGAGTCACCTCCGCGCGTTTCAGCGCGACGACACCTTTGCAGTTTTCTGCCGCGATATGGCTGCCGGCGATGCCGGTGTACACGGAGTTGATCTGAACCGCCGCCATCAGCTCTGCTTCTTCAACTGCCTTCTTGATGGATTCAACGGTGCTTTCAATGTCGACCACGACTCCTTTGCGCAAACCACGTGAGGGGCTCATACCGACGCCGATAATGCTGAGACCTCCCGCATCGGTCATCTCTGCGACGATCGCGCAGATCTTCGTCGTCCCAATATCGAGTCCGACTAGGATTTGATCTCGCTTCGGCACCGCAATCACCCTCCCCCTTCCCGTACGATAATTCGATTGTCGTACCGGAGATCCACTTCACTGATACCGCGCCCCGCTCCGTCAAAATTTAGTGATTTCAACGTTGGTTTGACGCGTTGGAACCGTTCCCACTGCTCCTCGACCGATTCTTCCCCAAATCGAAATCGAACGCCCTGGACGAGCGCTACGAGATTTGTTTGGTTTTCAGCCTGCACCCGCAATCTCCCATCGAAGGTGTGTCCGATGACTCTTGCGAGTTCGATGCCAGACATGATTGAGCGTCGCACCACATCGGTCCCTTTCAGCAACCCATCGAGCTCAACTCCTGTTACCAGCGGAAACGTATCATCATCAGCTTGCCCCAGCTTGGTCAGGATATGCCCCTCTTCATCACTCAGAAAGTTCTGCGACGCCGCCCGGACGATGGCGGCAGGCTTTCGCTCGATCACTGCGATCTTCAACTCATGGAACGGGACCCGCGAGACTTGAGCTTCCTTGATCCAGGGGTGAGCTTTGATCTGCTCCTCGACGGTGGCAGGCACAACCTGATGGAGCGGCGTCCCTTGTCGGATCTGAGCCAGCTCAATCACCTTCTGTTTATCAAGATGATGCACCCCATCAACGGTGATCGTGTGGATCTCAAGCAACTCACGGACTATGCGACTGGAATACGTCACGGCCATCGTGATAAGCCACCCCAGTATCACCACACCCGTCACAAGAACCCCGAGCCGCACTGCGACCTGTCGCCTGGCCGTCCTCATCCGCCCGACCTTCATCACCGCCTTTTCCCCGGATGGATCCTTCCATTGATTCAGGCGCGGGGCGGCAGACGCGGCTCGACGTTTTCTAAAAGAGACTCTCATGACACAGATTCCAGCTCGGCACGCTGAGCACATCGAGCAGCACGATCCAGCGCCGACCCTAAGATCCGCTCGACCAAGTCGTCGTACCCAATGCCAGCCTGTGCGGCAGCCATCGGTAGCAGGCTCGTTGCGGTCATGCCAGGAACTGTATTGATTTCTAATACATAGGGCTGGCCTCGCGGCGTGATACGAAAGTCCACGCGTGCAGCCCCTTCGCAGCCGAGTATTTCGTAACTGCGAGAGGCCAACTCCTCTATTTTCTGCAGCACTTTTGGCGGAAGAGGAGCGGGGCAGAGATACTGGGTCTTACCCTTTTGGTATTTGGCCGAGAAATCATAAAAGCCTTCCGGAGCCACAATTTCTATGGCCGGCAGTACCTGTGCCTTGTTCATGGCCGTCCCAAGGATCGACACGGTCGCTTCGTGTCCAGGGATGTAGCCCTCTACCATCGCTTCAGAATCATAGCGATGAGCCACAGTAAGTGCTTCCTTCCACTGAGTGGCACGACGCACGATGGTGACGCCGATCGTGGACCCCTGCGACACCGGCTTGACGACAATCGGCAACTGAAGTTTGGCCTTCTTCAGAACCTTTGCCAGCGAAGGCCTCTCCCCTTCACGGATGACCGTTCCAGAAGGAACTGGAATGCCATGTGCGGCCAACAATGTCTTCGTCATCACTTTGTGCATCCCCACAGCACTAGCCCGAACACCTGACCCTGTGTATGGAATGCCGATGGTCTCAAGAAACCCCTGGACCAAGCCGTCTTCACCCCCCAGCCCGTGAAGCGAGAGAAAAGCGATGGCAATTTCCTGTTCTTTCAAGTCTTGATACAGTCGATCGCCGACGTCGATGGCTACCACATCATATGTTCGACGGAGCAGTGCCTGATGAACGGCTTGGCCCGTCCTCAGGGAAATCTCCCGTTCTGAAGATCGACCTCCCATCAGGACCGCAATGCGTTTATCCGTCATTCTGCCCATGGATATCAGTATGTCCCTAGGTTAAGCCTGGCCCACCAATTTCAGTTCCAGCTCCAACTTCACCCCGGTCTTCCGAGCGACCTGGGCACGAATCTTCTTGATAAGAGCGAGCACATCGGTGGCGCTCGCTCGCCCCTGGTTCACGATAAAGTTGGCATGTTTAGTCGAGACATAGGCATCTCCAACTGAGATACCTTTGAGCCCTGCCGCCTCAACAACCCGTCCCGCTGAATCATTAGCAGGATTCTTGAATACACACCCAGCACTGGGAAGCGTCAGTGGTTGAGTCTCTCGCCGATAGCGCAAATAATCCTTCACGACCTTCTCAATATCGGCCCGCACTCCCGGCCTCAGTTGGAGCCATACTCCGACCACAATTCCCACCGGCAATGATGCCCGCCGATACTCGAATGAGATCGATTCCGCCGGACAATCCAGCACCTCACCGCTTGTGCACACAACGCGAACAGCTTTGACAGAATCCTTCATCTCGCCGAGTCTCGTCCCAGCATTCATCACGACGCACCCTGCCACCGTCCCAGGAATCCCGGCGGCCCATTCCAGCCCTGCCAACGAGCGACGGATGGCATGGCCAATCAATGTCGGCATCCCGACACCACCCTCGGCATAGAGCACCGACCCGGATTCCTCCTTGATCGCACGTAGCTTGGCCAAACTGACCACCACACCTCGAATCCCCTTGTCTCGAACCAGGAGATTGGTGCCTCCCAACACAAAGAGTGGAAGCTTCTGTTCATGCGTTTGCTTAACCAACCGAACGACATCCTCGACGTCCGCCGATTCCACCAACACATCGGCTGGGCCGCCTATCCGAAAGGAAGTGTACTCGCTCAGCGGTGCATTGAAGCGAACCACCCCCCGAAGACCAGCCACAGCGGATCGGATCTTTCGCTGTAGCCTCGTATATTGCGCCGTCGTTCCATGCCTGTGAGATGTACGTTTCATGAATCATCACGTAGACTCAAGCCGTGCCAGAATTCCAGTACCAGCTTTCCAAATGTCCCCCGCGCCTAAGGTCAAGACGAGATCTCCTTCCCGAAGATGCGGCAAGACTTGATCCGGAAGAGTCTCCTTGTGTTCGATGAATGTCACTGCAGGATGGCCTGCCGCCTTCACCGTCTCAGCAAGCGCAGCTCCGGTCACCCCCGGTAGAGGTTGTTCTCCGGCCGCGTAGATGTCCGTCATGAACAAGACATCGGCATGGTCAAACGCCTTGGCGAAATCTCCAAGACAATCCCTCGTCCGGCTATATCGGTGGGGTTGAAAGAGAACAACCAATCGACGATCCCAGCCCTGCTTAGCCGCAGCCAGCGTCGCTTTGACTTCCGTAGGATGATGCCCATAGTCATCGACCACCATGATCCCACCAGCTTCGCCTCGCAAATGGAATCGGCGCTCAACACCCGTAAAAGCCGCTAATCCTTTACGAATCAAATCGACCGGGACGTCCATCTCCATCCCAATCGCAATGGCAACGAGTGCGTTCGAGACATTGTGAATCCCCGGCACCGTCAACCGGAACGGACCAAGGTTCTTCCCTCGAAAATGTGCACGGAAGTCGGCGCCCCACTGCTTGAGCACAATGTCCGTCGCGAGAAAATCTGGCGCCACTCCATCCCGCTCACGAAGTCCATACGTATAGTAGCGTTTAACAACGTGAGGGAAGAGCGACGCGAGGCGGTCGTCGTCGGCACACAACACCGCGACCCCGTAGAACGGAATTTTATTGATAAACTCGAGAAAACTTTCGTTGATTCGTTCCATCGACCCATAGTGATCCAGGTGCTCACGATCCAAATTCGTCACAGCAACAATGGTGGGGGGAAGACGCAAAAAAGATCCGTCACTTTCATCTGCCTCGGCCACCAGGAGGTCGCCTCGACCAAGCCGTGCATGGCTTCCCAATGCGTTCACCTTGCCACCGATCACCATCGTTGGATCAAGGTCGCCCTGCGCAAGCACGGTGGCCACCATCGACGTCGTAGTCGTTTTACCATGGGCTCCGGCAATGGCGACTCCGAATTTTAGTCGCATAAGCTCTGCCAGCATTTCTGCCCGCGGGATCACAGGAATTTGCATCGCTTTTGCTTTCACCACCTCAGGGTTGCTTCCGGCTACAGCCGATGAAATGACCACGACCTGCGCCGAACCCACATTCGACTCCTGATGGCCGACGAAGATTCTCCCCCCAAGCTCTTCCAGGCGCCTGGTGGTCTCCGAGGCGTGCAGATCTGACCCCGTCACGGTATAGCCCATCGTGAGCAGCACTTCGGCGATGCCGCTCATACCGGCCCCGCCGATTCCAACAAGATGAATTTGTTCGACCTTGCGAAACATTCCCATACGACTTACTCGTTGCCGGCCAGTAGAAGCGCGTGCCCCAAGCGTTGATCTGTCAATCGTCCTACCCTCCGGCCTTTCTAAAAGATTGGTTGATGTCATGATTTACTCCCATGATCGCATAACACTCATCGACAATACGTTCACCGGCGTCAATTCGTCGCATGGCTAAACTCCCACGATGCATACTGTCCCACCGCTTCGAGTCCGTAACGATCGTGTCCACCATCTCGCTCAATCTCGCCCCTGTCAGGTCTGACTGCGGTAGCACGACGGCACCACCAGCCCCTTCCATGGCTCGAGCGTTCTTCATTTGATGATCATAAATGGCCGTGGGTAGCGGAATCAGGATCGCGGGTTTCCCACAAGCCGTCAGCTCAGCGATCGTCATAGCTCCTGCCCGAGCCACCACCACATCCGCAGTCCGCAACGCAGTCGGCATGTCATACAGAAACGAGACCACGTTAGCTGAAATCCCCAGCGCCCTGTACCCTTCTCTGACCCGCTCATAGTCTCCCTCACCGGTTTGGTGTGTGATCGTCAGAGTAGGCACGCGCGCCATAAGCAAAGGCAGCGCTTCCAGAACCGCACTATTGATCGCCTGAGCCCCCTGACTTCCACCAAATATCAGCAGGTGTCGTCCGTTCCCCTTGACCGTCCCCTGGCTTTCGGATTCCTGCCCGAGGAATTCCCGCCTGATGGGTGTGCCGACAACTTGGGCGTTCCGTGGATCAAAGAACATAGCCGCCGATTCGAACGCCAAAAAAACCCGTTGTGCGAGTGGACCCACCACTTTATTGGCCAAGCCAGGGTATGCATTTGGCTCTAAAATCACTCGGGGAATTCCCATCAGTGCAGCCGCCACCAGCACGGTCGGGCTCGTGTACCCACCGACGCCAATCACAAGATCAGCACGCCGCCGTCTCAGGACTTGCCATGATTGCCACATTCCGACTGGAAGCGACAGCATAGCCTGAACAACATCGAGTAATCCTTTCCCCATCACCGGTTTGGCCGTAATCAAGGCCAGCTCAAATCCTTCATGTGCGAGCACCCGAGACTCAACACCTCGACTCGTACCAATAAAGAGAATTTTCGTTGAAGAGTCCCGTCGCAGAAATTCTCTCGCCAAGGCAATGGCCGGATAAAGATGGCCCCCTGTGCCTCCTGCGGCAATAATGATTGTCATCGGTCACGTGCCCACCCGTGCCCACTCCGATGTTCCATCTCCCCTCGGCCCGCATGGCGATCCCTGGAGATGCTCAACAGCATTCCAACACCAGCCAAGCTGACAACAAGAGAGGAGCCTCCATAACTGACGAATGGCAACGTAAGTCCTTTTGTCGGTACGAGCCCGGTCACCACGCAGGCGTTGATTAACGCCTGAACCCCGATCAATGTCGTGATGCCGATTCCCAAATACCGCCCAAATGGAACCCGCGCGCGCGTCGAAATCTGAAACCCTCTGATCATGAAGAGCACAAACAACAGGATGATGACGCCGGTACCGACGAACCCCAGCTCTTCGCCGATGAGCGCCAAGACGAAATCCGTGTGTGCTTCCGGAAGAAAATACAGTTTCTGTTTCCCTTCGCCCAATCCTACGCCAAAGAGGCCGCCACTGCCGAACGCCAGAAATGATTGAGTGATCTGAAATCCTGTATCGGATGCATCGTTCCATGGCTGCAAGAACGCCATGAGTCGTTGGCGGCGATACTCGGTGGACAAGACAAGCGCCAGCCCAATCGGCACCGCACAGAGCACCAAGGTCGACAGATGTGACAGACTTGCGCCACCCACGAAGAGGAGGCTGCCCGTGACCAACCCCAGCACCACGACCGTCCCCAAATCCGGCTCCATCAGAACTAATCCGCTGAGGAATCCGACCACGAGCAGTGCCGGGAGCAGCCCGGTCTGAAAGTCTTGAATGCGGCGTTCTTTTTTTGTCAGATACGCGGCAAGATAGATCACCAACCCCAGCTTCAACATCTCGGCAGGTTGAATTGATATCGGCCCAACCCCCAGCCACCGTCTGGCTCCATTGGCTGCTATCCCCAACGAGGGAATCAGGACCATGGCCAGGAGTGTCGTCATGCCCCCGAGCAGCGGAAGGGACACCCGTTTCCACCAAACATAGTCGATACGAGACAGTACATGGAGAAGACTCAACCCCACCACCAACCAGACGCACTGCCGTTTGAGGTAGTACCAGGAATCGTGATACCGATTTCCTGCCAGTACCGCGCTCGCACTGAACACCATAATGAGGCCGACGATCGTCAGCATCACCGTCACCCATAACAAGACCTGATCCATGCCGACCCGCGGAGCACCCCGCGAGCCCTTCGTATCCCAAGGTAGAGCCAAGGTCCCAGCCGCTTTCTGTGGCATCACCCAGTGTCAATGCTCCTCTGCGTTGTCGGCCGTCAGGCCGGCAAGGATTGCACCGCACCCTTAAATTGCCTCCCACGATCTTGATAGTCGGCAAACATATCGAAGCTCGCACAAGCCGGTGACATCAATACAACATCACCCGCGCTTGCGTTTGAAGCCGCTAGCTCGACCGCCTCCTGGAGGCTCTTCGGTCGATCGATGGCTTGATAGCCTTGCATCGCATCAGCAATTAATGGTGCTGCTTCTCCGATTAATAGGAGGCGTTTGACTCGCTGCTTGATCGCAGGAGCCAACCGAGAAAAATCTCCCCCCTTATCGCGTCCACCTGCAATCAGCCAAATTGGCTGATTAATACTGTGCAGTGCCTTCAACGTGGCGTCGACGTTGGTTCCTTTCGAGTCGTTGATAAAGCGAACACCTTGCCGGTCACGAACCACCTCCAAGGCATGCTCCAATCCTGGAAATTCCTTGAAGACTTGACGCACTGCGTCAAGAGGACACCCACTCAGCAGTGCATAGGTGGCCGCCGCCATGGCATTCTCGATATTGTGATCACCAATGATCATGAGTTCGTGACGAGGACAGATCTCCTGTGTCTGACCATCAATGGCCGTCATGATCCGACCATGTTCGAGATAGGTTCCTCCTGCCAAGTCCGGGGGCAATGGTGGACGCCTCGTAAATCCGAACGTTCGAGCCTTCACACCATGCCGTAGTGCACTGACTCGTGGATCATCGATATTAAAGAGAGCAACATCCGATGATGTTTGATTCTCAAAAATTCTATTTTTCGCAGCGATATACTCTGCAATGGACTCATACCGATCCTGATGATCCACCGTCACATTAAGGATTCCGGCAATCCAGGGATGAAACTGCTCGACCGTCTCAAGCTGAAAGCTGGAAACTTCCACGACGGCAGCATCGTACGGACAAGCTCGTCCCTCCTGCATCGCTTGTAACGACTGGATAGCTGCTTCACTGAACGCCGTTCCAAGATTGCCGCCAACAAATACCCGCTTCCCGCTAGCCTGTAACATTTTCCCAATCATCGTGACCGTGGTGCTTTTCCCATTGGTACCGGTCAGTGCCAGAATCGGAGCGGGCATGAATCTGGACGCAAGGTCAAGCTCGCTGATCACCTTCACGCCTCGACGGCGGACGCGCTCCAATGCTTCCATCCGATAGGGCACGCCCGGACTAATGACTACCAACTCTGCCGTCGTCAGAGCCGTTTCATAACCGCTTCCCAGCACCACCTCAATCTCCAACTTCTCGACGGTATTGACGACGCCAAGCAATTCCGCTCGATCTTTCCGATCGGCAACGGTCACGACCGCACCGGCTGCCTGCAGAAGATGAGCGGCAGCCACTCCGCTCCGTGCTAGGCCGACGACAACCACCCGCTTCCCTTCAAGCTGTTTCGTATCCAGTCCTACCATATCGGACTATCTTAATTTGAGCGTGCTCAGGCTTAATAGCGCCAGTAAAATCGCGATAATCCAGAGACGGACGACCACCTTTGGCTCTTCCCAGCCTTTCATCTCAAAGTGATGGTGTATCGGCGCCATGAGAAAGATCCGCTTGCCCCGAGACTTGAATGAAACGACTTGAAAAATCACCGACACGGCCTCTATGACAAAGACCCCACCGACCATCAGCAGGAGCAACTCATGTTTACTGATCACCGCCACCGTCCCCAGTGCCGCCCCAAGCGGGAGAGACCCGACGTCTCCCATAAATACTGAGGCGGGATAGGTATTGAACCACAGAAAGCCGAGACTGGATCCCAAGATCGCGGCAGTAAAAACAGCCAACTCTCCGGCCCCTTCGATATGGGGAATCAACAAATACTCGGACATCAACCGGTGTCCGGTCACATACGCGACGACGGTGTAAGCTAGTGCCGTGATCATAATCGGCCCAACAGCCAACCCGTCGAGACCATCCGTAAGATTCACGGCATTGGAGCTGCCGACGATGACAATGATGGCAAACACGATGTAAAACCAGCCCAAGTCCGGCGTGAAACTTTTGAAGAACGGCACGCTGAGCTTCGTGTTGTACTCCGGCAAACAATAGAGCACCACTGCGACAATGAGCGCCACCGCAATCTGGGCGGAAAATTTTTGCAGCGCAGAGAGCCCCTTCGATCGAGCCTTGATAAACTTGAGATAATCGTCGACAAACCCAATCGCACAAAACCCAAGCGTCGCGCCGAGTACCAGCCAGATATGAGGGCGTGAGATATCCGCCCACAGCAACGTGGACATCGCCACCGCAAAGATAATCAGGATGCCGCCCATCGTCGGGGTTCCGCTTTTGGCAAGATGCCGCTTCGGTCCGTCATCCCGTACCTGCTGACCCAACTTGATTTCTTGAAGCTTTCTGATTACCCACGGGGCCAGCACAAACGCGATCAGAAAGGCAGTGACCGCCGCATAGATAATACGAAAGCTCTGGTACCGAAAAACGTTCAGGAAGGAGAATTGTGTATGAAATGGATAGAGCCAGATATACAGCATGGTGTCCGTGAGCCCTACGAAGCTTTCTTTGGCGCACTCCCCTGCCCCTGGAGTGCGTCTGCCACAAGTTCTAATTTCATACCGCGTGATGCTTTGATCAACACCACATCTCCTGGCTTGGCGATAGCTTTTACAGCATCAGCAGCACCATGCGCATCCAAGACTTTCATAATGCAGGCTGGATCTTGCCCTGCAGCCCTCGCACCCTTAGCAAAGTGTTTCGCCAAGGGTCCACAGGCGATAAGTTGATCGATCCGGTGCCGTGCGACGAATTCACCAACGTCCTCATGCATCCGAGCGGCATTCGGACCAAGCTCGAGCATATCCCCCAATACGGCAATCTTCTTTCCCTTCGCCTTGACCTGGGCTAAGAGCTTGACAGCTGCGGTCATCGATGCCGGATTGGCGTTATAGCAGTCAATGATCAGCTTGACGCCGCGATACACAGAGACCTGAGACCTCATGGCAGCCGGTCGAAATTTCGAGAGCCCTTGAGCGATTGCCGATCCTGATAACCCCAGGACTGTGCCCACCGCTGCCGCTGCCAGCGCATTAGCGACATTATGTTCTCCTTGGACCCGGATATGGACAGCAGTACGACGTACATGTCCTGGAAGCAGGAGATAAAAGATCGTTCCATTGCGTTTATCCCTTGTGACATCCATTGCACGAACATCAGCCTTCGCTGACAGCCCAAAGGACACCACGCGGCATCGGGCTCGTGCTGCAAGATAGTCATAGTAGGAGTCATCGGCATTCAGGATTGCGGTTCCATTTTTTGGAAGACAATCAAGCAACTCCGCTTTCGCTTGAGCAGAAACGTCCATGGACCCAAAAAACTCAAGATGATCCGGTCCGATGTTCGTAATGATGCCAATTGTCGGGTCAGCGATCTCACACAACCTGGTCGTCTGCCCGACATTGTCCACTCCCATCTCGATGACCGCTCCTTGATGTTGTGCATTGAGGCGGAACATCGTTTGAGGAACCCCCAACCGATTATTGAGATTGCCCTCTGTCTTGAGGATCTTCCAACGATGCGCCATGACACTCGCCACCATTTCCTTGGTCGTCGTCTTACCGTTACTGCCCGTAACGGCGACGACCGGAATGTGGAAGCGACGTCGAACATACGCGGCCAGCTGCTGGTAGGCATACAGTGGGTCAGGAACACCAAGAATCACCGGCCCTATTCGCCTGGAGAGAGGTTTTCCAGCACAGAGTGAGACGTCGTATGAGTCGAACACGATCGCCCCAACTGCGCCTCGCGCGAGCGCCGTTTCAACAAAATCATGTCCGTCGAATCGCTCGCCTCGTATCGCGACAAAGAGATCTCCTTGGCGAAGGGATCGAGTATCAAGACAGATACGCCGGACACGCTGTTTTCCCCAGTCGGCTCCGTCTCCGCGTAAGACTCGCCCTCCGATCACCTCCCGCACCTCTTCGCCGGAAAAGAGTGTCATGGCTGCATTTCCCCGCAGCGACCAATTTCTTCTGGTCTGTGTTAAGCGTGAAATTTGAGTCTTTCAATCGCATCGCGCGCCACTTCGCGATCGTCGAAGTGATGCTTCGTTGTGCCGATGATCTGATAATCCTCATGCCCCTTTCCGGCGATCAGGACGATATCCGCGGCTTGTGCTTCTCGTACGGCCGTCTCAATCGCTTCCCGCCGATCAGCGATCTTGCGATACTGCACGTGAGGCCGTTGTTGCAACGCCTTTACCACCCCTTGCTCCACTTGCTCTAGAATCGCGTACGGATCTTCCGTTCTTGGATTGTCCGAGGTGAGAATTACGACATCACTGGAACGCACAGCTGCTTCCCCCATCTTTGGCCGCTTCCCCCGATCACGATCCCCGCCACAACCAAATACCGTGATGATTCGTCCTGCCTTCACTACTTCGGCCGCCAGCAGTAGTCGATTCAATGCATCCTCAGTGTGAGCATAATCGACCACAACCGTGAACGGTTGGCCCATCATCACTCGCTCGAACCGGCCAGGCACATTCGTGACTCGAGTGACGGCGTGATGAATTTGATCAGGCGTTGCCCCTTCATGAAGGGCAACCCCAATGGCCGCCAGCAGATTGTAAACGTTGTGTTCGCCCACAAGGTGACTCTCGATTCGAAAATTCCCCAATGGAGTCACTGCGGTAAACCCCGTCCCCTGAAGGGAAAGTCGTACATCTTCCGCACGTAGGTCGGCTTTGGCCTTGAGGGCATAGGTCCACACTGGCACGGGACAACTCTCAACGATACGTGGGCCATAGGAATCATCAATATTAACGATCGCCCGTTTATTCGCTTTATGGCCATTGGCCAGTCCGGTAAACAGTCGCAACTTTGCCTGAAAGTAGGCTTCCATCGTCCCGTGAAAATCGAGATGGTCCTGTGTCAGATTGGCAAAAACGGCTACATCATATTCACACCCACTCGTACGATCCTGGGCCAAGGCATGTGAGGAAACTTCCATCACAGCCGCCGTGCATCCGTAAGTCACCATGCGTGCGAGCAACTGCTGGAGCTCAAGCGCTCCGGGAGTCGTATGTGCCGCAGGAGTGACGGTGTCCCCAATTTGATAGGCAACCGTGCCGATCACCCCCACCCGAGTACTGATCGCTTCCAAGAATGCTTTGCAGACATATGTTGTCGTGGTCTTCCCGTTCGTTCCCGTCACGCCAACCATCCGCAACCGCGACGATGGATCTCCATAGAACTGGCTCCCCAGAAGGCCCAACGCTCTTCGCGAGTCCTCAACGCAGACAAAAGGGATTGTTCCTGTCTCCATTGAGTGCTGTGCAACCACACCCCCGGCGCCTCTGCTCAGCGCCATCGGCACAAATTGATGCCCATCCACCCGCTCGCCTTTCACCGCCACAAACAAACTCCCAGTTGAAACCGTACGGGAGTCGTCCGTGATCTCCTTCACAGCCATACCGAGGTCGCCTCGACGCTCAAGAATTGGCACGCGCCCCTCAAGTGCTTGGAGCATGGTGGCAAAGGTCATCGAGGTTTCCTAGTATAATCAGGTTTACTACCGTGCCATGGCCAGCGTAACTGGTTCGTGCGATCCCACGCCTAAGTAGTTCAGCACCTGCTCACCGACGCGGCTAAAGACAGGAGCGGCCACCGTCCCGCCCCACGCATCGCCCTGAGGTTCATCGATCACCACGATCATCGCCAGCCGCGGGTTGTCCGCAGGGACATACCCTGCGAACGATGTCACAAACCGAGAAACCGAGTAGCTACCCGTTCGAGGGTCAATCTTTTGGGCTGTGCCCGTCTTCCCGGCCACTCGAAATCCCGGGATGGCCGCCTTTCCCCCTGTTCCATCTGTGACGACTCCCTCTAAAATCTTCGTGACCGTATGAGCGGTTTCTGGAGACACCACTCGTCGTCTGACCTGAGGAGACACTCGTTTCAGAAGATGCCCCTCGGGACCTCGAATTTCAGAAACCACGTAGGGCTTCATCAGTACCCCTTCGTTTGCCAAAGCTGCTATTGCAGAGACCATCTGAAGTGGCGTAACACCTATTTCCTGCCCCATTGAAATCGAGGCAACAGAACGCCGCCCCCAGTCCTTCGGACGCTTGACCAGCCCTGCGCCTTCCCCTGGAAGATCAATCTCCGTCTTTTGCCCAAACCCGAACGTCTGAAGATATCGATGAAGCCGCTGCTCTCCCAACGCCATGCCGGTCTTCGCCGCACCAATATTGCTGGACTTCTGTATGACCTGTGAAAAGGAGACCCAGCCCAGTTTTTCATGATCATGAATGACCGTGTTGGCAATAGTCATACGACCATGCTCTCCAAAGACCATCGTATTCGGCTTCACTACATGCTCTTCAATGGCCGCAGCCGCCACCACAGCCTTCAGTGTTGACCCCGGCTCGTACGCATCTGCGAGAGCCTTGTTTCGCCATCGATCAGGACTCAGATTAGAAACGACATTTGGGTCGAAGCGAGGGCTTACCGCCATAGCCAACACCGCCCCGGTCTGGGGTTCCAAGACAATCATCGTACCTGACTTTGCCTGGGCGCGCATTACAGCATCCTCAAGTTCTCTCTCTGTGATGTACTGAATAACCTCATCGATCGTGAGCGCGAGGTTATGCCCCGGTGTAGGATTGCGTTCCGTCAGATCGGTGGGAAACACCGAACGCCCCAGCGCGTCACGTTGGAGGACCATCATTCGTTTTTCACCGCGCAAGTATGATTCATACCGATGCTCAACGCCTTCCAGCCCCTCCCCATCCATGCCAGCAAAACCCAGCACATGCGACAGAAATGGCCCCTTGGGGTAGAACCGGCGTCCCTCCATTACAACCCCGACCCCATCGAGGGATAGCCGCTCCAAACGTCGCCCCTGCTCAGGATCTAACTTTCGAGCCAGCCACACAAAACTCCGCGCCTGTCGAAGCTTGCGCTCCAACTCATCGCTCCGAACTTGCAAGACGGGAGCAAGCACCCGAGCAGTTTTCGTCGGACTGTCCAATGTAGTCGGAACCCCAAACGCGGACGGCACTTCAACATTCATCGCCAAGACCTTACCGTGCCTATCGACAATCGTACCGCGCGCTCCCTCCAGAGATACCGTCTTTCGATGTTGCCGATCCGCTTTGACCGACAGTTCAGCAGCTTGCCAGACCTGCAACGTCACCAGGCGGAACAGAACCACCCCAAATCCACTCAGCAGCAGCAACAGCAAGATATAGTGACGACCGCTAGGAACAAAACCCGCCACTAGTACCTCCTAGCCAGAAGATCATTCTTCGCGACTCGGACTTCCACCGGCGACACATCAGCTACCGCCACCGGCTGCATACTGCCAGGTCTGAACTGAACCAATATGACCTGCCCTTGCTGCGGCAGACTCATTCCGAGCTCTTTGGTCGCCACCCGTGCAATCCGACCGGACGCACTCAAGGTGGAAAACTGCACCTTTAATTCATCACGTTGTCGCTCCAGCATAGTTTTATCGCGCTTCAGCCGTTCGATCTGATACCCAACCCGAACCATATCGACGCGCTCCCACACGAACACGAACACCAGACACAGCCCAAGAAGAACAGCCAAGATTTTCATGACAGCTCCTGCTTCGGTTGACGTTCAGCAACACGCAATTTGGCACTTCGTGATCGTGGATTCCGCTCACACTCTTCCCTGGACGGAATGAGTGGCTTCTTCGTGCACAAGGAGAGTTGTGCGTGAGGTCCCTGCGCGAGAGACCGGAACGTGTGCTTGACCATACGGTCTTCAAGAGAATGAAAAGAAATCGCGCAGATTCTCCCCCCCTCCGATAGAACGTCGGTCGCATCTCGAAGTGACGGCTCAATACTTTCAAGCTCTTGGTTCACAGCAATGCGAATCGCCTGAAACGTACGCGTCGCGCAATGAATCCGGCCGTGTCGATACGACGCCGGCACCGAACGCGCGACGATTGCAGCCAACGCCCCTGTCGTCTCGATCCGACAATGCTGTCGTTCCTGCACAATGGCCCGAGCAATCCGCCGCGCATACCGCTCCTCTCCGAACTGGTAGATAATGTCCGCAAGCACAGATTCAGAGCTGGTGTTCACCACCTCGGTGGCAGTGAGACCGATCGACTGATCCATACGCATATCGAGGGGGCCATCCTGCTGAAAACTGAATCCCCTTGCAGCATCGTCGATCTGCGGAGAGGAAACCCCAAAATCAAAGACCACCCCCCCAACGGTGGAAATTCCCACATCTGCCAGATGCTGTTTTAAATCTCGATGGTTCCCCTGGCGCAACACGACGTGATCTCCAAACCGACTCAACCGCTGTCGAGTGAACTCAATCGCATCCAGATCGCGATCCAACCCTACGACTTTCGTTCCAGGTTGACTAGACTCCAAGAGCAATTCGGCATGTCCACCGTATCCCACCGTACAATCCAAAATGGTGATTGGCCGATTTGGAATGAGCCACTCACAGACCTCATTCCCAAACACTGATATGTGTGGAATTTCACAATTAATCTTTTTCACCCACTATCCACCACTTTTACCCATTCCTTGGGGGAGTATACTCTCGCATTTCTGGTTGTCAACTGCATTTCAGTGACTTACAGCTCGTTGTACCTGTAGATAACGTGCAGGATGGCACATGCCATGAGGGCTAATTCTTCTGTCCTATAGGTCTAAGTGGCTTATGCTTATCCGGTTGTTTCAGTAGGCCGCAAGAGCTTGCGATCACGGGCGTGCTGAATCTGTGCGTAGGCCGTAGGACCTCGGCTGCTGCCAAGGCCGAGCAGGGTTTGAAAGGCGGCCCTCGGTCCACGACGACGGTTCGCGCGGAAGACGAATTCATCGAGATAGACCTGGAGCTGGCTGTGGCTCACGCCGTGGTGTGTCCCAACCGGCCAGCTCTGAAGGTTCCCAATCATCCGATCGGCAAGCGGAACGACAGGCTTGGCTCCTTGACGCAACTGGAGCGGGGGCGGCTGCGTTCGGGGCAGATGGGTATGGCCGCTCGCCGCGAGCACCGCGAAGCTTGGGAGACCATCGGTAGAGGTGGTGGTACCTGGGGCGATGTTTTTGGCCGCAAATTCCTTGATGGTGCTTCCTGCAAAATCGGGGATGACCTCCATCCGGACTCGACCGGACGCCCGCCCTCGCCGTTCGACAGCCACCAGAACCAGTGCGGCGTTGCACCCGCTGAGCTGGCGACTGCCCCGCAGTCCTGCCTGAGTTCCCCCGACCCACGTCTCGTCCATCTCAACCTCGCCGCGAAGCGGGTCCCGCGCTGCGTTCACCATCGCGCGACGGAGCTTGTGCAACATCATCCACACGGTCTCGTAGCGACTGAGTCCCAATTGCTGCTGCAGGAGGAGGGCCGACAGCCCACGCTTATCCGTCGTCATCAGATACGCCGCCCAAAACCACGTCGTGAGCGAGGTCTTCGAATTGTGGAGTATCGTCCCGGCTGTCACCGAGACCTGATAGCGGCAGGAGGCGCACTGCCAGCGACGGCGGCCTGCCAAGCCGTACGCGGACATCTGACTGCACCTCGGACACCGAAAACCGTCTGGCCAGCGGCATGCCGTCAGGTACTCTGTGCAAGCATCCTCGCTGGCAAACTGTTGCTGAAATTGCCGCAGGCTCTTGGGGAAGCTCGGTCTCGGCATCCCATGATGCTACCCATTGCGGCCTGCTGAAACAACCGGACAAGCATAAAGTGGCTAGATCATTTGCCTTTTTTCAATTAGTCTCCCTACTTCACCTCGTCCAACTCTTTGAGTTTCATTGACTTCCCCAACCATGAATTAGAGAATGGCGTCATGTGGAAAACCACCCCCACTTATTTCCTTACAGGTCTTTCCCTCCTAGTTGCCGCCGTCTTTTTGATCGGGGAGCAAACTCTGGCAAAAGACTTTAATCCTGACAACCCACTCAATCCACCGGCGCCGGTTTTTTGGTGTCCCGACAAGACACCTGACCAGCAGATTACGACAGGCAAGAACTCCGGCTGCAAACCCCTCTATGACCAGCAGGCCATGGAATCGTTCCAAGAGTCCGCGCGGAGTCGAGGATTTGACCTTCCAGAGCGTGATCCGATCAAAATCGTTGACTTACAAAATGCTGCTTCGAAGTTTTCTGATCGCTATCGGACGTTTGTGTCTTGCTGCCTCACCGACGGTGACGCACCTGGGGATATCGTGGACCTTATCGATGAGGCGAACCATATCCTCAAAGCAGTCCAGCAAAAGGGCATCTATAATTCATCCGGGTTTGGGAAGGGACAGGGAGCCACCACCGCAGGTCCTGGGAATGGCACGGGAAATGGCGGCCTAGGCGGTGGCCCCGGAGTTGCCCCAAAACTTGGGACGTTTGCACGGCAATTCACGCTCAGTGAAATCGTGGGAACCATCGCACGTGCCCGTGAAGATCTGCTTCGCCTACACGACCGCCTGGACATGTTGAATAAAGCTCAGGAGAACCTCAAAGAGGTTGACTATGAGAGCAGTGGGCGTGCCAGATTACAGATTCAGGAGGAGGAGGAAGCGATCAAGAGGGAGTTCCAGACAAAAAAGCCACCCTCCGCCGCACCAACAGGCATGGCTATTCAGGACACCACCTTGCGATCACGAATCGGTGGAGACATTGAAGACACCAGATTGAACGCCAACTTCGGTGCAGACATCGGCGCCTCGGTTTCTCCTTACAGCAATGTGAATGAATCACTTCGTCCTCGTCGAGGGGAGACCATTCACGACAGCCAAATCCCTCATCGACCGGGCACAGATATTCAAGACACCACCATGTCGAGCAGCACAGGCTTTGAAGTGGATCGCTCACAAAATCGCGAAGGATCTTCCACAGTTCCTCGGCGGGGAGTCGGAGCCGCAATCGGAGATTCCGATCTAAACAGCCAGCGCCGATAGTTTTGCTCCCACTATCCTCCGACCGGTGACATGGGCTCCCACGTCTCACCTGCATCCTGACTCCGATAGAGGCCACTCCCGTTGGTGCCGGCATAGAACACTCGAGGATCGATATCGCTCTGCGCAATCGCTCTGACATTGGTGGTCGCCAATCCCTTATTGATCAGTTTCCACGCCGCCCCTCCATCGTCACTTCGATGCACTCCATCACGCCCCGTGATATAGAGCACACCCCGACGGGTTCGATCCAGCACCATTCCCACAATCATTTGATCCGCGAGCGATTCCCCTATTCTCTTCCAAGACTTGGCTCCATCCGTCGTTTTGTACATTCCAGCCAACGTGGCCGCATATACAACATCAGGCTCATAGGGATCGACCAGTATCGCCGTCACGTTCAGAGCTCTTGACGTCTTCACCATATTCGGCGGAACGAGTCCATTGTTCACCTTTTCCCAATGGCCGGCCTGATCAGTCGACTTATACACGCCACCGCTCGTTCCCGCGTACAGAATCGACGGACGCGTGGGGTCCATCCCAAGCGTCACGACCATGAGCACTTCTTTCATCCCCTCCATCTTCTTTGTCCACTGTTCGCCACCGTTCTTCGTTTCAAACACACCCATCGTCGTGGCGATAAAGATATGCTGGGCATCAGCAGGATCAAAGAGAAACTGATTCACCACGGAACTGATGGTCGCATCATCAAGCCCTGAACGCATCGAAGCCCAACGCTGTCCACCATCATGGCTCTTATAGACCGCGTCGCCCTTCGTCCCAGCGTAAACCGTCGCAGGATACGCCGGGTCAATCGCCATGGCGATCACACGGGAATGACTCATCCCTTGCGAGAGATTTGTCCAGGCCTGACCACCGTCGCGGGTCTTATAGATGTAATCATTGGTCGCAACATAGATGATGTCGGGGTTCTTCGGATGGAGCTGAATGAGAACGATGGGATCGCTACGATTGCAGCCTGCGATAGAGGTCGCAAGAAAGAGGAAGGCGAGCAGAATCTTCATGAGGTTGCCACAAACATCACACCAATTACCTATAGTTTGTAAACTGCAAATCGATTCCGAAATCTTTCCCCTTCAAGAAGGCAATGGCCGACTGGAGTTCATCCTTGCTCTTACTCAGCACCCGGACCTGTTCGCCCTGGATCTGTCCTTGGACTTTCAATTTCGAGTCTTTGATTGCCTTTGTAATCTCTTTCGCTTTCTCCGAGGCCAGGCCACTTTGAATCTTCGCCACCTGCCGCACCGTGCCGCTAAGCGCCGGCTCAACCGTGCCATAATCGAAGGCCTTCAGCGACACGCCTCTCTTCACGCACTTCGCCTTGATGATCTCCTGTACGGCCTTGAGCTTGTAGTCATCGTCCGACACCACCACCAGCTCCTTTTCTTTTTCCTTCAAGGTGATCTCCGTCTTCGAGTCCTTGAAGTCGAACCGTTGCTTGATCTCCTTCGTCGCCTGATCCAGCGCGTTCTTCAGCTCCTGCATATTCACTTCCGACACGACATCGAATGAAAACTGATCAGCCACAATCTCCTCCTCTTCTTCCCACCTAATCTTTAGGCGAAAGGTAGTTTGGTTGCTCTCCCACTACGCCCATGGAGGGAGCACCGCTCTTAATTTAAGACATTGACTGATCCCGCGTGCGCACTCCGGGAGCGCAGGAGAAGATCAACCATGCCGCCTCTCGCTTTCCCTAACAACACCCTGTCCCATGCGGCAATTTAAACCGGCATTCGTCATCGTGGTGATGAATCGCCGTTTGCATCCGTCCCGCCGAGCCTCCACCTGCCGTCACAATTACCTCACTGCTTGTAAAGGGCTTTTTGAGGACTACATATCCGTACCACTGCCTGAGACTATCGCTCAAGACGATCACCCCCAGCACAGCGACCAGTGCTACCAGAACCGCATCAAGATACAGAGTAAATGCCTGGCCTGATGCGACCGTACCCGCTTTCTTCAAGAACATCCAAAACATTTCATAGGAGCCAGTCAAAGTAATCACCCCCACAAAGAGCATCGGCACCGTCGTCACCCAGAGATAGGGCGACTTCCACATCTTGATCAGCACCGTCGTGCCGATACAGAGTGCCAGGGTACCGAGTAACTGATTCGCCGCGCCGAACATCGGCCAAATCGTGGAGATGCTTCCCGTTCCAATCAGGTAGGCCCACCCCCCCACGACCACAGCGCTGCTTAGCAACACCGCTGGTAGCCAGTTCATCTTACTAAAGGGTTGATAGACCCGCCCTGCCATCTCTTGAACGAGGTAACGACCTACACGAGTCCCCGTGTCAATTGTCGTGAGAATGAACAGCGCCTCGAACACCAGCGCGAATTGATACCAATAGGCCATCAGGCCCGACATTCCAGGCAAGGCAGAAAAGATCGACGCCATCCCTACAGCCAAGGACACAGCCCCTCCTGGGCGCCCCGCTACATCCACCCCGACCATTTGTGACAGTTCAGCAATTCGCGACGGAGGAAAACCCATCGCCGCCAGCGCATCCGCACCTAATGTCGTGTTGATCGCCAGATAGTCGCCAGGAATCAGCACCGAGGCCGCAATCAATGCCATCACCCCGACAAAGCTTTCCAACAACATAGCTGCGTATCCGACCACCGCCTGTGATTCCTGCTCGATCATCTTCGGTGTGGTTCCAGACGACACCAGCGAGTGGAATCCCGAGATCGCCCCACAGGCAATCGTGATGAAGAGAAACGGAAAGAGCGTGCCGGGAATGATCGGGCCGCCGCCATTGGCAAACTGCGTCACACGTGGCATCTCGATCGTGGGCGCCATGAGGATCACACCAACCCCAAGCAAAAATACCACGCCGAGTTTCATGAACGTCGAGAGATAGCCACGTGGCACCAGCAACATCCAACCAGGCAACACCGAAGCGAGAAACCCATAGCCAGCCAAGAGCCAGACCAGCGAGGGCTTGTCGAACTCAAATAGCCATGCATACGGCGACTGTGCGACGACTCGACCAAACAGCACCGCAGCAAGCAACAGGGCGACGCCAAGAATCGACACTTCAGCCACTGCACCAGCGCGAAACTTCTGGAGATAGACACCCATGAGCAGGCCGATCGGGATCGTCATGGCGATCGTAAAGGTACCCCAGGCATTGTGATAGAGCGCATTTACCACGGCAAAACCCAGCCCAGCCAGCGCAACCACCACAATAAAGAGCACCGCTACAGCTGTCGCAGTCCCGGTGATGGAACCCAGTTCATCGTGCGCAATCTCGGGGAGCGAGCGCCCATTACGCCGCATGGAGGCGACGAGAATGATAAAGTCCTGCACTGCCCCAGCCAGCACCGCCCCGGTTACCAACCAGAGAAACCCTGGCACAAATCCGAATTGCGCGGCTAAGACCGGGCCAAGCAAGGGTCCTGCCCCTGCAATCGCGGCGAAGTGATGGCCAAAGAGCACGACCTTATTGGTCGGGTGAAAATTGACACCATCGTTCAACCGCACCGCCGGCGTCACATGTTGATTGTTCAGTCCAACGACGTGTCTGGCCAGCCATCGGCCATAGAATCGATAGGCCAGCACATAGATACAGGCCGCCGCAACGACCAGCCAAAGACCGTTTACTTTTTCATTGGGATTGATGACCCCAACCACATGGGCCAGAGCCAACGCGCCAAGAAGGGAAAGCAACACCCAGACCAGATTCACAGCCACTTTCATGCGCGGCATCCTAACAACCCACCAGCCGCTTGTAAATCGAGAGCACCGATTGCACAGGATTTGACAAGAGCAACGGGCAGCGAGAATGGCTCACCCGCAACCATCCCTAACTATACTCATCCACTAATGTCTGAAAGAGTTTAGGGAGGGCAGGTGTGCTTCTTTTAAACATAGCGTCTTAAATTATGCCGCATAATCTCCGTAGCACTGAGTTGGGTGTTCTCCAGCGGTCGAAGCACGTGGAGACGGCGGTCACGACGGCGTCCAGGGTGGCGAAAAACCGGTTGTGTGTCGCTATGCGGCGGGTGAGCTTCCAGACGCGCTCGATGGAGGGCAATTGCGGACTGTACGGTGGTAGAAACAGCAGGGTGAGCACGGCGCGATATTTTCGAAGTAAGGGTTTGAGCAGGACCGCGTGGTGGTATCGGGCATTGTCCAGGACCAGCACCATGCGCGTGCCACGCGAACGATGCCGCCGCAGCGTCTTCAGAAATGTCTCGAACGTGGCCGCGTTGAACGTGGCGCACAGCGAGCGGATGAACTTGCCGGTGCGCAAGCTGACGGCCCCACAACAGGCCACCGACTTGCGGGTGGGGGCATGGCGCAGAACCGGATCCTTGATTTCTGGCGGCACCCACATGCGACACCGGGTACCATGTTGTTGGAAGTGGCATTCGTCCACGCTCCAGAGTTCAACGCCCCGGCGTCGTGCCAGGCGGTGCAGTTTTTTTAAACGCTGCGACCTTGACGGGATCGGACTGGGCAACTTGGGGCCTGGGCTTGCGCAGTCGGAATCCCATGTGGCCAAAGATGCGTTGGCACTGGCGCACTCCCAACATCACCCCATAGCGCAGGCGCAGATGCGCGGCAAGCAGCTTGCCGTCCCACAGATGACCAGCATGACCGAACTTCTGGGGCTCGCGTCGCAAATCACGTCCCAGCGCCGCCCATTGCTTGGCGTTCAGGGTGGCTGGTCGACCCGACCGTGCTCCGTCACGTAGGCCGGTCAGTCCATGAGTTTCAAAGCGTGTCACCCAGTGCTGCACTGTCCGCCGATCTTCGCCAAACAATGTGGCGACCTGCTGGCAGCTATGGCCGCCGGTGACGAGCAGCACCCCATGCAACCGATGGTCGTATCGCGACTCATCGGATCGAGCAATTTCTTGTTGAATGGCGACTCGCATGACGTCGGCATCCGCAATTTCCAGTTTTCTCATGACAGCGCCTCCACCGTGGTGACCTATCATCAGGATAGCTCAAGCATGCGGCAGTATATATGTCGCTATGTTTAGATATTGCTTGAGTGACTTGCCGATGCAATCCATCTCGCGGGAGCGAGCGAGTATTGAGGAGCGATTCATAACGACCTGGCGGATCGCAAGCCTTGAGCCGGACCTTCCGTATACCACGGCACATATAGCCGTTGAGCGTGAAATCGAGGCCCCTGAGCAGGCGTTTCGCTTACACGTCTTTGCATCGTTTGAAACACCGTTCGCTTCGCTCAGCCCATCGCTCGTTTAAATGGAACTGTGGCCTCCACTCGACGCTTTCTCCGACAACTGATCAATGGATCGGCGCCCCGGTTTTGGATATACTCTCGCTTACCATGGCATCGGATTCATTCCCCTCGCAATCTTCCCCGAGAGATCGCCGTGAGTTTTACCGGATCACCAGCACCCTTTCCATTCGACTCCACGCTGAAACAGACACTTCCGATGGCCCCTTTTCAAAGGTACCTGTCAATCTCAGTGCCGGAGGAATCGGGGTGACGATAAACACGGCCTTTCAGGCGAATGAGATTCTCCTCTGCACCTTGCTGCTGCCCGATCAGGAACCCTTCAGAGTCCACGTGGAAGTATTACGAATTGATCCCATTCACAACCCGCCTCACACCTTTCGTCTTCATGGTCGTTTCATCCGAATGAGTACACCAGAACGAGAATTCTTGGTCAGAACGATTCTCCATCTGCAACGTGAACATCTCGCCAAGCACTATTCTGTATAATACGGGGCGCAAGCGATCTGCCTGTCCATTCAAGATTACGTTGAATCTCCTCGCCTTGTCCCCACCAATGAGGGATTTCCTTTGGCCAATACGGTCGACTAGACTACCCTACCGTGGAATTCACACGCACTTATTCACGCCAACACTATCGCGTTCCCCTTACCGTGCAGTACCCCGTGCTGTTTTCCGCGACTGACAGAATTGCAGAGGGGAAAGTCATGAACCTCACGGTGTTCGGCTGCACCATTGAATGCACTGATGCCCTGCAGCAGGGAACCCCGCTGCGAATGAGATTGATCCTTCCAGACCAGGTTCAATCGTTAGCGGTAGAGGAAGCGGAAGTTCGATGGGTCCAAGGGAATCGAATGGGTGTTCAGTTTCATAAGGTCGACCGTGCCGCAGATTTTCGGCTCCACGGATTTGTGTGGGATCGCATGATCGAGCGATTTCATACAATCGTTCAGGATGGGCTCTCTGCGCGGTGATCTTCGCTCAGTCCACGCTTTCCCACCAGCGCGAGACAGACCAAGCCAATTCCGATCCAGACAACCTCCCGGAAACGTCGCAACAGCGCGAAGGTGATACCCGTCACATCGCTGTAGCCAAAGGCCTGTAATAAGAGGAGATTCCCGGCATCCTGCGCCCCAAGACTGCCCGGAATAAAACAGGTCCCGCCTTTAATCAGGGCAGCCAAGGCACCGATCGAAATGACCGACCACGGGCTGGCGGTGTCACCGAGGCAAGAGAGAATGACAAACACCTCGAGCGATTCAGCCAGCCAGCCAAACAAGCAAACTCCGGTTGACAGTGCGAACGCCTCACGGTGGTATCGGTAGAAACTCAGAATCGTCTGGTCGATGGAGCGCAAGTGCTCTTCTTGCACCTCAAGCACCCGAACCCGCAATCCCAGTTTCTTGACCATCGACAGCATCGAGGCAAAGAGCCCGCGTTGCTGGACAAAGACAAAGCCGCCAATCGAACAAACCAACACCGCCACACTGACAATTGCCGCCGTAATGGTCTGTCTCGCCGAACCGCCAGTACCCAAAATGAAAAGCCCAATGACAATCCCGACAAGGATATAGAAGACTTCGGCAATCGTCAGGGTTGTCTTGGCAATCACCACGGACGCAGCGCCCTCCGTAATCGGAACATGGTGCTGCTTCAACAGATACACCTTGAGTGGTTCACCACCCAAATAGGCCGTGGGAGTGGTCATGTTCACCACTTCGCCGGCCGTTCGGATTGTCAGCAGGCGCCAGAACGGCACGGCGCTCGCGGATGGTCCCAGCACCAGCTTCCACCCATAGGCCTCGATCACATACATGATGACAGAGGGAATCAACACAGCAAGCAGCGCGGCAGGCCCGAGCTTCGACCCCGCCTCATAGATGTTGCTGGGTCCGATACTCCAGACAAGTAGACACAGAACGATGAGGCCAACGGCAAGTAGGATATAGCGCAACACGTGAGTCGGATGGGGAACGTGGTAGTTATAGCCGAGGTAACGCGACTGCCGACGGACGGATCACCCAGACCATGGCACCGGCGAACAGGAGCGAACCGATCGCCGCAAACAGAAGAAACAAAAAGAGCTGATCGAACAACGCGAACCCGATCAAGGAAACTGAGAAATCACGGCTGGCGACGTTTTTCAACATCACATTGACCCAGGCCGCATGGGCCGGAGTCCTCCATCCAACGGCACTTTTGATCTTCTGCGCCTTTTCGACGAGCAGGAACGAGAGACCATTGCCCAGCACGGCTGCCCCACCCAGTGCGAGCGGTACCCAGTCATCTTCTTGCCCGATTTGTGCCGTATAGAGCCCGACGGCAATCCCCGCGAATATCGCCATATGCACGAAATTATCCAGAGCGATATCGAGCCAGGCCCCGAATGGCGATTCCGTGAAGGTCAATCTGGCGACTTCTCCGTCGCAGCAATCAATCACCGCCGCCAGCTGAAACAACAGGGCTGCCAAAATGCCGGCACTGTACGTTCCCAAGCCAAACCCTGCAGCAGCTACCAGTCCAATAAGCCCCGCTAAGACCGTGATGGAATTGGGAGACAAGCCGAGCTCGAGGAACAGACGTGTGAATCCACGAGAGACTTTCCGATTGAAATACCGATCAACGAATCCTTCAAAGTCTCCCTTGAGGGAGCTGAACAGCTTCTTTTCAGCTCTCTCCACATCCTCCGAGGTCCGCACCGGCTGATACCATGTGCCTCGCTTCTCCTCAGCCGTCACCACATGCAGTCGCCCATCCCCTGCAACCTGTTCGATCCACTGACGGATCGGCGTGCTCCCTTTTTCATGCGCACCCACGTTTGCCGCGTTCATGAGGCTCGCCGGAACAACAAGAAGCTCGGCGATCAACAGGGTTGACTCGTCCGGACGAGCAGAGACCATGGTCGTCTGGCCGGGAAACGGAATCTTCACGCGCACGCCGGAATTCGTCGGCAGCTCGTCCGGCTGTGGCCTCGGCTGGGCCACCACGATGGCATGACCATCCCTCACATCCTGGCGTAATTGCTCAATCAACCCGCGTGAAAACACGCCATTGACGGTCGCGATAAGCGCAAATCCACGGACTTCAGCTGCCAAGGCTTCCCATGTCCGAGGATCATCAATGGGAAATTCTCGCATTGGCATCCACCGGACAGGAATGGTGACCCGCGGCCCCCTCGCCAGGGAATGCTTGAGCTGCTCCTCATCGGGGCCGGAGAGGACAATCAATTGGCGAATCCCGGCCCGCTGCAATGTGAGCACGGTTCGTTGAAATAGGCCGATCCCCACAACACTGGTGAGGGGTCCTAGCTCACCGACTTCCGATCCGACTGGCCCGCCAAACACTCCAGCCGACGGGAGCAGAATCGCCGTCGCCAATCCTTGGATCTCGACTCGCTTCTGAAGAATGCTTTTACTCATGGCTCCGGGGTACCAATGCCCAGCGATCGTCGCTCGTACCCATCACTTTCTCACAATCTTGGCAAAACTTCCAACTCAGCTTTTTTTATATCATTGATAAAATCGATCTCGGTCCAGGGCAATCCTCCGATCTTCTCATGCCCCACCCGTACATCGCGGAAATATTCCAACAACGCGTCCTCGTACTCCATCTGCCACATATTTTCCTCAATGTATCCACGGAGGGACGAAACGAGCCGAGGTGTGTCGGCATACTTCACGCGGAGAAACCCCACTCCTTCACCGGCATAATCAAAGTGGTCCGGCATCTTCTTCGTGAGGGCGATCACTCTCCCCCCGGCCACGACCACCATGCACTCTTCACCGGTTTGGCTGACGGTCTCATCCATCAGCAACGCATTCTCACAGGCCGACGAGACAAGGCGCCGCAAAATGTCTCTATGGAAGAGCACATCGGCATCCATGATAATCGTGTCGTCATCGAACGCAGACCGTGCGATCCACAAAGAGGAAATACTGCCCCGATGAAACTCCTCATTGACCAAGAATGTGACACCGACTCCACAGGAATCGGCTGCCACAGCCTCACGAATCATCTCCTGCTTATATCCGACCACGATGTCCACTCGCCGAACCCCAATCGCAGCCAGTGACTCTAAATAGCGGTGTAAGAGGGATCGCCCCCCAATCTCAATCAAGCACTTGGGGCGATGTTGCGTCACCTCCCAGAGCCGTTTGCCGACTCCCGCTGCAAGAATGATCGCCTTCATTTCTGACGACACGCCTGGTCAAATGCATTGAGAAATGCGCCGAACTGTCCTTCCGTCAGCGCTCCCATGTTGGCAACACGGAAAATCTTGTTCTCCAAGTTGCCTTGCCCCGCATAAATCACGTAGCCCTGCTGTTTCAGACGATCATGCAAGACGTGGTATGACAGGCCTTCCGGCAGGTGATACGCTGTAATGGTATTCGATTGTCGCTCAACCGGGAGAAGAGCTTTCACGCCGAGCTTGGCCATCCCCTCACGGATCACCGTTGCCATCTTCTTGTAGCGTTGGATACGATTCGATACGCCTTCTTCAAGCAGCTCATTCAGCGCCTCGTCGAATGCGTAGTAGACTTGCACGGCCGGTGTGAACGGAATCATCCCCCGCCCTTCATTGTCAATATAATGCGTGAGATGGAGATACCACGAGCGTTTTGGGTACGCACGCATTTTTTCGACGAACCCCTTCCGGACAAGCACGAAGGATACGCCCGGGAATCCTTGGATGCATTTTCCTGCCGTGCCTACCACCATGTAAATATGCGACTTAGCGATGTCGAGCGTCTCTCCAGCCAATGCGCTGACGGCATCAAGTACAAACACGCGATTCTGATTGTCGACAATTTCGGCGACCTCGTGGACGGGGTTAAGGAGTCCGGTCGTCGTCTCATGGTGCACCATTCCGACGACATGCACTTCTGGATGCTGACGGAGAGCAAGCAGCAGCCGTTCAGGATCGGGACGAACCGTCCACTCATACTTCAACTCACTGACTCCTAAGCGATGGAGCCCGATGATCTGGGACATCCGCTCGCCATAGACCCCGTTGTTGAGGATGAGCATGCGTTTGCCATGAGGAAGCGACGACATCAACGCGGCCTCGACAGCAGCAGTCCCTGACCCCGTCATAAGGACGGCAACGTATTCCGATTCAGCTCCTGGGACAAAAGCCGAGAGTAGTTTGGTTTGGATACGATGAAGCAGCTCAGAGAACTCTTCTTCCCGGTGACAGATGTCGGGTTTCACAAGCGCTTGACGGACACGCTCTGAAACATTGACCGGACCTGGATTCAGGAGAACCATCTTTTTCTCCTTCGGGCTACAAACAGACAATCCCACACGTCGGTGGACTTCCTCTCAGCTATCCCTCGATCGCTTTCATGAACCGCCGGGTAATGACGGGAGGCTCGTGCACCACACGCCCTGCATCTTCTACAAACTCATTCACCTTGATGAGCAAGAAACTCGGACCATCCTTCTTCAGCATGTCCTTGAACTCGTAGACCAGATCGACACGATCGAGCACTCGTTCCACATTGACGTAGCCGGCTGATTTGGCCACCTTGTCCAAAGGCACCACGTTGGAAATCGTAGGTTGATTCCCCGTCGTCCCATACACTTCGTTATCGAACACGACGTGGATAAAATTCTTTGGTCGCAACGCACCGACCGTCGCAAGCGTGCCCATTCCCATGAGCACATTCCCGTCCCCATCGAACGTCACCACCTGCTTGTTCGGCTTTACCAATGCGACGCCGAGTGCAATCGTAGCGGCATTCCCCATAGACCCCACCATGTAGAAGTGTGTGGGGCGATCGGCAATCTTGTGTACCTCACGAGAAGGAAACCCATTACAGATCACGACGGGTTGATCAGTCAACAACTCCAACAACGTCGCAATCGCCTGGGCTCGGCTGATGAGCGTGCCTTCTTCCGGTCTCATGGATGCAGTCCCCTCACCACACCCTTCGCGAGGAGAAGCACGACGGGAATCTGCATCTTTGTCGAGATATCGATAACCCATCGCACATCTTCGACGGCCGTTTTTTCGGTCAATGTCCGATGAGGGATCCTCACCGTGTCGAGCAGTTGCAGCATGGCCTCGCCCATCACACGATGTTCGGGCGCATCGCTTCTATCTTGGCCCCGCCATGACACCAGCAACAGACACGGTTGGCGATAGATTAGATTGAGTGAGATGAGGGTATTCAAGCAAGTCCCGAGTCCAGAATTCTGCATCAAAACAGCTGGGACTCTCCCTGCCATGTATGCGCCTGCCGCTATGCCAACTGCTTCATCCTCCCGGACAGCCGGGACATAGACCCCTCGAATTATGAGTTCCGCAATAATTCCACCAAGGATGGAATCCGGAACCCCGGTAAAAAAATTCACCCCCATATCCTGCATGCTTTGTACAAATACGTCGCTGTCAATCACAAGACGTGTCCTGCACACCTACTCAATAAAAATACAGGCTGAAACCGGCGCATTATAAGATAGCCCCCGCCGTATTCTCAAGAAAGATTGCGTGGTTGTGTTCATACCAGGCACATGGTAGCGTGAGAAAATTCGCCATGGACCCGACTCAACCACGAACAATGACTCGCATCCCCCATCTGACACATCATTCCCGGATTGCTGCGCTGCTACTCCTCTTGATACTTGGCATGGACTCGGCATGGGCGGTATCCATGACGGACGATCCGAAGGGTTTTCGAGATATTCGCTGGGGGGCAATCTTGTCCTCGCGCCAGGATGTGGAGCCGTTTCGCTCCAGCACCCACGTCCTTGAATATTTACCCAAGACAGATTCGCTCTCGTTTGCCGACACTCAGATGACCAGCATTCTCTACCTCTCAGTCGACAATCAGTTCGCACGAGTGACGATCCGCTACCAGGGCAGTAACGTCCATAAAGAAGTGCTCACTTACCTAGAAACTCGTTTCGGTCGATTGGATCGCGTACCAGGGCAAATGACACGAGGCCTGACACAGCAATATAACTGGCGTGGATCCGATACGGAGATCAACCTGACCTATCAAGCCGGAACAGAGCGAGGTTATATTTTCTTTGATAGTCGAACCCTTGCCCCGAGGTTCAACGACTACATCACTGACTCTGCAGAGTAGGTTATGGCGAGGCACTCTTTAGGACGATTGGCCTTCCTCGTATCAGTATTGGCACCTCTGGCCTTACTAGAGCCGAACTCTTTCTCATCTGCGGTGCCCATTGCAAATGATTCTAATGGTTTTGAGACTATCCCGTGGGGATCGATTCTTGGAGAAATGAAGGCGTTCACAAAAATCGACGAGGCAGGTCGCGTGCAGGCCTACGAGTTGAGCGGACAAACTCCCATGCTCGGAGGAGTCCCCGTGGACTCCCTGCGCTTTACCACGTTCGAGAAAAAATTAGGTCGCGTAACTGCGCGGTATACCGGTCAAGCAAGCCACGCCAAGATTCTGAGCTATTTGGAATCGAAGTACGGTCCCCTTGATCGTACACCAGGCCAAATTGCTGCTGGTTCGACCAAGGTCTACGCCTGGCACGGAATGTACACGGAGGTTACGTTGCGCTTTGAAAGCGGGTTTGAACGCGGTATTGTATTTTTTGAAAGTCGAACCCTGCCTGAAAAATTAACTGATGAGTCCGCGACCACAGCTTTTTGATCATTTTTGGCCATGGAGAATAATCGGAAGGCCTGAGTTATGTTCTCGTCGTAACAGTTTGCACCTCAATCAGAGCCTTTCCTCCCCAATTGACTCGAGCTTCCCCGCCCACCACTTGATATCCAGTTACCAGCTCTCCCTCCTCCGATCCATTCTTACCCACATTCCCGAGAAGTTGCTTATCGAGAAGCTCCACTATTCTTGAATTCATTTTGCAAACTATCCCACTGACGTTATGATCGTCGAGTCAATCATGAATGGCCGAAAGCAGTACAGCCCTCTCGATAAGCGATGTGCCGAACGTGTCGCCATTACCTGTCGCGTGCGCTATACCGGTGAAGTCCCGACTCAACCTCATCAAGGAGAGGGGCTCACAAAAAACATCTCGGTTTCCGGATGCCACGTCATCAGTAACCAGCATGTCACTCGAGGAACACTCCTGACGCTTACCATCGCTCTTCCAGACGGATTGCCTCAGTTATCGTTAGAATCAGCGCTGGTAGTCTGGGTATCTGGCAACCAGTTTTCGGTTAGATTTCTGGATCTGAGCCGTGACCATCGAAAACGGATTCAAAACTTTATTTGGAAAAGTATTTCCCACCATACTGTGAGCGACCAACGGACGCGGTTCCGGCTGGTCTAGCCTCTCTCAATTGCTGCAAGCAGCTATTTCCTTTGTATCGTATTTCTTCTATCTTGTTTCAATCGGTCCTCAGCTCAGCAAGGCCGTTTCAACCTCATCTAATCCTGTAACCAGTACCTCGCGACTTCTCATCTCTCTGATGACCCAACCTCTGGATGGGGTATTCCTCCCTCATAGGAGGGAGGGCAAAAGCGTCATGGCGCGCTAGCCTTCACATAGACGACATCCGGAGGACAAGGTGCTTAGCAACAAACTACAGCGGGTCGCCAGGAGGTTGATTTGGAGGAAACTTGGATCGCGGATTCAGGAGATTAGGAGGACTAGGGTCAAGGAGGAGCCTCGTGATGGAACATACCACTTTGTGTACTCAGGTTAATAAAATAATCGGGAGGGACATCCATGAGACAGGCACGGGGAACAGCCAAAACTGAATCACATCAATCCTATCGCTCAATTGAACGCCGTAGACTATTAAGAAAGAATGTTTCTTTGGGGCTCATGTACTCGGGAGTATCTGGTGAGGATGTTCTGATTGGGGATGGGACCATTGTGAATCTCTCCGAAAGTGGATTAGGTCTTCGTGGCGATATTCCTGTCCCGGTGGGCATGGAGCTGACATTGTTCTTATATCTTTCAGACGGGGATGAGCCCTTATCCATTCTGGAGTCGACGGTCGTCTGGAGTGTCGGTTCACTATTTGGTGTTGTATTCAATGACCTCAGCCTCTCTGATGGAGAGAGGTTGCGATCATTTCTTCACACCCGATCAGTCGGCCAGGCATAGTTGATCTCTTACCTTTAAATGGCCTGCAGCCCCTTCGTGATAACCATCCCGGGAATGGGATGGTTATCACAGGTCGATATCCCCTCTGCCAATTTCACAGAGCTTTCGTGGTGCACAGGAAGATCTGGTTGCTAAATTCCCACCCATCGTAGGCGAGCACAGTCACCCCTGGCCTCGACGAACAGCATCCCTCGATCAAAGCCCTTTCCTCAACAGATTCTCGCCTGTAGTCCTCCCGCGTCCGAAGGGGCTCATCCTGTCGCCTTCACGCAGCACCTGGGAGCTTCGTCACAACCCGCTATAAACGATCCAGATCCATGGTTTTGTGTATTCCGAAAATTACCAATGAGGTGTTATTGTTTCGCGTCTCTCACAAACTAGGGCTGACTTCATATCACGAGGTCTTCGATCCCATCGACATCGTTGCCATCACATGCCAGCAAGGCCAAGCTCTGATGCAATCTTGTCTTTCAATCGAACGACGTGCTACCGTGGTGAGTGCTTACTCACCTGCCATGAACAACATTGTCAGACCGGCTCGCCAGCAGCTAGGCAGAACCTCAAGTCATCAACGGCAGGCGAGCTTGATCAGCGCAGCCGCATCGCTCTTTGCGACAAAAGGTTTTAGAGGGACCACAACAAAACAAATCGCGCTGGCAGCAGGTGTCAGCGAAGCACTGCTTTTCAAGCACTTCCCTACCAAGCACGCTCTGTACTCGGCCATTCTATCTGAGAAGACTCATTACTCCGGACTACAGGAATCGCTGGAAGAGGCCGCAGCGAAACGAGAAGATAAGCGACTCTTCATGTTGCTTGCCAGCTATCGAATCAGAAAGGGAGCAGACCCGATATTGTTTCGTCTACTCCTGTTCAGTGCATTAGAAGGCCATGCGATGTCGGATATGTTTTTTCAGCATCAGTATCGAGTGTTTCATGATCTCCTTGCGGGCTATATCCGACAACGCATCGATGAGGGTGCCTACCGCCCAGTGGATCCGGTACTGGCGGCGAGAGCTTTTTTCGGCATCATTGTTCATCATCGATTGCTCCATGACATTCTGGGTGTACCCATGCATCTGACTCATGAGGCGACCGTAGAGGAGTATGTCTCCCTGTTCCTCAACGGGCTCTTTCGGCAATGACTCAATCCGTCGTGATTCAATCCTGATATGCGCCAACTCTCTCGCCATCCGTTGATCGCTCTAGGCATGATCGTTGTTTTGGCGGTCATTGGCCTGGTGGTCTTGCGCCTCACTACTGGTGCAAAAACTGACACAGCGAGAACGCGTGTCGTCACGGTAGGAATTGCACCACCGATTCGAGCAGACCTCGACATTCGCTTAGCCTATACGGCGGATATCTCACCATATCAGGTCGTCAATATTTTCTCCCGGGTTGACGGGTATATCGCCAAGCTCCATGTCGATAAAGGTGATTTTGTGAAGACCAACCAATTACTCGTTGAAATCGACCATACGGACTATCACCATGCTGTGAATCAAGCCAAAGCCAATCTTGCGGCCGCTCAGGCAAAAGTCGCACAACAGGATGCCATCCTTCGTAACGCCAAACTGACGTTTGATCGTATGCAGACGCTCATCAAAGACCAATTCGTGTCTCAGCAGGATTTGGATAATACTCAGGTCAACCTTGAGGCCGCCACCGCCGCACAGAATTCGCTCCAAGCCCAAGTCAATCAGATGGAGGTAGCGCTGGCTCAGTCGGAAAGGAACTTGACCTACTCGTATATCCGAGCACCGTTTGCGGGCTATGTTGCGGAACGGAACCTTGATACCGGTGCGTATGTGAGCAGCGCAACCGCGAGCACATCCACGATGTCGCGAGGCATCATGAGTCTACACGATATCAATACCGTCCGCGTATTGATTGAGGTTGTTGAACGAGATATCCCACTCGTGCAGGTGGGACAAAAGGCGGAGCTTCGCGCGGAAGCCTACCCCGACCATGTCTTCGAAGGAACCGTAACCCGCATCGTCCAAGCCTTAAATCGCGCAACCCGTACCATGACCGTAGAAGTCGATCTCCCGAACGGTGACCGACGGCTCAAAGGAGGTATGTTTGCGCGAGTTGAACTTCTAGTCGGAACCCACCGCCAAGCTTTACAGATCCCGATCGATGCTGTCAGCCGGCTGGAAGACACCCAGTACGTCTATGTGGTTCGAGACGGAAGAGCCCGACGCATCGAAGTTGAGGTCGGAGCTCGCAGCAGCAACCGCATTGAGATTCTTAAGGGATTAACAGGGGATGAAGCGGTGATCGTATCCGGTAAAGACTTAGTCCACGATGGGAGAGCGGTGCAAACCCAACCCCTCAATGCTGGGAAACGTGAGACATAAGACATGAGATGCAAAGGAATAACAGGATTTCTACGGCCCTTTGACGACTCTCTCACGAATGATTTCCCCTTTCACTTTTCACCTCTCACCTTTCACCGACGTATATGTGGCTGACCCTTCTCGCATTGCGCAATCGCATCGGGATCCTCATGCTCTCGCTCGCGATGGTCGTGCTGGGGCTTACGGCCCTCCAACGCTTGCCGGTGGATCTCTTCCCTCAAATCCAGGTCCCTGTTGCTTTTGTCGGTGTCATCTATAAAGGGGCACCTCCGCTCGATATCGAGCAAAGCGTCGTGTACCCGATTGAGAAAGCCGTAAGCTCTGCGTCCAATGTTGAACATGTCGAATCATTCAGCAAGCAGGGCCTCGGGGCTGTGCAGATCTGGTTCAACTGGGGAGCCGATATCAACGTGGGGCAGATGGAGGTGATGCAGCGCATTACTCAGATTTTGAATAGTCTCCCACCAGGCATTCTGCAACCCTTTATCGTCAAATTTGACGTGTCCAATATCCCCGTCTCCATCGTGTCGGTCGCGAGTGACGAACTGGACGAACGAGCCCTCTACGATCTGGCGTACAACACCATCGCCCCCCAAATCGAACAAATCGCGAACGTCGCGGCAGCCACGGTGGAAGGCGGGAGAATCCGCCAAATCAATATCAATCTCGACCCTGCGTTACTCAGCGCCCGCGGGCTTTCGATTCTCGATGTCGTGAAGTCCGTCAAAGCCTCAAACGTCATTCTCCCTTCCGGTGATGTCAAATCCGGCAATCTCGACTACAACGTCTTCACCAACAATCAATTCCGCACCGTGGAGCCCATCCAGGACGTCATCATCAAGGTGAATCCGCAAGGCAACCCAGTCCGGGTACGCGATGTGGGAACTGTGACCGATTCGTCTGACATTCAAACCAATATCGTGCATGCAGACGGAGCCAGATCCGTGTTCCTTCGTGTGAACAAACAGCCGATCGCCAATACGGTCGAAGTTGTGGATGCCCTCCGTGCAGCCTTACCCAAACTACTTGGAGTTCCCGAGGGAGTAAATCTCAGCATTTCATTTGACCAGTCTCTCTATATTCGCCAGTCCATCCGCAATCTCGTCGAACAGGCCCTTCACGGCTCGTTACTGGCCGCAGCAGTGATCTTCATCTTTCTGCGCAACCTGACGAGCACCGTGATCGTCTCCGTCGCCATTCCGCTCTCCATGCTCGTCACCTTTATCGTGCTCTATTTCACAGGACAAACGTTGAACGTCTTCACGCTCGGAGGACTTGCTCTCGGCATTGGTCGACTCGTTGATGACTCCATCGTGGAACTGGAAAACATCCAACGGCACCTCAATACCAACCCCAGCCGTTGGGACAGTATTCTCACTGCCGCCCGAGAAGTGGCCATGCCGATTTTGGCATCGACAGTGACGACGGTGGTGGTCTTTCTGCCCATGTTTTTCGTCGTTGGTATCGCACGCCTGTTGTTGATTCCCTTGACAGTCACCATCGCGATCGCGCTCTTTACATCTTTCTTGGTCTCTCGGACCGTCACCCCTGCTCTCTGCTACAAGTTCCTCCGACCAGAACAAGAAGCCCATCGGGCAATGCCACACTGGCTGGCCACCCTCATGGAATGGAGCCGTCACCGCTATGACTCGCTCGACAGAGGTTACGAAGACTCCCTGCGGTGGGTACTTGGACATCGCCGCCTATTTATCGTGACGGTTCTGCTCATCTTTAGCGGATCACTCACGTTGATCCCCCGGATTGGAACCGAATTCCTGCCTGTGTCCGATGAGAGTCAGTTTCGCCTTGTCCTGCGGGCCCCGGTCGGCCAACGAGTTGAAAGGACCGAACAACAAGTCACTGAAGTAGAGCGTGTCCTTCGTACAGTCATCCCTTCGAATGAACTGGAAACCATCGTCTCCAGTACCGGCATCTTATCCCAAGGCCGTGCGTCTCTGTTTAATCCCAATACCGGACCTCATACCTCATCGATTCAAGTGTATTTGGTTTCACCGGAAAAACGGACCAGGAGCCAAGTCGATATCATGAACGATGTCCGTCCGAAGATCGTGAAGCTGTTTCCCGGTGTCTCGATGTATTTCGACCCTGGGGGGATCGTCAAACGTGTCACCAGCTTCGGATCTCAAAAGGCCGTCGATGTGGAAATCTATGGGTATGACTTTGACAAAGCCAGAGAGGTTATCGCGCAGGTGAGGGAGATCATGGAGCAGACTCCCGGCCTGGCCGACATCGAACCGAGTCGTGAAGAAAACTACCCCGAAATCAACGTCACGGTCGATCGAGAGAAAGCCGCACTGCTCGGTATCAGTGAAGCGGATGTCGCCAGTACCGTCCTCTTTTCCTTGAACGGGAATGGCCAAACCGACCCCATCATTTACACAGACCCGCACAACGGTAACGAGTACTTCATCAATGCTTGGTTAGCCGAGGAGCATCGATCCTCTCTCACCGATCTGGAAAACATCCTCCTCACGACCAAGACCGGTGAGCCTGTGTTGCTGAAAAATGTGGCGTCGCTCAAACTGAACGCAGGCCCGGTCAAGATCGATCGTAAATATTTCCAGCGTGTGATTCACCTGACGGCCAATCCCACTACTCGCACACTCGGCGAGATTGCGACCGATCTGGAGTCGGCCTTTTCCGAACTTCAGCTACCGGCAGGATTCAGCATCAAACTGGCCGGACAAATTCAACAACAACGTGAAACCTTTCAGGGAATGCAGTTCGCAATCATACTGTCACTCCTGTTGGTCTATATGGTGATGGCCGCCCAGTTTAAATCGCTCATCGATCCGTTCATCATCATGTTTGCAGTGCCGATGGGTCTCCCTGGTGTCATCTTGATCTTGTTCCTCACCGACACGACGCTTTCGACCGCATCGCTGATGGGCATCATCATGATGTTTGGGATTGTTGTCTCGAACGGGGTGTTACTGGTGGATTACACCAACGTCTTGCGGCGTCGAGGCGCTCTTCTTCAGAACGCCGTGGTGACCGCCGCGCGCACGAGGTTGCGGCCGATTCTCATGACCTCACTGGCAACGATCTTTGGACTCCTGCCCATGGCGATCGGGCTGGGCACGGGCGGGGAAACGAATGCACCGCTCGCACGAGCAGTGGTTGGAGGCCTGAGTGTCTCCACCCTACTCACCGTGTTTCTCATCCCGACGCTGTATTTGAGTTTAGAAGAATGGGTACCGAGAGACCTGGAAGAAGAGCAGCACCATTCCACACCAGTGCCCCCAAGTGCCGTTGCAACGACAGAATAGCAACCTTAACTCTCGGTGATGTTGGGGAACAAAGACTTCAGCTGCATGGCCAGTCCAATATCCCCGGTGACTTGTAACCGTCCTGACATGGCCATCGCCATCCCGCTCAATTGTCCATTCAAGACCTTGATGCAGTCTTCGCCGGTCATGGATAATGTGACATGAGGATCCGCATGGATTCCGTCTTTTACGACACAAGTCCCATTCTGCACCAGCAGATGATACTGTCCGCCTTGATGCCCCTGGAGATCAAACTGATACACCGCGTCAAGATCTTCCGCAGCCTGCTTGTCGAGCTTGTCGGGTAGGGCGTGGAGCACATCGTTGATAGTTGTAACTTTCATAGTTTGGATATCATACTCAGAATGAGAGAGTTTATAAAACACGTCGGGGGCGCCAACTGTGCGCCCCCGACAAGATCATCAACGCGGATGAGAATCTAGTAACGAAGCGTGGCCGTCGCAACGCTACGACGAGCACCGAAAAACTCTTTTGAAAACGATTCGACAACTGCCGGATCATACCCTTTGCAGCTGAAAATGTCGAGGTAGGCATGGTTGGTGGCGTTGGCAAAATGGCCGCTGATCAAGGACGTGGAAATCAGCTGCACCATCGAATATCCTGCCACAGGTCCATCACCAAAATCGACGACCTGACATTCGCCGAAGCGTTTCATTCCGATGAGCTCACAGAGCTCGACGACATAGCGCTTGATATATTCAGCATCTCGAATAAGCTCAGGATTGCAATCGTGGAGGTCAACAGCGGTGCAGAGTCCCCAGGCTTTGCCGCTTCCCACCATATCCTGGATAGGACGGGCAGCAGCCTCAGGGGCAGTGGATGGTAAGATCGTGGACTCGGAACTAGCCGAGGTACTCATAGAGGGGGGTTCCCTTTCTGTAAGAAGGTTGAAGAGACAGGAGCTGTCATGCGTGAACTATACCATGTTTTTTCCGATCGTATGGGATGATAAAGAATATTTTGGCTCCGGCAGGAAGACCGTCATCGATTAGTTGACAAGGTCTCGACGCTCAGGAAGAATAGGTACTATGGTCTCTACTTCAGACGTACCTCGAATTGAGTTGCCTGATCGTCTCTGCACCTGGTGCAAAGTGATCATGACCAAACGGCTGGTCGGGGGAAAACAGTTTATTCATTACACCTGCCCAAAGTGCATTTTTCAGCATACTCGCCGTCTGACATCAAAGTCATAACCGTATGACTTTATTTGCCATTTTTGTTTCAAGACACTGAAGTTCGCAGGCTCTGCCTAGACGCAATCGTCACCTCCATAGACCCGTGAGCCCCCAGCGTGCATCCCCTCCCTGGTGACAATATCTCACGCGTACCCAGTCCCGGCAGTCCGAAACCGCTCGAAGCTTGATTCCTGCCTAACTCCGATTAGAACCGGACGGCCCCCTTACTCAACGAACGGAGAGCTATTCAACGCAATGCAAATGGACGGGGCTATCGGAAGACCTCTCCTCCCCAGGTCGGCACAGAGACGATTATGCAACCGTTCAACAAGCCATACACGGCTCCATAGCCCCCCCACGTTGCAATCGCCCCTTCCGACCAACCTCGACACATGAAGACTTGCGCTTAAATCCCATCGCCATGTCTCCTGTTTCCATCACCATAGCAAGAGGGTAACAGCCGTCTAAAACGTTCCTGAAACTCTAGTCAGCGTTGCTCATACCAGTTCGTGGCCCTTCAACTGGCTCAGGGCCCTGAGCAGAGTCGAAGGGTGGGCTTATGGCGACACGGGAAACCGGGGCATACTTGACGGAGTATGTCGAGGATACGAAAGACGAGTCGGCCAGGGCAGCAGAAGCGTTCGGAAACAATGCCGGTTAAAGTTTTCCCGATACTAATGTCCGCACTTGCTCCATACGCCGACGGTTGACTCCAAGATCGCTATACCCGGTCCGGGATGCTGAACGAAACTGAATGGTCTTGGTCGTCTCGTCGAGAACAAACTCGATATCGTCGACAAACCGAAGCAGGAGACTGGTGAACTCATAGCGGAGGTAGGCCTCATCTTCTTCGATGAGTGTGGCACGAGGCAAACTCGCTATGACCGCCTTCAAAGCCTCCTTTGCTTCGACCCGAGATTTCTTGTACCAAAACGGCGCAATTGCATGCGTCTCATCAGTCGCCTGAGTCGAGACACAATTGGGGCTTGAGGGACATGCTGACAAGGTTCGTTCGCTCATGGAGGTGTCACTTTACCCTCTCCCACTAAGGCGCGCAACCAGACTTCGACCACCAGTACCGCATCAGCCGGAATAAACCCCGGGACGCCTTTGTCGCGATAAGCCAGATGTGGGCTGATGCGAACCCTCCGATACCCGCCGACTTTCATGCCTAGCAGCGCGTGTTCCACGCCAGCAATCGTCTGACGGCTACCAAGCCGAGTTGTGCGGTCAAGCAGGACGGCATTGCCGACGACTCGAAACACGTCCTTGGGCAGAGACCTGATCTGCTCCTCCTGAATCCTCACCTCTTCGCCTTTATTCAGAAAGATTCTGGAGTTATAGATAACGTGGTCACCTCGCTGAGCTTCTCGCCCCTCCCCTTCTCGCTCTTCAAGTAGCCGCAGCCCGCTGAGTCGTTCCATGATTCAGCCTCAGTAGGAAATGGTCGCCAGCGTTGGTTGGGTCTCCCCCTGGTCCACCACCGAGACCGACACCCGCCCAAGGATGCGACCGTCTCCCGCTTCGACATCCACCCGCCAATCGCCTGGATCAAGGCGTTGCTTGAAGCTATAGGCTCGATAGCCTCCCTCGCGCCCCCCTGATATCTTGAGTGGAATCTTATCTGCATGTAAAAAAGGCCGGCTGCTATGAGCACGATAGTACCAGTGATGATAGATCGTGGTATTGAGGTCGACCGGGGCAAACACGGCGGTGAAGCAATAGATCGGCGTGTTTGAAGGAAACGTGGTATCCGATCGTTTCCAGAACTCATACCACTGTCTTTCAAAGGCTAATTCGAATTGGTCGCCGGGTCGCTTGACATCGTGATAGATCCCACCGAACTTAAGCGAGAGCGGTACGGGGGGAATCCAATTCAAAAAATAAAACCCGACAAGCACCCCGATCAGCGCCGCAGCAGGAACGGTCACGCCGATGCCTTCCTCCCGCGATCGGTCTGGATTGTTTCGATAGATCAACTGGGCCACGCGTAAAATCACCGCGACGCTCAGCATCGCTCCGACCACAAAAATTGCCGCATTCATGTAGCCGGTAATCACGGGCAAGAAAAATGTGAAGAACGCAAAGCAGACCACCGCGTAGAGACTGACAAGCAACCGAAGATTCGAAAGCCGGTCACGCAAGAACTCATTGGCCACTAAGAGCATGATCAGCAGGGTAAAGAACACTGCGGTGCCGGAGAAGGTGGCGCTGCGCGAATAGAAAATCGTGTAGGCACTGAAGAGGCTGCCTAACAGAAACTGGCTGGCCATGGGATAATACGTACGGCTCTCCAACACCCAGCGCATGAAGGGAGAGGATGCCGCACGCTGTTCAGGATCCGGCGGAGACTCCATTCCGACCCGGCCTGTCAACACAATCAAGGCTCCAAGCATGGCAAGATACAGCAGGAGGATTAAGTTATCTTGAAGCCGGTCTATCCGCGTGAGCGTCAGCGTATCGTACGTCACGCCGGAGAGGAAGAACACAGCCGGCATGAACGGTTTTGTGAGAAGAGACTGAACTTTGGTCAGAGGACTCATGCCGGTACTGTGCGAAATTTCGTTCGATTGTTCGATACAACTACTGAATCGTGCGGCAGCTTACACAAAGGTCACCCAACGAGGCCGCCGTGAGGGAAACAGAACAGGCTTAGGTCGAGGGTAAGGTCGAGAGGAGATATTGATTCACTTAACCTGAGTCTCAACCTGGCCTCCCTGAAACTGGAGGCCTTTTTCAGTATTCCGTCATACAAAGGCAGGCAGCGGCGCATACACGACAGGATGCCCGATCACTCGTTCCAACCACGGTGCCATGTCGTCCTCTGGGAGCGGCGCTTGGTTGAGACGTACTTCAACCTTGAACTGTTGATGCCCCCCAACGATACCGATGATCGCGGAGGCATCGCCACGGTCAGGTAAGAGCGTCTGTGTTTGAAACTCACAGAGCGTGGCGTAGAGGACCCCATCAGGCTTGATTGCAGCTAATATCTCAGGAAGTTCATCCAGCGGGCAGTGGACCGAGCATCGATACATCAGCCGCGCGATTGGCTCAATGGCTTGGAACTCAGCCAACGCCGCTTCGGAAAACCCCGTCAGATAGGCTCGAACCCCGGCCGGTTCAGGATGGAATGTCTCTGCAAGCTTACTGGACGGGACGAGAAATTCAAACGCATCGGACGTATTATACTCAAATTGGCAGGGGCCAAAGGCATCGGGCCAGGAGCAGAAAAACGGACAAGACGCGTCAGCGGGCCGCAGGACGACCGCCTCCTTCTCGACGTAGGTTTCGATCGGGAGATCCAGGAGGGTGATCGCTTCCAGAAATGCCGCTCGCCGCTCGTCCAGCCATCGCATCCGGTCCGTATCACCCCGCGTTTCCCCCGGAGTGATGACGTGGCTCGTTTGAAGCCGGATTCGAATGAACGAATGCGCATGGCGAAATCCTATCCAGCACATCGCGCGCGGCTCGTGAAATCTTAGGCGTTCTCGAATGCGCCATGGATGACTGATGGAGCAATAGGTCCCGATGTCCTGATGACGCTGGTAAACCGTATGATAGGCACCGGACAGGAGAAAGAAATCCCCGCGCCACCCCTCCCGTCCATGGATCAGGGTGACATCTTCCGTCGCCCACGGATCAAGCTGATCGATGGAATCGAGAGACGGGACCGTCCATTCCTCGACGTAACAGATGACATCCTGAGCCGGCGAGACTGGTTTCAATCCAAGAGCCGCCAGCCGTTCCCCGACTGCGAGTGCGTGCTGAAAACTCAATGGCGTCGTCGTTTCCCACCGCCGCTCTCGCACGGATCATTTCCTTTAGTGCGCCCCGAGATCAGAGGCAGCACGATACGCACACCGACGCCCGCATCTCCTCCATCGGATGCGATGGAAGTTCCACCCGCTCATTTCTGCCGAACCGACCTCAACGCCTTACGCTCGATCATCGTGTCGCCCAGCAGTCGCTCGATTCCATCCCGCAAGGTGGCGGAGAGTTGCTCCTGCACATCGTCATTGTTGAACCAAAAGACGGTTCGCGAACGGGCCCCTTCTACTCTGCGAATGGTGGTGCTGTGATCCGACTGATTTTGTGCCTGCACATGAAAGCGGCTGCTGGTTTCAATCACCGTCGAAAAGACCCGGCTCTTGGCGCTCGCCGAAAAATCTTGCACCTGTCCGGTGATGACGATGTCCGCATCGGGCACCGCGCCGGCCGGAGCGACGCGTACGTTCCAGACACGATCGTTCCACCCTCGGGTTTTCAATCGGTCCGCAAGCCGCTGCGTGAGCATCTCAGCGAGTCGATCGCCCGGCACATTGAAATACGTCGTGCCTCCCCAAAGATGCGTGCGTGTCCCGACACGGCTCTTGTCCGTCCGTCGATCTTCAAAGGGTTCAATGACGATCTTGACTGGCTCGATGTCGGTCACCTGTACCATTGGCAGCTTTTCACGTAAGTCGAGAGTCCGGACCTCTCCCGTTCCCCGACAACCGGCCAACATAGCCGCCACCATGATGGCACAGCCCAGAACTCGCAACGACGATGGCTTCACAGGCGCCTCCCTGTCAAAGTTGGGACATAGTAGTGGGCACAGTCTACCCAAGTTGGGCCTCGGAGACAATTAGGATTACATGGTTAGTGAGTGACGATAGGGAGCATTGCCTGAAAGGTCTCGCAGGCCACGTGAGGCAGCTGCCCGTTCTGAATGTTCACATCCTCAAAAGAAAAACACCGTAACACCTTGATCAGTGATCGCTCGGCCACGATGGCGGCAATCTGAGCTTTTCGATCGTGCGTGATCGGAAAGGTATAGCCCTCTCCCCGTTTCCACTCCCAGAGCGCCGGGGCCAGCGACAATTCCAGCCCTCTCCCCGCCACTTGGTGATATCGCCCAAGAAGCTGCTGCTTATACTGCCGAAGCTCACCGCCTTCCAACAGCAGGGCACACACCACGTAATGCCCCCACCAGACCAACGTACGAAAAGTGAATGTATGCCCGCCCTGGAAGTGTTTGGGATAATCGAGATACTGATAGGGGAAATCCTCCAGATGCTCCCCCTTTACTAGCTGATGGGCCTTCGAGTCAAAACCGGGAGGGGTCATGAGCATGACAGCGGGAAGGTCCGCTTGCAGCGCCTGGTGCGCCCCTTCGAGCATGCGTCGGATCTTCGCGGTGATCACAGCTTTCCGTCGAAACAACTGTGCATCCGCCAATAACGTTGTCTCATCATCAGTGAACGCAAGTGACTGAGGCATCGCATCACATAGGAATGAGCTGATCTATTCTGGCTATCAACTGACAGCGGTCAGCTATTTTTGCCGCGTTTCAAATGCCAAGACCGTTACATCGTACAGACGCCGACAGTCGGCACAACGAAGCCGCACCAGATCCTGAAACACATCCATCTCCCGAAGGGTGAGTGAGGCAGCATGGGCAGCAACACAAGCCTTGAGATAGTCTTCCCCAGGCGGTTCGTCTCGGGAAGCCACTTCTACAGCCGCCTGCTGCGCTGACGAGGCGATGGCTGTGACAGTTGCAATACTCAGATAATGGGCCGACTTGCAGGAACTGCAGAGGAGAACCACCGCGTTCTCCTCTGTCATGCGCTTGACTGTCACACAGAGGGGATGAACTGACCAGCACTGCTGAAGAAAGGCCCCACTCCGGATGACCTGTGTCATATTTCTTCTCGTGAAACAGTGAGGCAACCGCAGACACCCTCACCAATGTTCAGTTGACCGCGTGTGGAAATCGAACGGGAGCAGAAGAGAGCAAAAAATCAGGGCATGGCTGTCGCAGGCGACCCATCTTTGTTTGGAGAAGGGATGAGACTGCCCTCCTGAACCGCGCGACAAGTCTTGCACACCCGTGGTCTGGCTTTCAGAAAGGAGACCTTCCCGCTGGCAAGACAACTGTAATGGACAAATTCGTCACAGACCGTGCATCGGGACCAGCCTCCTCGAAGCATGGTTTTGTCCCGATAGAGATCTTCTCGGCACACTCGGCACAGGCGCGCTTGAACTGGAAGCGTCATCGGCTCCCACTCACCACCAGCTTTTCGAATACTCATAAGACGGGAGTATAACGAGGCGATCGGCGGAAAAACAAGCAAGTGAACATTGTTTGGAGAAACCTCGTCATGAGCTACGGATTGTCCGTGGACCTGTTTGACACCCTTGAGATCGTTTGTTACTCTCCGCGCGAATTGGCCGATCAGCTAGTAAAGACCAACGTCATGAACATCGCCGACTATCTCGAACGGAAACGGCTCGACGTGGATCAATTCCTCGATCTGGTTGCACCTCCGTCCGTGACTCCACCCACAACTCTACATGAGAGTCTGCGCTACAGCCTGATGGCCGGCGGGAAACGGGTCCGTCCGATTTTGACGATCGCGGCGGCAGAGGCCCTGGACCAGACACCTCCGGGCCTCATGGCAGTCGCCTGCTCACTGGAGCTGATTCACACTTACTCGCTAATCCACGACGATCTGCCCGCCATGGACAACGACGACTTTCGCCGCGGGAAACCGACGAATCATAAAGCCTATGGCGAAGCGATGGCGATTTTGGCCGGCGATGCCTTACTCACCATGGCATTCGATATCGTCAGCCGTCCTGATCTCATGAAGGGATGCGATCCGGTACGGCAAGTCCGCATCATTCAGGAATTGGCCTTTGGGTCCGGTAATATGGGCATGGTGGGTGGCCAAGTGTTCGACATCCAGGCTGAGAATAAGGACATCGACCTTCCCACCCTTCAGAACATTCACAAGCATAAAACCGGCATGTTGATGCGTGCTGCCGTCCGCATGGGGGCTATTGCCGCCGGAGCCAACGACCGCCAGCTCGACGACATGACCGGCTATGCCGAAGACATCGGCCTGGCATTTCAAATCGCTGATGACGTGCTGAATGTCACCGGCACACGTGAGGAACTGGGGAAGAATCCCAATACCGATGCGGAACGTGGGAAGAAAACCTATCCCACATTCTACGGCGTCGAGGGAGCCAAGAAGCTGGCCGACGACTGTGTCACCCGCGCCATCAATCGCCTCTCGTCATTCGGCCCCTCCGCCGACCCCCTGCGCGAGATTGCGCGATACATCACGGCTCGTAAAAACTAAGAGCTCATAGCATATGGCTTATGGCATAACCATAAGATTAGAATTTTTTGCTATCAGCTATAGACCACCCGCCATTCGCTCCTCTCGATGAAAGCTCTCGTCACAGGGGCAACCGGATTTGTCGGGGCAGCGGTTGCGCGAGCCCTTATACGAGCCGATGTCGACGTTCGTGTTTTAGCGCGGCCTGAAGCTGACCTCACAAACCTAACCGGCCTTCCGGTTGAACGGGTCGCAGGGGATTTGCGCGACCCTGCGTCACTTCGCGTCGCGCTCCGAGACTGCCGCCACCTCTATCATGTCGCGGCACACTACGCCCTCTGGGCCAAGAACCCTTCCATCTTTTATGACGTCAACGTGACCGGCACCAGAAATCTTCTGGAAGCCGCGCGCGAAGTCGGCGTGGAACGGACGGTCTATTGCAGTACCATCGGGGCCATCGGCTTGCCGCCTGGTGGCGGGCTTGGAACGGAAGAAACCCCGGTCTCGCTCGAACAAATGGCCGGCCACTATAAGCGCTCGAAATATCTGGCCGAACAAGAAGTGCACAAACTAGCCAAGGAAGGCTTGCCGGTCGTCATCGTCAATCCCAGCGCCCCGGTCGGAGAGGGCGACGTCAAACCGACGCCCACCGGCCAGGTCATCGTCGATTTCATGAAGGGGCGGATGCCGGCCTACATCGAAACCGGGATGAACATCATCGACGTCGATGATGTCGCGACCGGTCATCTACTCGCAATGGAGAAAGGCCGCCAGGGCGAACGGTATATTCTCGGCTCTACCAATCTGTTACTGCGTGAAGTGTTTGAGATCCTCAGCCGATTGACGGGGCTCAAAGCTCCAGCCGTGAAACTCCCACGAGGTGCGGTGCTTCCGCTCGCCTACCTCAATCATTGGTTTGCCAATATGACGGGCCTCCCTCCACGCATTCCGCTGGAAGGCGTGAAGATGGCCAAATACAAGATGCACTATGATTGCAGCAAGGCAATCCGAGAACTTGGGCTGCCGCAGCATCCTCCCGAAGTTGCGCTGGGCAAGGCCGTCCGGTGGTTCAAATCCCACGGGTACGTATGACGGTGCATCCACGGCACAGTTATGAATTTTGAGTTTTGAGTGCCAAGTTCTTCGCTAACTCAACACTGAAAACTCACAACTCAAAACTCGATGGAAGTCCTCGACCTTTTCATCAAAACGATTATCCTCCGGCCTTACGTCTTTATTTTTCTTGCCGCCTTTCTCTTTTCCGCCGTCAAGCTGATCGGCTGGCCACGAACCTGGCGATTCTGGCTGATCAGCTGGGCCACCGCGTTCGTCTGTGAGTTCTCGTCAACCAGAACCGGCATTCCCTTCGGCTGGTACTTCTATAATGGTTCGACGATTGGTCAGGAGCTCTACTTTTTCGACGTGCCGTTTATGGACTCCATCTCATTCAGCTTTCTCCTCTTTGCCGCCTACTGTGTGGCACTTGGGCTGCTACTCCCATTTAATGCCACGTCGAGGAACGACGGATCTACTCACAAACCGTTACGCTTTGAGGTGGCTGCCCGCACAAGTTGGCCAGTCTATGGCTTGACCGCCTTTCTCTTCGCTTTCATCGATATGGTGATCGATCCAGTGGCCTTGCGTGGTGACCGCTGGTTCTTGGGGAAAATCTATTACTACCCTGATCCAGGGTGGCACTTCGGTGTCCCCTTCGCAAACTATGTGGGCTGGGCCGTCGTTGGGCTGATTTCACTGGCGCTGTATTTTCCGTTAGACCGACGTCTCGTTCCAATCGCGCCCCCCCCAGTGATCACTCAGCGACTCCTACTTGGAATCGGGTTATATTACGGCGTCCTAGTTTTCAACCTCGGTATGACATTTTGGATCGGTGAAAGGTTTATGGGCATCAGCGGCCTGCTGATGCATCTCCCGGTCCTCATAATCTTGACTACTCGCCTTTCTGCCCTCCGATAGATCTCCCTCGTCGAATAGTGGGGTGACATTCAGCCCAAAGAATTTGTATAGTCGGATGAGCGTTCCACCAACAGAGAACCAGTCACATGAATAGTTCCACGGACTCACAGCCGGCTGACCCAGAACAACCACACCTCGGTTCTACTGTGCCTTATCCTGCAATGGGATCAAGCTCCGATCGATCTGCCACAAACAGTATCCTGCTACTCACAGTCTTATCGTTCTGCCTGATGGCGTTAACCCCCGTATCTGAACTCCTGCACGTACTGGGCATCGTGACATCCATCGATGAGAAGCACATTGACGTAAAAACAGCGAAAGGGCAGGTGGTGTCGGTCCTGCTGACCAAGCAGGTGAAGTACAAGAACAAAAATAACCCCAAATCACTCGAGCCGCCCACCGTCGGAGACCGCGTCATTATCGAGGCGTCAAGAGATGAGAAGAACAAGAAGGTCACGGCGACGGTCGTACATTATTCACCGGGCAGCAGTCCTCCACCTCCACGATAAGCCATGCCGACCATTCGCTTTGCACGAGCCGTCCATGAATCACCCTTTCACGGGGGGGTACGCCAGGCCTTTTTGCGGGTGTTCATCACCGGCATCGCCGTCTTCCTGGCCATCGCCATTGTTCCTGGGTTGGAGGCTAACAGTTTCGGGGCCGGTATGGCAGCCGTACTGGTCCTGACCTTCTTGAACCTCATCCTTCGCCCCATCCTGTTTCTGCTCACGTTGCCGCTGATCGTCTTTACGCTTGGACTCTTTCTGGTAGTGCTGAACGCACTGCTGCTTGAACTGACCGCGTTTTTTGTGAAGGGGTTTACGGTCTCAGGGTTCTGGGCTTCCGTCGGTGGTGCGCTCGTCATTAGCCTGGTCACAACCATCCTCAACCGCTGGACCGTTGATCGCCGCCTCCCTCCTGATCTTCAGGAGGAGCCACGTCGGCCACCCAAGATCATCAATCCGGATTGAGCCATCACAACTTCTGATCAGAACAACCGGACGGCTGGAGGGCTGCGGAGAGCAGTGTTTCAACCAGATTGGGCAACTCGCCTGACAGGCATCGAGAGGTTATGCACTCGGGAAAGCCTCCCTCTTGAATGAAGGGGCGCCCTCCTGAAACCCGCGCAATGATAAAGAAGGGAGGCCGATAACCGGCAGGAGATCATGATGGCACGCCGAGATACGTCATCGGCGTGCCATGACCTTGTACAATGAACCAGCGATCATTCTACATCCACACTCTTAACGATTCGTATGTTATTCGTCTCGATGCTCATACACGACATGCTCACGGTAGTCTCCCACCTGCTCTGATCGACCGATGTAATACATGAACAACGCCAGCATCATGATTGCCATATTAATCGAAACAAAAATCGTGATCATCGCAACATCCCCGAACATAATGTCCCTTTCTTTTCTATTTTGTTATATGAATTGTTTATCTGCCTAGAATCGAAGGCGCCTCCGATTTCATGCCTCTTACTTCTTCATGCGCAGCAACATGCATGCCAGCGACTCCCTCCCCGACTCGCATTGCGTATTCACCCATAAGTGATGAAAAATCCTGAATGCTCGCGATCTGAAACGTACGAGGGGTCTTCGCTACCAAGAGTCGGGTGGCACGAGGTGGATCTGATCGATACAGCGGGCCGTATCGGATTTGATACGAATCGACCTGGAGGACCTCACCATGGTGCCTGGAACGTGATCGACGGCAATCCTTGGGTCAGCATGCTAGGCACAACTCACCACATACATGACCATGCCCAATGGAATGGGTAACAGAGGTCAAGACTGTGAAACGGCACATGGTCGGTATCCACGATGCGACATTCAGAATCACCTCCCTCCACCTTCGCGGCTATCTGACCTTACCCAACCAGATTGCCTTGCTCTTCCCACTCCCACAGCATCACTCTTGTGAGTCGTCGTGGGTGAGGCGTGAAGCGGCCAAATTTTGAAACGAGCTCCACCATGTGTTTGAGTAGATAGATGAATCTAGACACTGTACTGACTTAGTCGACTCACGCCATCACTGCACAAGCTTGGGTGAGCACCTCCTCGCTCAATTCCTGGCTCATTCTTCATCAGCACCATCGGCAAATTCCTGTCTCAACGTAAAACAGTTCTCCCATGAGGGGCAGATCATCGTGTAGGACACGACCTGCGCTTCTTACACTCTGCACCGTGATTTTCACGGCCACCTCACAACACCATATCTCTGCAATCCCGAGAAATGCCCTTAATACTGAAGACGATCGACTCTCATGAGTGTTCCTCACGTGGCGTCTCACTAACCGGCACGTGCCTTGCTTTGAAATACTCTCATGGGCTCACTTACACACAGGGGAGGTTACATGAAGTCGATTCAGCCGTTGCACCCATCACCTAGCGATCATCGACCGCCTCGCAGCTCATGGTGGTCTCCACGCATGATGATCCTCTGTCTCTGCGCCGCAGCAATCAGTATTCCCACTGCTGGATTCTGTGCGTCGCCAGGATCGTCGGTCCCGCTCTTTATTGACACTCCTAACGATATCCCCGCTGCGATCGACCAGGCGTTTCCGTCGCCTCAGATCTCGAAGCGATGGGTGCGTCGACACCGTACGATGGGGCTCAACCCCGCAGCGCTGGAAGCCATGAAACTCGCCCGCAAGGAGTCGAAACAGGATGTCGCACTGGACCTCTTCGATGCCGGCACACGTATACTCGAACTCGACGAACCGGAAGTTCAGGGTAATAAAGCGAAGGTCTGGCGCGGACGGGTGCGAGGTGACCAGGACAGCGATGTCACCTTGGCCGTACGCGGCAAGAAGATGGCTGGGACGATTGTCATGGGTCAACGACTCTACAAAATTGAACCGACCGAGGATAACCGTCATCGTCTCGTCGAAATTGACGACGACGCGATGCGGCCGGATCACCATCCGCTCGTCGTACCAGACGACGGAACCCCTGCGGATCCTCCGGCTCCAGAGCCGGAGCTCCAACAGCCCAGTACAGCGGCCGCGACTACGACCGTAACCACCGCAGCGGCGACGACAAACACGATTGTCGATTTGTTAGTCGTCTATACCTCCACGGCACGCACAAAGCAGGGTGGCACGGCGGCCATGAATGCATTGATCGCCATGGGCGTTGATTTGGCGAATCAAGCCTACCGAAACAGCCAGATCGCCATGCAACTCCGGCTGGTTCGCGCGGCCGAAGTCGTGTATACGGAAACGGGCAACATCAATACCGATCTGGTCCGTCTCCGCAGCAAAAGCGATGGCTTCATGGATCAAGTCCACACACTGCGGAACCAATATAAGGCCGATATGGTGGCGCTCATCGTCGACAACGGGGGTAGCTACTGCGGCATTGCCTACGTGATGGCAAACGGCCCGAGAGCCAGTTTTGCAGATTGGGCATTCAGCGTAACCGATCGCGACTGCGTATCGAACAATACCTTGACCCATGAGCTGGGACATAATATGGGTGATGCCCATGACCGCGCGAGCGGCGGCACCGGGGTCTATCCTTACTCATATGGCTATCGAGACACGGTCGGGAAATTCCGGACGATCATGGCCTACCCCTGCCCCACGGGGTCATGCCCGCGGATAAAGTATTTTTCCAACCCGAAGATCTTGATCAACGGTCGACCGGCTGGAATCGATCACAGGGTCAACCCGTCGAACTCTGCGGACAATGCCCGCTCGATGAACGAAGTTCGAAATGTCATTGCCGCCTGGCGCACAGGCACCACGACTTCTGCCACCACCGCGCCGAGTGGATCGAGGGACGCTCGTCTTGATTCTCGAGACGACCTTGAGGACGATGCAGACGATGACTCGGATGATGACGCAGATGAGAATTCTCCGAACAAACCCCGGCAGGATGCTCCGGGCAAATCGCGTGGAAAGTCTCCTTCGCCAACTCCTTAACTGATAGGATGCGGGGAGGACCGAGTTTCGGTCCTCCCTGACTTGACTCCCACAGACCTCCGGGATGGGACCGGGATAAAGAACCACCATGTGTGACTCAAACCCACAATCAGCCGCTCGACGATTCAAACTTCCTCTCCTTGCTCTACTGTTGGGTAGCCTATTCGCCCAAATGGCGTGGGCCGGCGAGCCGTCTGGGCCAAAAAGCTTGTGGCACACCGCACCAAATTCACCCCCTGTCGCCCAGCTGCCAACTCCTCTGAAGCCCTGGATACTTCGTAATCGAGACATTGAACTCGACCTTCCACTCCTTCACGTCCTAAAAGATGCAGGAGCCAGGCCCCTTCCCAGGATCACCATTGAACTCTTCGACAATACCAACCCGGAACTCGACGTCTCCTCCACAGTCTCTCGAATCAACGACACCGCTGTCCTCCGTGGAACCTTCAAGCCGCCCGTCCAAGGCGACTTCACCTTTGTGATCACCGGCAATCTCCTGGTCGGAACCATCCAGATCGGCCCTCGCATTTATAAGACCGACCATATCGGTAATGGTCGACTACGGTTGGTTGAGCTCGACCCCGATAAAATGCCACGGGATTAATGGTCATCATTCCTTTGTAACAAAGAATCTCAACTGTGGTCCCGGACAGTACCTCGCTGACGCAGTCAGCCTATCCCACATGAAAAGTGTTCGAACGAGTCGCATGATGTGATGACTATCCCGAGAGAGTAGCTATTCGCCACCGATCCGGCTACAATGCCCTCTCTTGCACTGGAACGTATGACCACGGCGACTCCTCAAACGAAACCGGCTCCGGAAACACTTCTTCAACGGACGTTGAATGCCGCGCTGAATGAGATCGGCACGGATTCAGTGCTGGCGGCAATCTTCCACCAAGAAAACGGGCCTCTCGTCGAGCATGCCTCACGTGGCTTTACACCTCGAGATGTTCAAGCGATTCTGCGTACCCTTTCGACACAAAATGCCTCAGCCCTTACCCCGAACACAGCCGATCCCGACAGTGGACGTACCGTTCGTTTGCGGTTGATTACTCCTGGCGCCAAGTCCTTGCTCGTCGTTCCATTACGCCATCTCAATCGTACATACGGCTGTCTGGTGATCGGCAGAAAAGAAGGCGCTGCCTTTTCCAAAAAGGATCGATCGCAGCTTGACCAGATGTGCGAGGGAATGACCAAGGCATTGGATCGCGAAGGCTTGTTCAACACCGCTGCGGTACTCAGCCGTCCTTACGTGACACAGGAAGCAGCTCCTCCACAACAGGCTGGGGGCGACTTGTTTCCACCCATGATCAAGCACTTCTCGCCGGAACTGCAGACGCGGGTTGAGGCGGTTCTCGCGGAAGCCAACCAGTCTGTGGCCTACGACCGGGCCTGGGCCTGTTACTACGATCCGCTGGCGGGAAATGTGGAGGTATTGGGGGTCGTTGGTGATGTCAAGGCTGATCAACGCGACGCGAAGAAGGATCTGAAACCCGGCCAACGCCTCACACTGGACAGTTCTGCAGCCGGATGGGCAGTGCGCCACCGCAAACCGCGCGTGGATCATGACCTGGCCTCCACTCAGGGCCGCTTTCTCGATCACAAACAGCTCTTTAAGGACCGATTTCAGTCATCCCTTGTCATCCCATTTTTCGTCAAAGGGCAGGTCGGCGGCACACTAACGCTGGGAGCAAAGGACCCTGAGCGCTATCAAACAACTGATGCCCGCACGCTCGAACCCGCTATTGTGAAACTTGCCGATCTCTTACAAGCGCCGGCACCACAAGCTCCTGTTCCGGCTCCACCCACTGAGCTTGGGTCACCAAGTCCTCAGGCCGTTTCGTCCATACCTTCCGAGCCGAGTATCAGAAAGCAAGAACGCCAATCGGCCATCGGAGAGTTCAGCGCATTCCTGGCGACGGAGATCCGCGAACCCTTGGCCTCCATTCGATCTCAATTGGAAGAAGTGACCAGTGAGGGGATTCTTGATTTCGATCCCCAGACACGGGTGGAAAACGCCATGCGTGACTTGATCCGGATCGAGGCGATCCTTAACGAAATCCTCGATTTCGCCAAGCCACTTGAGCTGAATCGGCATCTCTGCCGAATTCCGGAAGTGCTCGAGAGCGCGTTGGTGGTGGTCGGGACCGATCTTGAAGCAACCCGCATTCAAGTCACGAAAGATTATGCCAATGTCATCGCTCCAGTGCGTGGTGATGAAGCGAAGCTCCAGCAGGCTTTCTTGAGCATCTTCCGGAACGCCTGTGAGGCCATGTCGCCCGGTGGCCATCTCACCATCGCCGTCACACAACATCGAGCCGGTCGCGGGTTCGAGGTGCAGATTCTGATCAAGAACAACGGGGTACCGATCCCCGCTGAAATTGTGGATAAAGTCTTCGAACCGTTTTTCACGACGAAGCGGTCGGGCACCGGGCTAGGACTGTCCAGCGTCAAGAAAATCATCGAGGAACACCATGGGACGATTGCGATCGGCAGTGCGACCGGTGAAGGCACTACTGTGACCATCCGCCTCCCTGGTGTCAGTCGAGGACCAACGTTCCGCCACCGTGGACGAGGTCGACGACCTCCCCGCCGTCCTCCAGGTTGACCCGAGTCTATTCATCGCGACTCACCCTCGGAGGGCTCCAAAAGACTTTACGTGTTTGACAGAAATGGCTACCGATCGCTATGATTCGATCGGTGCCTTTGTGTAACGAAGATACTCCGTCGTGTTGTAATCCTCATTCACTCTTCTATCTCAAAGGGAGAACGGGTATGAAACTTGTCACTGCTGTAGTCGCCACAGCCTCCGCAGTCCTGTTTGGTCTTTCCATGGCTTCAGCCAACCCAGCACTGCTTCCCAAGCATGAAGGTTATCCGATGAAGAACTCCGGCAGCCCCGTCACGGGCCAGCCGACCGCGAACGATCCCGGACAATCGGACGCGCATGGGACCTCTTCATTGTTGAAATCAGCGGACTCAGTAAAAAGTGCCGAGCAGAAGCTGACCAAAACCGACAATGCGCGGATCACCGAGGGGCAGGGCGCCGGCAGGCTTCCACATGTGGAGGGACCGCAGATTACGATTGCGCCACCGGTGACCTCCGCGACCAAGATCACCGGCGATCGCAAAATCGACTAACCAGTTTCTTGAATAGTAAAACAAAGCCAAGGGGAAACTCTTTAGAGGGACTTCCCCTTGGCTTTGTGTTTCCTAGGGAAACTGCTCGTAGGACCACCTTCCTCAATTAATCGGAACCGCCACGGCTTCCTCGCCCACAGCCCCGCGTACTCCACCCCAATGCGCGGAAAGGTGCCGATCTGGTTTCCAGGAACTCGCTGACCTCGATCTTCAAACCAGATGGATCGTCCCGCCGTCAAGTCAACCTGATGCAATGACCGATTGATGCTCAGCTGGCGGCAGAGCTTTCCAGGGCCGTCGATCAATTCGCCGTCCACTTCAATGGCTCGGATCAATACAGCGGCAGGAAAGTCCGCCCGCTCTGTCACGACATTCAGCATGTGGTACATGCCGTAAATCAAATAGACATACGACATCCCCGGAGGACCAAACAGGACTTCTGTCCTTGCCGTCCGACCCTTTGAAGCATGGCAAGCCTTGTCTTCCGTCCCGACGTAAGCCTCAACTTCAATGATTCTTCCGGCAATGGCTCTCGTCCCATTCTCACGAACCAGGTACTTGCCGACCAGTGAACGGGCGACGGTCAACGTGGGGCGATTGAAAAAGGCTCGAGCAAGCGTCTTTGGCATGGTAGTAATGATGAATGGTAAATGTGGGAGCCAAAACTTTCAATTCCTCATCGCCCATTCACCATGGCACATTCGCCGTTCAGAAGTACCAGGCCATCCCCCCCATCACCGTCCGGGGATTGCCCGGCACAAAGTGAATGTCCGTCACCCCGGTCGGCTCAGTCCGAAGGCGCGACTCGAACGCAAAGATTGCCTGTTCCCACTGCGTATTGAAGAGGTTTTGAACGAAAAGAAACGCCTCGAGCCGCCCATGCGGTAATTTCACGGGGATCCGATAGCGCTCAGACAGATCAAATGTGATCCATGAAGGCGACTTGATGCTACGGTCTTCCACGAGCGGACGAACTCCGAGATAGGTCGCTTGCAGTTGGGAGGTCAGCCCTTCCGGCCATTGTAATATTGCTGCACCATACGCGGTGTATTCCGGCGCCAACGGAATCGCATCCCCATTACGAAACTCCGCATGTGTCCAGGTAAAGCTTCCGTTGACATAGAGCGGCCCCCACACCTTGCCTCTAGCGGCAACTTCGACTCCCTGACGCCTGGTGGCACCACGTATCTCCGTTGTTCCTTCGTCGCCGATCAGAACAAGCTCCGACTTGAGATCCAACCGCCATGCCGTGGCGATCAGTTCGAGACCTTCCGGCCCCCAGGGCCTCGAACGGATCCCCACCTCATAGTTTTGGGATCGGGCAAGCGGGGCAGCTCCCAACGACACGGCTGATCGAGCATCATTGCTGTGAAACCCCTCGCCGTAGTTGACGAAGAACTCCGTCCCGGCCCAGGGGCCAAGAATCATGCTCATTTTGGGGAGAACAATCCCGGAACCTTTTCTCCCGTCAGGTTGTTCAGCACAGGTGGCGCAACGGTTGCTTACGTCAAACGTGAAAAACTCTCCCCGCACTCCTCCCGAAAACCTCAGCCATGAGAACGGCTGGATTTCCCCCTTAACAAATGGGGAATAGGACACGCTACGGACGTCGCTATCGATCGTGGTACCGGTCGGACTCCGCAGGGTTTGGGTTCCCAATTTCGTATGCACGTCGTCCACTCTCGTTTGAAACCCTACAGTCCCGATCGCCGGCATACCAAATAGTTGGACTCGTTGCTTATATCCGATGTCACCACCATAGATAGCTCGACGATCATATTGAGCAAAGCCATCTCCTCTCACGGGATCATTCAGAAAAAAGGTAAAGTCGGTGAACAGATCCAGCCGGTAATACTGTCCGTAGGCGTTCGCAAAAAACTGCCCTCCGGTCGTCGTGTCGTAATGATAGTTGAGTTGCCCGGTGGTCCTGAGGGTATTTCCCCCTTCATAGGGATTGATGGAACCGAAGCGATCCATCAATCCGGTGCTCACGGCACGGAAGGGTATCTCACCCGAGCCGTCCCATCTTGATTGAAGAAAGGTGGCTTGCAGACTCAGTTCATCCCGCCCAGTCAGGTTCGTGGTCGCTTTCCCGAACAGGTTGGCCCGATGGTAGTTGTTGTCATTGAGATACGGACCATTGGTGTAAAACCCCTCGGCGGCGAATAATGTGCGTACACGATCTTTCGTCGGCGAGAGCATCAGGAGGTATCGCTGGGTGCTATATTCCCCGCCTGCTCCCTGAAGGAGTCCTTCTTTCACCATATCACGCGTTCGAAAATTGACCGCTCCTGCCGTCACGAAATCTCCGTACTCCGGCAGATACGCCCCTTTGTGCACATCAACCCCTTCGATGGTTTCTGGAATGATGAAGTTCAGATCCGTGTAGCCTTGCCCATGTGCATGCGTACGGAGGTTGATCGGCATGCCATCAAGGAAAAACCCGACATCCGTTCCATGATCCGCGTCGAAGCCTCGGAGGAAGTACTGATCGGCCTTCCCCGCTCCTCCGGAATGCTCCACAGCCACGAAGCCTGGAATCAGGCGTAACACCTGCGCTGGCCGGCCCTGAGGCTGGAGCACGATTTCCTTGTCCGGGATGAACTGCTGAGAGGAGGCCGCCACCGGCTTTTCCCCGATTACGGCAATCTCAGGAACTTCCAAATCAGTTTCGTCTGGGTCATGAGCCTGTGCTGTTCCCCAAAAACTGAGAATGCCTACCAGTGCAAGTACGGGTATCATCGCGCGTGTCATGTCCACAACTCCTTGTCATGCCTGCGGTGGACGGATGAGACGCCCACGTAGTCCCTACACAGTCGACTCATCGACCGGCGTAGACCCTCGTGGCCTCGCAACTCTGAATGGATAGGAATGTCGTTATGCTTGGCCGGTCGTCTGTACGGCGACCCGGACTCGGGAGAGGCACTCGCTAATCAATACATCCATCGTGCGACCTTCAGTCCCCACGATTTCTATGTGGACTCGATTCAGCGGCAACAGCACCTTCTTGGCCTTTGCCTCAAGAATCGTTTTCGAAACTTCAGGAGTAACTTCACCCAACATGGCACCGGGCAAGATCATATTTAACGAGGCCACGATGACATCCACCGTCGGCACCGTCCTCGAGATGGCTTCAATCCCGGATGCGACTTGTTCAGCCCCGGCCTCCCGCATCGCCTCAGCCGCCGCAAGGTTGGTTCCCAACCCAAGAATTTGGCAACTGCGACCCAGGGTGCCCCGCAACCCCGACACTAACCGGGACCCCAGCCCCCCACCTCGGCCATCGATCACACAGACCCGCATGGTTTAGTCCAGACCCTTTCCGGTGGTCGTCATCGTCAACTTCCCGTGCTTCACACCTTTTACACTAACCAATGCATCCGCCACCTTGCGAATGTCCGAACCTTTACCTCTCACGACCAGCACTTCAAGACAATGGTCATGATCGAGATGGACATGCATGCCGGACAGAATCTGTCCATGATAGTCATGCTGAATGTCCGTCAACTTGCTTGTCAGGTCTCGCACATGATGGTCATAGACGAACGTGATTGTGCCAACCGTTTCTTTATTCTCATCCCATTCTTGGCCGACGAGGTTGTCGCGAATGAGATCACGCAACGCTTCCGAACGATTGGTGTAGTTTCTCCGTTCAATGTGCTTATCGAATTCGTCTAGTAAATGATGATCGAGTGAGACACCGAATCGGACCAGTTTTTTCACCGCCGCCTCCCTCTTGAAGGTAGCACGATTTTTTATTTCATAACACCATCAGACAACAGAATCAACCCGCAATTTTGACTTCTGCACACATTACGAAAATTCGAGGTGATTGGATTTAGAACTCAGCGAAGACCACCCCCTCGGCCACGAACTATTTTAATATCTCGTTCTGAGGAGAGGAGATCACTAGAAGGAGACATCCTTCGTCGGTCGAGGTATCGTGGTGGACCGTCCCGGCTTCGGCTCGGTGATAATCACCGACCGCCATCTCACGACCGGCGATGGAACACCCGCCTTCAAGGACATAGAGCTCCTCCACTGCAGCATGCCGATGCGGGGCATAGCTGGTGCCGGGAAGAAAACGACGGAGTGTCGTGGTCCTGCGGGAAACCGGGGCGAAAGCGAGTAATTTGGCCGTCACCCCGTGGGCAATTTCTCGCCAAGTTCCCTCCGATGCCTTCACGAACGTGAGCCCATCTGAAGACGGGCGGGGAATCATGGAACGAATCACGAGCATCCGCAGAAAGTTTGAAACAGCGGTCCAGCCAGAAGACAACCACGTGGGTACGGGGGCCGCAGCTTGTGGAACACCAACCCACTCTTCACTGACCCGCTCGTCGCCCTTCCGGTCCGCGATATCTCCCAAAGCCGGTAACGAGGCTTTGACCGCAAGCCGGACAGCCGAATGGGCTTGGATTCGAGAAAGGAGTCGTTCTCGAACAGCGTCCCGAAGCCTGACCGGAATTGACCCTAACGCTACGGTGTTGGCAGCCAGCTCGAATTGTTCGACTTCTCGGTCGACTTCATTCGCAACCTGCTGAACCAGTCGCTCGCGAAGAGAAGATGGAGGTGTCACAGGAGCCACAACCGTACCAAGAACATAAACGGTTGCTTCATAGGCTGCTGCCGTTTGGCGCAGGAGATCTGATCCTTCTTGGAGCCTCACCTCAAACACCCGACGATCCTCTGGATCTAAGACTCCAAGGGCATACAGCATGGCCTGTTCTTCGAGGTCATCCGGCACGGTCGTCTCAGTCATGGCTGTAAACCCGCTTCATAAGGCGCCAGAGCCTCCCGCAGTTTGATGAGGCCCAATCTCATCCGTGTTTTCACGGTACCGAGAGGCACCTGTAATTTCTCGGCGATCTCGCTCTGGCTGAATCCACAAAAATAGGCCGAGGCAATAGTACTCACCGATCTCGGGCTGCCTCATGATTCATTGTTACTGAGCCTGGTCAGTTTCAACGTGGGAGTAGAAATCGGCCAACTCTTCATCGTCGCCGCGTTCTTACCGCTGGCCTATCTAATCCGCCATTCCTGGTCCTACCCGCGACTAGTCCTTACCGGTGGCTCGCTGGCGGTGATCGCCATCGCGCTCGTGTGGTTCACAGAACGGGCCTTCGATCTTCAGTTGTTTTCTCTCTAGCAGCACTTCACCTGGCTACCATCCATACAGCCCATCATGTTGGAAGAATCCTCTAGCAGGACAACAGGTTGTGGGATTCCTGAGCAATGGGATACCCCCTCTTGACTTCCTAGATGGAGAGTTTATCTGGAATTCGTTGCTGATACTTAACCAGATGGATTGGCGTATGGCCCAACACTGGCGGAGTACTGGCGGCAGAGACTGCCCCGACTTCCTGTTCGGCCTACTCCCACTCCATTATTTTCAACTCATCACCCATAACTAGACCTCTCATTGAGAGGAGGAGGGACTGTTATGACCAGCTATCTACCAAGTGTAATTTCCACGATCCGCACCGATGCGTTCGATCGTCAGGTTGATCGGCTCTTTAACGAGGCTTTACGATCGTTTGAGTCAGGCGATCAGACGTGGGCCCCGGCCTCAAATGCCTGGGAGGATGAGAACGGGTTCTCTGTTCAGCTAGCGCTGCCCGGATGGAATCCCAAAGACATCACCCTAGAAGTCGATAACCAGATCCTTACCGTTAAGGGTGACCGGAATGCGGAGGTCCACAATTCTGTGAAATTTCACCTGCGCGAGATTGCTGATGGGCAGTTCACCAGGCGCTTCCGCTTGCCGTCCTTTGTCGAGCATGACAAGGCATCTGCCACACACAAGCATGGCCTCTTGACGGTTACCTTCCCCAAACGGGAAGAGGCCAAGTGTCGGCGCATCATGATAGACGAATCCTGAACGAAGGCCATTCGACCTTCGTCAGCGTAACCGAACGAGGAGCCGCACTCGTATACACACTCAGTGCGGCTCCCTCTCGTTTCAAGATAAAAGCTTCAGAAGGACATGCTCTTAGGCCTTCGACCTAGAAGACGACGAGTGCGTACCTCTCGAGGATGAGCGAAGAGGCAATAGGTCCACCTGATGACACACGACCAGAGCTGTGAGCACGCATGGAGAGAGGAACGATCATGAAGAAACCGCATTGGCTTGTTGCAATTACTCTGCTATGTGGCGGAACTCTATTCATCATCCTCGGAACCGTGCTCTCGTTAGCTTCGAGTGGGTCGACACCTCCATCATCAACGGCCACAGCCCAGCTGACGACCGCACCCACATCGGCGGGGACACTGCCTGAGCAGCTCTTTGTGCCGATTGCAAAGCGTGCCAAAGCATCTGTTGTCAACGTCTCGTCCGTCAAGAAATCCAAGCAGGATGGGCAGAGTTTCCAGAACCCATTTTTCGACGACCCATTCTTTCGACGGTTCTTTGGAGAAGAATTTGAGCGTCGGATGCCGGCTCCACGCGAATTTCAGCAGCAGGGCCTGGGCTCCGGTGTGATTGTGACCCAGGATGGCTACATCATCACGAATAATCACGTCGTAGAGGGAGCCGATGAACTGGACGTGTCCTTCCCGGACAAACGCACGTTCAAAGCCAAGGTGATCGGGACAGACCCAAAGACCGATGTCGCCGTGATCAAAATCGATGCATCAAACCTCCCGGCACTCCCATGGGGCGATGCGTCTCAACTAGAGGTCGGTGAAATGGTGTTGGCGGTCGGCAATCCATTCGGACTGAGCCAAACCGTCACTATGGGCATTATCAGTGCGATCGGCCGTGCCAATGTCGGCATCGTGGACTATGAAGACTTTATCCAAACAGATGCAGCGATCAACCCTGGAAATTCCGGCGGCGCATTGGTGAACCTCAAAGGCGAATTGATAGGGATCAATACGGCTATTTTTTCTCGGAGCGGCGGGTACATGGGTATCGGGTTTGCCATCCCCAGCACAATGGCCAAGAGCGTCATGCAGAGCTTGATCAAACATGGCAAGGTGATCCGTGGATGGCTCGGCGTATCGATTCAGGATGTCACACCGGACTTGGCAAAGGAATTCGGCGCGACTGAGAACACAGGAGCACTCGTGGGGGATGTCATGGAAGACAGTCCTGCATCGAAAGCCAAACTTGAGCGGGGGGACATCATCACGGCGTATAACGGAGTCTCTGTGCGGGACTCGAATCACCTTCGCGGGTTGGTTGCCGAGACGTCGCCTGGAACGACGGCACGCCTGTCCGTATTGCGCGACAAGAAACCCTTGGATCTCACTATCACCATTGGTGAACTGCCGAAAGAATTGGCCAAGGCCAGCCGAGATGGGAGCGGAAAAGGAGAACATGCACTGGCCGGTATTACGGTGGAGAATGCCCGTCAGTCTGGCCGCTCTAAGTCATCTTCCGGTGTTGTCGTCACGGATATTGAACCCGAAAGCCAGGCGGAACGAGCCGGACTGCAGAAAGGTGATGTCATTCGAGAAATCAACCGGAAGCCCGTGAAGGATGTGAAGGATTTTGAACGTCTGGCAAGCCAGCTTTCTTCACGCTCATCGGTATTGATCTTAGTCAATAGAGGGAACAATGCCATTTTCTTATCGATCGGTGGAGAACGCTGACAGAGAGCATCACCGGATTGGAGAAAGGACATGATCGAGGTAAGCCACCTGACACGTCGCTATGGCGATCTGACGGCCGTCGATGACGTGAGTTTTGTGATCGGTCGTGGGGAAGTGGTCGGTCTCTTAGGCCACAATGGTGCCGGAAAGACCACCATCATGAAGATGATGACGGGCTTTCTGGAACCAAGCGGCGGCACTATTCGCATCGATCGGCTTGAGATCGGTCGGGACACTCCGGCGATTCAGACACGTCTTGGCTACCTTCCGGAAAATTGTCCAGTCTGGCCAGACATGACGGTGATGGACTACCTGGATTACCAGGCAGCACTCCACGGGGTGTCTCCAGAGCGTCGACCTCGTGCGATCGCACAAGCGATACGTCGTACCGCACTCTCCGAGAAGGCGGTAAGGCCCATCCATACGCTCTCTCGCGGTTACCGCCAGCGTGTCGGTGTCGCCCAGGCCATCTTGCACGAACCGGACATCATCATTCTTGATGAGCCCACCAATGGTCTCGATCCTACCCAGATCCGTCATATGCGAGAACTCGTCCGTGAGTTAGCCACCAAAGCCACGGTCATCATCTCCACTCATATTTTGCAGGAAGTACAGGCCGTCTGCGAGCGCGTCCTGATTCTCCGCGCAGGACGGTTGGTCATCGACTCGCGACTAGAAGATCTACAGGCGAGTCAGGCCCTCCTCGTCACGGTGGAGGGTGATGCCCGTACAGTGCTCGAGCCCGTGGAAGGTGTCTCGAGGGTCACGGAGCTGACTAACGACGAAACACGACGGCAGTATCGGTTGGATGCCCCTCCGGCGGTCGCCCCACGGGTGGCTGCAACGTTGGCCCAGGCAGGGCTGGCGGTACATGAATTGAGGGCGGAACGCCACGATCTTGAGACGGTTTTCGCCCGTGTGAATGAGGAGGCTGGACATGCGTGAATTCCTCCCTGCCATCCGCCACGTAACGAGGAAGGAGTTCCGTGGGTTTTTTTCGACGCCGGCAGCTTATCTGTTCGTCGGCGTTTTCCTGACGCTGGTCCTTTTCATGTTCTTTTGGTTGGAGACATTCTTTGCCCGAAACATCGCGGATGTGCGTCCCCTGTTTGAATGGCTCCCGTTGTTGCTGATCTTTCTTGTGGCGGCGTTGACTATGCGGAGCTGGGCAGAAGAACGTGTGTCCGGTACGCTCGAAAGCCTCCTGACCGCCCCTGTACGGCCGCTTGAACTGGTCTTGGGAAAGTTCTTCGCTTCCTTGTTGCTGGTGTCAATCGCACTGTTGTTGACCCTTCCCCTGCCGGTGACGGTTTCACTGCTCGGCCCCCTGGATTGGGGACCGGTCATCGGAGGCTATGTAGCGACCCTGTTCCTCGCGGCAGCCTATGTGGCGATCGGTTTGTACATGAGCGTCCGCACTGATAACTCAATCGTCGCTCTGATCCTTACCTCGGTCGTCTGCGGACTGTTTTACTTGATCGGCACGGAGACAATTACCACGTTGTTCGGACACGAAGTGGGCAGTTGGCTTGCCTTACTCGGCACCGGCACGCGCTTCGAGGCTATCAGCCGAGGGGTCCTTGACCTGCGTGACCTCTACTATTACTGCTCGATCGTGGGTGTATTCCTGACGCTCAACGTCTTCTCGCTCGAACAAATCCGATGGGCGGGGAACCCCGTCAGCTGGAGACATCGCCATTGGGCCTTGGTAGCCGGACTGACTGCAGCGAATTTCATCGCAGGGAACCTCTGGCTCGGCTCGATCACGCACGCGCGGATCGACCTGACGCAAGGACGTCTCTATTCCCTTTCTCAATCGACCCAACAGCAACTGACCCAACTGCGTGAGCCACTCGTCATTCGTGGCTATTTTTCCGCCAAAACCCATCCATTGTTGGCGCCGCTCGTACCACGCCTCAAAGATATCCTCCAGGAATATGTCGTGGCCTCCGGTGGCCACGCTCGAGTGGAAGTCGTGGATCCCACTCGTGACCGAGAGGCAGAAGAAGAGGCGGCGTCCCGGTATGGGATTCGTCCTGTTCCTTTCCAGACTGCGGATCGCTACCAGGCTGCAGTGGTGAGTTCCTACTTTGACCTCGTCATCGCCTATGGAGACCAATATGAAAAGCTAGGCTTCCAGGATCTCATCGAAGTGAAGGCCTATAGCGAAGACCAGGTGGACGTCGTCCTGAAAGATCCTGAGTACGCGATTACCCGTGCAATCCACAAGGTGGCAAGTGCCTACCAAGCTGGTGGCAATGTGTTCGAGAATCTGACTCGCCCTGTGACGTTCAAAGGGTACATGTCGTCTGATAAACGACTGCCGAAGACCCTCCGTGATCTACGTGCGGACTTGGAAATCCTGCTCAAAGAGCTTAGCAAAGAAGCTGGTGAACGGTTCTCAGTCCGATTTGTAGATCCAGACACCGAGGGTGGTCAGCTCGCTGAGGAGCTGAGGCAAAAGTATGGATTTCGCCCGCAAATCGTCAGCCCCCTCGATCCCAATCCATTCTGGTTTTATATGGTCCTGGAGGCGGATGGCGAAGCAGTGCAAATCCCGCTGCCCACGACATTGAGCAAGGAGGAACTCAAACGTGCCGTAGAGGCGGCGTTCCATCGCTTGACGACTGGTGTGCTCAAAACCGTTGTCATCGTGAAGCCTCAGCCGACCGGTCCGGACAGTCAGCGATATTCTGAACTGGAGAAGACCCTCGCCGAAAACGTGCGACTCAAGGAAGCCGACCTGAAGAACGGCCGCGTCCCGGCGGAAGCTGACCTGCTCCTAGTACTCGCACCCGATCAGCTGGATGACAAGCAGCGCTTTGCCATCGATCAGTTCCTCATGCAAGGTGGCAGCGTGATCGTCACCACCTCCCCCTTCGATGTCCACATCGGCAGATCCCTGGCCGCAACCAAGAAGACCTCCGGACTTCAAGAATGGTTGGCTCACCATGGGATCACGATCGCAGAGACCATGGTGCTCGACCCACACAACGCAGCCCTGCCGATTCCAGTTGAACGCCAACTCGGTGGGATCTCCGTACGCGAGATCCGGATGCTTCCCTATCCGCACTTCCCTGACCTGCGGAACGATGGACTCAGTCAGAACTCTCCGATCACCGCATCCCTCGGCCAGTTGACACTCAACTGGGCCTCACCGGTCATAGTGGATGCGATCAAGAATACAGGGCGAACAGTGACGGAGCTTGTGCGAAGCTCCGCGAAGAGCTGGACCTCGGAGAATTCAAGCGTCCTTCCCGACTATCGAAGCTATCCCAACACCGGATTCCCTGTAGGTGACGAACCAGGGAGATCCCTGATGGCTGTGGTAATTGAAGGGAAATTCGAGTCCTTTTACCAAGGGAAAGAATCTCCGCTCAGCCAGATGAGCGAGAAGACCGGTTCTGACAGAGAGGCTGCCGCACAGGGTACGGGGGTGATCACCCATTCGCCGGACTCGGCACGCCTGATCTTGGTGTCCAGCAATAGCTTTGCCTCGGACATGGCGACGGAGCTTGTCTCTCAGGGACTGAGTACCCGCTACACAAAGCCACTGGCATTCATCCAAAATGCCGTCGACTGGTCATTGGAAGATCGAAGTTTATTAGCCTTGCGGGGTCGTACTCAGCTGGCTCGTACCCTTGATCCTCTGCCGGATGGACGACAACAACTATGGGAGTCGTTGAATTACGGCCTTTCGCTGATCGGCCTCTTGACGGTCTGGATCTGGCGTCGCCGTGTGGCTGTGGCCGACCACAAACGATACCAACAAATTCTTATGGAGGTTTGATTCATGTCGAAGCACATTCGGTGGCTTGGAATACTCTTAGCCGTTCAGCTCTTGATGGCTGGAGGGTTCAATCTCTCCACACTTTGGCCGCTGACACAGCCTGGAGCGGCACCGTTGGTGGTAGTTTCTCAAGACCATATCAATCGCATTGTGCTTGAAGCACCAGACCACAGCAAAGTTACACTGGTAAAGGAGAGGACAAACTGGACCCTACCGGATCTGGAACAATTTCCTGCCGACTCGAATCGAGTGAACCGCATCTTGGAAAAGATTACCAGTTCAAAGACCAGCCCCCCTGTTGCCATAACGGCTGGGGCCAAGACGAGGTTTAAAGTCGATGATGAAGCCTTCGAGCGACGTATCACATTGGCTGAGAACGACAAGCCATTGGCCATATTGTACGTGGGCTCCTCGCCTGGCCTTCGTCGCAGTTACGTTCGCGTCGGCGGGAATGATGCGATCTTCGCGCTTGAGTTGGCCGCCTATGATGTACCGGTACAACTGTCAGATTGGGAAGACAAGACGGTCCTCCACCTGGAGAAGAACGACATCACGGCTCTCGAGATCGCTGGACTCCGTATTGAACAGGCCGCACAGCCCGCTTCTTCACCTTCGAGCATACAGGCAGACAATCAACCTCACCCAGCTGTGACACCCCCAACATGGGAAGCGAAGGGACTCGAAGCAGGACGTCGTCTTGAACTGAAGCCCGATGCAGTTGATAAATTGACTCGACTGCTCGCTGATCTCAGCTTTGAGAAGGTGCTAGGCCGGGACCTCAGTCCGGAGTATGGGCTTGAAAAACCGTTACTCACGATCATGCTGTCTCGGAGAACAGGCGACACTCTGACGTATTTCTTGGGAAAGAGCTCCAAGAACAATGACTATACGCTCAAGGTATCCAATCGACCGGAATATTTCCGATTACCCTCCTATCGAGCGACTGCGCTGTTGGAGGCGGCTGACCGCAAGCAATTGCTGAATACAGCATCCGGCACTCCTACACCAACGAAGAGCTGATCTCGATGGATCGATCGACGTTGGGAAGGCCAATCGCGAATAGTTGGTTTGTGACGGTTGCCAGATGCCGACTCACGATAAGAAATCTCGCGGCTCCATCCCCCCTCCCGGCGCGATGTTGACGGAGACTGCCGGCTGCACCCGTTTCCAGACACACCGGCGAATTTTTAGGAGCATCACATACTGACATACTGACGGACTACCAGAGGCAGGAGAAGATACAACTTGCTAATCTTTCAAGCTAAGCCCAGATACTGCCGCAGCACAGGCACTCCTTCCCCGAGCCTTTCATCCGACTCTCGACAAGAGTCTTCCCGCTTCATAGCATCTGATGCATCTCAGCACTCCTCCTAATCTTGATTGTCTTCTTTCTGTTGTTACCTCCATCAGGACATCGTGAGACACACGGTCACGGACAACCGCATCCCGGCATGCCTTAGCAAAACATAACTAGAACCGTGGATACTTCAGTAAACGGGGGAAAGTTATGGATTCCATCATTTATGGCATGATGCACTGTTCCACCCTCCCATCACTTTTGCCCAGCCGCTCCATGGCGTCCCTTGGATCGTGCGGTACTTCATGCCATGACCATACGCCTTCGCAATTACATTTAGGAGCCAATCATGGGATGAGAACGCAGGCTCAAGTCCTCGGATCTGAACTTGGATAAGGGAACGAGGTGATGTCCATAAGTCTGCATCAACTACACAGTAGGGAGGTGAGAAGCATGGTTGAGGTCATCGTAATACTCGCTATGGGAGGAGTCATAGTGGCAGTATCTGTCGGTGTGGCATACTTGGTGATTTATCTATTCGCGAATGATGGAACGCACTAATTGGGGTCCTCTCTCGATTCGGACGAGAGCGTACTCTAAGGAGATGACCGGCAGGAACAAACAGGAACTCGCATGTCCCTACCGCGGTGAAGGAACTGCCTCGGTATTGACTTTGCTCCAGAAGGAATTATCGCCATCCTAGTTACGCGGAGTCGTCATGCTTGTACCGATGATGAGACCGCATGACGACCTTCCACATTCAGTCACGAACCATTACCGATCTCGAAAACGAGGGGTACCGCAGTGGACAGTCGCGCTTGGCGCGCTGTGACTATGGATCAACGGCATGGTGTTGTGAGTCAAGGCCGAAAGGTGGAGCAGTACCGCTCAGTCACGAGTCTGATAGCACACGTATTGATTCTATCAGCAAGAGATTTGCTTACGTCAACCGTCAGGTCCCTCAGACAGGATATGAGACAGACCCGGTTAGAGACATATTGGGAGTTCTGATCGCCACCTCAATTCACACGAAAGGAGGATGCTGTTATGGCACTGATGACGAAGCTCAGAGAAATGATGCCGTGGAAACGCAAACCCGTCACAATGCACGAGGGTATATTGGTGCGCGACGACATCAATCAATTGTTTGATCGCTTTCTGAGGTCACCTCTGGAAACGGGGTGGTCCCGTTTTGCCGGCCTTGGTTCGGGAATCGAGATGTACGAAACAGACGAGCATGTGGTACTCCGTGCAGACGTCCCCGGAGTGGATCCGAAGCAACTTAACGTTACGGTCCGGAACGGCATTCTCTGCCTGAGCTATGAAGATCAGCGCGAGTGGCATGACGGGAACGGCGAAGGAAGCAGCAGACGCTATACGGCGTTCCGTCGAAGTGTGGCGTTGCCCGAGGGCTTAGAAGTTTCTACAGCGGAGGCTGCATGTAAGAACGGAGTGCTCGCTATTCGGATACCCTGGTCGCCTGAAGCCAGAGACCGATCCCGCACGATCGTGGTCCCTGTGGACTAACGAGAGCGATTATCCGACGAATCTTTCGGGGCGGCGGTTGACCTGCCGCCCTATTTCTTCAGTCATACCAATAATGAGCGTGAGCCGACTTACCCAACGGATATCCGGCAAGGCCTGCCCTTCCGAGATCACCTGCCGCCTCTCGACGGGCGTAGACCCAACTAATGGCTCTCCACTCGCTTTTGCTTTCCCAACCTCTTCTCAGGATGACTTGACTTTGGGGGACACAGAATTATTTACACTGCAGTTGGCGGAATCGTCATGCTCCCATTGGATGATGGAACCGCATGATGACACCCGCCAGTAGAACCCAACCAACCCCTAACCTAAAGGAGGGACCTATGAGAGTGACAGCCATGCTCTGCGCGCTGTCCCTGCTGATTGGCGGGGTGGCGCTGATGCCGTCGTCATTGGAAGCGGCCGGATGGATCTCAGGAATTGACACCTATGTGGCCCCGTGGGTCAAGGATATCGAGCAGGAGCTTTGGAAGAAGGACTATCGCGATCTGTATGCCAAGGATCCTCGCGAGGTACCATCTTTAGGTGTGGAAATAGGATAAAGGCGCGTACCCTTTCGGTTGAACACTCAACCACCGCCTCGGTTGCCGCCGAGGGGAAAGGATACGCCACCATGCGAGAGAAGAACAGCACCG
>Ga0268299_1000678_pt1 | contig 91383 bp, 92 predicted proteins | sample NOBtaG_FD_193484 | JGI IMG/M metagenome (GOLD analysis project Ga0268299, IMG submission 193484) | Activated sludge microbial communities from bioreactor in Nijmegen, Gelderland, Netherland - NOB reactor | ecosystem: Engineered > Bioreactor > Aerobic > Activated sludge | place: Netherlands... | reverse complement strand
GGTCACGAACAGCACGCCCTCGGGCGCCATCGCCTGCGGTTCCCCATCGGCGAGCCCGCCCGCGGGATAGAGCTGCCCGATCCGCGCCTTCCACCCGAAACCGCCGCTCATGGTTCTCCGCCGCGCATGGCCCTCGCCTTTATGGCGCGCCGACGCCGCCGCGAGTTAACGATTTTCCGCCGAATGGGCCCGCGCGGCCGGCACCGCCTTAACCGGAATTTAGCGAGATTAGCTCCAGACTTATAAAGTTCGAATGTTCATTCGAACTTTCAGGGACTGCATCTGTCGCCATGCCCGAAGACGTCGAAGCGATGGCCGAGTTCGTGTTCCGCCAATATGGCTGGAGCGCGCATTATTTCGTCGGCGACCGCGTCGAGGATCTGAAATACGCGGGCGACGAGACCGGCGCCATCTTCTGGCGCGCCGTCGGCGAGGCGGTCAGGGAGATGCAGGCCGTCGCCAAGGGGAGCTATACGGCGAAGTGGTAGGACGGCGGCGGCGCGGCGCGGCGAACTCAACCATCCGAAGCAAATTTTCCGACGACCTTGATTGCGTGCCGGTTCTGCGCGGCGAGCCTTGCTTCGTTCTTCGCTGGCAGGGCGGCCTGGTAAGCGGCAAGTTCCTCCGCCGTGAAGATGTCTTGCGGCGTGAAGGGATACGAGGCGGGCTTATCGATCCGGCCGGAAAAGAAATAATTGTGCCGCCGCTCCAAGGCCCAGGCTTCGGCGCGCCGGCCCGCCATGCCAAGGCGGCGATTCCGCCAGGACGCCGCCGAGAGCGCGCGCCGCGAATCTGGCTCAATCGTCACGAACCGGTCGATGGTCTGCCGTCCCAGGATGCGGAAGACGGTGCGCGCGAAAGCCGCCGCTTCATCGTCGTAGCGGCTGTATCGCACCGTGAGATCGCAGCCCTCGAGATGAATCGTCTCGTTCGAGTCGCGCGGCTCGGGCGGGTCGTCGAACCACACCGCTTCGCGTAGCCGCGAGCGCTCCGGGCAATTGAAGCGGCGGCGCGAGAAGAAGAATCTCTGCCGCGGCGGATTATCGATCTGGCGCACGCCGAAATCGTCCTTCTTGCCCCATTCGGGAATCCACCCTTCGGGCAAGAGCCAGCCAAAGAACTGATCTTCATCGGCCACCGCCAAGTCGCTCCAGAGGTGAGGCATCTTCCCCGTCGGGTCGCGCATGCGATGACGGACACGCGGCGACTTCTTGCCAGCCGCTTCGAGCCGGTTACGCTCCGCGACTGCGGCGCGCCAATAGCCCCAGTCGACGAATGGCTTCCACGGCTTCACCGAAACGAGCACGAGCCGCGGAAACGCGTCGCGCAGGGCATCGGAGAACTCCTTGTTGTCCGCCCGTGTCATGAAGAGCTCTTCGCACGCCTTCGAGCGCGAGTTCATGTAGTCGTCGATGACTTTGGCATAGGCATCAATCGGAGGCCTTGACGCCGGGACCTTTTTTCTTGGTGAGATTCTTGACGATTTTTTCGATTCGGAGCTTTTCTTTGCCATCGCCGACTTCTCCTTCGTCGACCACCTTCTTCACCTCGCGACACAATTCGCGGGCGAAATCGCCGAGCTTCTTCGGGTCGATCTCCTCGCCCAAGAGCCAAGCTTTCGGCAAACGCACGAAAATTCGATCGTAGATCCCGGCATTCACGTTGAGCCTGGCGAATTGGCGCTGCTCGCGTGCGTTCGGGCTGCGATCCACTTTCGGCGAATAGGTATCACCAAAGATGCGAATCGTCATTCCCTTGTAGACGATTTGGGTTTCGAAATCGGGATATGAGTTTCCCTGGGAACCGTTGACGGCTTTCTCGCCTTTATTCACGGACCCCGGACCGGCGTAGTGCGTGACATTCGCATCCTCCATCACGTCCTTGCACGCCTTCTCGATCCTCTTGGCGACTGTCAAATTCAGCGCGACAGTTCGCGGATCGCCGGGCCGTCCGTGGGGATTGGAATCGACGATCGGGATCGCCAATGGCGATCCCGGCTCGGGCAGATAGGTCGTGAGCTTATCTGGGTCGGGCAACGGCTCCTGCTTGAGGGCGCGTTCGATGTCTTGGACGGTCGGTGGCTGCCAGTCGCGTGCCGGCGGCGGGTTCGGTGTGCGCGTGCGGACCGGCCACGCCGGCGGGCTCGGCCGAGCACTGGGATTTCCCCATTCGAGGTCGCGCGGAAGCTGAACGGGTTCGCTATCTCCGCGGCGCGGCCGGTAGTTGGGATTGATTCCGATCAACTGGTTCGGCGCGGGGCCGTTGCGTTGTCCCGGCCTCTGAACAGGCGCCGGCGCGGGCCCGCCCGGCGGGGAGCCCTTCGCCAGTACGATGTCGCCGTTTTCGTCGGCCTCGGTGCCGCTGTCCTGCAGGGCAGATTCGAAATCGTGCGATGAACGATTCTCGCCTGGCGCTTTCGCTTGCGCGCGCGCCGCTCGTTCGGCGTAGGAAAGCCAATTGTAGCTTTCCGAACGCGCGGTATCCGAAATTGCCTTGTCGAGTGCCCGTTCCGTTTCGCCGCCGGGCGCCATCCAGCCGTCTGACGTAAGACCGTTGTCGAGCTGAAAGCGCTTGATCCCGTTCGTCGTCGCTTCGGTGATGATGCCGGACGGCGTGTCGAACGGGTCCTCCGGCAAATAGTCGAGCGCGCCCAAGCGCCGCTTCACGCTCGCAACGTCGCGCGCCGCGTTCGCCAGGCCGTTGCCCACGTTGTCCCCGATCGGCGGCGGCGGATCGAGCATCAGACCCGCGCCGCGCGGTTTGTTCAGCAGCCGGTTGTTGATCGCGCGCTCGGTGGGCCCGCCGGGATTGGCGATGCCGTCCACCTTCAGCCCGTTCTTCTCCTGGAATCGATCCAGTGCGTCGATGACGGGTTCGGTCGCATAGCGCTGGGGCTCATGCGCGTATTCCGGCGGCGGGTCGTACGTGCCGATACGGCGGAGCCTTTGGTCGAATGCCGCGATATCGTCCGGTCGATTCTCCTGGCCTTTTCCGACGGGCGCACTCAATGCGAGCAGTTCATATTCATGGGACATCTCGATCGTCCTGAGCCGGCTGCGATCGCTGCAGCAAGATGCCTCGGCAAGGTCAGGAAATCAGAACACGTAAAAATAGTCAAGAACAAATAGCGAACAGTGATTTCGCCTCAGTTCCGCGAGAGCCACGGAGCAAAGGTCGCGCGGGAATCCCCGCATCCGGCGACACTTCGCGCAGGGCGTCGTCGCCGCTATTCTTGCGCAACTCTCATCGAGGCCCCGCCATGCTTCCCCGCCGCACCCTCTTCGCTTTCGCCGCCACGGCCGCCGCCCTCTCCCTCCTCGCCCCGCGCGCGTTCGCGGTCGGCTTGGAGATTCCGCTCTTCGATGCGCATGTGCATTGGAGCGAGAATGCGCATGACGAGGTGCCGCTGGAGCGCGCGCTCGCCTATCTCGACAAGTCGGGAACGCGCATGGCGCTGGTCTCGAGCACGTCGGACGAGGCGACGATCAAGCTCTTCCGCGCCGCACCCAACCGCGTCATCCCGATGCTCCGCCCCTATCGCACGCGCGGCGACATGGGCGGCTGGCACAACGACGCCACCATCCTTCCCTATCTCGCCGAGCGCCTGAAGCTCGGGGTGCACAAAGGCATCGGCGAATTCCATCTCTACGGCGAGGATGCGGGCTCGGACGTGATGAAGCGCGTGGTGGCGCTGGCCGTCGAGCGCAATCTCGTCCTCCACGCCCATGCCGATGCGCGCGCGGTCGAGATTCTGTTCCGCCACGATCCGCGCGCGCGCGTCCTCTGGGCCCATGCCGGCTTCACCACGCCCGATGCGGTGGCGGCGATGATGGCGCGCTATCCCAATCTCTGGGTCGAGACGGCGATCCGCCACGATATCGGCCCGGGCGGCGATCTGGCCGAAGGGTGGAAGGCGGTTTTCGTGAAGTATCAAGACCGCTGGATGATCGGGACGGATTCCTACGTCACCTCGCGCTGGCACCGCATGCCCGAGATCCTGAACGAGACGCGCGCCTGGCTCGCCAAGCTGCCGCGCGACGTCGCCGAGAAAATGGCGTGGCGCAACGGCGCCAAGCTGTTCGGCGTGCCCGAAGCCGTGTTCACGGGTGCTGCCCCGGCGAAGAAGGCGGAGTAACGCAGAGCCGCGGCGAAAGAATCGAACCACAGAGGACACGGAGAAGAATAAGAGCGCAGGTCCGATTCGCGCGGAGCCGCGAAGGACGCGGATAAATCGATCCAAGCGCGCCAAGGGCGCGCATTCTCAAGCTTCTCCGTGTCCTCTGTGGCCTCTGTGGTTCATTTTTTCTTCCGCGTCCTCCGCGGCTCCGCGTGCCCGATCGTCGTCGCGCGCGTTCGGCCGGGGCGGCCGGTGTCCGCGGGTTTCGCATCGAACGCCCACGCTACATCAGCAATAGGGTGATGCGCGCCGTCACCGAGTGGTTGATCTCGCGGGTGAAGACCAGCCGCGCCGCGGCCTCGGTGGCGTTCGCGAGATTCTGCCGCGCCTGATAGCCCGGCACGCGGCTGTCGTGGTCGATATCGCCCGTGACGCCGAGGATGAACCAGCCGCCGGCGCTGAAGAGAACGCCGATCTTGCCGCCGCCGTTGAACGCGATGGCCGTGCGCCTTTCACTCGCGACTCGCCCGTTCTGCGCGCACGTCAATGCGCCGCCGACGTTGACGAAGGTGCTGCAGTCGAAGGAATTCATCGAAGCCGTGCGATGTGACAGGCCGGCATGCCCGCTGACGAAGAAGGCCAACGACGGAGTCGCCTTGTAGGTGAGGGCGGCGCCGACGGTGCCGCCGATCACGTCGGACCAGTTCACGCTCGCACGCACGTCGTTGGCGCCGCTGGCGCCGAAGGCCGGATAATTGACGATCGAGCGCAACTCGCAGGTCGTTCCCGTGCGGCCGCCGAACAGCCCGATGGTGGGGCTGAGAAAAAGATCGGGCATCAAGGCGAAGTCGGTGGCCGCTCGAAGCTCGGTGCGCCACCGGTCGACATGGAGTTTGCCCTCGAACGAGAGATCGACCGTCGTCGGCGCGCTGAAGACCCGGTCGACGGTGTCGAAAGCGATCGGTCCGGCCGTGACGACGCTTCGGCTTGTCCCTCCGACGCTTCCGGTGCCCCGACCCCATCCGCCCTGAAGCTCGATCCTGAAATTCCGGCCCAGCCAGGCCGGCAGCGTACCATCGCCGAACCCATATCCGATGTTCGCTTGCGGGCCGTGAGAGTCGACGCGAAACTTGCCCTCGCCCGCCGTTCCAAGATCGGTCATGCCGCTGAACACCGGCACGGGCGATGCGACGCGCCCGAAGCCCAGCGAATCGTATTGGAACGCGACGCCGCCGTAGAGGCGCCCCGGCTGGCGCATCGCCGCGCCGGGCGTATCAAAGATCGCGCCGTCGCTCTCGGCGCGCGCTGGCGCCGCCAAACCGAGCAGGCCGAAAACGATTGCCGCGAAAGCACAGAAATTTCGGCGTGCCGACATGGTCCCCCCACGCTTGCCGTTCCGCTCTCGGCGAATGCTGGAGCATCGGGAAAAGCGGGGGAATATTGTCGAAGTGGCGCGCCGCTCTTTACGCGTTTGCGGAAAAGCTTGATATTGTCGCGATTATATACTTGACTAAAGAAGCGGGTTGAGAGATATTCGGGCTCATAGGAGCCCTGCCATGTCCCGCGCCGATCTCGTCAATCCGATCTTCAATGACCCCTCAGCCGCCCGCGAGCATCTTGAAATGCTGCGCTGGGCTCGGGGCCGTTTCTGCCCGCATTGTGGCGAGGCCGAGCGCACGAGCCCTACCAAGAGCAAGAACCATGCGGAAGGGCTCTACTATTGTAACGCTTGCGAAAAGACGTTCACTGTCAAGGTCGGCACGGTTTTCGAGTCCAGCCATATCCCGCTGCACAAGTGGCTCTTGGCCTTCCACCTCATGAACGCGAGCAAAAAGGGCATCAGCGCCCACCAGCTGCACCGCATGCTCGGCATTACGTACAAATCCGCGTGGTTCATGGCGCATCGTATCCGTGAGGCCATGCGTGACGATGGTTCATCCGGCCCGCTCGGGGGCGAGGGCGAAATCTTGGAAGCCGACGAAACCTATGTCGGCCCGACCAATTCCGAATTCCGCAATGGCAAGTGGCACCGCAAGCAGGGTGTGGGCGGCAAGATCGCGGTCGTAACCCTTGTGGAGCGTGGCGGGCGTGCACGATCGGTTAAGGTCGAAAGCCTCAAAGCGAAAGACGTTCGGCCCTTCATTGAAGCCAATGCCGACAAGCGCTCGCGCCTTATGACGGACGAAGCGCCGCTGTATCGCAAGCCGGGAGCGGAATTCGCCAGCCACGAAACCGTCAATCACCACAAGAAAGAATATGCTCGCGGCGATGTCAGCACGAACACGGTCGAAGGCTTCTTCTCAATCTTCAAGCGCGGCATGACGGGCATTTATCAGCACTGCGGCGAACAGCACTTGCAGCGCTACTTGAACGAATTCGACTTCCGCTATTCCAACCGGAAGGCGTCAGACGTTGAGCGTACCGAAGCCGCGATCAAGGGCGCGGAAGGAAAGCGCCTCACCTATCGTCAACCTCGTGCGGAAAAAATCGCGTAGACGGAGGCCGACCCGCAAAGAAATCCGCGCATCTCGCTACGCTACAAAACCGCAGATTTAGTAAGGGCCTTTTCGTCTTCGGATTTGAGCCACTAGATATAGACCATTAGTCTATGGAGGCGAATCTAAGCCCTTGATTTTCTAGTGCCGAATACTCTTAATTCTTAGTTGACCCAACGAAAAAGCCGACCCGGCAAGGTCGGCTTCTTCGAAGCCCCGCGACAACGGAGGTCGCGGCGGGGCATGTAGTCAGTGCACGGATTTATAATCCGACCAGACTCGCAGGGTCAAGCCGACCTCCGCCATACGCAGGAGGTCGCCATCATGGCTAAATCCAGCACGTTCAAGATTGGTCGCAGCGCGATCACGGGGCAGTTTAAGCCCGTGGCTACGGCCAAGGAGAGGCCGACCACTCACGTGGTCGAGATGATCAAGAAGAAGTAGTCCTCCGTGACTGGCGGCGGCTCTTAGCGGGGCCGCCGCGCTTTTTCTTCTTGCTCGACTCGTTGTGCGGCTTCGGTGGCATACTCAGCGCCCTCAGCAACGCTTGGTCGCGGCGCCGCGCGATTTCCTTTTCGCTTCTCTCATCTCGATCCATCGAAGCAGGATACCAGATTTTAGGGCGAGCGTGAAATGCTCCTCTCACCGGAATTGCGCGCCGAGCTTCTTGCGACCACTCGCGAGGCGGCGGCGGCGCTTGTTGAGGATTTGCAGCACATCCGCGAGGTTCTGGCGCGCGAAAATACGTCAAGCGCGGAGATACGCAGGCTTAGCGTCGTACTCCGGCGAATTCTTGTGGATGGAGACGCAAGAAGGGTTGCCGCGCCTCGCGTCGGAAAATTGATGCTCAAGGCGCCCGACAACAACCCCGTCTACAAGGAAAAACGTTTTGGGCCGCCGCTATTTTTCTTAAGTGGCGGAGCGAAGGTCTTCGGATGGGAGGGCTCGATTCTCGCGTATGGGGTTGCTGGCAATGTAACGCCTCAGGACGCGCTCCCTCAGGGCTGGGCTTCTCGCGGTACCGTTGATCTGGCCTTAGAAAATTTTCTTGCTCAACGCGTCCTTTGTTATCGGGGCAATTGGGTTGGCAGATATGCCGCGATCAAGTACGTGGCGAACTATGCATCGGGGGCGCACTCTGACGCGCCCAACAAAGACAACGCGCGTGAGAGTGCGTTTGTGCTCTTGGCTCAGATCAGAAGTGGCAACGTCCTCGTAAAGCAAGACAAGGGACTGCACTTGAGACTAATGGATCACGGCGCGGACCGGGATGAAATGACTTTTCGATATGCGCCGGACGGGATCGATCCGGTGCTAATCGAGGTTCTCTCGGCCGCTCACTACCTAGCCATCGCTCCGATGATCAGCGATCTGGAGACGGTGATTCGGGATGAGTTGTCCGGTTAGCCTTGCGCGCCGCATCGATGATCATCGCGACAAGGATCACCACGTCCTCGGTATCTGGGTCCCACTCCCTAAACGCCGCTTCACCGGCGCGGAGCACTTCCATCGTTATCGGGAATGAGTCTTTCGTCGGCCTGTCGGCCTCTGTTTCTGACATTGTCGCACCTTTAGTCAAGTATATAATCGCGGATATTGTTCCTTTATTGTTCTAAATTGCTCGCTTTGGACCGGCGCGACGATGGAACGACTCTTTGCCGTCATCCGCACTCGCGGCCCCCGCTGGAAGGCGTCGCGGCCGCTGGAGATGCAGGCGGGGTGGCAGCCGCACGCAGATTTCATGGACCGGCTCGCGGCGGAAGGCTTTGTGGTGCTGGGAGGCCCACTCGCGGGCACGCGAAACGTGCTGCTCATCGTCGGCGCCCGCGATGCCAAGGCGGTGCGGGCGCGCCTCGCGCGCGATCCCTGGTCGCGCCAGGGCCTACTCAGAGTGAAAAGCGTGACGCCCTGGACGCTCCGGCTCGGCGCGGTCAGCCAAAAGCCAGCAAAAGCCAAGGCATAAGCCAAGAAAAGCCAACCTCGAGGCCGCGAAAAGCCGACCCGAAGGGGCGAAAAAGCCAATCCAAGCCAGTCAAAGCCAAGGAAAGCCAAGGGCTTTCGCCAGCTTGGCGTTTCGCGCCGGCCCCCTAGTTAATTTCACGTACGTACGGCACCGCCCGCCGGCACGGGCCGGTTACCGTTCTTTCACCACATTGCCCGATCATCCTGTGACCGATATCACAGAAAACGGGGCCCGCCTCTCGCACATTCCGTGCGTCCACACTAAGTTCGGCGAGAGGAAGCTTCCCCAATGAGGGCATCGATGAAACGCTCCCGCTACGTGGCACTGCTTGCGATGGGCGCCAGCGCCTTGGCGCTGACGGCCTGCGGCGAATCCGAAACGCCGGCCGGCGTCTACACGTCGGTCGAGCAGTGCATCGCCGACAAGCAATTCTCCGACGCCGAGTGCAACAAGGCGTTCGCGACCGCGAAGGACGAGCACAAGAAGGTGGCGCCCAAATACGCGAGCAAGACCGAGTGCGAGGCCGATTTCGGCGCCGGCAAGTGCGAGGACGCGCCCACGCGTACCACCTCGGGCACCTCGATGTTCATGCCGCTCATGATCGGCTACATGCTCGGCCGCTCGCTCGGCGGCCAGCCGGCCTTCACGCCGCAGCCGCTCTATCGCGGCGCCAACGGCACCAACTTCCGCACCGGCGACAACCGCGCCGTCTCCGCCAAGACCGGCATGCAGAGCGTGCCGCGCTCCACCACAAGCTCGTCGTTCAAGAGCACGACGACCTCGCGCGGGGGCTTCGGCCGCAACGCCGGCATCTACGGCAGCTCCAGCAGCAGCAGCCGCTCGTCCTCGAGCTCGGGCAGCTGAGGCCCCGGCGGCGCGGCCGCGCCGCCGTGGAATTCAAGCGCGCCCGGTCCTCGGCCGGGCGCGTTTTCTTTTTCTCGCCGCCACGCCCGCGTCCATCCTTCGAGGCCCGCCCCTGAGCTCTTGTCGAAGGGCGGGGGCGGCCCTCGAAGGATAGACGCGCACGGAGCGCTGACACGCTTTCTTCTCTGTGCTCGCCCTCTCCTCTGTGGTTCAACCTCTCTTCTTCGCCCACGCACCGGAAGCCTCGCATGGAACGTATCCAAGTAACGCCGCGCAACGACTGGAAGAAAACCGCCGAGGAGCACGGCTTCGATTTCCACTCGCTCGAGGGCGATCCCTATTGGGACGAGAGCGCCTATTACAAATTCTCGATGGAAGAGATCGAGGAAGGCCTCGAGACCGCGGCCGAGACGCTCGAGGACATGTGCTTCGACATCGTGGCCCGCGTCTGCGATTCCGAGGAGCTGATGGCCAAGCTCGCGATCCCTGAAGCCTATCGCGACTACGTCGCCGCCTCGTGGAAGCACAAGGAGCGCAATCTCTACGGCCGCATGGATTTCTGCTTCGACGGCAAGGGCCCGCCCAAGCTCTACGAATACAACGCCGACACACCCACCTCGCTCTACGAAACCTCGATCTTCCAGTGGGTGTGGCTCGAGCAGGCGATGGAGCGCGCGATCGTGCCCAAGGGCGCGGACCAGTTCAATTCGATGCACGAGAAGCTGGTCGAAGCCTTCGCCAAGATGGGCATCGAGCCCAAGCTGCATTTCGCCTGCGCGCGCGACAGCCTCGAGGACGCCGGCACGATCGACTATCTCGCCGATTGCGCGAAACAAGCGGGCCTCGAAACCGCCCGCCTGTTCATGGACGAAATCGGCGTCGATCCCGAGGGCCATTTCACCGATCTCGACGACGTCACCATCCCGTGGCTGTTCAAGCTCTATCCCTGGGAATGGCTCTTGCGCGAGGATTTCGCCGAGCACATTCCCGCGAGCGGCACGCATTTCATCGAGCCGGCGTGGAAGGCGATCATTTCCAACAAGGGCATGCTGCCGCTGCTCTGGAAGTTCAACCGCAACCACCCGAACCTGCTTCCGGCGTTCTTCGAGGGCGACCCCGACGCGCGCGTGCTCGGCGATTCCTTTGCCAAGAAGCCGCTCTATTCGCGCGAAGGCTGGAACGTCGAGGTCGTGATCAAGGGCCAGAAGCACGGCGCGAAAGACGGCAAGTACGGCGCCGAGGGCTACATCCTCCAGGCCTATCAGCCGCTGCCGGATTTCGGCGGCGTCTATCCCATGTGCGGCGTGTGGCTGGTGGCGAGCGAGCCCGGCGGCATGTGCATCCGCGAGGATCGCGGCCTCGTGACCACCGACGACGCGCGCTTCATCCCGCACCTGATCCTCGACTAGGCGCCGCGATGGCGTTCGAGCTGATCGAGGTGGCGTGCGGCTGCTGCGAGCTCTGCCTCGGCCTCGGCGAATTCCTGTCGTCGCGCTCGAAAAAGCCGGGTGCCGCGGACGCGGATAACGTCGATAGCGCCAAGCGCGAGCGCGGCGTGCGCGATCGCGGCGCGGCCGCGCGCAACGCGCGCGAGGCGCGGCGCGGCGTGCGCATCCTGTTCGAGAAGCGTCATGTCAGCGACGTGCTGTTCCTCGCCGGCCCCGATCAGGGCCGCTATGCCTCCGACATGGACGACATGACGCTGAAGCGCCTGGCGCTCTCGATGAAGCACCGCACGGCCCGCTTCGCGCTCCGCCGCTTCCTCCGCCACCGTAAGAAGCGCCGCATACTCCCGACGCCGCAGGCGGAGCCGGTGATCCGGCGGTAAGGCTCAGGTCTTCCGCCCCCACACCGCCCAGCAGCGATGCGGCACGGCCAGCGGCTCGGCGGAAAAATCGCGCGCCAGCAGCGCGGCGTGCTCGGCGTCGAATTCGGCGACCTCGGCCGCCGACAGCGTGGCGCCGACGCCGGCGCTGGCGCGGATGCGGCCGCGCCAGGCTACGTGCGTGTAGGGCACGTCGATGTCGAAGCTCATGGATTCGCGCGCCGCAAACCCCGCGCCGATGAGATCGAGATACCAAGCGGGATAAGGCGCTGCTTTGCCGGCACCCTTCCAATCGGGGCTGCAGCGGAGGATCAGCGCTTCGGTGGCGGCGACGACGTTGCCGTGAAGACTGAGCCAATCGAAATGCGCGATCATCAGCGTGCCGCCGGGCTTCAGTACGCGCCGTGCTTCGATCGCCGCGCGCGGGCGGTCGAACCAGTGCCAGCATTGCCCGGCGACGACGAGATCGAACGACGCGTCGGAAATGCCGGTCTCTTCGGCCTTGGCGACTTTCGTGCGGATCGCGAGGCCCTCGGCCTTGGCGCGCGCCGCGGCCTGTTCCAGCATCGGTGCCGCGGGATCGAGCGCCGTCACCGTGCAGCCGCGCGCCGCGAGGCCGAGCGCGATCGTGCCGGTGCCGGCGCCGAGATCGAGCGCCGCGACTCCGGGCCGCGCGAAGCCGAGCGCCACGAGCCGCGCGAAGAATTCCGGCGGAAAGCCGGCGCGGAAGCGCGCGTAGTCGTCCGCAGTCTTGCCGAATTCGACCGTCATCGCGCCGCGCGTGCCTCCCGGGTCCGGAACCGATGCCGGCTCCAGCGATAGATCGGATACGACACGAGATACTCGTACACGAACCACGCGATCGGGCGCACCAGCGGAAACGCGGTCAACGCCGCGAGCCAGCGCCGTCCCGGCATGCGCCGCCAGATGGCGACGAACACGTCCACGCCGCGCAGCATCCGGCCTTGATCGTCGATGGCGTAGAGCCGGCGCATCGCGGCGTCGAAGCCGATGCCGTGGCGCCGGAAAAGCGCGGGTGCCGCGTTGATGTCGTCGAAGCCGAGCGGCAGCGATTTCGCGCCGGCGATGCCGGCATAGCGCGTCATGCCGGCGCGGCACACCGGGCACGCGCCATTGTAGCACACGGTTACTTTTTGCTCCGGCGCGGTCATGCGCGAACCTCGCTCGGCGCCGCCGCCGCTTCGGCGGGGCAGGGCACCAGCCATCCCTTATAGCGCACGATGAGGCCGGTCGCGCGGTGACCGATCTCGACATGGAAATGGAAACGCCCGCCGGCGACATGCTCGCAGCTGGCGCCATCGGGTGCCCAAGCACGCGGCAGCGGCAAACCGAACAGGCTCCAGCGCCGCACGACGAAACGCAGTTTGCCGCTCTCCAACACCAGCGCCATCGCAAAGGTGAAGGGCCCAAATCGCTCGCACACCAACCGGTCGTTGCGACCGCGGCCTTCGCTCAAATGGCTCGCAAAGGTCCGCCCGCCGAAATCGCGCCGCCAGGTTTCGCCGCCGCGGCACGCGAACGAAACTTCCACCGGCACCGCCGCCGCCGCGGGCGGAAAGCGAAACAGCGCGCCAGCGAGCCGCGAGAGAAGGCCGGTGCCGCGCTCGACCGTGGCCTCGCCGCGGGCGCGCCAATCTGCGGTGCGGTCGTGGAGGGAGCGCACGGGGCCCGGGAGGCGCGTCCACGCTTCGCCGAGGATGCGCTGGAACAGCGGCGCGCGTTCGTCGCCCGGCCGGCGCTCGCGGATGCCGGTCTCGATCGCGCGCGCGGAAAACAGCGGCACGTAGTCGGCGAGCTCCAGGTCTTCCGCCGCGGCGCGTGCGCCGCTCGCGGGCCGGGTGCCGAACGGTATGCGCCGGATGAGGGCCGCGCACGCCATCGAGGGGATCAGCGGGCCGTCGTCGCCTTCGGCGATCATGTGCCATACGCGCTCGATCGGCCGGCCGGCTTCGTCTTTGCCGGTGACGGAAACGAACATGCCGCCGCGATGCTCGCCCCAGCGCAGGCGGTTGATGGCCCAGTGGAAGAGCTTGGCGAACGGCGCCAAGGTCGGGATCAGGCGGAGCCGTACCAGCCATGCCAGCACGTTGAGGCTGCGGTGGAGAATCTCGGGCACCGGCGCGGCGCCCACCCACACCGTGCGGAGATCGGGCCGGAGCGCCGGCAGCACCTTGAGTTCCGGCACGTCCACGAGCGCGAAGCGCCGGTTCGCGAGCGGCAGGCGTCCCGGCGGGGCGATGGTGAAGCGCATCGTCTCGAGCAGCGCATGGCCGCGCGCCGCGGCGCCGTCGCGCCGCAGCGTCACGGGCTTGCCGGCATAGGAGGCGATGGCCCGGATCACGTTGAGGCCCATGCCGGCAAAAGGCGAAGGGGCGATGCCCGCGGTCACGGTTTCGACCGACGCCATCGAGCGGGCGAGCACGCGCATCACCGCCGCGGTCAGGACGGGAAAGCTGCTGACGCCCGACAGCACGAACACGCCGCGTGCGCGGGCCGCTTGGTCGAACGCCGCGATGCCGGCCACGAACTCCGAGCCGTCGGCGAGATCGAGATAGGAAATACCGCCGGCGACGCAGGCTTCGACCACGCGATAGGGCGCTGCGCCGTAGGCCTGGAACGGCCCGCTGGCATCGACGAAGAGGTCGGGCGCCAATGCCGCCAATTGCGCGCCGACATTGCCGTCGCGGTCTAAGCGCGCGGGCGTCTTGCGCGCGGCGCCGCCGAGCGAGGCGGCGAAGGCTGCGGCCCGCGCCGCATCGCGCCCGGCGATGACGAGTTCGAGCCCCTTTTCATCGGCGAGCAGCGCCGCAAGCCTGCCGCCGAAGGTTCCGTAGCCGCCGAGGATCAGGATCTTCATCCCGACGTCCCCGGATGCGCGTCAGGCCCGGTTGGGCGCCGGGCGCCGCGATTCGGCAAGCCGCGCGAAACGGCCGCAGATTTCGGCGAGGGCGCTGGCCGCCGGCGTCGCCAGCAGATGGCCGAGCCGGCGATGGCTCGGCAGCGCGCTCCACAGCAACGCCAGCGCGGCGGCGCCGGTGAAGACCGCGCCGTCGCCGTCGACGGCGTAGAGCGAGCTCCGCCGGTCCGCGGGATCGACGCCGAATTCGTCGAGCGCCGCCGGTGCCTCGGCGAGATCGTGCCAGTGGATGTCGAGCGCGGCGCGGCGCGCCTCGAGCTTGTAGATCGCCATGCGCGTGCGCCATTGGCGGCGCGCGCCGTCGTAGATGATCGTGAGCAGCGGGTCGGATTTCTTCGCCATGGGTCTCTCCATCTAGATCGGCAGGGAGGAAGCGGCGCGCGGCGGCGGGATCAGGGCGCGCGCGGCGGCGCGATGCTTCGGCGCGGTGCGCGGCGTCACCGGCCGTTCGAGCAGCGCCGCGACGCCGATGAGATCGAGCAGGGCGCTCCGCCAGCGGTAGCGCGGCAGCTCGCGCCAGAGCGCGATGCGCGCATCGAGCCCGATGCGCAGGCGTCCGTAGCGGTCCACGACCGCGAGGCCGTTCCGCGCCGCGGCGCGCGCCAGCCCGAACAGCGTGAGCGCCTCGGGAAAGCGGCTCAGATCGCGCCACAAGAGATCCCGCCGCGCCGCCGGCAGGTCGCGCCGGTAGCGCGCGGCGCGCGCCGACTGGCTCGGCGCGGCGCCGTCGTAGAACACGGTCAGCGCGGTCGGCGGATGGCCGCGCACGAGGTCGGTGACGAAACGGCTCATGGTTCGCCTCCTGGGGTAAGAGAAGATGATCGTCTCGGCGATCTCGGACATCGCCGAAGCGTTCGGGCAGAATTCCTTGGCGGCGGGCGCGCGCGCCGGCGCGGCCCGGAGGCTGCCGGGGCGCCGTGCAAGGCCGCGGTCGCGGTGCCGGCTCATGCGCCGCCCCCCGAGCGCTTCTTGCCGCCGTCGCGCCCACGCGGGATGAAGCGCGCGATGCGCCCGCCCATGCGCAGCAGCCCGATCTGCAGCGGCCGCGGCAGCGATTTCATCTGGTCGTACCAGACGGTGAGGGTCTCGAGGAATTCGAGCAGGCCCTCGATGCGATGGCGCGTCCCGGCCGCGGTGCGCCCGTCGCTCGCCGCTTCCATCGCGCAGGCGCGGAGGATGCTGAGGGTCGGATCGATCTCGCGCTTCTTCCGCTCCTCGACGATGCGGTTCAGGATCTCCCAATTGTCCTGGAGGGCCTCGAAATGGTCGCGCCGGTCGCCGCGCACCGGCGTCCGGCGCACCAGGCCCCAGGCGAGCAGCTCCTTCAAGCTCATGCTGACGTTGGAGCGCGCGATCGCCAGGGTGTCGGCGATCTCCTCGGCGGTGAGCGGGCTCGGCGCCAGATAGAGCAGCGCGTGGATCTGCGCCACCGAGCGGTTGACGCCCCAGCGCGCGCCCATCTCGCCCCAGTGGAGGACGTAGCGCTCCATCGCCGGCGTGAGGTGCATGGCTCGCCTTTATTGGATTTCAGTCACTTCTGAAATCATCGTCCTGACGCTCGGGCCTGTCAAGCGGGCCGGCCCGCGCGCTTCAGCGCAGGGCGAGGTGCCAGAGGGCGCCCAGCGCCGCCGCACCCGCCAAGGTCGGGATCATGCCGAGCTTCAGGCGGAACATGGCCACCAAGGCGGCGGCGGCGAGGACGAGCGCCGCCCAGTCGAGGCTCGCGATCTCCGGCACGTAGAGGCGCACGCCGTGCCAGCGCACCGTCTCCACCGTGGCGAACAACACGTTGAGCGCGAACCAGACGGTGAGGTTGAGGATGACGCCGACCACGGCGGCGGTGATGCCCGAGAGCGCCGCCGAGAATCCCTGCATGCCGCGCGTCCGCTCCACATAGGGTGCGCCGGCGAAGATCCAGAGGAATGAGGGCGCGAACGTCACCCACACGGTGAGCAGCGCGCCCAGCATTCCGGCCATGAAGGGATCGAGCCCGAGCGGATTGCGGAAGCCGGCGAGGAAGCCGACATATTCCAGCACCAGGATCAGCGGCCCGGGCGTGGTTTCGGCGAGGCCGAGGCCGTCGAGCATCTCGTGGGCGCTGAGCCAGCCATATGTCGCCACCGCCTCCTGCGCCACATAGGCGAGCACGGCATAGGCGCCGCCGAAGGTGACGACGGCCATGGTGCTGAAGAAGACGCCGATCTCGGTGAACGGATTGCGCCAGCCGAGCATGATCCAAAGCACGGCCACGGGCGCCAGCCACACCGCGAGCCACAGCAGCACCGTCCGGATCGTTTGCCCCGGCCGCACGCGCGGGCGCGCATCCAGCGCCGCCTCGGCGGCGCGCGGCGCCTCGGGCTTCGCTTCGGCGTGGGGCTTCACCACCATGAAGCGCTGCGGCCGCCAGCGCCCGCCGAGATAGCCGGCGAGCCCGGCCGCGACCACGATGATCGGGAACGGAATGTCGAGGAAGAAGATGCCGACGAAGGCCGCGGCGGCGAGCGCATACATCCAGGCGTTCTTGAGGGCGCGCCGGCCGATGCGCACCAGTGCCTCGACCACCACCGCCAGCACCGCCGCCTTGATGCCGAAGAACAGCGCCTGCACCAGCGGCACCTGCTGGAATCCGGCACAGACGGCGCTCAAGGCGAGAATGACGATGGCGCCGGGGATGACGAAAAGCAGCCCGGCGGCGAGCCCGCCCGCGGTCCGGTGTAGCATCCAGCCGATATAGGTGGCGAGCTGCTGCGCCTCGGGCCCGGGCAGCACCATGCAATAATTGAGCGCGTGCAGAAAGCGCGCCTCGCCGATCCACTTCTTCTCGTCGACGAGAATCCGGTGCATGAGCGCGATTTGGCCCGCGGGACCGCCGAAGCCCAGCAGCCCGATCTTGAGCCACACGCGAAACGCGTCGGCGAAGCTCACACGCGGCACGGCATCTTCGCTTCCGGTCTTGGCGATATCCATCGGCTGGCCCGGCCCGAAATTCCCGATCCGTGTCTACAGGACGAGCGGCACCCGTGCCAGCAAAGCGGTTTCGGCCGCGCTTCGTCCGCGTTCATCCTTCGAGGCGCCGGTCCATTCGCCAAGCGAATGGACCGGCGCACCTCAGGATGAGGCCTATTTTGCTGCAACAAATGGACCTCATCCTGAGGTGGCCACCTCTTTGGCGGCCCTCGAAGGATGGACGCGAGCCCGCTGCGGCGCTACTCCGCCGCCACGGCCGCCGCCGCGGCCGTGGCCGGCGCGAAGTCGGCGAGGGTGAAGACCTCGGGCGATGCCATCAGGCCTTTCACCGGGTGCTGGCCGAGCGAAACGAGCGGCCGGCTCTCGCGCGCGAGATTCGCGAAAGCTTTCGACATGACGACCGGCGCGCCGAGCCTGGCGCCGAGCCCCTCGATGCGGACGGCGAGGTTCACGGCTGGGCCGATGCAGGTGAAATCGAGCCGCGTCGCCGAGCCGATATTGCCGTAGATCACCAGGCCCACGTGCAGCGCCACGTTGAAGCGCAGCACCGGGGCACCGGCGGCCGCGCGCCGGATGTTGATCTTGTCCACGCCGGCATGCGCCGCGAGCGCCGCATCGAGCGCCTGGCGCGCCGAATAATGCTGAAACGCCGCGTCCTCGATGGGGAAGATGGCGAGCAGGCCGTCGCCCATGAACTTCAGGATCTGTCCGCCGTGCGGCTCGATGGCGGCGGCGAGAGCGTCGAAAAACTCGTTGAGCGCCGCGATCACCTCGTCGGTGGGCCTGAGGTCGGAGAGGGCGGTGAAGCCGCGGAGGTCCGCGAACCAGATCACGGCGTTGAGCCGCTCGCCCTGGCCGCGGCGGATCTCGCCGTTGAGGATGCGCTTCGCCGCGAGCTTGCCCACGTAGGTGTCGAGCACGGCCTCGGCGATGCGCCGGCCCGAATGGATCTCGAACACCATGGCGACGAGCGGCAGGATGGCGCGGACCAGCGCCAGGTCCGCGGCGGCGAAGCCGCGCGGCGCGCGTGTCGAGAGCGTGAGAGCGTTGCGCGTGCCGCTGCCGAACGGCACCGCGAAGGCGACGTAGTCGGTGAAGCCGTCGCGGCGGAACTCGTCATAGATCGGCAGGTCGCGCGCGGCGTTCTTGCCGGTGAGGCGCGCGCGCACTTCCTCGGCGCCGTCGTGGATGCGCTTGATGGGCGAAAGCAGATACTGATCGGTCGATTGGATATTGTGGGCGCGCAGAATCTCGATCGTCGGGCGGTCGGCGTACCACTCGAAGCCGCTGGCCGCCACCTGCGGATGAATGGTGAGCAGGCTGAACATCGCGCGATCGAGCGGCACACCTGCGCCGCGGATCGCCGCATTGAGCCCGTCGAAAAACGCTTTTGCGTCCTGGCAGCGCCGGCCCTCGCCGAGAATCCACGCGGCCACGATATGTTGTTGTCTTTTCCCGACTTGCCCCATGATCGTGCGCAACCTTTTCGCCGCAGCGAGCTTGACCTCGGCGCATTACGACGCCACTTATGATGCGTCGGACCCGGGAGCAAGCCGGGGCAAAGGTATCCTACTCGCGAATCGCCCGTCTATCCGCATCAGGAGCGCCTCATGTTCATCCAGACCGAAGAGACGCCCAATCCGCTGACGCTGAAGTTCCTGCCCGGCCGCAGCGTGCTCGGCGCGGGCACGGCCGATTTCCCGAGCGCGGATGCGGCGGAGGGCCATTCGCCGTTGGCCGAGACGCTGTTCGGCATCGACGGCGTCGGCGGCGTTTTCCTCGGTCCCGATTTCATCACCGTCACCAAGCGCGCCGATTCGGCATGGCCGGAATTGAAGCCCACCATCCTCGGCGCGATCATGGAGCACTTCACCGCCAATCGCCCGATCGTCACCGAGCACAAGGACAATTCCAACCAGGCGAGCGAAGACGACGATCCGGTGGTGAGCCAGATCAAGGAGCTGCTCGACACGCGCGTGCGTCCCGCGGTGGCGATGGACGGCGGCGACATCCAATTCCACGGCTTCGAAAAGGGCGTCGTGTTTCTCACCATGAAGGGTTCGTGCTCGGGCTGCCCGAGTTCCACGGCGACCCTCAAATCGGGCATCGAGAACATGCTCCGCCACTACATCCCCGAAGTCACCGAGGTCCGCGCCGTTTATTAATGGCGCGGACGTGATTTCGTGCCGCGCACGCCGCGGGCGATAATATCCGCATTGCGACCGTATAACCCCGACCGGCGACCGGAACTGGCGGCTCCGACGAACGTTGTGGAGTGGGCGTTAATTTTGAAGGGGCTCAAGACAGGATGACATATCGCTCGACCGCTGTGCGCGCCCGAACGCGCACCAAGGCCGAAGCCGCAGGCGCGCAGCGCAGCGCGACCTGGGCGGCGTTTTCCATCTCGGTTCTCGCCGCCGCCGCCGCGTTTGGCGCGGGCTACGAGCCGTTTCGCCACGCGCTCGAGGACCGCTACGGTCTTTCCATTTTCGTGCGCATGACGGAGGACAACACCTTCGTGCGCCCCGCGATCCAGCCGCCACCGCCGGTGGCGCTGCTGCTGCTCGACAACTCGGTCAAGAAATTCAGCGCGGCACTCGACAACCACGAGTTCAACCTCGCCGCGATCCGCCGCGGCGCGCGCGTGCCGCGGGTGTTCGTGGCGACGCTGCCGCAAGACATCGATCAGCTGAAGACGGCGAACGCGAAGCGCGAGACCTTCATCCGCGCGGTGCTGCCGATGATCCTGGCCGTCAACGAGCGCATCGCGATCGAGCGCCGCTATCTGCTCGAGCTGCGCCGCCGCGCCGAAGCGGGCGAGGCGCTGCCGGCCGCCGACCAGGCTTGGCTCGCGGCCCTGGCCGATCGCTACAAGATCAACGGCAAGAACAAGAAGTTCGATTGGGCAGCACTGCTCGAGCGCGTCGACGTGGTGCCGCCTTCGCTGGCGCTCGCGCAATCGATCGTTGAGACCGGCTGGGGTGCCTCGCCGCCGGCCCGGCGCTCCAACGCGCTGTTCGGCATGATCGGCGGCGACGGCACCGACACCGCCAAGCTCGCGGCCTTCGAGACCGTCTATGCCTCGGTCGCGGCCTATGTCCACAACCTCAACACCTACGGCGCCTACGGCGATTTCCGCCGCCAGCGCGCCACGATGCGCAACGACGGCAAGGCGCCCGATGGCCAAGTGCTCGCCATCACGCTGCAGCGATATTCCGAGCTCGGCCTCGAATACACGCGGCACATCCAGGGCGTGATCGAGAAGGAAAGCCTGAAGCCGTTCGACGACGCGCAACTCACCCTCGAGCGCGACGGCGACGGCTAGACGGCCGAGGGGGCTTGCCCCGGAGGCGCGGCGCGGTCCAGGTTGCGGCCCTTGCCGCACGTAGCGGCGCTTCCCGCCTGGGGGGACCCCCGCCGATGGGCCGCGAGATCGACGCCGCCGCACTCGACCAGATCTTCCTCTCCGCCCGCACGCGCAATTGGTGGAGCGAGCGCCCGGTTCCGGACGCGCAGCTGCGGCGGCTCTACGACATCCTCGAGATGGGGCCCACCACCTCGAACACGCTGCCGGCGCGGTTCGTGTTCCTCGCCACGCGCGAGGCGAAGCGGCGCATCGAGCCCGCGCTCGACGAAGGCAACCGCGCCAAGTCGATGCAGGCGCCGGTGCTCACGATCATCGCTTACGATCTCCGCTTCTACGAATTCCTCGCCGAAACGTTTCCGCACAACCGCGAGGCCCGCTCGTGGTTCGAGGGCAAGCCCGACATCGACCGCACGGCGCTCCGCAACGGCACCTTGCAGGGCGCCTATCTGATCCTGGCGGCGCGCGCGCTCGGCCTCGATTGCGGGCCCATGTCAGGCTTCGACGAGGCGATGGTGAACCGGGAGTTCTTCCCCGACGGGCGCTGGCGCGCGAATTTCCTCTGCGCACTCGGCCATGCGGAGGGTGACACGGTGTTTCCCCGCCTGCCGCGCCTGCCGTTCGAAACCGCTTGCCGGGTTCTCTGATGCGCCCGGCCCATGAACCCTCAGCGGGGCATCATCGGCTGCGGCAGATCCTTGTCGGACAGCAACGGATATTCGCGCGCATTGAAGAGCTGATAGTGCCACCACTCGTTGCGATAGAAGTCCCAGCCGGCCGACGTCATGATTCCGAGCAAAACGAGGCGATTCTTCTGCCCCTCGGCGGAAATGCCGGTGGTGACGCCGTGATGGGAGAGGGGCGTGAAGGCGTCGTAGCCCGTGCCCATGTCGAGCTCGCGCTTGCCGGCGTCGACGAGGGTGAGATCGACGGCGACGCCGCGCGAATGCGGCGAGCCGCGGCGCGGATCGGCCAGGAAATTCGGATCGGGGCGCGTCCGCCACAGCACCCACTGCGCCTCGCTCGGCCGGAAGGCGTCGAAAATCTTGAGCCGCAAGCCGAAGGGGCGCGCGATCGCGATGGCGAGCGCCAGCTTCTCGGCGGCCGCCTTGTGGAGGTAACAGCCGGCGCGGGCATACACGGGCTTGCCGGTGAAGTTGCGCGCCGTAGCGTAGGCGATGTTGGTCTCGACATCGTAGGCCGGCGGCGCGATCGTGACGAGGCTCATGGCAGGGGCTTCGGTTATGCGTCGCCTCTCATAGCACGCAGGACCTGACGCGCCCATGGCGAGCGTGCTCGGCATCGATACCTCGGCAGCCGCCTGCTCGGCCGCGATCTGGCGCGACGGCGCCGTGTTGGCCTCGCTCGGCGCCGCGATGATGCGCGGCCATGCCGAGGCCCTCGTGCCGATGATCGAGCGCGCGATGAGCGAAGCCGGCCTCGCCTATCGCGATCTCACCGCGGTTGCCGCCACGCGCGGGCCGGGCGCTTTCACCGGGCTCCGCATCGGCCTCGCCACGGCGCGCGGGCTCGCCTTGGCGGCCGGCATTCCCGCGATCGGCATTTCCGCCTTCGAGGCGCTCGCGCACGCGGTGCCCGCTTCCGTACGCGCCCGACGCGGCCTCGCCGTCGCGATCGACACCAAGCGCGGCGACGTCTATCTCCAATGCTTCGATGCCGTGCTCGTCCCGGCCGGCGCAGCGGGCGTCGTCCGGCCCGAGGATTCGGTGGCGGCGATTCCGCCCGGCCCCACTTACGTCACCGGCGACGGCCTCGGCTTGCTGCGCGACGCGCTGGCGCCGCGCGCGGCGGAAATCGAATTCGATCCCGCGCCGCTTCCGCCCGACGCCGCTATCGTCGCGCGCCTCGGCGCCTCGGCGCTGGCGCGGGGCACGCCGTTTCCGCCGCCCGAGCCGCTCTACCTGCGTGCGCCCGAAGCCACGCCGCTGGCGCTCCAGCAGAAGCGGCGATGAGCGGAGTCACGCTGGCCGCGGCTGGCGCCCAGCATGCCGAGCTCGTGGCCGCGCTCCACGCAGCCACCATCGGCGCCGAGCCAGCCGCGCGCGGCGGCAACGCGAAGCCCTGGAGCGCCGCGTTCGTCGCGCGCCTGCTGGCGCTGCCCGGCGCCTTCGGCATCGTCGCAGAGGCGCCCGATCCGGCCGGATTCATCCTGTGCCTGCCGGCGGGCGAGGCGGTGGACATCGCCGCCATCGGCGTCGTCGACGGCGCGCGGCGCCGCGGCATCGGCCGGCGCCTCGTTACCGCCGCGGCCGCGCGCGCCCGCGCGCTCGGTGCCGAGCGGCTGATGCTCGAAGTGGCTGCCGACAATGCGCCGGCCCTTGCGTTTTATCGCCGCGTGGGTTTCAGCGACACCGGGCACCGGCGGGACTATTACGCGGCCGCGCCCACGAGCGCGGCGCGCGATGCGCTGATTTTGAGTAAGACTCTTTGAACAGTCGCGTTGAAGTAAATCGTAACGAAAATTTATCGAGTAAAACAATGGCACCGATATCCGCGCTTGCATTCCCGCTTTGGGCCTTCTATGTATTTTTCGGTCGACGCCTCAATAATCGCGAGTATTACGCAAGTGTCGGACGCGGTGTATTGAAGCAAACCCCGCATCGGCAAATGGATTCACCGGACTGGGACAATGGCTGACAGCGAGCACAAACCCGATCTCTTGGCGCAGACGGTGCAGATCGTCGCGTCGTTCGTCGCTCACAACACGGTGGCGGTGGGCGATCTTCCGCGCCTGATCGAGCAGACCCATGCGGCGCTCCGCGCCCAGTCGGGGCCCGGCCAATCCGAGCCCGAGAAGCCGCGGCCCGTGGTACCGATCAAGAAGTCGATCACGCCCGACTACGTCATCTGCCTCGAAGACGGCAAGAAGCTCAAGATGTTGAAGCGGCACTTGATGACCGCCTATGGCATGACGCCCGAGCAATATCGCGAAAAGTGGGACTTGCCGCCCGAATACCCGATGGTGGCGCCCAATTATGCCGCCAAGCGCAGCGAGCTCGCGCGCAAGATCGGCCTCGGCGCCAAGGGCGGCCGCCGCCGCAAACGCTAGCCGAATTGGGGCGAAGGCGCTGGCCCCGGGGCCCGGGGAATACTATTCTCGCGTCATGCCCACGCGCCGTACCGCCAAGGTCGCCGATCCGCCCGAGCCCACGCCGGCTCCGCGCACCCCCGTGCTCGCGGTCGACCGCCTGGAGAAGCTCTGCCTCGAGAAGGGCCTGCGCATGACCGACCAGCGCCGCATCATCGCGCGCGTGCTGTCGGAAGCCGCCGACCACCCCGATGTCGACCAGGTCTATCGCCGCGCGTCGGCGATCGATCCGCGCATCAGCATCGCCACCGTCTATCGCACCGTCCGCCTGTTCGAAGAGGCGAACATCCTCGAGCGCCACGATTTCGGCGACGGGCGCGCGCGCTACGAAGAAGCCCCGAGCCGTCATCACGACCACCTCATCGACATGCAGACCGGCGAGGTTGTGGAGTTCCGCAACGAGGAGATCGAGCGGATTCAGGAACGGATCGCGGCCGAGCTCGGCTTCGAGCTGGTCGGCCATCGTCTCGAGCTCTATGGCCGTCGGAATCGCTCGAAAACGTAAGCGCCGCCGTCGCGGCTGGCGCGCGGGTATGATGCGCCTGCTCCGGCAGGCGCGGCGGCTTTCCGTTGCGCCCATCCGCCAGATGCGCGGCGGCAAGGACAAGCCGACCGAGCTCCGCCCGCGCCGCCGCCCGAAGAAACGCCTCGCGCCCACGCCGTCGCCCGAAAACCGGCTCATCGACGAGCGCGCCGGCACGCTCCAGGTGCGGCTCGCCGAAACCTGGGACGAGGTGGATGCGGCGCTGGCGCTGCGCTACCGCGTGTTCTTCGACGAGATGAAGGCGCACGCCTCGCCGGGCATCGTCGCCAAGCAGCGCGACGTCGACGAGTTCGATCCTTATTGCGATCACCTGCTGGTGCTCGATACCGTGCTCGGCACCGGGCCCGAGGCCGTCGTCGGCACCTACCGCATGCTGCGCCGGCAGGGTGCGGCCAAGGTCGGGCGCTTCTATTCCTCGGCCGAATACGACATCCGACCGATCATCGACCATCCGGGCGAGATCCTCGAGATGGGCCGCTCGTGCGTCGATGCGCGCCACCGCACGCGCGCGGCGATGCAGCTGCTGTGGAAGGGCGTCACCGCCTATGTGATGGCGCACCGCATCGACGTGCTGTTCGGCTGCGCGAGCCTGCACGGCACCGATCCGGCGGCCATGGCGGTGCCGCTCTCGTATCTCTATCACAGCCACCTCGCGCCGCCGGAGATGCGGCCCGTGGCGCTGCCGGCGCGCTTCGTCAGCATGAACCGCCTGCCCAAGGAGGCGATCGACGCCAAGGCCGCGATGCGCGACCTGCCGCCGATGATCAAGGGCTATCTGCGCCTGGGCGGCGTGATCGGCGACGGCGCGGTGATCGACTACGATTTCAACACCGTCGACGTGCTGGTCTATGTCGACATGCTGCGCGTCACGGAGAAGTACCGGCGCCACTACACGCGCGACATGCAGGCCGAGGCGTGAGGGCGGCATGATCTACAACGCGCCCGTCCGCTCCTTGGTGCGCCTCACGCTCTACGTGTGCTGGATCTTCCTGATGATCCCGCTCCAGGCTCTGGCGCTGCTGCTGCGCTCGCGCCTGGTGGAAACGCTGCCGCTCGTGGTGCATCGCGTGGTGAACCGGCTCATCGACGCCAAGGTGGAAGTGCGCGGCGAGCAATGCCGCACCGGCGCGGTGCTGTTCGTGTCCAACCACGCCTCCTACGCCGACATCTCGATCATCGGCGCGCACATCCGCGGCTGCTTCGTGGCCAAGGCCGAGGTGGCGAAATGGCCGCTGTTCGGCATCTGCGCCAAGCTTTCGCGCACCGTGTTCGTGGACCGGCGCGCCAAATTCGCCCGCGCGCAGGCCGAGGAGATGAAGCGCCGCTTCCAGCACGGTGACCGGCTCATTTTCTTCGCCGAGGGCACCAGCAGCGACGGCAACCGCGTGCTGCCGTTCCGCTCCTCGCTGTTCGCCACCGCCGAGATCGAGGTGAACGGCGAGCCCGTGAAGGTGCAGCCGGTCTCGATCGCCTACACGCGCCTCGACGGCATTCCGATGGGCCGCCACTTCCGCCCGTTCTTCGCCTGGTACGGCGACATGGACATGTTCTCGCATCTCTGGGGCATCGTCGGCCTCGGCCGGTCCACGGTCGTGCTCGAATTCCACAAGCCGGTGACGATCCGCGATTTCGGCAACCGCAAGGCCCTGGCCGCCTATTGCCAAGCCGTCGTGGCCGCCGGCGTCTCCGCGGCCCTCACCGGCCATGAGCAGCCAGTGACGGCCCCGGGCCCCGCTGCCCCGGCGCCGTCCGCCCCCGTCCCGCCGGCGGCCGTCCCCGCCTAAAAGGGGGTCGCGAAGTTGACGCAATGGCGCTCTATATCCATCCTGGTAGGGTCACTTGACAGGCGGGGGCCAGCCGGTAGCGTTCCGGCAGGCCCCGAAGCGGCCTTGCCGCGCCGCGGGAAAGCGCTCGTAACACATTGACGAAAAAGCTCTTTATCAAGACTTACGGCTGCCAGATGAACGTCTATGACTCCGCCCGGATGGCGGATGTCCTGGCGCCCCATGGCTATGTGCCGGTCGAAACGCCGGACGATGCCGACATGGTCATCCTCAACACCTGCCATATCCGCGAAAAGGCGGCCGAGAAGGTCTATTCGGAGCTCGGCCGTATCCGGCAGATCCGCGAGCGCCGGGCCGAGGCGGGGCGGAAGACGGTGATCGCCGTCGCCGGCTGCGTCGCGCAAGCCGAGGGCGAGGAGATGCGGGCGCGGGCGCCATTCGTCGATATCGTGCTGGGGCCGCAGACCTATCACCGCCTGCCCGAGATGGTGGCGCGCGCCGCGCGCGCCGCCGATCACGGGGGCGGGGGCGTCGTCGCCACCGACTTTCCGGTCGAGGCCAAGTTCGACGAACTGCCCGAGGCCTCGGCGCCGCAGGGGCCGAGCGCCTTCCTCACCGTGCAGGAAGGTTGCGACAAGTTCTGCACCTTTTGCGTCGTACCTTACACGCGCGGCGCGGAATTCTCACGGCCCGCGGCGCAGATCGTCGCCGAGGCCAAGCGGCTCGCGGGGCAAGGGAGCGCCGAGATCGTGCTGCTCGGCCAGAACGTCAACGCCTATCGCGGCCCGGGGCCCGGCGGCGGCGCATGGGGCCTCGCGCAACTCGTCCGGGCGCTGGCCGGGATCCCGGGTGTGGCGCGCATCCGCTACACCACCTCGCATCCGCGCGACATGGACGAGGCGCTGATCGCGGCGCATGCCGAGGTGCCGGCGCTGATGCCGTTCCTGCATCTCCCGGTGCAATCGGGTTCCGACCGCATCCTTCAGGCGATGAATCGCGGCCACGGCGCCGCCGACTATCTCGCGCTGGTCGAGCGCCTGCGCCGCGCGCGGCCCGATCTCGCGCTCTCCTCGGATTTCATCGTCGGCTTCCCGGGCGAAAGCGAGGCCGATTTCAGGGCGACGCTGGCACTCGTGCACGCCGCGAACTTCGCCCAGGCTTATTCGTTCAAATATAGCCCCAGGCCCGGCACGCCCGCGGCCCTGGCCGAGGATCAAGTGCCCGAAGCGGTCAAGGACGAGCGGCTCCAGCGTCTCCAGGCCGTGCTGCGCGAGCAGCAGCTCGGCTTCAACCGCGCCGCGGTCGGCGAGACCGTCGCCGTGCTGCTCGAAAAGCCGGGCAAGCATGCCGGCCAGTTCATCGGCCGCAGCCCGTGGTTGCAATCCGTGCATGTCGAGACTCCGGCCTCGCTGCTCGGCCGGATCGTTCCGGTCGCCATCCGCGCGGCGACGCTCAACAGCCTCGCCGGCCGCCTTGCCCTGACCCCCGCCCGGGAGGACGCCGCCGCGTGAGTGCGCTGCCCAACGGTGCCAATGCCCTCCCGCTCGAGTTCGAAGACAATGCGCTCGTGCGCCTGCTGTGCGGTGCGCACGACGAGCATCTGGCGCGGATCGAGAAGTCGCTCGACGTCACCATCATCGCCAAGGGCAACCGCTTCGCCGTCGCCGGTCCCGAAGACCGGCGCGAGGCCGCGCGCGCGGTGCTCACCCAGCTCTACAACCGCCTGAAGCGCGGCCGCGACGTGGAACGCGCCGAAGTCGACGCCGAGATCCGCTTCGCCCAGCAGCACATCGCTCGCCCCGACCCGACGATGTCGCCCGAGCGGCGGAGCTTTGGCGATCTCGTGATCGGCACGCGCAAGCGCCAAGTCCAGCCGCGCACGCCCAACCAGGCGAACTACATCCGCGCGCTCCAGGAAAAAGAGATGGTGATCGCGCTCGGGCCGGCGGGCACGGGCAAGACCTATCTCGCCGTGGCCATGGCCGTCACCATGATGCAGGCGGGGCGGGTGGAGCGCATCATCCTCTCGCGCCCGGCGGTCGAGGCCGGCGAGCGCCTGGGCTTCCTGCCCGGCGACATCAAGGAGAAGGTCGATCCTTATCTCCGTCCGCTCTACGACGCGCTCTACGATCTGCTGCCGGGCGATCAGGTGACCAAGCGTCTCGAGGCCGGCGAGATCGAGGTGGCGCCGCTCGCCTTCATGCGCGGGCGCACGCTGGCCAATGCCTTCGTCATCGTCGACGAGGCGCAGAACACCACGCCGATGCAGATGAAGATGCTGCTGACGCGCATGGGCGAGAATTCGCGCATGGTGGTGACCGGCGACCTCACGCAGATCGATCTGCCCTCGGGCGTCACCTCGGGCCTGCGCGATGCGCTCGAAGTGCTCGAGGGCGTTGAGGGCGTGCAGTTCATCCATTTCGGCCATTCCGACGTGGTGCGGCACGAGCTCGTCGCGCGCATCGCGCGCGCCTACGACGAGCGCGACGGCCGCCAGGCGGAACTCAATCTCGTCCCGGCCGCGGCCCGGAAGCGGCGCGTCTGATGCGGCGCGCCAGCGGCACCGCCACCGCCCGGCCTGGGGCGGGCCCTCGCATAACCGTCGCCCTGCGCTCGGCCGCCTGGGTGCGCGCGCTGCCCAATGCCGAACGCTTCATCGCCCGGGTGGTGGGTGCCGTGTTGGGCGACCGGCGCGTGGGGCCGCGCCGCGCCGCCGAGGTCGGCGTCGTGCTCGCGGGCGATCCCTTCGTGCGCCGCCTGAACCGCGACCACCGCGGCCAAGACAAGGCCACCAACGTGCTCTCGTTCCCGCTCGACGAGGCTCCGGCGCGCGCGCGCGCGGCCGCCGCGAAGGGCCGTCCGCTGCTGTTGGGCGATCGCCCGCTCTTGCTGGGTGACGTGGTGCTCGCCTACGGCACGGTGCGCCGCGAGGCGCGCGCCGAAGGCAAGGCGTTCGAGCGCCACGCGGCGCATCTCCTCGTGCACGGCACGCTGCATTTGCTCGGCTTCGATCATCTCCGGGGGCGCGCGGCGGCGGAGATGGAGGCGCACGAGATCCGCATCCTCGCCGGCCTCGGCGTGCCGGATCCCTATCGCGCGGCGGGGGCGGCGGCATGAGCGAGCAGCCCGCCAATCCCGCGCCGCCGGCGCCGGCCGAGGAGCCCGAACCTAGGGCCGACGATCGCGCGCCGGCCCCGCGCAAGCGGCGCAGCCTGTTCAGGGGCCCGATCTCGCGCGTCATCCGGAGCCTCACGCGCGACCGCCGCGGCGACGAGCTCCGCGACACACTCGAGGAGATCATCGAGGCCGCGGATCACGGGGGCGAAGACCTCGCCCCCGACGAGCGCCGCCTGCTGCGCAACATCCTGCGCCTCCATGCCGTCACCGCCGCCGACGTGATGGTGCCGCGCGCCGACATCGTCGCGGTCGAGGTCGAAACGCCGCTGGCGCGCCTGATCGAGCTGGTGAAGCGCGAATACCATTCGCGCTTCCCGGTCTATCGCGGCGCCCTCGACGAGATCGTTGGCATGGTTCACGTCAAGGACCTGATCGCGCACTGGTCGCAGCGCCGCGGCTTCGCCATCGAGAAGGTGCTGAGGAAGGTGCTGTTCGCGGCGCCCTCGATGCCGGTGCTCGATCTCTTGAAGGAGATGCGCATCACCCGCATCCATCTGGCGCTCGTGGTCGACGAATACGGCGGCGTCGACGGCCTCGTCACGATCGAGAACCTTGTCGAAGAGATCGTCGGCGAGATCGAGGACGAGCACGACGAGGAAGCGCCGCCGAGCATGGTCGAAGAGGGGCCCGGCACCGCGCTCGCCGACGGCCGGGTGAAGATCGAGGATTTCGAGGGCCGCTTCGGCAAGTTCCTCGACGACGACGAGCGCGCCGAGGTCGATACGCTCGGCGGTCTCGTGTTCTATCTCGCCAATCGCGTGCCCTCGCGCGGCGAGCTGATCCGCCATTCCTCGGGCATCGAATTCGAAGTCGTGGATGCCGATCCGCGCCGCGTGCGCCTGGTGCGCGTGCGCCACCTTCCGATCCCGGAGAAGCCCGTTGACGGCGAGGATTGAGGCCTTGGCGCCGGCGGCGCGGACGACTTCCGTGGCGCCGGACAACGCGCTGCAGCGCGCCGCCGACCGGTTGGCCGCCACGACCGGCTGGCGCCGGCGCCTCGCGGCGCTGGGGCTCGGACTCGTGGCGGCGACGGCGTTGCCGCCGGTCCATGCGTTGCCGCTGCTGTGGGTGGCGTTTCCCGGCCTGGTCCTGCTGCTCGGCCGCACCGCCTCGGCGTGGAGCGGCTTCTGGGTCGGCTGGTGGTTCGGCTGCGGGTTTTTCTTGGGCGGCATCTATTGGCTCGCCTGGCCATTCACGCTCGACATGGAGCGCTTCGGCTGGATGATCCCGTTCGCCGTGTTCGGCCTGAGCGCCTTGCAGGCGATTTTCATCGGCGCCGCGGCGGCCGCGGCGCGTGCCACGCGCATGCGGGGCCCCGCCGGCATCGTGATACTCGCGGTCATGTGGGCCGCATTCGAATTGCTGCGCGGCCATTTCGGCAACGTCTTCGCCGGCTTCCCTTGGAATCTGATCGCCATTTCCTGGGTCGCGGTCGACGACATGATCCAATCCGCGGCGCTGGTCGGCGCCTATGGGCTCGGCGGCCTCACCGTGCTGATCGCCGCGGCGCCCGCGATCTTGGCCGACCGCACGCGCAGCCGGGCCGCGCGCCGGGGCTGGATGGGTGCAGCCCTCGTGCTGCTCGCGGCGCTCTGGGCCGGCGGCGCCGCGCGGCTTGCCGGCGCCGAGGAAGAGCCCGTCGCCGGCGTCCGCTTGCGCCTCGTGCAGGGCAACATCGAGCAGAGCCTCAAATGGCAGGAAGGCCGGCGCGAGGCGACGTTCGACCTCTATCTCCGGCTGACCGCGTCGCCGGGCTTCGAGCGGATCACGCATGTGGTGTGGCCCGAAACCGCGATCGACTACCGCTTCGAGACCGACTACGACGTGGTGCGCCTCGAAGGCGCGCTGCTCGCGCGCCTCGCCGCCGCGATACCGCCGCAAGGCGCGCTGCTGATGGGCGCCATTCGCGACAAGGCGCGCCAGCACTACAACAGCTTCCATGTCGTGGCGCCGGGCGGCAAGGTCGTGGCCACCTACGACAAGCACGATCTCGTGCCGTTCGGCGAATACGTGCCGATGCGGCCCGTGCTCCGCCGCCTCGGCGTGGAAAAGCTCGCTCATGGCGCCGGCGACTACAGCGCCGGGCCCGGGCCGGCGACCCTGCCGGTGCCGGGTGCCCCCGGCACCAGCCCGCTGATCTGCTACGAGGCGATCTTTCCCGGGCATTTCGACCGTCGAAACCGGCCGGGCTGGCTCATCAACGTCACCAACGATGCCTGGTTCGGGCTCACCTCGGGCCCCTACCAGCATTTCGCAAGTGCACGCTTGCGGGCCGCCGAGGCCGGCGTGCCGCTGGTCCGCGCGGCCAATACCGGGATCACCGCCGTCGTCGACGCCTACGGCCGCATCACCGCGCGTATGGCCATCATGACGACCGGCGTGCTCGATGCGCCGTTGCCCCGCGCGACCCGCGAACCCACTTTCTATGGGCGGTTTGGGGACCGGACGCTACTCGTATTGCTTGCTTTGGGCCTGCTCGCAGCACTCGCGCTCGACCTGCGACAAATGGTGCGAAGCACAACCGGCCGCGGATGAGGTGCTGGGACCATATAAGACGCATGGTTACCGCCCTGGCGAAGTTTGAAAGTCCGTTTGATCTTTTGCCGGGGCTTGGTAATATATTTCGATAGCGCACGCAGCAGGGGGACCGAGACCGGCAACCGTTAGACGTTGTCGCAAAGGGCTGCAGCGGATTGCGGAACATCCTCGGGGAATGCGGCACCGGCAACGCGAACAGGTTGCTGGGAAATAGGTGGTGTGTCGGTTCAACCGGGTTCAACTTCAGCGAAAGGTACAGATACGTCATGGCAACGAGAGGCAGACCGAAGGGGCGTCGGGGCGCCACGCGAATCAAGCTGGTGCGGCCCCGGCCGGTCGATGCGCATGTCGGCGCGCGCGTGCGTTTGCGCCGGACGATGTTGGGCATGAGTCAGGAGAAGCTCGCCCAGGCGCTCGGCCTCACCTTCCAGCAGGTTCAGAAATACGAGCGCGGCACCAACCGGGTCGGCTCGAGCCGGCTCTACGAGCTCTCGAAGATTCTCGACGTGCCGATCCAGTATTTCTTCGACGAGATGCCGGCTGAAATCGCGGCGACCGCGCGCGGCGGCAATGGCGGATTTTCCGAGGCCGCGGCCGACTACCAGCCCGACACGCTCGCGAAGCGCGAGACGCTCGAGCTGGTCCGCGCCTATTACCGCATCAAGAGCCCGCGCGTCCGCAAGAAGGTTTTCGATCTTGCCAAGACGTTGGGCCGGGTCGACGACGGCGAGTAATCGCGCCGCGCCCAAGGGCGGCCCACCCGTCCCACCGCTGCGACGCGCCCCGGTTTCGCCGGGGCGCGTTTCGTTTGGGACGCCGTCCTCGATGCCGCTTGCGCGCAAGCGGCGCTTGCCCGGGGCTGGGCCCGCTTATATGGTCGCGCGCGTTCGCGCCGAAATGTTCGCGCGGCAGCGAACGAAATTTCCGAAGCATCAAATTCCGCAGAACGAGGAGGAAGAACGGCCGTGGCAAGGGGCAGCAGCTATCTATTCACGAGCGAATCGGTTTCCGAGGGGCATCCCGACAAGGTGTGCGACCAGATCTCCGACGCGGTCCTCGATTCCTTCCTTGCCAACGACGTCAAGCTCGGCGTGGCCGACGATTCCCATGCCAACTCGCGCGTCGCCTGCGAGACGCTCACCACCACCAACAAGATCGTCATCGCCGGCGAAGTGCGCGGCACGGCACCGCTGGTCCACCGCTACGGCGGCTCCACGATCGTCAACCGCGAGTACATCGCCGATATCGCCCGCGGCGTCGTGAAGGACATCGGCTACGATCAGGACGGCTTCAGCTGGTCCGGCGCCGACGTGGAGGTGCTGCTCCACGCGCAGTCGCCCGACATCGACCGCGGCGTCACCGCCAAGAAGGCCAAGGGCAACGTGGGCGCGCAAGAAGGCGCCGGCGATCAGGGCCTGATGTTCGGCTTCGCCTGCACCGAAACCGAAGTGTACGAGAAGAACTCGTTCATGCCGGCGCCGATCTATTTCGCGCACCGCATCTTGCGCGATCTCAAGGATGCGCGGCACAAGGGCGACATTGCCGATCTTCTGCCCGACGCCAAGAGCCAGGTGACGGTGCGCTATGAAAACGGCCGGCCGGTGGGCGCCACCAAGGTGGTGGTGTCCACGCAGCACGCCGCGGCCAACAAGAAGGGCAAGGCCTACACCTCGGGCATGGTCAAGGAATTGATCAAGGCCTACGTGGTGAAGTCGCTGCCCGAGGGCTGGATGCCGAAGAAGGATTCGGATTTCCTCGTCAACCCCACCGGCCGCTTCGTGGTCGGCGGCCCCGACGGCGATTGCGGGCTGACCGGGCGAAAGATCATCGTCGATACCTACGGCGGCTACGCGCCGCACGGCGGCGGCGCCTTCTCGGGCAAGGACCCGACCAAGGTCGACCGCTCCGCGGCCTACGCCGCGCGCTATCTCGCCAAGAACGTCGTCGCGGCCGGCCTCGCAACGCGCTGCAAGATCCAGGTGGCCTATGCCATCGGCGTCGCGGAGCCGATGTCGGTCTATGTCGACACCGAAGGCACGGCCACGGTCGACGAGGCGAAGCTGCAGAAGCTGCTGCCGCAGATCTTCAGCCTCCGGCCCACCGACATCCGCCGCAGCCTCAGCCTCAACAAGCCGATCTACCGCCGCACCTCAGCCTACGGCCATTTCGGCCGCCCGGCCGAGCGCGACGGCGGCTTCTCGTGGGAACGCCTCGACCTCGTGCCTGAATTGAAGCGCGCGTTCGGGTAGGGCACAGGCTCGCCGCTGGAGCCGCGCAGTCCCAGCGCTTTACGCCGGGGCGTCGTCATGGTGGAAAGCGCCATGGACGAGCGCGGCCCCAAATCGAAGCTGCGGTTCTTTGGCCGGCGCCAGGGGCGGAAGCTCCGCGCCGGGCGCGTGTCGCTGATCGAGCGGCTATTGCCCGCGCTCCGCGTGCCGCTCGAGCCCGGCAAGGCGCTCGATCCCTGGGCGATGTTCGCCAAGCGGCCCCGGCGCCTCTGGCTCGAGATCGGATTCGGCGCCGGCGAGCACACGGCGTGGCAGGCCGCGCAGAATCCCGCGACGGGCATCATCGCCTCGGAGGTGTTCGTCAACGGCGTCGCCTCGCTGCTGCGCCACATCGAGGAAGGCGGCCTCGCCAATATCCGCGTCCATGCCGAAGACGCGCGGCCGCTGCTGGCGGCGCTGCCCGCGGCCTGCCTCGATCGCGTGTTCCTGCTCCACCCCGATCCCTGGCCCAAGGCGCGCCACGCCGAGCGCCGCTTCGTGAGCCCAGCGAATCTCGATCAGTTCGCGCGCATCATGGCCGACGGCGCCGAGCTCCGCATCGCCTCCGATCATCCGGTCTACAAGCAATGGGTGCTCGAGCAGATGGCCAAGCGCCGCGATTTCGAATGGCGCGCGCGCCGGGCGGCAGATTGGCAGGAGCGGCCCGCCGATTGGCCGGAAACGCGCTACGAAGCCAAGGCCAAGGGGGAGGGGCGAACGAGCCTCTATCTCCGCTACCGCCGCCGCCCCCGCGATTGACCGCCCTGCCGGGGGCGATAGAGTTTCCGGCGCGGCGCAGGCGCCCGGCGTTAGCCTCGCGTGCAGCGGCAGGAGGAAGACGCTTTGATCCGATCGCTCGTGTTGGCGCTCGCCGCCGCCGTCGCCGCGGGCGGACCCGCGGCATCGCAAGCCAACGACGCGGCGGCCTTCAACCTGCGCGGCGACGCCGCCGCCCAAACCGGCGATTTCGCGCGCGCCTTCGACGCATACAGCGCCGCCATCCGGCTCAACCCGTTCTATGCGCTGGCGCTCCGCAACCGCGCGCGGGTCCATTTCTATCGCGGCGATTTCGTCGCCGCGGCCGAAGATTTCCGCATTGCCGGCAGCGTCGACCGCTCCAACGCCTATTCGCTGCTGTGGCGCTACGTCGCCGAGGCGCGCGCCGGGATCGACGACCGCGCCGGGCTCGCCGACGGGCTGGCGCGCGTGCGGCAAGGCTGGCCGCGGCCGGTGCTCCTCCACTTCCTCGGCCGTGTCGGCGCCGAAGACGTGCTCGCGGCCGCGGGCGCCGAGCCCCTGAAACGGCGCGAGCGCGAATGCGAGGCGCATTTCTTCCTCGGCCAGCGCCACGTTTTGGCCGGCGAAACGGCGCCGGCGGCGGCGGCGCTGCGCGCCGCGCTCGCGGCCTGCCCCGCGGACATGGTCGAGCATCACGCCGCGCGCGTCGAGCTCGGCCGCCTCGGCGTGCCGGCGCAATAGCGCTGCGCGCCCGGCATTACGTCGCCGGCAGCACCTTCCCCGGATTCATGATGTTCTTGGGGTCGATGGCGCGCTTCAGGCTCCGCATCAGCGCGATCTCGGCGGGGCTGCGCGTGTAGGCGAGGTAATCGAGCTTCAAGGTGCCGATGCCGTGCTCGGCCGAGACCGAGCCTTTGTGCTCGCGCACGATGCCGTAGACGATTTCGCCGACCGCGCGGTCCGGGTCCGCTTCGCCCTTCGGCCAATTGGTGACGACGTGAAGATTGCTGTCGCCGATATGGCCGTAGCTGAGCGCCACGATGTCCGGCCAGCGCCGGGCCAGACGCGACTCGATCGTCTCGACGATGCCGCCGAGCATGCCGATCGGAAAGCTGATGTCGAACGAGACGATCGGCCCCAGCACGCGCCCGTATTCGCTGACCGCATCGCGCAGCGCCCAGAGTTCGCGGCCCTCCTTGTCGGATTTGGCGATCACGGCATCGACGAGCACGCCTTCCTCGAGCAGACCGCCCAAGAAGGTCTCGAAGCGCTCGGCGTCGCCCGCGGGATCGGCGCCGGCCGCTTCCAGCAGCACATAGATGCCGGGCGCCGGCGCTAGCGGCCGGCGCAGCTCGGGCAGCTTCGCGGTCATGAACTCGTAGTAGCTCGGCCACATCACCTCGAAGGAGGAGAGTGTGCCGGCCAGCGCCGACTGGCCGCGGCGCAGCAGTGCTATCACCGCGGCGTAATCAGGGCAGCGCACCAGCGCGTTCGAGACCGAGAGCGGCTTGGGGTGCAGGCGCAAGACCGCGCGCGTGATCACGCCGTAGATGCCCTCGGTGCCGATGAAGATCTGTTTGAGGTCGAGCCCGGTGTTGTTCTTCAGCATCTTGTTGAGCGAGCTCAGCACGGTGCCGTCGGGCAGCACGATTTCGAGCCCAAGCACCAGGTCGCGCGCCATGCCGTAGCGCAGCACGCGGTTGCCGCCGGCATTGGTGCCGAGATTGCCGCCGATGGTGCACGAGCCGCGCGAGCCGATATCGAGCGCGAAGAAGAAGCCGGCATCGTCGGCTGCGCGCTGGACGATCTCGAGCGGCGTGCCGGCGAGCACCGTGGCCGTGGCGGTGGCGGCATCGATCTCCTCGACGCCGTTCATGCGCTCGAGCGACAGCGCGATCCCGCCGGCCGCCGGCCGCGCGCCGCCGGATAGGCCGGTGAGCCCGCCTTGCGGCGTCACCGCCTGGCCGTGGGCGTGGCAGATGCGAAGCGCCGTCGAAACCTCGTCGGTCGTGCGCGGCAGCAGGAGCGCCTTGGGCGGCTCGGGCGGCAGCGGGCTCCAATCGGTGGAATGCCGCGCCGGAATCGCGGCGCCGGTGCGCACGGCGTCGGCGCCGAGCGCGCGGACCAGCTCCTCGACGACGGGATCAACCACGGCGTTCTCCATTCATTGCATCGCCTTCGGCAGCCAGGTCGCGAGCGGCGGATAGAGGATCATCATGGTGATCAGGATGAAGTGGCAGCCGATGAACGGGAGCGCGGCCTTGCTCACTTGCCAAAGGGTCGTACCCGGCACCACGCCCATCATCACGAACAACAATAGCCCGAAGGGCGGCGTGGTGAAGCCGATCTCGAGCGCCAGCAGGATGATGACGCCCCAGAGGATCATGTCGAAGCCCAGCATCTTCGCCAACGGGACGAAGATCGGGAGCGTCAACAGCATCATCGAGAGCTGGTCCATGAAGCAGCCGAGCACCAGCACGACGGCGATCATCATGATCAGCATGGCCGTCGGCCCGAGATCGAAGCCGGTCGCCCAATTCACCATGCCCGCGGACGCGCCCGATTGGGCAAGGAGCTGGCTGAAGGTCGAGGAGGCCATGATCAGCAAGAAGCTCATGGCGCTGACGCGGAAGGCGTCCATGAGCGCCGTCTTGATCGCCTCCCAGCTCAGCGCCCGATAGATGATCGCCAGCAGCAGAGTGGCGAAGGCGCCGAAGGCGGCCGACTCGGTCGGCGTCGCGATGCCGAGGATCATGAAGCCGACGACGAAGAAGACGATGAAGCCCATCGGCAGGATGTTGATCGCCACCATGATCAGCTTGGCCGCGAACGGCATCTGCGGCACTTCGTATTGCGGGGCCGCGCTCGGATCGATGCGGGTCTGCGTGTAGATCAGCGCGATATACAGGAGGCCGAGCACGATGCCCGGCATCACGCCGGCCAAAAGGAGCGCGCCGATGTCGATCTGCGCCAGCGAGCCGAGCAGCACGGCGAGGCCGGAAGGCGGAATGATGACCGCAAGGCCACCCGCGCCGAGCACCGGGCCCAGCGCCATGTGGCGCTTGTAGCCGCGCTTCAGCATCTCGGGCACCATCAGCGTGCCCATCATGCCGGTGTTCGCCATCGACGAACCCGAGAGCGCCGCGAAGATCACGCCCGCGGTTACCGTCACGTAGGAGAGGCGCCCCGGCAGCCGGCCGAAGCAGACATCGATCGCGTCGAGCACGCGCTTGGCGAGGCCCGACCGGAAGAACAACGTGCCCATGATGAGGAAGAGGGGCACGGGCGCCAGGGAAAACGTCGTGATCGAGGCGATGCCGTTGCGCAGCATCTGGTCGATGCCGGCCTCGGTGCGGCCGATGAACACCGCGATCCCGAGGATGTTGACGAGGAAGAACGAAAAGGCGACCGGTATGCCGAGCGCCATCAAGAAGCAGATGCCGCCGATAAACAGCAGCGCGGCCCAATACCACTCCATCGGGCTAGAACCCGTCCTTGTCCTGGGCCTTTACCTTGTAGAGCGTGTCGAGGCCCACGAGGTAGCGGAGGAACTCGATCGCGGAAAAGCCGAAACCGAGCGGCAGCGTGATGTCGAGGATCCACCGCGGCATGTCGAAGGATCGGAATTCCATATCGCCGGTGGCGATGCCCTGCAAAAACAGGCGTCCGCCGTAATAGGCCAGCGTACCCGAAAGGAGGAAGCAGACGAGATAGACCATCCGCGCCATCACGCGATGGACCGCGGGCGGCACGTTCTCGATCAGCGCCTCCACCAGGATGTGGCCCTTCTTGCGCACCATGTAGGGCGCGCCCAGCATGGTGGTGTAGAGCAGCACGTATTCTGTGAAGGAAACGGTGAAGCTCGGCGGCTGGAGCTTCAGCGCGCGCACCGTCACGTCGTAGACGATGGCCGCCGCCACGAAGGCGAGCAGCGCGCAGCACAGCGCCGCCATCGCCTGCGAAACACGCAGCGAGAGCGCGAAAAGCAGCCTAAGCCGCCACGCGAGCGCGCCCTCGCCGCCGTTCATATGCGCGCTACTCGGCCCTGTAGAATTTCGCCCGCAGCGCTTCGTAGTTCGTGGCGTCGCGCGACTTCAGGCGCGCCCACGGAATCTCGTAGGCGGCGGCGAGGAACTTCTTGCGGCCCTCGCCCTTCAGCTCCACGATCTTCATGCCGTCGGCCTTGAGCTTGGCGTCCTCGGCCTTGGTGATCGCGTCTTCGGCGTCGAACGACGACTTCTCGTATTCCAGGCCCGCCTTCATCAGATATTCCCGCTGCGCGGCGGTCAACGACTTCAGCTTGTCGTTGTTGATGATCAGCATCACGTCGGTCTGCATGAATTGGGGATCGACGCGGAATTTCACGAACTTGTTCCAGCCGAAATCGCGCAGGCCGTTGATCGGCCAGCCTGTGCCGTCCACCGTGCCGCGCTCGAGGGCGGTGTAGACCTCGGGCGCCGGAATCACGATGCCGGTGCCGCCGAGTCCGGTGACGAAATCGCGCCACGCCGGCGCCACGCGCATCTTGACGCCCTTCAAATCGAGGTTCCCGTCCGCGGCGAGCTTGGGTTCCTTCGCCAGGTAGATGTGGAAGCCGAAGCCGCCGGCGGCGTGGGCCAGGATCGTGGAATTGAGCTTGGTGGCGAACACGCCGTTGAGCAGGTCCATGCCGCCATTGGCGCGGCGCACGGCCGGGGTGAGGTTGCTGCCGAACACGGCATCGCCCTCGGGCACCAGATTGAGCCACAGGCCCGGCGGACCGAGCTGCATGTCGATCACGCCCGATTTCACCGCGTTGCCCAATTGCGCGGGCGGGGTCACTTCGGGACCGCCGGCGAAATCGATCTTGATCGGCGCTTTGGCGTCGGCATTGACCTTGTCGACGAACAGCTTCTGCAGGGTCAGCGAATAGCCGACCGATTTCGGCACGAACGAAACGACCTTGAGCGTGACTTGCTGCGCGCCGGCCGCGGCCGGCAGGGCGGCGGCGAACACGGCCGCGAGCGTGATTTTTCCGAGCCTTGCGATCATGTTGTTCTCCCCCAGAGATGCGGGCACGGAGCCTGCGCTCGTCGCACGGCCGCCCGTCGCACGGAACACTAGACAGGCAGCAATGCAAAAACAATGCTAGCCGGACGCAAGGCGGGCTGCGCGTCTTGCGAACGGCGCAACGGCACGGAGAGACCGATGGCAGAACTCGCGATCGCCGATCTCGTCCAGGGGGACCGGGTCCACACTAGCGTTTATACCGATGCGGCGATCTTCGCGCGCGAGCAGGAGCGGATTTTCGCGCGCGTCTGGCTCTATCTCTGCCATGAGAGCCAAATCCCGGCGCCGGGCGATTTCGTGGCCGCGCGCCTGGCTGGCGTTCCGGTCGTGGTCGCGCGGCAAAGGGATGGCGCCGTCGCGGCGCTGATCAATCGCTGCGCCCATCGCGGCGCCGCCGTGTGCCAGGCGGAGAAGGGGACGGCGCAGCGCTTCCGCTGCCCCTATCACGGCTGGACCTACGGCCTCGACGGGCGCCTGGTCGGCGTGCCGCTTCGCGCCGGCTATGCCCCCGATTTCGATCTCGCCGAGCTGGGCTTGAAGCGCGTGGCGCGCGTCGCCGCCTATCGCGGCTTCGTGTTCGGCTCGCTCGCGGCCGAGGGGCCCGATCTCATGGCCTATCTCGGCCCCATGGCTTCGGCCATCGACGACATGGTGGATCGGGCACCGGACGGCACGGTGGAGGCCGTGGGCGGCGTCCACAAGCACGGCTTCCACGGCAATTGGAAGCTCCAGATGGAGAATCTCCAAGATTACGCCCACCCGGCCTTCGCCCACGAATCCTCCAACGCCGCGGCGCGCACCGACGACCGGCCGCGCACGGAGCTGGAGGAAGACGACATCATGGCCGCCAACGCCGCCTCGGATTTCGCCTGGATGGAGCGGGCGGGAACCGCGGCCTATCCGGGCGGCCACAGCTATATCGGCGCGCTGCCGCTCAATCAGCCCATGCCGGCGGCGGCCGAGGCCGCCTATCGCCAGGCGCTGGTGGCGCGCCACGGCGAGGCGCGCACCGCCGAGATCCTCGGCGTGCAACGCCATGTTGCCATCGTCTATCCCACGCTCGCCTTCCAATCGGCGCTGCAGCAGATCAAGGTCATCGTGCCGGTGCGCGCCGATTACACCGAAGTGTACGTGCATTGCTTCCGCCTGATGGGCGCGCCGCCCGAATATCACCGCGCTGCGGTCACCTTCGTGAACACGGCCAATGCGCCGGCTTCCCTTATCCTCACCGACGACCTCGCGATCTACGATAGAGCCCAGCGATCGATGAAAGCGGCGCCCGGATGGGTGCGGTTCGCGTGCGGCCTCGGTCGCGACGTGCCCGACAATCAGGGCGGCATGAAGGGGCCGGGCTATAGCGAGCTCGCCATGCGCAACCAGTTCGCCACCTGGCTGGACTACATGCGCGAAGAATCGGGCGCGATTCCGGTCCGGGCGGCGGCGGAATGAGCGAGCCGGGGCTCGTGGCCGCGGTCGCGGCCTTTCTCTATCGCGAGGCGCGCCTGCTCGACGAGCGCCGCTTCGAGGAATGGCGCGATCTCTTCGCCGAGGACGGCGTCTACTGGGTCCCGGTCCGGGCCGAGCAGGAAGACCCCCTCCACGAGGTGTCGATCTTCTACGACGACCGGGCGATGATGGCGGCCCGCATCCGGCGCCTGCGCCACCCCCGCATCCATGCCGAGATCCCGGAGAGCCGGGCGATCCGGAGCGTGGGCAATATCGAGGTGGCCCCGCCGGATGCCGAGGGGGTGGTCGAGGTCCGCTCGGTTCTCCAAATGACCGAGTTCCGCGATGGCAGCCAGACCGCCTATCACGGCCGGGTCGCCTGGCAGCTCCTGCCGGGGCCCGAAGGAGCCTTCCGCATCCGCCTCAAGCGGGTCGATCTCGTCAACGCCGAGGGGATGCACCACGGCATGACGGTGCCGTTCTAAATTCGTTCACGCTGCCGGCCAGGGCCGGCAAATTCGCGATTTGCGCCGAATCGCCGCCCCTAAACTCCCGCTATGACCTTGCGGAAAGGGGTCTGAAGGCTATATTTTCCCCAAAACAACATCCCGCTGATCGCCGGGGAGACCCGGCGCGGAAGGGTGGGCCGGAGGCCCATCCTTTTTTGTTTGCCGGATTTTGGCAGCGGCCGGGTGTTTTGCCGAACGATCTTCTTGCCCTTTTGGAGCCGGATTGAACGCACTCGCGGACCGCATTGGCGCCCTGATCGAGCCCAGCCTCAAGGCCTTGGGTTACGACCTCGTGCGCGTGCAAATCGACGGCAAGCGCCAGGCGCGCGTGCAGATCATGGCCGAGCGCAGCGACGGCAGCGGCATGGGCGTCGAGGATTGCGCCCAGGTCAGCCGCACGGTCGCGGCCCTGCTCGACGTCGAAGACCCCATCGAGGGCGCATACCAGCTCGAGGTCAGCTCGCCCGGCATCGACCGGCCGCTGGTCCGCCCGCAAGACTACGCCCGCTTCGCCGGGCACCTCGCCAACGTCGAACTCCGCACCCCGCGCGACGGCCGCCGCCGCTTCACCGGCACCTTGAAGGGCGTCCGCGGCGAGTCCGTGGCGCTCGACCTCGGCGAAGAAACGCTCGAAGTCCCGCTTGCCGAGATCGAACGCGGCAAGCTCGTCCTCACCGAGGCGCTCTTGAAGAGCGCCAAACCCGACAACGCCCAAACGGAACCCGAGAGATCATGACCGCAGTCGCCGTCCATCCCCGCCCCGAACTCCTGCAAGTCGCCGACGCTGTCGCCCGCGAGAAGGGTATCAGCCGCGACGAAGTGCTGGAGGCCATGGAGCAGGCCATCCAGAAGGCCGGCCGCTCGAAATACGGGCCGCTGCTCGACATTCGCGCCAAGATCAACCGCGCCAACGGCGAGGTGATGCTGGCGCGCTACCAGACCGTGGTCGAAACGGTCGAGGACGAGCAGAACCAGATGACGCTCGCGCAGGCGCAGAAGAAGGACGCCGCCAAGAAGGTGGGCGACGTGTTCATCGATCCCCTGCCGCCGATCGATTTCGGCCGCATCGCGGCGCAGACCGCGAAGCAGGTGATCGTGCAGAAGGTGCGCGAGGCCGAGCGCGAGCACCAGTTCGAGGAATTCAAGGACCGCGTCGGCCAGATCGTCCACGGCGTGGTGAAGCGCGTGGAGTGGAGCGGCACGGTGGTCGATCTCGGCCGCGGCGAAGGCATCATCCGGCGCGAAGACCTCATCCCGCGCGAGATGTTCAAGCAGGGCGACCGCGTGCGCGCCTACATCTTCGACGTGCGCAAAGAGGCGCGCGGGCCGCAGATCTTCCTTTCGCGCACCCATCCGCAATTCATGGCCAAGCTGTTCGCCCAGGAAGTGCCCGAGATCTACGACGGCATCATCGAGGTGAAGGCGGTGGCCCGCGACCCCGGCTCGCGCGCCAAGATCGCCGTGATCTCGCGCGACAGCTCGATCGATCCGGTCGGCGCCTGCGTCGGCATGCGCGGCAGCCGCGTCCAGGCGGTGGTGGCCGAGCTCCAGGGCGAGAAGATCGACATCATCCCGTGGTCGCAGGACACGGCGACGTTCGTCGTGAACGCGCTGGCTCCGGCCGAGGTCACCAAGGTCGTGCTCGACGAGGAAACCGGCACGATCGAGGTCATCGTCCCCGACGACCAGCAGAGCCTCGCCATCGGCCGGCGCGGGCAGAACGTGCGCCTCGCCTCGCAGCTCACCGGCTGGCACATCGAGATCCTGACCGAAGCCGCCGAATCCGAGCGGCGCCAGGAAGAGTTCAAGACCCGCTCGGCCCTGTTCATGGAGGCGCTCGACGTCGACGAGGTCATCGCGCATCTCCTGGTGACGGAAGGCTTCCGCTCGCTCGAAGACGTGGCCTACGTGCCGCTCGAGGAACTCTCGGCGATCGAAGGCTTTCAGGACATCGCCGAGGAGCTGCGCGAGCGCGCGCAGGCCTATCTCGAGAAGCGCGACGCCGAGCTCACCGAGAAGCGCCGGACCTTGGGCGTCGAGGACGTTGTGGCCGAGATCGAGGAACTCAATCCGCAACGCCTCGTCAAGCTCGGCGAGGCCGGCGTCAAGTCGATGCAGGACCTGGCCGATCTCACCGCCGAGGAATTGCGCTTCCATCTGATGGACGAGCCGCCGCGGATCTCGCCCGAGGAGTTCGGGCATTTGAAAGAAGAGCGGCGCGCGAAGCTCCTGGCGAAGTCGGTGCCGGAAGACGGCAAGATCGCGCTCACCGCCGAAATGCTCAACTACATGAAGCCGCACCGGCTCAACAACGCGCTGGGCTCGAGCCCGCTGAAGCACGACGAGGCCGAGGCCATCATCCTGGCCGGGCGCAAGCGCGTCTACGGCGAGGAGTTCGAGTTCAAGAAGCCCGAGAAAGAGGCCGCGGCGCCCGCCGCGGCCGGCACGCCGGGGCCCCGGGGTTCGGGTTCCCGCGCGTCGATGCATTGAGCGGAGCGAGGCGATAGGCGCATGACGATGCTGGTTTCCGAGATCGCATCGGAAGAACACGAACGGCCGGGCTCCGCTCCCGCGGAGCGGCGCTGCATCGTGTCGCGCGAAAGCGCGCCGCGGGCCGGCCTCGTGCGCTTCGTGCGCGGCCCGGACAACACCGTCGTGCCCGATCTCGCCGAAACCCTGCCCGGCCGCGGCGTCTGGGTCACGGCCGACCGCGCCAAGATCGAGACCGCGCGGCAGAAGAACCTGTTTTCCCAGGCCTTCCGCGCGCCGGCCAAGGCGCCGGAGGATCTCGTCGTCCGCATCGAGCGCCTGCTCGCCGAGCGCGCGGTGGCCCTCATCGGCTTCGCACGGCGCGCCGACGCCCTGGTCTTCGGCCGCGACGGCGTCAAGGCTGCGATCGCCGCCGACCGCATCGTGCTGCTGCTCGCCGCCGCCGACAGCGACGGCCGCGACGCCGCCGATCTCGCCCAGCGCTGGCATGGCGAGCGCTTCGCCGTGCTGGCCGCGGCGGAGATGGGCGCTGCGCTCGGCCGCGAGCACATCGTCCATATCGGGCTCAAGCCCGGGCGCCTCGCGGAGGCGCTCGCGCGCGAGCTTCGGCGCCTCGAAGGTTTCCGCACCGCCCCCGAATCCGGCGCCGCGCCCCGCGCGCCGCGCCACCGCACCGAGGAATAGTGAGCCGTATGCCCGAGACCAAAGAAACCGAAGCCAACAAGAAGCCGCTGACGCTTTCGCGCCAGCCCGGCCGCCTCGAGCTCAAGAAGACCGTCGATGCGGGCATGGTGAAGCAGAGCTTCTCCCATGGCCGCAGCAAGCAGGTCTCGGTCGAGGTGAAGCGCAAGCGCACCTTCACCCGCGGCGAATCCTCGGGCGAGATGACCGAGGCGCAGTCGGGCGAGACGAGCCCGTTCGAAAAACACGGCCTCGATGCCGGCCGCGAGGCGCATCATGGCCTCTCCGACGCCGAGCGCAGTGCGCGCATGCGTGCCCTCGAAGAGGCGCGGCGCCACGAGCCGCATCCCTCGGGCGAAGGCAAGCCGCTCGAGGCGCGCGCCGCCGATGCCGCGGGCGATGCCCCGGCAGAGGAAGCGCCGCCCGCCGATCTCCAGCCGCCGGCCGCCGAGCCGGCGCCGGCCGAGCCCGTCGCGTTCGAGGCCAAGGCCCCGGACGAGATCGCCCCGGCCGACCAGGCCGCCACCGAGAAACCGGCGCCGGCAACCGAAGAGCGGCCCCGCTCGGCGTCGGCCGTCGCCGAATCCGATCAGCAGGCGCGCGATACCGCGCGCGCCGTCGAAGGCACGCGCCAGGACGAACTCGCGCGTCAGCTCGCGAATCAGCTCGTGGGCGGCCGCCTCATCGTCAAGAGCGAGCGCCCGGCCTCGGCCGACGATGTAACGCCCACGGGCGACACCCCGGGGGCCACGGCCGTCACGTCCGAGGAAGAGGAAGAAGAGGGCAAGGCCAAGCGCGGCCGCGAAAAGAAGGCGCCGGCGCTGGCGCCCAAGCGCACCGAGCGCCGCCGGCAGACCGGCAAGCTCACGATCAATCAGGCGATCGACGAGGGCGAAGGCATCCAGCGCGTCCGCTCCGTGGCGGCCTACCGCCGCGCCAAGGAAAAAGAGAAACGCAAGGCGCACGCCGAGCAGCAGCCGCAGGAGCGGAAGAAAGTGTCACGTGAAGTCGTCCTGCCGGAGAACATCACGGTGCAGGAACTGGCCAACCGCATGGCGGAAAAGGGCGCCGACGTCGTCAAGATCCTGTTCAAGATGGGCGTGATGGCGACGGTGACCCAGAGCATCGACGCCGACACGGCCGAGCTCATCGCCAACGAAATGGGCCACCGCGTCAAGCGCGTGTCCGAGGCCGACGTCGAAGTGGGCGTCGAGGGCGAAACCGACGATCCGGCCAAGACGCAGCCGCGTCCGCCGGTCGTCACCGTCATGGGCCACGTCGACCACGGCAAGACCTCGCTGCTCGATGCGCTGCGCAAGACCGACGTCGCCGCCCACGAGGCCGGCGGCATCACGCAGCATATCGGCGCCTACCAGGTGACGATGCCGGGCGGCGCCAAGATCACGTTTCTCGACACGCCGGGCCACGCCGCCTTCACGCAGATGCGCGCGCGCGGCGCCAAGGTCACCGACATCGTGGTGCTCGTGGTCGCGGCCGACGATGGCGTCCAGCCGCAAACAGTCGAAGCGATCATGCACGCCAAGGCGGCGGGTGTTCCGATCATCGTCGCGGTGAACAAGGTGGACAAGCACGACGCCGATCCGAGGAAGGTGCGTCAGGCGCTGCTGCAGCACGAGATCGTGGTGGAGGATCTCGGCGGCGAGACCATGGCCATCGACGTTTCGGCCATCAAGGGCACCAACCTCGACAAGCTTGAGGAAGCCATCCTTCTCCAGGCCGAAGTGCTCGAGCTCAAGGCCAATGCCGAACGCGAGGCGCAGGGCACCGTCGTGGAAGCTCGGCTCGACCGCGGCCGCGGCTCGGTGGCCACGCTCTTGGTGCAGAAGGGCACGTTGAATCTCGGCGACATCGTCGTGGCCGGCACCGAATGGGGCCGCGCTCGCGCCCTCACCAACGACCGCGGCGAACCGGTGAAGTCGGCCGGGCCGTCGCTGCCGGTGGAGATTCTGGGCCTCACGGGCGTCCCGCTCGCCGGCGATCAGTTCTCGGTCGTGCCCGACGAGGCGCGCGCCCGCGAGATCACCGAGTACCGCACGCGTCAGGCCCGCGACCGCGGCGCCGTGGCGCGCGGCACCATCGAGCAGATGTTCTCGAGGATCAGCGAGGGCGCGGCCAAGGAGCTCGGCGTCGTCGTCAAGTGCGACGTGCAGGGCTCGTCCGAGGCCATCGCCAATGTGCTCGAGGGCCTGTCCACCGAGAAGGTCAAGGTGCGCGTGCTGCTGAGCGGCGTCGGCGCCATCAACGAATCCGACATCTCACTGGCCAAGACGTCGGGCGCCTTCATCATCGGCTTCAACGTCCGCGCCTCGGCGCAGGCGCGCGATCTGGCCCAGCGCGAAGGCATCGACATCCGTTACTACTCGATCATCTACGACATCGCCGACGACGTGAAGAAGCTGATGGAGGGCCTGCTCGCGCCGGTCAAGCGCGAGAGCTTCATCGGCTACGCCCAGATCCTGCAGGTCTTCAAGATCACGAAGTCCGGCAACGTCGCCGGCTGCAAGGTCACCGACGGCGTCGTCAAGCGCGGCTGCGGCGTGCGCCTGCTGCGCGACAACATCGTCGTCCACGAAGGCAAGCTCTCGACCTTGAAGCGCTTCAAGGACGAGGTGCGCGAGGTCAAGGCCGGCATGGAATGCGGCATGGCGTTCGAGAGCTATCAGGACATCCGCGAGGGCGATCAGATCGAGTGCTTCGTCGTCGAGGAAGTGGCGGCGACGCTGTAGAGGCAATCGAACGGAGTAGGGGCGCGCTGCGCGCGCCCTCTTTTTTTCGCGTCTGGCGCCCCGTTCGCGGCAAGAGGGCGCGCGCAGCGCGCCCCTACGGCGTCGAGTTCACGATCGAAATCATGCGCCGAACGAACGACAAGTCCACGCCAATGGGCCGCCACCTCCGGGTCGGCGAGGCGATCCGCCATGCGCTGGTGGAAATCTTCCGCGAGGGGCATTTCCGCGTGCCGGAGCTGCGCGACGTCTCGATCACCATCACCGAGGCGCGCACCACGCCCGATCTCCGCCATGTCACCGTGTTCGTGATGCCCTTGGGCGGGCACGGGCGCGAGGGCGTGGTGGCCGCGCTCAACCGCGAGGCGCCGCTCTTGCGCGGCGAAGTGACGCGCGCGGTGGGCCTGCGGTATGCGCCGCAACTGCATTTCGAGGCCGACCCGACCTTCGATGCCTCGGACCGCATCACCCAGCTCTTGAGCGATCCGCGCGTGGCCCGCGATCTCGACCGGCCGCTTCCGGACACGCGCAAGCCGCGGCGGCGCGGCCCCCGCCGTGGGTAGGAAGAAGCGCGGCCAGCCGGTCAGCGGCTGGCTCATCCTCGACAAGCCGCTCGGCATGACCGCGACGCGCGCCACCGGCGCCGTCCGGCGCCATTTCGACGCCCAGAAGGCCGGCCATGCCGGCACGCTCGATCCGCTCGCCACCGGCGTGCTGCCGATCGCCCTCGGCGAGGCCACCAAGACCGTGCCTTACGCCCAGGACGGCCTCAAAACCTACAGATTTACAGCCGTTTGGGGGGAGGCGCGGGAAACTGACGACGGCGAGGGCCGGGTCACGGCCACCAGTCCCGTCCGGCCCGGCGAGGCTGCCATCCGCGCCGCCCTGGCCGGGTTCACCGGCACGATCGAGCAGCGCCCGCCCGCCTACTCGGCCATCAAAGTGGAAGGCGAGCGCGCCTACGATCTGGCGCGTGCCGGGGCACCGCCCGACCTGCCGCCGCGGCAAGTCACGATCCACGCGCTCGAACTGCTGTCGTGCCCGGATCCCGACCATGCCGAGTTCCGGGCTGTCACCGGCAAGGGCTTCTATATCCGCAGCCTGGTCCGCGACCTGGCCCTGGCCCTCGGCACGGCCGGCCATGTCGGGTCGCTCCGCCGGGAGCGGGTCGGGCCGTTCGGGGAGGACCGGGCCATAGCCCTGGCAAAACTGGAGGAAATCCGGTATAGGGCCGCGTCGGATGGGGCCAGTGGCTCCCCCGATGCTTTGCTGGCACTTCTGCTGCCGATCGAGACCGCGCTGGACGACATCCCGGCGCTGGCCCTGACCGGACGCGAGGCCGATCGCCTGAAACAAGGCCGGCCGGTGCCAGTGCTCCGCAGTGACAACCGCAAGGTCGTCGACGGCTTGGCGGAGGGTGCGACCCTCTACGCCATGGCCGAAGGCAAACCGGTGGCCTTGCTCACCTGGGACGGTGCGCTCGCGCATCCGCTGCGGCTCTTCAACCTCTAACATTCGGAAGGAAACCCGATGTCGATTACGGCGGTACGCAAGCAAGAGCTGGTCAAGAGCTACGCACCCAAGGAAGGCGATACAGGTTCGCCCGAAGTGCAGGTCGCAATCTTGACCGAGCGCATCCGCAACCTCACCGGCCATCTGGACGGCCACAAGAAGGACAATCACTCGCGCCGCGGCCTCATGCTCATGGTCGGCCAGCGGCGCCGGCTGCTCGATTATCTGAAGCGCAGAAGCCAAAAGCGCTACGAAACGCTGATCGAGCGGCTTGAGATTCGTCGCTAAGGCCCGCCGATGGGCGAGGGTCAGGCAGCGATCCTCCTGATACGCGCCTCCGGGATCCGCCCGAAGGCACAAAGCCAACGTCACGGCCAGGGTCCAAGGGGGCCCGGCCGCGCGGCCTCGCGCGCAGCCGAAACGCTGCCCGCGCGCCGGGCCGCATCATGTCCGCAAAGGAAAGAGTATGTTCAAAGTCTATCGTGAAGAGATCGAATGGGCCGGGCGCACGCTCGTGCTCGAAACCGGCAGAATGGCGCGCCAGGCCGACGGCGCCGTGCTCGCGACACTCGGCGAAACCACCGTGCTCTGCACCGTGGTCGGCGAGCGGGAACCCAAGCGCGCGGTCGATTTCTTCCCGCTCACCGTGCACTACCAGGAGAAGACCTTCGCCGCCGGCAAGATCCCCGGCGGCTTCTTCAAGCGCGAAGGCCGCCCGACCGAGAAAGAGGTGCTGACCTCGCGCCTCATCGACCGGCCGATCCGCCCGCTGTTCGCCGACGGCTTCCGCCACGACACGCAGGTGATCGCGACCGTGCTTTCGCACGATCTCGAGAACGATCCCGACATCGTCGCCTTGATCGGCTGCTCGGCGGCGCTCACGATCTCGGGCCTGCCGTTCATGGGCCCGATCGGCGCGGCGCGCGTCGGCTACATCGACGGCCAATACGTCCTCAATCCCACCATCGACCAGATGACCACCAGCGAGCTCGATCTCGTGGTGGCCGGCACGTCCGATGGCGTGCTGATGGTGGAATCCGAGGCGAAGGAACTGCCGGAGCCGGTCATGCTCGGCGCGGTCGTCTTCGGCCACGAACAGTTCCAGACGGCGATCCAGGCGATCATCCGCCTCGCGGAAAAGGCCGCCAAGGAGCCGTGGGCGCTGCCCGAGCCTTCGCCGCTGGTCGCCGAACTGAAGACGCTGTTCAAGAGCCAGTTCGAATCCGAGCTGCGCCAAGCCTATGGCGATCGCGTCAAGCAGAACCGCTACGCCAAGATCGGCGCGGTCAAGGAAAAGGCGCTGGCGCTGGTCGCGGACGACGAAGACAAGGCGAAGATCGCCGGCGCCGTGTTCAAGGATCTCGAGAGCGACATCGTGCGCCTCGGCATCCTCGACTCCGGCACCCGCATCGACGGCCGCGACACCAAGACCGTGCGCCCGATCGTGGCGGAGGTGGGCGTGCTGCCGCGCGCCCACGGCTCGGCGCTCTTCACGCGCGGTGAAACCCAGGCCCTCGTCGTCGCCACGCTCGGCACCGGCCAGGACGAGCAGATCATCGATGCGCTGGTCGGCGAATCGCGCCAGCACTTCCTGCTCCACTACAACTTCCCGCCCTACTCGGTCGGCGAAACCGGCCGCATGGGCTCGCCCGGGCGGCGCGAGATCGGCCACGGCAAGCTCGCCTGGCGCGCGCTCAATCCGCTCCTGCCGAAGAAGGAAGACTTCCCCTACACCATCCGCATCGTCTCGGAGATCACCGAATCGAACGGCTCGTCGTCGATGGCGACCGTGTGCGGCTCCTCGCTCTCGCTCATGGATGCGGGCGTTCCGCTCGTCCGGCCCTGCGCCGGCATCGCCATGGGCCTGATCAAGGAAGGCGAGCGCGTGGCCGTGCTGTCCGACATCCTCGGCGACGAGGATCACCTCGGCGACATGGACTTCAAGGTCGCCGGCTCCGAGAACGGCGTCACCTCCCTGCAGATGGACCTGAAGATCACGTCCATCACCAAGGAGATCATGGAGGTGGCGCTCAACCAGGCGAAGGAAGGCCGCCTGCACATCCTCGGCGAAATGGCCAAGGGCCTGACCGCGGCGCGCACCGAAGTCAGCCGCCATGCGCCGCGCATCACCATGATCACCATCCCCAAGGACAAGATCCGCGAAGTGATCGGCACCGGCGGCAAGGTGATCCGCGAGATCACCGAGGTCACCGGCACCAAGATCGACATCGAAGACGACGGCACGATCAAGATCGCGGCGGTGGACGACGAGAAGGCCAAGGCCGCGATCGACTGGATCAAGGGCATCGTCGCCGAGCCCGAAGTGGGTGCCATCTACAACGGCACCGTGGTGAAGGTCGTCGATTTCGGCGCCTTCGTGAACTTCCTCGGCGCCAAGGACGGCCTCGTCCACATCAGCGAGCTGGCCGCCAACCGCGTCAACAAGGTCAACGACGTCGTCAATGAGGGCGACAAGGTGAAGGTCAAGCTCATCGGCGTCGACGACCGCGGCAAGGTCAAGCTGTCGATGCGCCTCGTCGATCAGGCCACCGGGCAGGAGATACCCGACACGCGCCCGGCCCGGCCGCCGCGCGAAGAGGGTGAAGGCGGCGGCGAGCGCCGCGAGCGTCGCGACGGCGGCGGCCGCGAGGGCGGCGGAAGGCGCCGCGCCGAGGGGTAAGTTCCCCAAATCTTTGCGTGCACGACCGAACGGGGCGCCTTGCGCCCCGTTCTCTTTTGGGGGCGCGGCCTGCGCCCGCGAAGGGCAGCCTGCAGAGACATGAAGCGCGCGATCCTCGTCCACAACCCCACCGCGGGCGCCGGCAAGTATCCTGCCGAGACGCTGATCGAATGGCTCGCCGCGGCGGGTTTCAAGGTCTGCCGCCTCGACGCCAAGAACAAGAAACACGTCCGCTCGCTGAAGAAGGCGAGGGGCGGACTCATCGTGGTCGCGGGCGGCGACGGCACGGTGGGTAAAGTCGCACGGCGCGTCGCCGGGCGCGGCGTCACCCTCGCGGTCTTGCCGCTCGGCACCGCCAACAATATCGCGCGGTCGCTCGGCATCGCGGGCGATCCCAAGACGCTGATCGCGGGCCTGAGGCGCGCGCGCCGGCGCAAGATCGACATGGGCTTCGCGAAAGGGCCCTGGGGCGAGCGCGTGTTCCTCGAAGGTGTGGGCGCCGGTCTCTTCGCCGACGTGATGGTGTCGCTCGATTCGGGGCGCAAGCGCCGGCACAAGCGGGCGGCCAACGGCGATAGCCGCAAGATCAAGTTCGCGCCGGACGACAAGCACCTCGAAGGGCCGCTGCAGGCGCTCGCGGAAACCCTGCCCGACTACAAGGCGCGGGCGACGCATGTCGAGATCGACGGCAAGAAAATCTCCGGCGAATTCCTGCTCGTCGAGGCGATGAACATGCCGTTCTTCGGGCCCAATCTGCACCTCACGCCCGATGCCGATCCCGGCGACGGGCGCTTCGACGTGGTGTTGCTGGGCCGGGAGCGGCGCGACGAATTCGCCGGCTATCTCGCGCATCGCCTCGAAGGCGGCAAGGACGCGCCCGTGCTCCCGGCCGTCAAGGCCCGGCGGCTGCGCTTCGAATGGGGCGGCAAGATGCTGCACATCGACGACAAGGCCGTCTCGATGCACGACGCCGCCGATGAGGGCGATTCGAACGTCGTGAAAATCCGGATCGAACGGGCGGCGCTGGAATTCCTGATTCCGCACGTTAAAAGGAACAGGGCCGAAGTGCCGGTCCCGGCGAGAGAGGCGCATCGCCCGCGCCGCGGCAAGAACCGGCTTTCGAAGGGCACCAAGCGATAAGTCGGCGGGCGGGTCGGCCTATGCCTGCCGAACGAGACGAGGAGCAACGCTCGGCGCGCGCCGCGCGGTCGGTACTTCCGGCCCCGGCGCCCTAGAGATTGATCCATCCCCGCTTGAGCAGGTGGCAGACCGCGGTCGCTTCCGGACGGCCCTCGACGCTCCGATTGGCTGCTTGGTCGCGCATCATTGCCATAGTACCGTATTCGCGAGCCGGGCGCACAACTCGCGGCAGCCTTCGATCTTCGCGTGTATCGGACGTGCACCCGAGCGAGCCGACGCCACGACCAAGCAAGGAGAGTCTGCCCGTGAGCCGATTTATCGGATTCGTCGCGCCGCTGCTTCTGAGCCTTGCGGCCGCGGGAGCGGCGCGGGCGCAAGATTCGCGCGTGCTCGTGCAGTTTCCCGAGCGCATGCAGGAACACATGCTCGCCAACATGCGCGACCACTTGGCCGCGTTGAACGAGATCCTGGGGGATCTCGCCGAAAGCAAGTTCGATGCGGCGGCCAAGATCGCCGAGCAGCGGCTGGGGATGAGCTCGCTCGAACGCCACGGCGCGAGCCACATGGCGCCCATGATGCCCAAGGCCATGCAAGACGTCGGGACGAGTATGCACCGCGCCGCGAGCCGCTTCGCGATCGTCGCGCAGAACGCGGCGGTTGCTCGGAGCTTCGACGGCATGCGCGAAACCTTCCGGGCACTTCACGAGGTGACCGCGACCTGCACCGGATGCCACGCCGGCTATCGAATTCGATGAGGAGCACGGGCGACCGGCCGTGAGCATCCGTCATCCGCTGCAGCGACTTCCGCGGGTCATCGGCCATCGCGGCGCCGCGGCTCATGCGCCGGAGAACACGCTCGCCTCGATCCGCAAGGCGGCGGCGCTCGGCGTGCGCTGGGTGGAGTTCGACGTCCGCCTCACGCGCGACGGCGATCTGGTGCTGATGCACGACGACACGCTCGAACGAACCGCCGGCACGCGCGGCCGAGTCCTCGATCTCACCGCGGCCGAGCTCGCGGCGCTCGACGCCGGCGCCTGGTTCGGCGGTGCCTACGCCGGCGAGCGCGTGCCGACGCTCGCCGCTGCCATCGCGCTCCTCGCGGAACTCGGCTTGGGCGCCAATATCGAGATCAAGGCCGCCGCGGCCGAGGCGCGATCCACCGCCGAAGCGCTGGCGCGCATTCTCGATGCGCACTGGCCCAACGCGTCGCCGCCGCCACTGATCTCGAGCTTCGAGATCGGGGCGCTCGAAGCGATGCAGGCCCTGGCGCCGCGCTGGCCGCGCGGCCTGCTGCTCCAGCGCCTCGACGGCGATTGGCGCGTCCTGCTCGACCGGCTCGATGCCGCCACGCTCAATCTCGACCACAAGCCGCTGACGGAAGCGGCGGTGGCGGCGGCCCGCGCCGCCGGGCGCCCCGTCCTTTGCTACACGGTCAACGACCCCGCCCGCGCGCGCGACCTGTTCGCCTGGGGCGTCACCGGTGTTTTCACGGATCGGCCCGACGCGATTCTCGCCGTCTCGGCCTAGGTGAAACCTGGGGCGAAAAAACATTTGGGATCGGCCCTGGCGCTTCCTATACCCCTAATTCAAGAACCGAGGTTTGGCGCCGGTGCGCCTTGAACCCGATCCGCATTCCGCCTTGCTGCTGCCGCCCGAAAGCCTCGGGCCGGGGCTGGGAGGGGGTGCGGCCGGGTCTTTGCGCTTGTCTCACAAGCCTTTGCAAACGCAAGCGAATCAGAGGAGTTCGGCCGTCCCGGCCATGATCGATTTCCGCACACGAAACGCCTTCGGCTACGAAGACCTGCTGCGTTGCGGGCACGGCGAGATGTTCGGCCCGGGCAATGCGCGGCTGCCGCTGCCGCCGATGTTGATGTTCGACCGCATCACCCACATATCCGATGCGGGCGGCGGCGTCGGCAAAGGCCAGGTGGTGGCCGAGCTGGATATCAAGCCGGAGCTCTGGTTCTTCGCCTGCCACTTCGAGGGCGATCCGGTCATGCCGGGCTGCCTCGGGCTCGATGCGCTCTGGCAGCTGACGGGTTTCTACCTGGGCTGGCGCGGCTTGCCGGGACGGGGACGGGCCCTGGGCGTGGGCGAGGTGAAATTCTCCGGCCAGGTTTTGCCGAGCGTGAGATTGGTGCGCTACATCGTGGACGTGCGGCGCGTGATCGCGCGCAAGCTCGTCCTCGGCATCGCCGACGGCAAGCTCGAAGCCGACGGCAAGGTCATTTACGAGACCAGCGACATGCGCGTGGGCCTGTTCGTTGGCGAGGCGGAAACATGAGGCGCGTCGTCGTTACCGGACTCGGCATCGTCTCCTCGATCGGCAACGATCAAGAGGAAGTGCGCCGCTCGCTGCAGGAGGGGCGCTCCGGCATCGTCTTCGCGCCCGAATACAAGGAGATGGGCTTCCGCTGCCACGTCCATGGCGGCATCACGCTCGATCCCGACACGGCCGTGGACCGGCGCCTGCGCCGCTTCATGGGCGACGGCGCGGTCTGGAACTACGTCGCCATGCAGCAGGCGATCGCCGATTCCGGTCTCGCGGAGACCGACGTCTCGAACGAGCGCACCGGCCTCATCATGGGCTCGGGCGGCCCCTCCACCAAGGATCAGGTCGAGGCCGCCGATCTGCTGCGCGCCAAGAAATCCTCGAAGCGCGTCGGGCCCTTCATGGTTCCGCGCACCATGTCGAGCACCAATTCCGCCACGCTCGCGACGCCGTTCAAGATCCGGGGGGTCAACTATTCGATCACCTCGGCCTGCTCCACCAGCGCGCATTGCATCGGCAACGCCGCGGAACTCATCCAGTGGGGCAAGCAAGACGTGATGTTCGCCGGCGGCGGCGAAGGCCTGCACTGGACCCTTTCCGTGCTGTTCGACGCGATGCCCGCGCTCTCGGCCGGCTTCAACGACACGCCGGAGAAAGCCTCGCGTCCGTTCGACGCCAAGCGCGACGGCTTCGTGATCTCGGGCGGCGGCGGCGTGCTGGTGCTTGAAGAACTCGGGCACGCCAAGGCCCGCGGCGCCAAGATCTACGCCGAGCTCGCCGGCTACGCCGCCACCTCCGACGGCTACGACATGGTGCAGCCCTCGGGCGAGGGTGCGGCGCGCTGCATGCGCCTGGCCGTCAACGGCGTCAAAGAGCCGGTCGACTACATCAATACCCACGGCACCTCGACGCCGATCGGCGACGCCCAGGAGCTGAAGGCGATCCGCGAGGTGTTCGGCGCACCTGGCAGCAACCGCATCCCCTATTTCAACTCGACCAAGTCGCTGACCGGCCACGCGCTCGGCGCCGCCGGGGTGCACGAGGCCATCTACACGCTGCTGATGATGAAGCACCGCTTCATCTCCGCTTCGGCCAATGTCGAGGAGGCCGATCCCGAAGCCGCCGGCATGCCGCTGGTCACCAAGCGCAAGGACGACGTCGATCTCACCGTCGCCATGTCCAACAGCTTCGGCTTCGGCGGCACCAACGCCTCGCTCGTCTTCAAGCGCTACGACGCCTGAACCTCGCAGGCTCGCATATCCATTCACCACGAAGACGCGAAGGCACGAAGCATCATGGCGCGCGCCGGCCGAACTATTGCCTTCTTCGAGTCTTCGTGCCTTCGTGGTGAAATTTTCGCCGCGCGCGCGGCGCGTGGCCGTGGAGGCGAAGGCCGATGAGCTTGATGGCGGGCAAACGCGGGCTCGTGATGGGCGTGGCCAACGAGCGCTCGCTCGCATACGGCATCGCGCGCGCCTGCCGTCAGCACGGCGCAGAACTCGCCTTCACCTACCAGGCCGAGGCCTTCGGCCGGCGCGCGATCCCGCTCTGCGAGGCGCTGGGCTCGAAGCTGGTGCTCGAAGCCGACGTCGAGAACGCCGCGAGCCTCGATACGGTGTTCGCCGAGATCGCGGCCAAGTGGGGCGGGCTCGATTTCGTCGTCCACTCGCTCGCCTTCTCCGACCGCGAGGAACTGAAGGGCCGCTACGTCGATACCAGCCGCGCCAATTTCCTGCGCACGCTCGACATCTCCTGCTACTCGTTCACCGATATCGCTCGGCGCGCCGAGCCGCTGATGAAGGCCGGCGGCGCGCTGCTGACGCTCACCTTCGAGGGCGCCCGCCGCGTCTTCGCCAGTTACAACGTGATGGGCGTGGCCAAGGCCGCGCTCGAAGCCTCGGTGCGCTACGTGGCGAGCGATCTCGGCAAGAAGGGCATCCGCGTCAACGCGCTCTCGGCCGGGCCGATGCGAACCCTCGCCGGCGCCGGGGTCGGCGATGCGCGCTACGTCTATGGCTGGACCCAGGCCAACGCGCCGCTGCGCCGCAATCCGGTGCTCGACGAGGTCGGCAATGCCGGGCTCTATCTCCTCTCGCCGCTCGCCAACGGCGTCACCGGCGAGATCCACTCGGTCGATTGCGGCTACCGCATCGTCGGCATGGGCATCGTGCCCGAAAAGGGCTGAGCGGGCGGCCCGTCGCGGCTTGACCTGGGTCAAGGTCCGCAGCCCGCATACGCGGTCTAATTTTTGCTGGAAACGAAGGCGCAAGGGTGGCGATGCGGGCCCTGGCGCGACTTCGATACGTGGGCAGGAACGATCATGGATACGCTCGAAAAAACGTCGCTCGACGCCGCGACCCAGACCGTGCTGGGGGTGGGTCCCGCGCGCCGCCGCCTGTTCGGCCTGCGCAATCTTCTCTGGGCGTTGGCGATCGCGGTGGCGGCCGTGGGCGGCTATCTCGTTTTCGCCGGCGCCGGCGGCGGCGCCACGCCGTCCTATCAGACCGAGGCGGCGGCACGCGGCGACTTGAAGGTGATCGTCACCGCTACCGGCTCGGTGCAGCCCACGAACAAGGTCGACGTCTCGAGCGAACTCTCCGGCGTCGTGCGCCGCGTGCTCGTCGATTACAACAGCACGGTGAAGATCGGCGACGTGCTCGCCGAGCTCGACACCGACAAGCTCAAGGCGACCGTGGACAGCTCCCGGGCGCGCCTTGCCTCGGCCAATGCCAAGGTGATCGAAGCCGAAGCGACGGTCGAGGAAAAGAAGAACGACTACGAGCGCAAGAAAGGCCTCGCGGCGCGGCAGGTGACCTCGGTGCAGGATCTCGACGCCGCCAAGGCGGCGTTCGACCGCGCGGTGGCGGCGCTGGCCAGCGTGCGCGCCGATGTGAGCGTGGCCCGGGCGCAACTCAATCTCGACGAAACCAATCTTTCCAAGGCGCGCATCGTCTCGCCCATCGACGGCATCGTGCTGAAGCGCAACGTCGATCCCGGCCAGACCGTGGCGTCGTCGCTGCAGGCGCCCGTGCTCTTCTCGCTCGCCGAGGATCTGAAGCGCATGGAGCTCCAGGTCGATATCGACGAGGCCGATGTCGGCACCGTGGTGGAAGGCCAGACCGCGAGCTTCAGCGTCGATGCCTATCCGAACCGGCGCTTCCCGGCCAAGATCCGCGTGCTGCGCTATGGCTCCGAGATCGTCCAGGGCGTCGTCACCTACAAGGCCGTGCTCACGATCGACAATGCCGAGCTGCTGCTCCGGCCCGGCATGACCGCCACCGCCACGATCACAGTCGAAGAGGTGAAGGACGCGCTGCTGGTGCCCAATGCGGCGCTGCGCTTCTCGCCTGCCGCCAACCAATCGGCGGGCGACAACCGGAGCTTCCTCGACCGGCTCATGCCCGGCAGACCGCGGACTCGCCCGGTCACGCAGCGGGACGGGTCGGGGCGAAATCGTCAAGTCTGGATACTGCGCAACGGCGCGCCCGCGGCAGTGTCGGTCGCGATCGGCTCCTCCGATGGGCGCAAGACGGTCGTCGTCCGCGGCGAGCTCAAGGCGGGCGATAAGGTCATCGTCGACACCGTCGCGGCCAAGCGCTGACGTCCGGACATGACCGTCGACGCCAAGTCCCTCATCGAGCTCCGGGCCGTCACCAAGACCTACGGCGCGGGCGGCGCCACGGTGCACGCGCTGGCGGGCGTGGATCTCCGCATCCAGCGTGGCGAGTTCGTGGCCATCATGGGCCCGTCGGGCTCGGGCAAGTCGACGGCGATGAACGTCATCGGCTGCCTCGATACGCCCACGACCGGCGCGTATCTGTTCAACGGCATCGACGCCGGCCGGCTCGACCGCAACCGGCGCGCGCTCCTCCGGCGCCACTTCATCGGCTTCGTGTTCCAGGGCTTCAACCTGCTGGCCCGCACCAGCGCCGCCGAAAACGTCGAGCTGCCGCTGATCTATCGCGGCACGTCGGGCGCCGAGCGCCGGCGGCTGGCAAGTGCTGCGCTGGCGCAGGTCGGCCTCGCCGGGCGCGAGCATCACGGGCCCAGCGAGCTCTCCGGCGGCCAGCAGCAGCGCGTCGCCATCGCCCGCGCCATCGTCACGAATCCCGCCGTGCTGCTCGCCGACGAGCCCACGGGAAATCTCGACACCAAGACCAGCCGCGAGATCATGGATCTGCTGCAGGGCCTCAACACGCGCCAGGGCATCACCGTGATCATGGTGACGCACGAGTCCGACATCGCGGCCTATGCCGAGCGCACGGTCCGTTTCGTCGACGGCCGCATCGCCTCCGATCTCCACCGCCAAGAGGCGGCGTGATGCTCCTCGAAGCCCTCAAGCTCGCGCTTCAGGCGATCCGGCGCAACGCGCTGCGCTCGTTCCTGACCGTGCTCGGCGTGGTCATCGGCGTCGGTGCCGTGATCGCGATGGTGACGATCGGCAACGGCACGACCGAGAAGGTGCGCGCCGAGCTCGCCAAGCTCGGCAGCAATCTGCTGTTCGCGCGCCCCGGCCAGTTCGGCCCCGGCCGTTCGAGCGCCACCGCCAAGCCGTTCACGGCGCGCGACGTTGAGGCGATCAAGGCGCAAATGAGCGGCCTGCGCGCCGTGGCCGCGGTGGCGCAGTCGCAAGTGACGGTCATCGCCGGATCCGAGAACCGCGCCACCTTGGCGGTCGGCACCGACAACGGTTACTTCGTCACCCAGGATTGGCCGCTGGCCTTGGGCCGGCAGTTTCTCGAGAGCGAGCTGCGCGGCGGCAGCGCCACCTGCGTCGTCGGCCAGACGGTGCGCGAGAAGCTGTTCGGCTCCGCCGACCCCATCGGCCAGAGCATCCGCGTCAACAAGGTCTCGTGCGAGGTGATCGGCGTTCTCCAGGCCAAGGGCGAATCGAGCATGGGCCAAGACCGCGACGATCTGGTGCTGATGCCGATCCGCGCCTTCCAGCGCCGCATCGCCGGCAAGAGCGACGTGTCGACCATCTACGTCTCGGCCGAAAGCGGCGCCGACACGACCAAGATCCAGGCGGCGATGGAGCGACTTATGCGCGAGCGCCGCGGGATCGGCATGGGCAAGGAAGACGATTTCTCGATCCGCGACACGCGCCAGATCGCCGAGACGATGACCGGCACCACCGCGATCTTGACCGGCCTGCTCGGCGCCGTCGCTTCCGTCAGTCTCCTGGTCGGCGGCATCGGCATCATGAACATCATGCTCGTCTCGGTCACCGAGCGCACGCGCGAGATCGGCATCCGCCTCGCCATCGGCGCGCTCGAGCGCCAAGTGCTCACGCAGTTCCTGATCGAGGCCGTGGTGCTGTCGATATTCGGCGGCACCATCGGCATCCTGTTCGGCCTCGGCCTCGCCTGGATCGCCACCGGCGTGATGGAGATTCCGTTCGTCTTCAACGGCGGCATCGTCGCCTTGGCCTTCGCGTTTTCGGCCCTGGTCGGCGTGGTGTTCGGCTATTTCCCGGCGCGCCGCGCCGCCCGCCTCGATCCCATCGAGGCGCTGCGGCACGAATAGCGCGACGGGCGCGTTCCGTCCGCTTGGGCGCCAGATTGAAGTCGTTCCAATCCCCTGCCTAACGGGCTGTTTGGGGAGGCTTTAAACTTGGCGGCGGTGAGCCTATAGTGCGGTCCATGTCGGTTTCGCGCCCTTATACCGAGCTGCTGCAGCGCCTCCGGTCCGTCGGACTGCGTCCGACGCGCCAGCGCTTGGCCTTGGCGCGGCTGCTGTTCGACAAGGGCGACCGGCACGTCACCGCCGACGAATTGCATGCCGAGGCGGAAACGGCCGGCGTCGGCGTCTCGCTCGCCACGGTCTACAACACGCTCAACCAATTCACGGCCGCTGGCCTGCTGCGCGCGGTCGCGGTCGAAGCCGGCCGGGCCTATTTCGACACCAACACGTCGCTCCACCATCATTTCTATTTCGAGGAAGACGGCCGGCTGCTGGATATCCCGGCCGAGGGCCTTTCCGTCGGCGGCGTGCCGGCCGCACCGGCCGGCAGTGAAGTCGCCCGCGTCGACGTGATCGTGCGCCTCCGCCAACGCGGCTAATGCGCCCTGCGCGACGCGCAGACGTCACAGGCAAAATTAGAATAATTCTAATATTATTGACAGGCCGCGCATGCGGCGTGCATAGTGTTCGCGGGAAGGGTGGGAGTTCGTTTCGGCCGAAGGGCCGGGACTCCGCCCTGACGGCGCCGCGGGCATAACGTCCGTGTCGCCGAGCCCCGGGGTGCGACGCGCGTTACGCGTCGTGCGCCGTGCGGGATCCGCATTGCCTGAAAAACGTGGAGGAGTCTCAACCATGGCACAGCTCAAGAGCAGCAAGACCGTCGACAATTTGAAGGCCGCTTTCGCCGGCGAAAGCCAGGCCAACCGGCGCTATCTCTATTTCGCGCAACAGGCCGACGTGGAAGGCTACAACGACGTCGCCGCCGTGTTCCGCTCCACCGCGGAAGGCGAAACCGGCCACGCGCACGGCCACCTGAAGTTCCTCGAGGAAGTCGGCGATCCGGCCACCGGCGAGCCCATCGGCGAAACCAAGAAGAACCTCAAAGCCGCCATCGTGGGCGAGACGCACGAATACACTGACATGTATCCGGGCATGGCCCGCACCGCGCGCCAGGAAGGCTTCGACGAGATCGCCGACTGGTTCGAAACCTTGGCCAAGGCCGAGAAGAGCCACGCCGGCCGCTTCCAAAAGGCGCTCAACGAAGTCGTGTAAGCTCCCGATCGCCTCTCCCGCGCAGCGTGAGAGGCGGGGCCCATTCGCCGCGCCTGCGGCGAATGGGAGGTGAGGGCACGCCCCCGCGAACCGGCGCGCGCCGCTCGCATTTCATCACCGTATGCCCTCACCTCCCGAACCGTGCCGCAAGAGCGGCGCGGTTCGGGCCCCTCCTCTCCCACGCCTTCGGCGCGGGAGAGGAACTCGGGCCATCAGCGGGACACCATCATGCGCGAAGGCAGCCTCCAGCCACCCAAGCGTGTCGCGATCGAGTGGCAATCGCCGGAATTCTACGACGAAGCCAAGCTCGACGCGGAACTCCGCCGCGTGTTCGACATCTGTCACGGCTGCCGCCTTTGCTTCAACATGTGCGACAGCTTCCCGCGCCTGTTCGACCTCGTCGACGCGGCGGGCGAGAAGGAGATGGAAGGTGTCGCCTCCGCCGACTTCAAGAAGGTCGTCGATGCCTGCACGCTCTGCGACATGTGCTTCATGGCGAAGTGCCCCTACGTGCCGCCGCACGAGTTCAACATCGATTTTCCGCACCTGATGCTGCGCTACCGCGCGGTGGAGCACAAAAAGGGCGTGCGCCCGAGCTTCTGGGAAAGGCAGCTCACCGCCACAGACCGCAACGGGCACCTCTGCTCGCACATGCCGGGAGTCGCCAATTGGGCGAGCGACACCAAGAACGGCCTCACGCGCGGCATGATGGAAAAGGTCGCCGGCGTCGATCGCAAGGCGGCGCTGCCGAAGTATCACGGCAAGACGCTCGAGAAGCGCACCCAGCGCGAGGCGGTCGCGGTCGACAAATCGGCCTCCGCCTATGGGCGCAAGGCGGCGCTGTTCGCCACCTGCTTCGCCAATTTCAACAACCCCGATATCGGCACGGCGATGCGCCGCATCCTGGCGCATAACGGCGTCGAGACGGAGATCGTCTATCCCGGCTGCTGCGGCATGCCGAATCTCGAGCACGGCGACATCGCCGCGGTGGCCGAAAGCGCCAAGACCGTTTCGGCCGCGCTCAAGCCGTATATCGACAAGGGCTACGACATAGTCGCCCTCGTGCCGTCCTGCGCGCTGATGCTGAAATTCGAGTGGCCCCTGATTCTGCCGGGCGACCCGGCGGTGGAGGCGCTCGGCAAGGCCACGCGCGACGCGGCGCAATACGTGGTCGAGATCGCGAAGAAGCACGGGCTTGCGCCCGGCCTCAAGAACCTCGACGGCGGGGTCACGCTCCACATCTCGTGCCATTCGCGCGCGCAGAACATGGGCCAGAAAGCCACCGAAATGATGCGCCTGATCCCGGGCATCGATCTCAAAGTGATCGAGCGCTGCTCGGGCCATGGCGGCTCGTGGGGCGTGATGAAGGAGAATTTCGAGGTGGCGATCAAGGTCGGCAAGCCGGTGGCGAAAACTGCGGCCGAGGCGCAGAAGGCCTACGTCGCCTCCGAATGCCCGCTCGCCGGCATGCACGTGCTGCAAGGCATGGAGCGCATCGAGGCCGAGGGCAAAATCATGCCCGGCCGCGCCCCGCACCCCATCGAGCTCTTCGCCAAGGCCTACGGGCTGATGTAGCGCCGGCACCGTTTGGGCGGGTGAATCGCGCCGCGCCGGCCAAGATCAAATGAGCTGACCATGAAAACAGAAATCACCCGCGCCGATCTGCTGCCGATGGCGGTGTACGAGAAGGAGCGCAAGGACCGGCGCAAGGCGATGGCGGCGCTGAAGGCGAACCGGCGCCTCGAGGTCGGGCCCTTCGCCACCTTCTACTTCGAGAATTTCGAGACCATGCTTCACCAGGTGCACGAGATGCTCGCCATCGAGAAGGGCGGCGACGCGCAGGTGCAGGACGAGCTCGAGGCCTACAACCCGCTCGTGCCCAAGGGCCGCGACCTCGTGGCCACCGTGATGTTCGAGATCGAAGACGCCGCGCGGCGGGCGCGCGAGTTGGCGCGGCTCGGCGGCGTCGAGGATACGGTCACGATCGCCGTCGCCGGCCAGCGCGCGGCGGGCCGTCCGGTCGGCGACGAAGAGCGCACGCGCGCCGACGGCAAGACCTCGTCGGTGCATTTCCTCCGCTTCATCTTCACGCCCGAGCAGATCGCGACGTTCAAGAAAACCGGCGCCGAGGTCACGATCGAATTCGCCCACCCCAATTACGGCCACATGGCACGGTTGCCCGAAGCAATGCGCGCGTCGCTGGCGGGGGATTTCGCCTGAGTCCCGGCGCGGGCGCGGCGCCTCGCTCGCGTCCATCCTTCGAGGCACGTATCGCTTCGCAATGCGAAGCAATACGTGCACCTCAAGATGAGGCCCAAATTTGCTCGAACACCAACGGCCTCATCCTGAGGCGGCCGCCCACTTTGGCGGCCCTCGAAGGATGGACGCACGCGAAGCGTCGAAGCCGGCTATCCGAGAAAATCCGTGAGCGCCGCCAGGAATTCGGCCGGCCGCTCTTCCACCACCCAGTGGCCGCAATTCGCGACGGTCACGGCGCGGGAATCGGCGGCGACGGCGGCCATGATGCCTTTCAGCATCGGGCCGAGGCGGTCGCCGCCGATGCCGAGCGCGGGCATCGCGAGTTTTTCGGCGGCGAACGCTTTGTTGGCGGCCGCGTCTTCCGCGAAGGTCCGGTAATATTCGAGGCTGGCGCGCAGCGCGCCCGGTGCCGCGAGCTGGCGCGCATAGGCGTCGATCTCCGCATCGCTCATCGCCGCCGGGTTCCAGCCGCGCGAGCGTACGAAGGATTCGATGTAAATGCGCTCGCGCCCGGCGATCAGCGCTTCCGCGAGATCGCGCTGCGCGTGGAAGGCGAAATGCCAGAGCGCGGGGGCACCTTGCATCTTGTCCCAGGGCTCGATGCCCGGCAGCGGCACGTCGACGACGACGAGCTTTTCGACCTCGCTCCGGAACTGCGCGGCGAGCGCATAGGCGACCATGCCGCCAATATCGTGGCCGACGACGGCGTAGCGCTTGTGGCCGAGCCCGGCCATCAACGCTTGCACGTCCTTGGCCATCGTCGCCTTGTCGTAGCCCTCGGCCGGCTTGTCGGAGTAGCCGGCGCCGCGGAGATCGGGGGCGATTACCGTGCGCTTCGCGGCGAGCGCCGGCATCACGCGGCGCCACATCTCGGCCGAAACCGGCCATCCGTGCAGCAGCACCAGCGGCGCGCCCGCGCCGGCGGCGAGGTAGTGCAGCCGGATGCCGTTGGCGGCGGCGGTGCGGTGCTCGATGGCGATGACGTCGGTCATGGCGGGTCCGTGCTGTTGATGGCTATTTCGGCACGGCCATGCCGCGGACGACCGCGGGACGGGCGCCGATGACTTTGATCCAGCGGTCGATGCCCGGCGTCGGGCCGAACTTGGCGCCGAGCTTCTTCTTGACGTTCGGCATCTGGCCAACGGTGGAGGCGTAGGTCGGCATGTCGGCGATCGAGTATTCGCCGGCCAGATATTCATTCTCCGCGAGCCGCCGCTCCAGCACACCGAAGAGGCGCGCCGTCTCGTCGTAGAAGCGCGTCAGCACCGCGGGCGCCGTTTCGGCCTCGCGGTCCCCGAAATAGTGGAATTGCGGCAGCGTGGCGCCGAGGCCGCTCATCGACCAGAACAGCCACGACAGCGCATCGGCCCGCGCCTGGCCCGCGGCCGGCAGGAAGCGGCCGGATTTCTCCGCGAGATATACCAGGATCGCGCCGGATTCGAACACCGCGCGCGGCCCGCCCGCGGCATCGTCATCCACGATCGCCGGGATCTTGTTGTTGGGCGAGATCTTGAGGAATTCCGGCCGGTGCTGCTCGCCCTTGGCGATGTCGACGATGCGGACCGTGTAGGGTGCTGCAATCTCCTCGAGCATGATCGCGACCTTGCGGCTGTTGGGGCCGGGATAGGTGTAGAACGTGATCATGCTCAGCGGCCGACGGATTTGCGGTCGATGAGCTCGATCTTGTAGCCGTCGGGGTCTTCGACGAAGGCGATGACGATCGAAGGATCGGCCTTCATCGGCCCGGCCGGGCGGGGAACCTTCACGCCCGCCTTGGCGAGCGCCTCGCAGGCGCCGTAGATGTCGTCGACGCCGATGGCGAGGTGGCCGAAGGCGGTGCCGAGTTCGTAGGGCGCGCTGCCCCAATTGTGGGTGAGCTCGATGACCGTGCTGTCCGCCTCGCCGCCGTAGCCCACGAAGGCGAGCGTGAACTTGCCCTCCGGATAGTCCTTCTTCCGGAGGAGCTTCATGCCGAGCAGCGTGGTGTAGAAATGCAGCGACTTCTCGAGATCGGCGACGCGCAGCATGGTGTGCAGCATGCGCGCGCCGGAGAGGGGCGTCGTCATCGGGGGTGTTCCTTCTGGGGGAGACGCGTTCGTTTCAATTGAAACAGAACGGCGCGCTCCGTTCAACCGAAACGAACCGGCAACTCGTTTCACTTGAAACGAAGCCCGCGCCCGTTCGCGCGGCCCGGCGGAAATGCTATGAATCGCGCGGGGAAAACCAGCTTCGGAAGAGGCGAGTTCGGCCGCATGACCAGCGCCAAGGGCCCGCGCCGCGGGCGCGCGATATTGGAGCTCGAGGGCTTCCTGCCCTATCGGGTCGCGGCGCTGGCGCAGCGCCTCTCGCGCGAGATCGAGGAGGGGCAGCGGCGGGCCCACAAGCTCGCGGTCAAGGATTGGAAGCTGATGCAGGTGATGGCGCGCCACGGCCGCCTCAACCCGGCCGACATCCGACGCATGGGCACGCAAGACAAGGCCACGATCAGCCGCGCCATCAAATGCCTGCTCGACCGCGGCCTCGTCGCCAAGCACCCGCAGGCGGGCGACAGCCGCACCTTCGAGGTGGCGTTCACCGAGGCGGGCTGGGCGGTCTACGAGGCGATCGTGCCCAAGGTTCGGCGACGGCAGGAGGACGTGCTCGCGGCGCTCTCCGCCGCCGAGGCGAAGGAATTGAAGCGCCTCCTCGACAAGCTCGACGCGGCGCTGGCGCGTCCGCGCGTCAAAACCCGCGGAACACCGTGAACGCCTCGCAAGGCTCGCGGTCGACGACCAGCGAATTCACGCGCGCGGCCTCGTCCTCGTAGCCGAGGCTCATGCCGCAGACGAGCTGCTCTTCCGCCGGCAGTCCGAGCACGGCGGAAACGGTTTCGGGATATTCCACCCAGGCGGCCTGCGGGCAGGTGTGCAGGCCCTGGCCGCGCGCCGCCAGCATCACGTTTTGCAGGAACATGCCCATGTCGAGCCAGGTGCCGCGCTCGAGATCGCGGTGGAACGAGAAGAACAGGCCCACCGGCGCGCCGAAGAACGTGAAATTGCGGTCGTGCTGCGCCGTCATGCCGGCCTTGTTCTCGCGCGTGATGCCGAGCAGGCCGTAAAGATCCCAGCCAAGCTTCCGCCGCCGCGCGAGGTAGGGCTCGAACCATTTGATCGGGTAATAGTGGAATTCGGGCGTGGGCGGGCCCTCTTTGCGGCGCTTCAGCACGGCCGCGCTCATGCGGTCCTTCGCGGCGCCGGCGAGCACGTGAACTTTCCAGGGCTGGATATTGGTGCCCGAGGGTGCGCGGGCCGCGACGTCGAGGATGTGCCTCACCGTTTCCAGCGGCACCGGGTCGGGCCGGAAGGCGCGGACTGATTTCCGCGAGATCATGGCCTCGTCGACCGAAATCTGTGGTTTGGCGTGCATGCGATGACCCGCGTTTTTCTGCAAACGGCGCGCGGCGCCTTTTCTTTCGCGCCGCGCGGCGGCATGACATAGGCCATGTACAAGCTCGTGGCCAGTATCGTGGTGGCGGCGCCGCGCGAAGCGGTGTTCGCGGCGTATTGCGACCCGGCGAATTGGACCGCGGCGCTGCCCGGCCTGGTGACCTTGAAGATGCTCAACGATCCGCCCTTCGGCCTCGGCACGCGCTGGCGCCAGCGGCGGCGCATGCTCTGGATGTCCGACGAGAGCGAGGCGGAGGTGACGGTGTTCGATCCGCCGGAGCGGATCGAGTATCGCATCGATCACCCGAAGCTTGCGGCGGACGGCGCCGTCTTCCACATGGCCGAGCATTTCGCGGCCGAGGGCGGCGCCACGCGCTGGAGCGTCGGCGTCTCGCTTCAGATGCCCAAGCCGGTGCCCGGCTTCATCGAATGGATGATGCGCGCGCCGCTCGGCTGGGGCGCCCGCCGCGATCTCCGCGCGTTCAAGCGGTTCATCGAGCGGCAGCAATGAAAGCTGCTCCCGAGCGCGGTTTGCATGTTCCCCTCTCCCTGGGGGAGAGGAGCCAGGGGTGAGGGGCAGCAAACGTGGTGACGGCGGACGAGACTCGATGCGGGCGCTCTTTAATCTCCACCCGGAAAACGTTCGCCGTCGGGATCACCAGTAACGCGGCGTGGTGCGAACATCTCCGCGCCTCGTTTGCTGTCCTACGCCCCCAACCCCCGCTCCCCCAGGGAGCGGGGCTACTGGCGCACCGACTACGCCGCCTTGGCAAGGTCGCGCAGCACGAATTGCAGGATGCCGCCGTTCATGAAGTATTCGACCTCGTCGAGCGTGTCGATGCGGCAGCGCAAGGCGAGCTTGGTCTTGGTGCCGTCCTTGCGCGTGACGGTGCAGGCCACGTCCATGCCCGGCTTGATGCCGCCGGCGACACCCTCGATGTCCACGGTTTCCGTGCCGTCGAGCTCGAGGTCGGCGGCCGTGCCCTCCTTGAAGGTGAGCGGCAGCACGCCCATGCCGACGAGATTGGAGCGATGGATGCGCTCGAAGCTCTCGGCGATCACGGCGCGGATGCCGAGCAGCGTGGTGCCCTTGGCCGCCCAATCGCGCGACGAGCCGGTGCCGTATTCCTTGCCGGCGAAGACCACGAGCGGCGTGCCCTCGGCGCGGTATTTCATGGCCGCGTCGTAGATCGGCATCACCTCGCCGGTCGGCACGTATTTGGTGACGCCGCCTTCGGTGCCGGGCACGAGCTGGTTCTTGATGCGGATGTTGGCGAAGGTGCCGCGCATCATGATCTCGTGATTGCCGCGCCGCGCGCCGTATTGGTTGAAGTCGGCGGCGGTGACGCCCTTGCCGATCAGGAACTTGCCCGCCGGCGAATCCTTCTTGATCGAGCCGGCCGGCGAGATGTGGTCGGTGGTGATCGAATCGCCGAGGATGGCGAGGATGCGCGCGCCCTTGACGTCGTTGATCTTGACCGCCTGCTTGCCCATGGAGACGAAATAGGGCGGGTTCTGCACGTAGGTGCTGGAATTGTCCCAGGCATAGGTGAGGCCGGTGGACGTCTTGATCTTCTTCCAGTGCTCGTCGCCCTCGAACACGTTGGCATAGCGCTTCCGGAACATCGCCGGCGTCAGCACCGCCTTGATGATGTCGTCGATCTCCTTGTTCGTCGGCCAGACGTCCTTCAAGTAGACGAGCTTGCCGTCCGTGCCGGTGCCGAGCGGCTCGGTCGTGAGGTCGCGGCCGACATTGCCGGCTAGCGCATAGGCGAGCACCAGCGGCGGCGAGGCCAGAAAATTGGCCTTGGTCTGCGGGTGCACGCGGCCCTCGAAATTGCGGTTGCCCGAGAGCACGGCGGCAACGGTGAGATCCTGCGCCGCGATCGTGGCCTCCACCGCCTCGGGCAGCGGGCCGGAATTGCCGATGCAGGTGGTGCAGCCGAAGCCCACCAGATTGAAGCCCATCGCATCGAGATCGGCCTGGAGGCCGCTGGCCGAAAGGTAGTCGGCCACCACCTGCGAGCCGGGCGCGAACGAGGTCTTCACCCACGGCTTGGTCCTGAGGCCGAGCGCGCGCGCCTTGCGCGCGACGAGGCCGGCCGCCACCAGCACCGAGGGATTCGAGGTGTTGGTGCAGCTCGTGATGGCGGCGATGACCACGTCGCCGTCGCCGAGCTGGAAGTCCTTGCCGGCGACGGGCACCCGGCGGCGCTCCTCGCGCTTCGACATGTCCTTGAAGCCGGCGTCGAAATTCTTCTTCATTTGCGTGAGGGGGACGCGGTCTTGCGGGCGCTTCGGGCCGGCCAGCGAGGATTCGACCGTCCCGAGATCGAGCTCGAGCGTGTCGGTGAAGACCGGGTCGGGCGTCGCCGCGTCGCGCCACAGGCCTTGGGCCTTGGCATAGGCCTCGACGAGCTTGACGCGCGCCGGATCGCGGCCGCTGAACGAGAGATAGTCGAGCGTCGCCTTGCAGATCGGGAAGAAGCCGCAGGTGGCGCCGTATTCCGGCGCCATGTTGGCGATGGTCGCCATGTCGGCGATGGTCATGTGATCGAGGCCGCCGCCGAAGAACTCGACGAATTTGCCGACGACGCCTTTCTTCCGCAGCATCTGGGTCACGGTCAGCACCAGGTCGGTGGCCGTCGCGCCTTCCTTGAGCTTGCCGGTGAGGCGGAAGCCGATCACCTCGGGGATGACCATCGACACCGGCTGGCCGAGCATCGCCGCCTCGGCCTCGATGCCGCCCACGCCCCAGCCGAGCACGGCCAGGCCGTTCACCATGGTGGTGTGGCTGTCGGTGCCCACCAGCGTGTCGGGATAGGCGAACGTGCTGCCCTCCACGGTCGCGGTCCACACGGTCTGCGCGAGATATTCGAGGTTCACCTGGTGGCAGATGCCCGTGCCCGGCGGCACGACGCGGAAATTGTCGAACGCGTCCGAGCCCCAGCGCAGGAAGGCATAGCGTTCGCCGTTGCGCTGGTATTCGAGATCGACGTTTTTCTTGAAGGCTTCGGGATTGCCGGCGTAATCGACGATGACCGAATGGTCGATGACGAGATCGACCGGCACCAGCGGGTTGATTTTGCGCGGATCGCCGCCGAGCGCCTTCATCGCGTCGCGCATGGCGGCGAGGTCGACGACGGCCGGTACGCCGGTGAAATCCTGCATCAGCACGCGCGCCGGGCGGAAGCCGATCTCGGTCTCGCTCTTCTTGGCTTTGAGCCACGCCGCCATCGCCTTGACGTGTTCGACGGTGACGCTGCGCCCGTCTTCGAAGCGCAAGAGGTTCTCGAGCAGCACCTTGAGCGAGAAGGGCAGGCGGGCGATGTCGCCGAGCGTCTTCGCGGCGGCTTCGAGGCTGAAATAGTCGTAACGCTTGCCGTCCACATCGAGGGTGCGGCGGGTCTTCAGGCTGTCCTGGCCGATGGCGCGCATGCTGGTTGAGGCTCCCACACCTCGGCCGTCCCACGAGCTGAAGCGGCGGATGGCGCTGCTGAGATTGGCTGCTTTGGGGCCGGCGGAAAGGCCGGTCGCGCGGGGTTACATCATGAAGGCGCCCGGAGTCCAGACGGCGAGGCAGCGCAGGCCGGCTGCGCCCAGCCGCTGCGCCCGTTGCGGGGCGGCCGCGGTGCCCGCATAACAGGCAGGCGCCGCACCAGGGCCGGGGCCGCCGTCCGGGCGCAACGGCGAATCGAGGGAGAGGCCCGTTTGCGCGACGTCAAGGATGTGCTCGATTTCTGGTTCGCCGATGCGAACCGGCCGCTGTGGTTCAAAAAGGACCCGGCCTTCGACGCGGAGTGCCGGCGGCGCTTCGAGGCGCTGCACGAGCGCGCCGCGGCGGGGCAGCTCGCCCCTTGGCAGAACACGCCCGAAGGTGCCCTCGCGCTCGTCCTCTGCCTCGACCAGTTCCCGCGCAATCTCTACCGCGGCACGCCGCGCGCCTTCGCCACCGACGCCAAGGCGCGCGCGGTCGCCGATTGGGCTGTGGACCGCGACTACGATCTCCATTTCAAGCTCGGCGAGCAGCGGCTGTTCTTCTATCTGCCGTTCGAGCACAGCGAGGATCTGGACGACCAGCACCGCGCGGTCGAACTGGTGCGCACGCGCTGCACCGACCCCGAGCAGCTCCGCTACGCGCTCCTGCACCGCGACGTGATCGCGCGCTTCGGCCGCTTCCCCCACCGCAACGCCATCCTCGGCCGGCCGAGCACGGCCGACGAGGCGGAATACTTGAGGCAGCCGGGGGCGGGGTTTTAGAGTGCGGGGCCGCCGCGCGGCCATTGCGCGGTGCCGAGGCGCGCCTTCTAATACCGCCCAACGATAAGCGCCACGCGCGCATCTGGGAGGATCGGTGAACGAGGCGCCGGCTTTGGAGGCCGGGCGCGGTGCGCCTCCGGGCAGCACGCCGCCCGAGCTCATGCCCGAAGAGCGGGCCGCGCGCCGATTGGGCGCCGCCGGGCAAAGTATCTTCTATTGCGGCACGATCCTCGCCATCGCGCTCGCCGTCTACCAGGCGTTCGGGCTGAATACGACGTTCGGCTACACGCTGATCGAGAACCGCTATCTCTTCCTGCTGTCGGCGCTGCTGCTGCCGCTGGTGTTCCTCGCCTATCCGGCCGCGCCGCGCGCGCGGATGGACGGCGTCGCCTGGTACGATTGGGCGCTGGCGGCCGCGGCGCTGGCGGCGCTGGCATGGTTCGCCGTCGAATCGCGGCGCATTCTCGATTCGGGTTGGGAAACGGGCGCGCCGGCCCATGCCGTCTTCGCCGCCGGCGTGGCGTTCGTCCTGATCATCGAGGGGCTCCGGCGCACCAGCGGCTGGATCATGACCGGCGTCGTCGCCGTCATCGCCGTCTATCCGCTCGCCGCCGCGTCGCTCCCGAGCCCCTTGAGCGGCATCACGCACAGCCTCGCCGACACGCTCGCGCGCCACGTCTACGGCGCCGAATCCTCGTTCGGGATTCCGATGAAGGCGTTCGCCGAGATCATCGCCGGCTTCATCGTGTTCGGCGTGGCGCTCAACTACACCGGCGCCGGAAAATTCTTCAACGATCTCGCCTTCGCGCTGGTCGGGCGCTGGCGCGGCGGCGCCGCGCAGGTGGGCGTGATCTCGAGCATGCTGCAGGGCTCGATCAGCGGCAGCGTGATCTCGAACGTGATCTCGTCGGGCGTGGTCACCATCCCGGCCATGCGCCGCACCGGCTTCCGCGCCGATTATGCCGGCGGCGTCGAGGCCGTGGCCTCCACCGGCGCGGTGCTGATGCCGCCGGTCATGGGCTCGACGGCGTTCGTGATGGCCTCGTTCCTCGGCCGGCCCTACGCCGAGATAGCGCTCGCCGCGCTGGTGCCCGGGCTGCTGTTCTATTTCGCGCTGATGGTGCAGATCGACGCCTATGCCGCGCGGCTCGACTTGCGCGGGCTGGCGCGCGCCGAGCTGCCGCGCCTCGGCGCCGTGATGCGCGAGGGCTGGATGTACATCCCGGTCTTCGCCGTGCTGGTCTATCTCCTGATCGGCGATCAGCTCGAGGCGCAGGCGCCGTTCATTTCCACGGCGCTGATGCTGGCCATCAACCAATTCGACCGGCGCCACCGCATGGACCGCGCCGCCTTCATGGCCTTCCTCGCCGCCGCCGGCCGCGCGCTCGCGGAGCTGGCGGCGATCCTCTTGGGCGTCGGCTGCATCATCGGCGCGTTCTCGATGACCGGGCTCGCCGGCACGCTCGCCAACGATCTCGTTTACATGGCCGGCGGCGCGCCGCTGCTGCTGCTGGTCATGGGCGCCGTCACCTCCTTCGTGTTCGGCATGGGGATGACGGTCACGGCCTGCTACATCTTCCTCGCCATCGTGCTGGCGCCGCCGCTGATCAAGGCGGGCATGGACCCGCTGGCCGTGCACATGTTCATCCTCTATTGGGGCATAGTGTCGTTCATCACGCCGCCGGTGGCGCTGGCCACCTTCGCCGCGGCGCCGATCGCCAAGACCAGCGCCATGCGTATCGGCATCCAGGCCTGCCGCCTGGGAACTGCGATCTATCTCGTGCCGTTTTGCTTCGTGCTCAATCCCGCGCTCATCTTGAAGGGCGATCCGGGCACGGTTGCCGTCAGCATCGTCGCCGCCTTCGTCGGCCTCGGCGCCGCGGCCGGCGCGCTGCAGGGATACGCGATCCGGATTGGCCGCTATCCTTCGACCCCGGCCGGCTGGGCGGCGCGGATCTTGGTTCTGGCGGGCGGGTTGATACTGGCGGTGCCGGCCGAGCGGCTGTTCGGGTTGCCGCTGGCGTTCGATCTGGCCCTTGGCGCGGCCCTGGTCATTCTGGGATTATCGCTGCTCTACGCGCTTCGGTGCCAAAACGACAACGGGAGGAAACCATGAGCTTGCGCCTCGCCGCCGCGGCCGCCTTGGCAGTTCTTGCCGCGCCCGCCCTCGCCCAAAACATCAAGCTGCCCGATCCCCTCACCTGGACCGCCTACGATGTCGGCTCGGGCGGGTACAACCAGGCGGTCGCGATCGGCAACGCGATCAAGAACAAGTTTCAGGTCAATCTCCGCGTCTTGCCGGGCAAGAACGACGTCTCGCGCACCGCGCCGCTGCGCGACGGCAAGGTGCCGTTCTCGGCCAACGGGGTTGGCGGCTCCTATCTCGCGCAGGAAGGCGTCTACGAGTTCGGCGCCAAGGAATGGGGGCCGCAGGCGGTCCGCGCGCTGCTCATCAACAGCGGCGACGCCCTGCTCACCATCGTCACGGCCAAGGACGCCGGCATCAAGACGATGAAGGATTTGAAGGGGAAGCGCGTCGCCTGGGTGGTGGGCGCACCCTCGCTCAACCAGAACATCACGGCGCTCTTGGCGTTCGGCGGCCTCACCTGGGCAGACGTCACGAAGGTGGAGTTCGGCGGCTTCGGCGCGGCCATGGACGGCATCATCGCCAACAAGGTCGATGCCGCGTTCTCCTCTACGATCTCGGGGCAGGCCTACAAGATCGCGGCCTCGCCGCGCGGCATCCAGTATCCCGTGGTCCCGCATAGCGACAAGGATGGCTGGGCGCGGCTCAAGAAGATCGCGCCCTTCTTCGTGCCGGCCTACGGCAGCGAGGGCGCCGATCTCGCGGCCGACAAGAAGGTGGAAGCGGCCACCTATCCCTATCCCGTGCTCATGACCTACAAGACCACCAACGCCGATCTCGTCTACAATATGACCAAGGCGATGGTGGACCTCTACGACGACTACAAGGCCGGTGCACCCGGCAACAATGGCTGGCACATCGGCCGGCAGGTGTTCGATTGGGTCATCCCCTTCCACGACGGCGCCGTGCGCCTTTTCAAGGAGAAGGGCCTCTGGAAGCCAGAGCACGAACGGCACAATGCCGCGCTGATCAAGCGCCAAGACGTGCTCGCCGCGGCCTGGAAGGACTATTCCGCCAAGGCGCCCGGCGACGAGAAAGAGTTCGCCAAGGGCTGGATGAAGACCCGCGCCGAAGCGCTCGCCAAGGCCGGCATGGAGCCGGTGCAGACCGAGTGGTAGTCAAATCCGCGATCGCGCGAAGCGCGGCGGCCGTCACCGCCGCGCTGCTGCTTTTTGCGCCCGGGCCCGCGCTCGCCGAGGCCGGCTGCACGGCGCCGGCGACTCCGCCGGCGGCGAGCGGCGGCACTTGGGAACAGCGCCGCGCCGAGTTGCTCCTGCGCGCGGCGCCGCATGGCTTCGGCGGCAGCGCGCTCTGGCGGCTCGGGCCGCGCGGCGTCGAGCTTTGCCGCGGCACGGTCGCGGCCGATGCCGAGGTGCGCTATCGCCTGCGCTATCTGGCGCCGGTGTGGAAGCGCCACGGTGGCGCCATCGCGGCGGCCGCCAAGCGCCACGGCGTGCCCGCCGAGCTGATCCTGACGGCGCTGATCGAGGAATCCGGCGGGCGCGCCGAAATCGTCGTGCGCTATCCCGGCTATGTCAGCGACGCCGAAACCCCGCACAAGATTTCGGTCGGACTGGGCCAGATGCTGCTCTCGACCGCGCAGCGCATGGCGCCCGGCACCGGCGTCGACCGCGCCTATGTTCAGAACCCGGCCAACGCGATCGATCTCGTCGCGCGGTTCTTCGCCTTCACCTACCGCACCACCGGCTTCGATCCGCCGCTCGCGGCCTCGGTCTACAATGCCGGCGGCCTCCGTGCGGCGCCCGGCGCCGACAATCGCTGGAAGGTCGCCAACGGCCGCTACGTCGAGCGCTTCGTCGCGGTGTTCAATGCCAGCGTCGCCCACCTCGCCCTGCAGCCGGACCGGCCGGCGGAGAGCTTCGCGGCGATCTTCGGCGGCTCCAAAAGGGATTAGGGCAGCGGTGGCAGGTTGCGGCCGAACAGCGCCACGCTGATGGCGCGCGCCACGTATTGCGCCATGCAGCTATAGGCGGCTTCGGTCTGCTCGAATTCGTCCGTGTTGCCGCCGGTGTCGGTACGCTGGGCCTTGGCCAGGATCTCCATCGCCTCGTAGCGGCGCACGATGATGACGTTTTCCTCCTGAGCGATGCGGCGGAGCGCCAAACGGATCGATTGATAGTGCGCGTCGCGCGCCATCTCGCTGGTGTATTGGAGGCCCACCAGCACCACGTCGGTCTTGTGCGCCTTCAGCCAGCGCACGGTCGAGGTCACGGTCTCCTCGACGCGTTCCACCGGCACGTAGGAAAGGGCATCGTTGGTGCCCACTTGCCAGAGCACCAGGTCGGGCACGGCGAGGCCCACTTCGATCTTCAGCCGCTCGGCCGCGCGCTCGGCCAGTTCGCCCGAGACGCCGCGGTGCACGATCTGCACCTCGAGCCCCTTCACCGACTGCTGCAGCATCCGGCGGATCAGCACGTAATAGCCGCCCTTGGCGGCGCCGGGCCCGGCCGAGGCCGAGGCGCCGATGGCGAGGATCTTGATCTTCTTGCGCCGGGCCAGGGCGGCGGCGACGTTCGGTAAGGGCGATTCGGTGGCGGTGGCGGCGCCCGGCGCCTGGCATTCGCGCGTGATCGAGGCCGGTGGCGGGTTCTGCGCAGCCGCCGGCGGCGCGCCGAACGCCACGAGGCCCGCGACAGCGGCCGCGACGGCGGCCGCGACCGCTATGCCGGCGGCGATGCCGAGGCTTGCCGCTTTGCCTGATCCCGATCCAGCCATTCCGAAAGCCATGCGGTGCATGCGAGAACCGCGATGCCGACGGCCACCACGGCCGTATCGGCCACTATACCACCCTTCTCGACGAAGCGAACGATCTGGCCGGCCAGGCTCAACAGCGAGCCGACGCAAAAGACCTCGAGCGAGTTGCGGCCGAGCCGCGCGAAGAACCGGGCGAGCCACGGAAACAGGCGCGCGATCAGCGGGTAGGCGGCCGAGAACAGGGCGACGAGCGCCAGGAACTGGATCAGCCGCATCGGCGTGACATAGGACTTGCTTTGGACGAAAAAGAGGACCGGGTGCGGCACTTTCGTGGGGTCCGGCCACCAATCGTTCCAGATCACGAGGGCACCCAAAATCACGACCGGCAGGGCGGCGGGCCTGAGCCAGTAGAGATTCCGGCGCGCGAAACCGCCGATGCCCTCGGGCTTGGCCAATACGAAGCCGAGCACGAACAAGATCTGCCAGGCGAGCGGGTTGAAGAACCACTGGCCTTCCACCGGCCAGGACGGAATCCCGATCTCGAAGGCCAGCACCGCGGCATAGAGGGCGAAGGCGAGCGGCAGCAAAAGGCGCGGCGCATAGCGGTCCACGAGCGCGATGCCGGGCGCCATCAGCATCAGCACCACGTAGAGCGGCAGGATGTCGAAATAGCCGAGCTGGTGCGTGAGAAGCGCCAGGCCGAGATGGGTTTCGACCGGATCGTGGAACACCGCCGCGGCGTTGTGCCATTCGACCAGCAGCGGGTTCTTCAGGATCAGCGCGGCGCCGGCGAGCATGGCGATGGCGAGCACGATGATCAGGATCTGCGCCGCGTAGAGCGTGAGCGCGCGCCCGAACAGGCGCACCACCAGGTGCCCGGCCGAGGGAACGCGCCGCCGGCTGCTCACCACGTGGCGCAGCGACCAGCCGGCGAGGAATACGAACAGATCGGCCGAATCCGAGATCGAGAAATTCGCGTGCGTGAAATTCGTGTAGAAGGTGCCGGGAATGTGGTTGATGAAGATCGTCACCAACGCGAAGCCGCGCCAGAAATCGACCGCGTTGGGTGGGCGTGGCATGGCGGGCTCCGCGCCGGCGGCCCGCGCTCGAGCCGTCCCGGCAGCGGAAGATAATTCAGCGCGGCGGCCGAGGGAAAGCGCCGCGCGACTCAGGCATCCGGTTTGCCGGCGGCGAACGCGGCGTTCATCGCCGCCTCCATTTCTTCCGGCGTCATGTCGCGGATGTGGGTGGCCAACGACCATTCGTGGCCGAAGGGATCCTTCACCTTGGCGTAGCGGTCGCCCCAGAACATGTCCGCCGGCGCCATGGCGGCGGCACAACCGGCCTCGACCGCGCGCTTGAAGGCGGCGTCGGTATCGGTCACGTAGAGATGCAGGGTCACGCCCGTGCCGCCCAGCGCTTTCGGGCCCTTCATGCCCATCTCTTCGAACGCATCGACCAGGAACAGCATGGAATCGCCGACCCGCATCGCGGCATGCATCAGGCGCTTGCCGTCGGGCATCGGCGCGCGCCCCAACTCGAGCGCGCCGAACGCCAGTTTGTAGAATTCCATCGCCTCGGCCGCGCCCTCGATGACGAGATGCGGCGTGATGGTGCCGAACCCCGCGGGCACGGCGCGCGTCCGCGCGGATTTCGCGGCCTTGCCTTTCGCGCGCTTTACCGGCGGTTTCGCCGCGCGCTTCGCCGGGCGCTTCGATTTTCCGGACCGTACTTTCTTCGGTGCCTTTGCCTTGCGTGCTGCCATGGCCTGCTCCCCTTCTCCGCCGCTGCGCATCGTGATGATGGTAGTGCGCCCGCGTTCCGCCGTCATTTCCCGAACGCGGCCGTCGGCACCGCTTTTTCTTTCTCGCCTCGAAAAATTTCGATTGCAGGAAATCTACATAAAGATATACTTATATGCACCACTGATTCAAAGGCGCTTTAGAGCACGGCCAGCCATGGAACATATGCTTCAAGGCCTGCGCGCGGTCGCCGAGCCCACGCGGCTCCGAATTCTCGGACTCTGCGCCCATGGCGAGCTGACCGTCTCCGATCTGGTGCAAATCCTCGGCCAAAGCCAGCCCCGAGTCTCGCGCCATCTCCGCCTCCTGGTCGAGGCCGGGCTGCTGGAGCGCAACCAGGAAGGCAATTGGGCGTGGTATCGCCTCGCCCAACGCGGCGGCGCGGCCGAGCTCGCGCGCATCGTGGCCGATCTCATCCCCGACCGCGACCCGCTGCTCACCCTCGATCTCGAGCGGCTCGAGCGGGTCAAGAGCGCTCGCGCCGAGCACGCCGCCGACTATTTCCGCCGCAACGCCGGCGACTGGGACCGCGTGCGCGCCATGCACGTCGACAGCGGCGCCATCGACACCGCGCTCCGCAATCTACTGCTGCAGTCCGAGGTGAAGGACCTGCTCGACATCGGCACCGGCACGGGCAGCGTCATCCAGCTCGTCGGCCGCGAGGTCGGCGCCGCGGTCGGCATCGACGCCTCGCGCGAGATGCTCCAGGTGGCGCGCGCCAACATCGCCCGCGCGGCGCTGGCGAACTGCCAAGTGCGCCAAGCCGACATGTATCAGCTGCCGTTCCCGGCGGCGAGCTTCGATGCCGTGACGCTCCACATGGTGCTGCACTTCGCCGAGGAGCCGGGGCGCGCTTTGGCCGAGGCCGCGCGCGTGCTCAGGCCGGGCGGGCGCATCGTCGTGGTCGATTTCGCGCGCCATGCGATGACGGCGTTGGCCGAGGAGCACCGCCACCGCTGGCTCGGCTTTCCGGACAGCGAGCTCGACGCGTGGTTCGCCGCCGCCGGCCTCTCGCCGCGGCCGCCGGTCAGGCTCGAAGGCACGCCGCTCACCGTCTGCCTCTGGTCGGCAACGCGGCCGGCGAACGACCAAGAGAGTGCGCCGGCGCAAGCCGCGCGCGGCTGACGACAATGAAAAAGCCGCCCGCCGTCAGCTTCGAATTCTTCCCGCCGCGCGATGATGCCGGCTGGGCCCAGCTTTGGGCCACGGTCGAGAAGCTGGCACCGTTCCATCCCGCCTTCGTCTCGGTCACCTACGGCGCCGGCGGCACCACGCGCGAGCGCACCGACCGCATCGTCCGCCGCATCCGCACCGAAACGCCGCTCGAGCCGGCGGCGCACATCACCTGCGTCGGCGCCGCGCGCGCCGAGATCGACGCGCTGGCCGAGAGCTGGTGGGCGGCGGGCATCCGCCACCTCGTGGCGCTGCGCGGCGACGCGCCGGCGGGGCAGGGACGGTTCGCGCCGCACCCCGAGGGGTACGTCAATGCCGCCGATCTCGTCGCGGGCCTGCGCAAGGTCGCGGCGTTCGACATCGCCGTCGCCGCCTATCCCGAGAAACATCCGGATTCGCCGACGCCGGAAGCCGATCTCGACAATCTCAAGCGCAAGATCGATGCCGGCGGTTCGACGGCGATCACGCAATTCTTCTTCGATGCCGATCTCTTCCTGCGCTTCCGCGACCGCGTGCGCGCGGCCGGCATCTCGGCGCCGCTCGTGCCCGGCATCCTGCCGATCACGAATTTCGCGCGGGCGGTGGAGTTCGCGGCGCGCTGCGGCGCCTCCGTGCCCGCCAAGCTCGCCGAGCTTTTCCACGATCTCGACGGCGATCCCGAAACGCGCCAGCTCGTGGCCGCGGCCACGGCGTGCGAGCTCTGTGAGCGTCTCGCCGCCGAGGGCGTGGAGCGCTTCCACTTCTACACGCTCAACCGGCCCCAGCTCACCGCCGCCATCTGCCGGCGCCTCGGCCTGAAGCCGCTCCAGGAGGCGGCGTGAATCCCCCCTCGGGCGAAGGACGCGAGGCACGCTCCAGGCTCCTCGCGCGCCTCGCCCAAGAGCGCATCCTCGTGCTCGACGGGGCCATGGGCACCGAAATCCAGAAGCTCCAGTTCGACGAGGCGGCATTCCGCGGCGAGCGCTTCCGCGGCCATGCGCGCGATCTCCGTGGCAACAACGATCTCTTGAACCTCACGCAGCCCGCGGCGATCCGCCCCATCCACGATGCCTATCTCGAGGCCGGCGCCGATATCCTGAAGGCCAACACCTTCAACGCCAACGTGATCGCCCAAGCCGATTACGGCCTCGAAAGCGCCGCCGCCGAGATCGCGCGCGCCGGTGCCGCGCTGGCCCGCGCCGCGGCGGACGCGTTCCAGGCGCGCACCGGCCGGCCCTGCTTCGTGGCTGGCGTGCTGGGCCCCACCAACAAGACCGCGTCGATCTCGCCCGAGGTGGCCGATCCCGCCTATCGCGACATCGGCTTCGACGGCCTCAAGGCGGCCTATGCCGAAGCCGCGCGCGCGCTCATCGAGGGCGGCGCCGATCTCGTCCTGATCGAGACGGTGTTCGACACCTTGAACGCCAAGGCCGCGATCTACGCCGTCGAGGAATTGTTCGAGGCGGTGGGCGTGCGTCTGCCCGTCATCGTCTCGGGCACCATCACCGATCTTTCGGGCCGCACGCTCTCGGGGCAGACGGTCGAGGCGTTCTTCACGTCGATCGCCCACGCCCAGCCGTTCGCCGTCGGCCTCAATTGCGCGCTCGGCGCCGCCGAAATGCGCGCCTTCCTGGCCGATCTCGCGCGCGTGGCCGACACGCGCATCTCGGTGCATCCCAATGCCGGATTGCCCAATGCCTTCGGCGGCTACGACGAGACGCCGGCGACGACCTCGGGCCATCTCGCCGCCTGGGCCAAGGAAGGCCTCGTCAACATGGTGGGCGGCTGCTGCGGCACCGCGCCCGAGCACATCCGCGCCGTCGCCGAAGCGGTGCGCGGGCTCGCGCCGCGCGAGATTCCGGCGAAGCCGCCGCGGCTCCGGCTGTCCGGCCTCGAAGCCTTCGAGCTCGCACGATGACGGACGACGCCGTCGCCGCCTCGCAGCGCTTCGTCAATATCGGCGAGCGCACCAACGTCACCGGCTCGGCCAAGTTCCGCAAGCTGGTGCTCGAGGGCAATTTCGACGCCGCCCTCGACATCGCCCGCGAGCAGGTCGCCAACGGCGCGCAGATCCTCGACGTCAACATGGACGAGGCCATGCTCGACTCCGAGGCGGCGATGACGCGGTTCCTCAATCTCATCGCCGCGGAGCCCGACATCGCGCGCGTGCCGATCATGATCGATTCCTCGAAATTCACGGTGATCGAGGCGGGCCTGAAATGCGTGCAGGGCAAGGCGATCGTGAACTCGCTGTCGCTCAAGGAGGGCGAGGCACCGTTCCTCGAGCAGGCCAAGCGCGTGCGCCGCTACGGCGCCGCCGTGGTCGTGATGGGCTTCGACGAGCAGGGCCAGGCCGAAACCGTCGAGCACCGCCTCGCCATCGCGCGCCGCGCGCACGAGCTGTTGACCGAGCAGGTCGGTTTCCCCTCGGAAGACATCGTGTTCGATCCCAACGTGTTCGCGGTCGCCACCGGCATCGAGGCGCACAACGACTATGCCGTCGCCTTCATCGAGGCCGTTCGCCGCATCAAGGAGGCGCTGCCGGGCACCTCGTGTTCCGGCGGCGTCTCGAACGTGTCGTTTGCCTTCCGCGGCAACAATCCGGTGCGCGAGGCGATGCATGCGGTGTTTCTCTATCACGCCATCCGCGCCGGCCTCGACATGGCCATCGTCAATGCCGGCGCGCTGCCGGTCTACGACGACATTCCGCGCGAATTGCGCGACGCGGTCGAGGACGTGATCCTGAACCGCCGCCCGGATTCGACCGAGCGGCTGGTGGCGCTGGCCGAAAACTTCAAGGGCGGCGGTGCGGCGAAGAAGGAGATCGACGAAACGTGGCGCCAATTGCCCGTCCGAGAGCGCCTCGTTCACGCCCTCGTCCACGGCATCGCCGACAACATCGAGGCCGACGCCGAGGAGGCGCGGCTCGCGTCGGCGAGGGCGCTCGACGTGATCGAGGGCCCGTTGATGGACGGCATGAATCGGGTCGGCGACCTGTTCGGTGCCGGCAAGATGTTCCTTCCGCAGGTTGTGAAATCGGCGCGGGTGATGAAACGCGCGGTCGCGCACCTCGAACCTTACATGGAGCAGACCGGCACCGACGGCCGCCGCCAGGCCCAAGGCAAGATCGTGATGGCGACCGTCAAGGGCGATGTCCACGACATCGGCAAGAACATCGTCGGCGTCGTGCTCCGCTGCAACAATTACGAAGTGATCGATCTCGGTGTCATGACGCCGTCGGCGCGCATTCTCGAAACCGCCAAAAAGGAAAAGGCCGACATCATCGGCCTCTCCGGCCTCATCACGCCCTCGCTCGACGAGATGTGCCACGTCGCCGCCGAGTTGAAGCGCGAGAATTTCACGCTACCGCTGCTCATCGGCGGCGCCACCACCAGCCGCGTCCACACCGCGGTGAAGATCGCGCCCAACTACGACGGCCCCGTCGTCTACGTGCAGGACGCCTCGCGCGCGGTCGGCGTGGCGGCGGCGCTGCTGTCGGCGCAGCAGCGGCCGGATTTCGTCAAGAAGACGATCGCGGACTACGCGGTGCTGCGCGAGGCGCACGAGCGGCGGAGCGAAGGCGCCGAGCGGCTCTCGATCGCGGCCGCGCGCGCCAACCGCGCCAAGATCGATTGGGCCGCGTTCGCGCCGGTGCCGCCGCGCCAGCCGGGGCCGATCGTGCTCGACGGCTACGATCTCGCCGAACTCCGCACGCGCATCGATTGGAAGCCGTTCTTCCAGGCCTGGGAGCTCAGCGGCTCGTTCCCCGCGATCCTCGACGATCCGGTGGTGGGCGAGGCGGCGCGCTCGCTCCACCGCGACGCGCTCGCCATGCTGGATCGCATGATCGCCGAGCAATGGACGCGCGCGCGCGCCGTCCTCGCCTTCTTCCCCGCCAACGCCGAGGGCGACGACATCGTGCTGTTCGCCGACGAAGCGCGCGCCGAGCGCCGCGCGGTCGTGCACACCTTGCGCCAGCAGAGGAAGCCCAGCCCCGGGCGCGCGAATCTGGCGCTGGCCGATTTCGTGGCGCCGCTCGCCTCGGGCAGGCCCGATTGGCTCGGCGCCTTCGTGGTCACCGCCGGCGCCGGTATCGAGGCCAAGGCCGTGGAGTTCGAGCGTGCCAACGACGATTACAGCGCCATCCTCGTGAAAGCGCTCGGCGACCGCCTCGCCGAAGCCTTCGCCGAGCGGCTGCACGAGCGCGTGCGCCGCGAGTTCTGGGGCTATGCGCCCGACGAGCGCTTCACCAACGTCGATCTCATCGGCGAGCACTATCGCGGCATCCGCCCGGCGCCGGGCTATCCCGCCTGCCCGGACCACACCGAGAAGCGCACCCTCTTCGCGCTGCTCGCGGCGGAGGCCGCCATCGGCGTCTCGCTCACCGAGAGCTACGCGATGACGCCCGCCTCGTCGGTCAGCGGCTGGTATTTCGCGCATCCCGACGCGGCCTATTTCGGCGTCGGCCGCATCGAGCGCGACCAGGTCGAGGACTATGCGCGGCGCAAAGGCATGTCCCTCGGCGAAGCCGAACGCTGGCTCGCGCCGAATTTGAATTACACCCCGGTCAAGCGCGCCGCCAACGGGTAGGGCGCGCGCAAAGCGTATTCGTCGTCCCCCTTTCTTTCCTCGTCATCCTGAGCCCTTGCGAAGGATCTAGCCCGAGCGAAGTGTCTGGCAGCCACGGGAACTCGGATTGCCCACGGCCATTTCGCGTCCGCCAGATCCTTCGCAAGGGCTCAGGATGACGAAGTTGGGTAGGTCGCCGGCCACCGCTGGCGGGCGGCCGAGTTCCGCCGCCGTCTCGAATCGCTCCAGCAGAATCTCCGCCGCAATCGCGACGCGTCGGTCCGGGTGGCCATGCCCGCCGACGAGCGCTCGCATTTCGACCTGTTGTCGTGGGACTTCCAGCGCTGGCTGGCGGAGATCGACGACAAGTTCGCGGGCCGTGACCGCGACCCCAAAGGCCTCGACGGCAGAGATGACCTCGGCGGTGCGGTGGCGCTTCTGCTACTTCCTTGCCACCTTGATGTCCGTCCCCGAATAATACGTCGCGATCTGTTTCTCCATCACGCGCGTGTGGGCGGCGAGGGCCGCCGCATCGAGATCGGCCTTGGGCGCGGGCTCGGGCTCGAAATTGCCGTGGCGGTCGACGCCGCGCACCAGCATGGCCGAATCCGCCACCTTGGTCTGGCGCACATGGGTGGGGATGTAGCGGATGGCGAGGCCGATGCGCCGGTTGGTGGTGGTGTTGGGCTTCGAGCCGTGCACGAGCTTGATGTGGTGCAGCGAGATTTCGCCCGCCTCGAGCGGCACGTCCACGGCCTGGCGCTCGTCCACCGCCACCGCGATCTCCTGGCCGCGCGTCAGGAGATTGTGTTTGTGATAGGTGTCGGTGTGCGGAAGCTGATCGAGCTTGTGCGAGCCGGGCATGAACTTCATGGCGCCGGATTCCACCGGCGCATCCGAGAGCGCCAGCCACGCCGTCACCACGTCGTGCGGCTCCAGGCCCCAATAAGTGGCGTCCTGGTGCCAGGAAACGAAGCCGGGGTCGTTGGGCTCCTTGATGAAGAAATTCGTCGTCCAGCAGAGGAGATTCTGGCCCAGGAGATCCTCGGCCGCGTCGAGGATGCGCGGATGGGTGACCAGCGCATGCGCCCAGGTGAAGAGAAGATGCACCTTGTGGCGCCGGTTGCTCGCGATCGGCCCGCCGGCGCCACGCTCATAGGCCTCGAGCCGGGCGCGGTAGCGCGCGGCCTCCTCGGCGGGCATCACGCGCACCGGAAACCAATAGCCGTCGCGCGCGAAAGCCTCCGGCGCCCCCGGCGGCAGGATCTTGGGCATGGCGCTTCCTCCGGCCTTTCTTTTGCCGGCCATCATCGCCGCGCCGGCGGCGGATGGGCAAGGCCCAACGGGTGCTTCGAGAATCCGCGTGCAACGCGGCCCGGGGCCGGATAACACCATCGCCCGCGGAGCCTCCGCCGACGGACCGGGATTTTGCAATCCGACCTAGCCGCGCTGCTGCCGCACGTCGTCGCCATCGCCCGGCGCGCCGGGGCCGCGATCATGCCCTATTTCCGCGGCATCTATGCCACCGACCACAAGGACGATCATTCGCCCGTGACCGACGCCGACCGCGCCGCCGATGCCTCGATCAAGCCCGCGCTCGCGGCGCTGCTGCCGGGCGTGGCGGTGGTGACCGAGGAGAGCGTGGCGAGCGCGCCGTCGCCGGAGAGTTTGGCCCGGTTGCGCTACTGGCTGGTCGATCCGCTCGACGGCACCAAGGAGTTCGTCAACGGCCGCCCGGAATTCACGGTCAACATCGCGCTGGTCGAGGGCGGCCGCCCGGTGCTGGGCGTGCTCCACGTGCCGACGGAGAAACTCACCTATGCTTCCGCGGGTGCCGGCACGGCCGTGAAGATCGCGGGCGACGCGCCGCCGCGGCCGATTTCCGCGCGCGCGGCCCCCGCCGCCGGCATCGTCGTCTCGCACAGCCGCTCGCACAACAAGCGCGCCGATCTCGATGCCTACCTCGCCGCCTACACGGTCGCCGAGCGCGTGATCCTCGGCAGCGCGCTGAAATTCGGCCTCATCGCCGAGGGGGCGGTCGATCTCTATCCGCGCTTCGGCCCCACCAGCGAGTGGGACACGGCCGCCGGCCAGGCGATCCTCGAGGCGGCGGGCGGCAGCGTCACCGACCACGCGGGCAAGACGCTCGGCTACGGCAAGCCGCGCTTTCTGAACCCGCCGTTCATCGCCCGCGGGCGCGCGCTGAGCCCATGACCACGAACCTCGTTCCCGCCACGCCCGAATCCATCGCCGCCGCCGCCGATCTCCTGGCCGAAGGCGGGCTGGTGGCGTTCCCGACCGAGACGGTTTACGGCCTCGGCGGCGACGCCACGCGCGAGCGCGCTGTGGCGCGCATCTTCGAGGCCAAGGGCCGCCCGCATTTCAATCCGCTGATCGTGCATCTCGCCGCCGGCTGGCCGGCCGAGGAGATCGCGATCATGGACGAGCGCGCGCGCCGCCTCGCCGCCAAATTCTGGCCGGGCGCCCTCACGCTGGTGCTGACGCGGGCACCGGGCTGCCCGATCTCGATGCTCGCCAGCGCCGGTCTCGACACGGTGGCGCTGCGCACGCCGGCGCATCCGGTGGCGCAGGCGCTGTTGAAGAAAGCGCATCTCCCGATCGCGGCGCCCAGCGCCAATCCCTCCGGGCGGCTCTCGCCCACCGAGGCGCGGCACGTGCTCGAAGGGCTCGGCGGCAAGGTCGATCTCATCCTCGACGGCGGCAAATGCCCGGGCGGACTCGAATCGACCGTGGTCGATCTTTCGGTCGCGGAAACGCGTATTCTCCGTCCCGGGCTCGTCACCCAGGAGGCGATCGAGGCCGAACTCGGCTTCGTCATCGCGGCGCCGGTCGCCGACGCGAGTGCCGAAAGCGACGAGATCAAATCGCCCGGCATGCTCGCCAGCCACTACGCGCCGCGGAAGCCCTTGCGCCTCAATGCCGCCAAGGCCGAGGCCGGCGAGGCGCTGCTTGCCTTCGGCCCCAACCCGCCGCGCAGCGTCCTCGCCTCGCTCAATCTCTCGTCCAAGGGCGATCTCGTCGAAGCGGCGGCCAATCTCTTCGCCTATCTCCACCGCCTCGACGCGAGCCAGGCCCACACCATCGCCGTGATGCCGATCCCGGAAGCGGGGCTGGGCGCGGCGATCAACGATCGCCTGCGGAGAGCGGCGGCGCCGCGGCCGTAGCGCGCGGCACCGCGAGCGCCGCGCTGCGCGCTACCACGCCCGCAGCATCTCCGCGCTCGGCAGATCGATCGTCGCCGCACCCGCCTTGGCTTGGCGGGCGAGGGCGTCGCAGCCGGAGAGGGCGTGCTCGGCGAAGAAGCGCGCGACGACGGGCTTCAACGCCTCGCCGGGCTTGGCGGGATCGGCGTGCGCGGCCATCAGCAGCCACATCCAGCCGGTCGCGATCGTGGCGGTGAGATCGAGATAGGGCGAGGCGCCCGCGAGCGCATCGCGCGGTCCGCCGGCGAGGCGATCCTGCATGTAGCGCGTCGCGTCCTCGAACACCGGCAGCGCCGCGTCGAGGGCCGCCGCGATCTCGCGCGTGGCGGGCTTGGCGCCATGCGCGGCGAGATCGGCGCGGATGCGGGCGAGGAACACGCGCGCGCGCCGCCCGCCCTCGGTGCCGAGCTTGCGCGTCACGAGGTCGATGCCCTGGATGGCGTTGGCGCCCTCGTAGATGGCGTTGATGCGCGTGTCGCGCGCCAATTGCTCGACGCCGTGATCGGCGACGTAGCCGTGGCCGCCATGGAGCTGGATCGCCTGGCTCGCGATGCGGAAGCTGGCATCGCTGGCGCCGGCCTTGATCAGCGGCAGCAGCCATTCGACGAGATCGCGGGCTTCGGTGCGCGCCGCTTCGCTTCCGTTGCCGGCGCCGCCGACCACGAGATCTTCGTGGAACGCCGCGGTGTAGAGGAGCGCGCGCATGCCGTCGCACCAGGCGCGCATGCTCAGGATTTGCCGGCGCACGTCGGGGTGCTCGACGAGCAGCACCGGGCCGCCGTCGCGCCCGCGCCCGCCCTGGCGGCGCTCCTGCACATAGGCGAGCGCCTTGTGGAGGGCGGCGGCGGCGACGCCGACGCTTTGGGCGCCCACGTCGAGGCGCATCGAGTTCATCATCACGAACATGCAGCGGATGCCGTCGCCTTCCTGGCCAATGATCTCGCCGACGGCGTTCTCGAACAGCACCTCGCAGGTGGGCGAGGCCTTCAAGCCCATCTTCTTCTCGAGCCGCGCCACGCGCACGCCGTTGGCCGGGCCGAGCTTGCCGTCGGCCTCGACCAGGCGCTTCGGGACGAGAAACAGGCTCAGGCCCTTGGTGCCGGGCGGCGCATCGGGTGTCCTCGCCAGCACGATGTGGACGATCTGGTCGGTCAGATCGTGATCGGCGAACGAGATGAATATCTTCGTGCCGCTGATCGCATAGCGCCCGTCGGCGCGCTTGACGGCGCGGACGCGCGCCAGGCCGATGTCGGAGCCGGCATGCGGCTCGGTCATCACGATGGTCGCCATGGTCGTGCCGCCGGCGAGGCCGGGCATCCAGGTCTGCTTCTGCGCCGGCGTGCCGTGCGTGTCGATGACCTTGGCGGCGCCGATCGGCGTGATCACCGACATGCCGAACGCCATGTTGGCGCCGCTCATCATCTCGCAGAAGACGGTCTGCACGAGCTGCGGCATGCCCTGGCCGCCCCATTCGCGCGGCATCGAAAGCCCGATCCAGCCGCCGTCGCGGAGCTGGCCATAAGCTTCGCGGAAGCCCTCCGGCAGAACGACCACGCCATTTTCGAGGCGGGCACCCTCCGCGTCGCCCGAGGCGCGCAGCGGTGCGGCCACTTCCGCCGCGATCTTCGCGGCTTCCTCGATCACGCTGTCGACCAACTCGGCGTCGGCGTGCGCATAGCGCGGCAGCGCCGCCAGGCGCTCCACCGGGGCGATGTGGCGGAGCAGGAAGCGGATCTCGTCGAGCGGCGCGGCGTATTGCATCGGTCACCTGTCGGGCGGCGGCACCCCCGTATAGCCTACAATTTCTTCAGCGCCAGCTTGTCGAGCTTGCCGACGCTGGTCTTGGGGAGGGCCGGCAGGAATTCGACGTGCTTGGGCCGCTTGTATTTGACGAGGTTCGCCTCGCAATAGGAGTCGATCTCGGCGCGGGCGAGGGTGGCGCCGGGCTTCAGCGCCACGAACGCCTTCACCGCCTCGCCCGAGAAACTGTCAGGCACGCCCACGGTGGCCACCTCGTGGATCGCCGGGTGCTTCGCCAGCAGCTCGTCGATCTCGCGCGGATACACGTTGAAGCCGCCGACCAGGATCATCTCCTTCTTGCGGTCGACGACGAAGAGATAGCCGTCGTCGTCGAAATGGCCGATGTCGCCGGTGTAGAGCCAGCCGCCGCGGATGGCGTTGGCGGTCTCCTCGGGGCGGTTGCGGTAGCCGACCATGACCTGGGGGCCGCGCAGGCGGATCTCGCCGGTGTCGCCCGTCGGCAATACGCGCGTGCCGGTCTCGAGATCGACGATCTCGATTTCCGTATCGGCCACGGGCGGGCCGACCGAGCGGATCTTGCGCCGGCCTTTGACCGGATTACCGGCGATCGGCGCCGCCTCCGACATGCCGATGCCTTCGAAGATCGCGGTGCCGGTCTCGCGCTCCCAGGCCGTGAGCAATTCCTCCGAGCACGGCGCGCCGCCCGAGAGGCAGAATTTCAGGCGCGAGAAATCCGTGGCGCGGTAATTCTCGTTGCCGCGCAGGCCCACGTAAATCGCCGACGGCCCGCCGGCGAACACCGTGATGCGCTGCCGGGCGAAGGCCTCGAGCACCGCCGCGGGCTTGTAGACCGGCACGATCACGGTGGTGGCGCCGGCATGCATCGGCACCAGCGCCGTGAACCAGAAGCCCCAGATGTGGAAGGCGGGTGCGACGTTGAGCACGCGCTCCACGTCCTGCTCCAGCGGCCATACGCCGAGGGCGGCGCGGGCATGGGCCATCAGCCCCTCGTGCCGGTGTTGCGCGGCCTTGGGGATGCCGGTGGTGCCGCCGGTGAAGAACATGGCGGCGAGATCGCCGGGGCGCGGCAGCGGCTCGGGCAGCCTCAGCGACAGGTCCGCGGCCCAGGGCTCGATGCGCTCGCCGCCGTCGCCGAGCACCACGACATGCGCCACGCCGGCCGCGCGCGCGAGGCCGCGCGCGCGTTCGGCCCAGTCGGCGCGGCAGATGACGATGCGCGGCTCCGCATCCTTCAACGCGCGCAATACCTCGGGGTCGGTGAAGCCGGGATTGACGGGCGCCACTTGCGCGCCCGCCGCCATGGCCGCGAGCAGCGCCACGGCGGTTTCGAGCCCGTTGGGCATGACGACGGCGACGCGCCCGCCGCCCGCGCCGAGCGATCGCAGGCGATGCGCGAGCCCGGCCACAGCGGCCGCGTAGGCGGCGTAGGAGAGGGTGCGGTCTTCGACGACGATTCCGTCGCGCGCGCCGAGAATCTCCGCGTTGCGCTTGAGCGCGTGGACGACCGTCGCGTGGCGCGGCGCGGCGGGGTCGATGCGGTAAACGGGGGCCGGGTTGGGCATGAGACGCGCTTGATCGTCGAGACCGTGGCGCACACTAACCCTCATCCAACCTTCCCCCGCAAGCGGGGGAAGGCTCTCGTTTCTCCTTCCCCCGCTTGCGGGGGAAGTCCAGGATGGGGGTCGGGCCGGAGACGGAACGCCGCGCTATGCCGCCTTCCGCTTCGGCTTCTTGGCCGGCTTCTTCGTCGCGCCCTTCTTCGGCCACAGCACCTTGCTGGCGAGCCGGGCACCTTCGGCCAGCGCACGGAACTTGGTCCAGATGATGCGCGGGTGAACCTCGGTGTGGTAGCAGGCCTGCGAGGAGAAGCCGCAATCCGCGCCGGCGATGACGTTCTCGCGGCCGACCAGCTTGGCGAAGCGCACCAGCCATTCGGCGATCAGCTCGGGGTGCTCGACGATGTTGATGGCGTGGGTGATGACGCCGGGCATGATCGCCTTGCCCTCGGGCAGCTTCACCGTCTCGAACACGTGGTAGTCGTGCTCGTGGCGCGCGTTCGCGGTCTCGAAGGAATAGATCGATGCCTTGACCTTGAGGATGT
>Ga0268299_1000677_pt1 | contig 91691 bp, 86 predicted proteins | sample NOBtaG_FD_193484 | JGI IMG/M metagenome (GOLD analysis project Ga0268299, IMG submission 193484) | Activated sludge microbial communities from bioreactor in Nijmegen, Gelderland, Netherland - NOB reactor | ecosystem: Engineered > Bioreactor > Aerobic > Activated sludge | place: Netherlands... | reverse complement strand
GATCTGTTTGCAGACGAGCGTCAGCTCATCGTCGATCCCGGCGGCATTTCGTACCTCAACCGATACATGCACTTCAGGAGAGGCAGGTGCAGCATCACCGGAGACAGCCCCAGCTCGCTCGTCGGCCCCTCCGGCGATCGGGTAGAGGTGCCGCTCCAGAAACTGTCTCGCAAAACCGTAGGCCGGTCGTTCGCTGAGCGGGAAATACACCGTGACCGGCAGGGAAACGCTGAGCGATTCCAGGAGAGTCAGCTGGGTTTGCGTCAGGTCGTACGACCCGTAGTACCAGAGAGCGCTGAGACTACGGAGAAACGGAGAGGCGGGTACAAAATCGGTGACGAGCGCGGCCAAGTCATCCGGAGATCCCACCCCCAGCGCCGCACTGCCGTCCCGCAGCGCGGCATATAAGGTAAACAATCCTTTAAGCTTCTCACCGTCTTCGGGCGGAAACTGGCCTTCCTCCACTGCGCGTAACGCCAGGCCAGAATCCACCGTGGCATCCTTGAGGTCTCGCAAGCTGGCCCACAAAGCCGGCCAGGCTCCGGACGGCAGCTGTGGTAACCGAAGCGCCCCGGTCTGAGGCACGTTGCGTTGCCCGAGGTGCTGCAGCAGGCGCTCGAAAAACGTATCGGTGACGAGTTCAATCTGCCGCACCGCACCAGCCGCTCCGACTGTAGTGAGGCGCTCGCGCTGCAACTGTAACGCCAGTTGGTGAAACGAGAGAATGTGGACGTTAAGGAGTGCCAGCCCCTGCTTGACGACCAGCAGCCGCTTGAGCGAGCGACGCAACTGATCCGAAGGCACCACAAGCGCGACTGCGGCTTCGGGGTTGCCGGACTTGAGAACACGCAGATCGTGAACGAGTTGCGATTCGAGTGTGGGATGAAACGGGCCGGTGACGAGGCGGAGCATGGGGACCGTGGGCCGTTAATCGTAGAGCGCAGACCGGAAGGCCGCAGAGAGTATCTCTGCGACGCTCCGCACTTCACGCGTGAGAGGTGAAGAACGCTGTTGGCTGCTAGCCGGTTTCCGGACCGAGCAGCTCACCGTTGCAATCGACGCAGGCCCAATCGCCATCGATGAACTTCATCGGGTCTCCGCACGTCCCGCATTCAGGCGGCGGCCCCTTATCGATCATAGGAAGAATCGGCAATTCAAAATCGTCATCATCGGGAACGGTCATATCTCTCCAGTCTCACGCGCCCTGCGGTTTCATCTTCAGCTGCAACGCCTTCTCGGCGCTTTGACGAGGCGGCACACCCACGAAGGTCAGACGGCCATCGATAATCGTCGCGGGCACGGCCCGGACCGAATGCCGATTCGCCAATTCCTGACCATCCGGGGTCGTAATATCGACCTCGCGATAGCTAAAGCTATACTTTACCCTGAGTTCCTTCCACAGGCGTTTCGCTGATGGACAGGCTCCGCAGGTCGGTGAGTGCAATAAGGTAATATTCGGCATGGACAATTCCTCTCCTTAACGTGAGCGGATCTTAACACCCGCGCGGAGGACCACGCAAGCAAACGCATGCCTGACATTGCTCATCGAGCCGTATATACTGAGTGAGGCATCATTCTGAACCGCCTCATCCACCCATCATCGTTTGCCGAGGAATCTATGGCTCTCCACCCTCGTGCCGGTCAGCCGGCACAACCGGAACAACTGGTCAATCTCGAGAAACTTGAACAGGCCTATTATGGGGAAGTACCGGACCCCTCCGATCTCCGGCAGCAGGTGAGTTTCGGCACCAGCGGACATCGCGGTTCTTCCCTCCGCTGCACCTTCAATGAAGCCCACATTCTTGCGATCACCCAGGCTATTTGCGAATACCGGACTCAGGCCGGAACGACAGGCCCCCTGTTCATCGGCAGGGATACGCACGCCCTCTCCGCACCGGCTCAACGCAGCGCACTGGAGGTGCTGGTCGCAAATGGTATTCAGGTCCGCATGGATCAGGCTGAGGGGTATACCCCCACGCCGGTCATCTCGCACGCAATTCTGACCACGAATCAGGGCCGCACGGCTGGTCTTGCCGATGGCATCGTCATCACCCCTTCACACAACCCTCCGGAGGACGGCGGCTTCAAGTACAACCCGCCGCACGGCGGTCCAGCCGACACGGAGGTCACGAAGGCGATTGAGACCCGCGCCAATGCATTGCTGGCGGCCAAACTACACGGCGTCAAACGTGTCCCTTACGACCAGGCGTTGAAAGCCGCGTCCACCACGCGACACGATTTCGTCGGCCACTATCTTGCAGATCTTGCCAACGTCGTGGATCTCGAACGCATCAAAGCGGCGAAATTGCGTCTGGGCGTCGATCCGTTGGGCGGCGCCGCCGTGGCCTACTGGCGTCCACTGGCAGAACGGTATGGGTTGGACCTGCACATCGTCAACGAGTCGGTCGATCCGACCTTTCGTTTCATGACGCTGGATTGGGACGGCAAGATCCGTATGGACTGCTCTTCCCCCCACGCCATGGCCTCGCTCATCACACTCAAAGACCGCTTCGATCTTGCCTTCGGCAACGACACCGATACCGATCGCCACGGCATTGTGACGCCCGAAGGCGGCTTGATGAACCCCAATCACTACCTCGCCGCCGCGATCTCGTATCTGTTTACCCATCGTCCCGGCTGGAGTGCCGGCGCAGGAATCGGCAAGACCGTGGTGAGCAGCAGCATGATCGACCGGGTCGCAGGCAGTTTGCACCGCCCATTGCTGGAGGTTCCGGTCGGCTTCAAGTGGTTCGTCGCAGGTCTTCGCGACGGTTCGTTGGGGTTCGGCGGTGAAGAAAGTGCGGGCGCGGCATTTCTCCGTCGTAACGGCACCACGTGGGTCACGGATAAGGACGGCATCATCATGGATCTGCTCGCGGCGGAAATGCTGGCGGTCACCGGAAAAGATCCGGCGCAGCTCTATGCGGACTTGACGGCCCGCCTCGGCGAGCCGGTCTATGAACGGATCGATGCCCCGGCCACCAGGGCGCAAAAGGCCGCGCTCCAGAAATTCTCTCCGCAGCAGGTGCAGAGCCGGGAACTCGCGGGGGAACCGATTACCGCCATGCTGACCGAGGCGCCGGGGAATAGGGCCTCCATCGGAGGTTTGAAAGTGACCACGGCCAACGGTTGGTTTGCCGCGCGCCCCAGCGGAACGGAAGACGTCTATAAACTCTATGCGGAAAGCTTCAACGGCCAAGCCCATCTCAGGCGGATTCAGGAGGATGCGCAAGCGTTGATCAAGCAGGTCTTCTCCAGCGCCGGAGCCTGACCGGCTGCCGAGCCGATGGCTAAGGCGGTTGTCGCTTCCTGTGTGAGATCCGTGAAGCGTCGTTCGTGAAGCGTATCTCGCGAATCATGGAATCCGGCCGACGAGCCGACCAACCGACCTTTTGAGTATCCCAGCGCGAGCAACGCACTACGGCATCCCATGCCTCCGAAGACCAGCTATACTTAAACCAGTATGCCCGGATTCTCTCACAGTCTGTGCACCTTGCTTGTCGGCGCCGTCCTGAGCGCCTGCGCCGCACCGGCATCCCAGGGTCTCCGCCAGGCGGTCACCCCGATTTCTGACTGTTGCCGCACGACCCAACCCGATTCTCGCAAACAGGCGATCGTCCAAACGGCCGTCAACCTGGTCGGCGCGAGAACCATCGAGAGCCAGGGCCGCCGTATCTCTTACGATTGTGCCGGAGTGACCCGAGCCATCTACCTCGCCCACGGGATCGATCTGTTTGAAGGAGGAAGCGGCGACGGGAGGGCCAACGGCGTGGGGTTGATCTACAACCATCTGCGCAAACACGGACAGCTCCACCGCGGTCCGGTCGTGCAAGCCGGCGATCTGGTGTTCTTCGACAATACCTGGGACTACAACGGAGACGGCCTCGTCAACGATCCCCTGACCCATGTGGGAATCGTAGAACGGGTGGAGAGCAACGGCACGATTGTCTTTATCAGCCGCGTGGCCGGAGCGATCGAGCGATACCGGATGAACGTGGCCTACCCTCACATTCACCGCACCGCCGACGGCCGCTTGCTCAATGACTACATGCGCCGGAAACACTGGCGGGATGGCGAACAGACGCCCTACCTGACCGGGGAGTTATTTGCCGCCTTCGGCACGAGGGTGGTAGAGTCAGCCTCATCACCAGACAGAAGGTAACCACCTTGTCCCCTGCTCCGTTGCGCATCAGCCGCTGTCCGGAATGCCGCCAGCCCACTACATGGCAGGACAATCCCTGGCGGCCGTTTTGTTCGGAACGTTGTCAAACGATCGACTTGGGGGCTTGGGCAGGAGAGAAGTACCGAGTCGCAGGACCGAGCCTGACGGTGGGCGGATCGGAATCGTCTTCGCCGGACAACGAGTGACCCGGCCGGTCACACGCTATTCGCAGCGACAGTTTGCCTTGTAGTCCATACACATCGGGCCGATGCTCCGCTCACAGTCACAACTGCATTTGGGCGTTTTATCGGCCGGACAGGTGATCTGGCAGGTCTGCTTGATCCCCATGCCGCAGGACACGATCTCGCAGGAATTCGAGCCTTCGGCGAACAGCAGCGGCAATGACGGCGCCACCGGAGCCTGGGTCTGCTGAAGGACACCGCCACGACTCTCCGGTGCCGGGGTGAGCGCGGGAATGTTTTCCATTCCAGCTTCCTCTGCCCAAGCCGGCGCAGCCGCACTGATCAACAGGACGACCAGCAGAAACACTACACTCCCCGCCATGCGTCGCGATGGATACCTTCTCATGCCTTCACCTTCCTTTCAGACGGCAGCAGAATAGGAAGAACAGCCGGTAAAATCAAGTCTCGACTCACTAGGTAAGACAGTCGAGCGCCGGATAGCGCCCGGTTCCGAATTGCAGGCAATCCGGATCGCGCAGAGCAATGGTGCGTGCCTTCCCTCCACTCAATGGACCGCTATCGCCTTTGCCCAGAACAATCCCCTCAGCTGTGAATCGCGCCGACAGCGGATGTCCCTCCACCACACGCAGAGCCTCGCGGGACATCTTCCTCTGCGCCGCGCTCCAATGGTTGCGCACCTTCGGCAGCGGAGGAAGACGATGGATCCAGGCAGGCAGCGTTGTCGGAGCCTTATTCGACGATCAGAGTAGAATTAGCAGTGGCTTGATTTTGCAAAGATTTCCCCGTTTAATTCGAACCAATATGAGCAGTTTGTAAAAATTTCTAATACAAATTTAGCACGCAATTTATGATTTATCGGGCAGTTAAGTTTCCCCCCATCCCGCCTCGAATAAATATCCTGAACCATTGCGAGATACCACTATGAGCTATCCAGAAGATTTCGATGACTTAGTACTTTCAAATAAGGCAGAGCTCGCACGTTTAGAGCCACACGTTCAAGTGGCTTACTGCATTCATCAATTTGAGGCAGAAGTAAATAACGGTGGTTTCGATCAGTTTTTAACGAATTCCACAGGCGAATACGTGCGCGAGACAATTCAAGCCCTTACTGACATTGGCGCTACCAAAACCTGTAACTTGCTGAGGCGTGCGGTAGCAATAGGTTTTCCCAGTGGTTACCCAGCTGATGCCAGCGATTATGAATCTGCTTTTGTCGGCGATGGAGTTGAGGGGCTTGATCCGCTGGATGAAGAATTTTATAGATATGCAGAACCCTTAGCGGACCTAGTCAATGCATATCTTGCTAGAGGCATCTAGTGATCGTGTCTCGGAATCACTGATCGCCAACGCCTGCTCCACTGCAGCGACGCGATCCAGCGGCATCACACGCCGGATTTCTTCAGGCGTTCCACCGAACGCCGTGCGGGAGAGAAAGTGGCGGGCCTCGTCGAAGGTCAGACTCATGCGCGACCTCTTGAAACAGTGAACGCGACGCTCTCCCTGACAACGGCTCTGCCGCAACCAGGTTGACAAGGTTTCTGCTCGTCGCCCCACCTGGTAACAATCCTAGTAGCCAACACGCGGTATAGTTCTGTAGTATCGCGCATGCGTCGAACGCTGTCCCTTCTCATTTTTCTCGTCCTGCTCGTCGTCGAGGCCGGTTGCAGCACCCCATCCGGCCCACGCCTCACCGGTGCGGTCCGATATTTCAATATCCGCGCGGAGGTCGCGCCTCGTCACTTGATCGTGCAAGTCGGCGATGAAATCCGATGGCAGAATCTAAACTCCCACGCCGTCCGGCTACGGATGCTCGAAGAAACGAACCCTGAGTTGATCGCCTGCGACAAGGGATTTTCAGCGCTCGGAATGTTACAGGATACCGTGACGATCGCTCCGATGCAGTATGTGAGCCTCTGTTTCTCCAAACCCACGACCGTTCGCTTCAACGTCTGGCTCGAAGCCGACAATCCTCAAGGCGCCATGACTCCCACCGGGAGCATCCGCATCGAGCCCTCTGCCTCGAAACGCAGTTCCTAAAACCAGCCATCACACAGCCAGGTGCACCGGCCAAAGACTGCCTGTGTGCAACGGTTCGCTAGCAGGGAATATTGATAGAGGGGTCGCAGAAGAGCGGTGGAATCACGAGAGGTCGCATGTAGCGCGAGGACGGATCTTGCGACCCCATCGGCGCGGTGAGCGCCGGTCCACCCGTCATGCCGGGCAGCCCCTTGCCGATCGTGCCGAACGACTTCCCCTGACTGGAGGGAATGGTGTTACTTTGCGGCGCGCTGGCGCCGGAGGCCGTGGCCGTAATCGACGACTGCTGTGCGAGAGGATTCTGGAGCGGAAGGGTTCCCGGGGATTGCAGATTTTGTCCGGGCTGATTCTGCGGGGTCGCAGTCGGTGGCGACGTCTGAGCCGTCACGAATGAAGGGGCCAGCATGATGGCCACACTGAGGGCAAGGGCACAGCTCTCCACGTGCACCCGCCCCGGATACGATCTGCCACACCGACTCACAGAGACTCCGTTTCTTCGACTATACCAGCTGCCTGCACGGCCAGCTGAATACCGTAATGGAGGGCTTCTGCCCACCGGGACGTTGGAGCACCTCATCACGCCACGCCTTCACGGCTTGTTCAACACGCTCCGCATGCGCATCGTCCACGGCGACCATGATCACATTGTTGACGCCCGGATAGAAGGAGACACCGTCAGCGGGTCCCGTCTGTCCGGCTCCGGTCGTCTCAGGCATTTCGGTGTAGGCCCGAACATCGCACTCTTCGAGTAACACATGCACCCGTTCCTTCAACGAGGACCGGAAAGCCAACATCAGCATATTCATATCGTGACTCCAGGAGCGTCATGAGGCTCGTTCGACGCGTGGCCCTCTCGGAAGAAACACCAGGTTCGGCCGTTAATCCAACCAGTCTCTTTCCTTCAACTTACGCGGAAGGTACTTCTTGGTTAGGTATTGGAAGTCCTTGTTCGCCAACGCGTCCAATTCGTACTTGAGCCCGCTTGTGAGCATCCGTTTGATTTCCTGCTGCCAGGCCGGCTTCTGGAACCACTGATAGTTCAGCAGCTCCTTCGCGCGAGTAATGTCTTTTTCGTTCAGCTTGATACCCACATTCCGCGGCAACTCATACCGCTCGGGATCGGCGCTGGAAAGCCCGATGAATTTCGCTTTCGGAATCGCCATACGCTGGCTCTCGAATGCAAGGTTGATCGAGCCCTGTTTCACGACCGAATAAATATAATACCCCCAGGGATCGTTGTCGACCAGCACATACACGGGCAGCTTGTGCTCCTCGTGCAGGCGGCGCGCCAGCCGTCGCACACCGCGCGGCGGTTGCCCGTTTCCCGTCAGCAGCACACAGTTGTATCGCCGCCAGAACTTATCTTCCGAGAGTCGGTTCCACTGCGTGCCTTTTTCGATCAGCAGGAGAAAATCGGCCGTGCAGCGCCGGATCTCCAGATATTCCGGTTCGACGATCGAGGGCACGGAATAGCCGCCCTTGCCGAGCTTGGCACAATCCACCCGGTCACCGTCGTCCCCGAAGACGACCGGCCCGACAATGCTGCCGCTGTTTTCCGCGCGCACATGGAGTTCTTCCCGGAGCGCCACGAGTGAAACTTCGAGATCCTCGATTATCGGGTCGGACTCGTCCTGCGTATCAAAGGTATTCTCATGGGAGTCCTGAATCGTATGTTTCGTCCGATAATAGATTTCCCTGAGCGAGGTGGTCAGATCGGCTTGCTGCAACTCCGCCAGCGCATCGGCCACCAGCATCGTCTGCATGAATTTCTTTGCCATGCCGACGTTAAAAAACGACCGGGATTGCTTCTTCTCGCCCATCTCGATCAGCCCCCTGCGGGGATTGAACGACACATTCGACAACGCGCGGATCGGAATCTCAAACGTCGGGTCTTTGGCCCGTTGCGCCGCCGCAATGACCACATCGGCCATCCCGACGAGCTTTTTCCCCACGGCCCCGGTCTTCTTCGTCTTTGCCTGTGCCATACCCTGTCCTATGTCCTTTTCCGGGTGGCGGTTGTCCGCGCGGGTTTTTTCTTGAGCGGTGCCGCCTGCTTCTTTGACGACGGCTCATCGCCAAACAGAGCTTGCTGTCCGGCTTTCGCCTTCGTTGCCCCGACAGACCTGCCCTTCCCGACGTTCGGTTTCTCTTTCGAGCCGCGCTTCGCTTTCACCGTGGATTCCGGCCTGACGATCGGCTCAGCCTCCGCCGTATTGGCGGAAACCATAGGCGATCCAGGCGTTTGCTGAGCAATCTCGGTCTCTCCCTCGATCCCCTCGGCGGTCACGATGATGGAATGCGGCAGCCCTTCGGGTCCCGCGCCGGTTTTTCCCAGAGCCTCATCGGTCTTCAGGCCTCCCGTCCGTGAACTGGCGATCTTGTGCAACTGCTCTTTCAATTTCTCCGTGGGAAGGTTGCCGCCTTTCAGGCGATTGCAAGCGGCCACCACCTCCTCGATATAGAGATCGAAGATATTGCGACGACGGAACTCACTGGCAGCCCGCTCTCTTCTTCGCAGAAAAATCCCCAACCGCCGTCCGGCCTCACGTAACGCGAGAGTAATTTCCTTCTGAATTTCGTCGTAGTCGGCAATCGCTTCTTTCGACTCGCTGGTGAACGGCACCCACACGGATGCCATGTGCACAAAAATCACCATCGGGCCTGCAGGCAGCGCGCCACGCGACTGCGAGACCCCATAGTTTCGCCAGGTGGTGCTGAGCACAGCCTTGAACGTGGCGCAAGCCGATTGTTGATAGAGCAGCGGCACCCGGTTCGCATACCGGATCACCCGCGCCTGCTCGGTATCGTTTCCCTGGTCTTCACCTTCGGCCAGCGGCACGGAGGCCTGCTGCGGCTTGGCGGCTTCTTCCGGACCTTTCCCGAAGGCGAGCCCTGCCTCAATGATAAAGGGGTAGCCGCGATAGACGGCCGGTGGACGACTCACGGCCGTATAAAACTCACCTTTGATTTGTTTATAGAGACCCGAGAGGATCGCCTTCTCCCCGATCGGCGAGATGCAGTTCGTCGGCGGCGCCATGATCTTGGTGGTCTGAATCGTCTTGTAGAGCGTTTCGGCCGCTTGATGCTTCACATCGCGAGGCTTGGTGGCGGGCGACACTTTCGCCGCCCTGCAGATCTCCTCGGCCAATGCGGGCGAAACCCGGCAGAAGTCGCTCGCCAGGAAACCGGCTACCGTATGGCTCTTCGTATCCTGCAGCATCTTGAGCAAGGCCCCGAACTCGATGCCATAGGGATGCGGCTTGATTTCTTTCGGTGAAGGCGGCAATTCGTGGTAGGTCCGGGGATACTCTTTCGTGTCACCTTCCGGCGTGTGATAGACCAGCCGCACGTGCGGGTTCGCGATCGACGTCTGCTCCAGCCACTCATCGACGGACGCGCGGCCCTTCTGGTAACGCCCTTCGACCTCAAGCGCCACTTCAGTGCCTTGCGGCTGAGCCCAGTCGATCTGCTTATTCTCATGTACCAACGGCTCGTTCTTCTTGGTGTCGATTTGCACTTCGAAGTAGTGCGCCGCCGCGCGAGGCCCCGTGCGGGAAATCACCTTGACCGGCTTCCCGGTCGTCAATTGCCCATACATGCCGGCCGCTGAAATGCCGATGCCCTGTTGTCCCCGGCTCATCCGCATGCGGTGGAATTTCGAACCATACAGCAATTTGGCGAACACACGGGGGATCTGCTGACGCACGATACCCGGCCCGTTATCGGTCACCGTGATCCGGAAACGAGTCGCCTGGCTGGGCGCGACCGGCGCCTGCCCGTTCGCGACCGTTTCAAGCCTCACCGTCACCTCGGGCAGAATGCCTGCTTCTTCGCACGCATCCAGCGAGTTATCGACGGCTTCTTTCACGCAGGTCAGCAACGCTTTGCGGGGATTGTCGAAACCCAGGAGATGCCGGTTCTTCGTGAAAAATTCGGAAACGGAAATTTCCCGCTGCCGCGCCCCCATTTCGACCGCGGTCACCGCAGTGGATGATTCTTCTCGGGAGGTGGGTTTTTTTCGTGACGCAACCGATTCAGACACGGTGGTTTCGGACTGGGGCGCAGGAGCGGAGGACCGAGCACGTGGCGATGATGTCTTGGTGGCCATTCAACCTCTCACGCAAGGAATTCACACGGGACCGGCTCGATAGAATCACTTGACGAATACGTATGCTCTTCGTCGTTTACAGGGAACGACCAGGAGAGTCAAGCCTTGAGCGTATTCTCGTCGGCATCTCAATGCAGGAAAACACGGTGTAACGGCGGACGAAATGCTGGGTGATCGAACCAGGAGTGATGAGGACCAACGCTGCAGGGTGGTGACGGAGGTTTGGGTGGGAGGAGGACGCACCTACCGAGGAGAGGTAGATACGGCGGAGATCTCGGGAGGATTTCAGGCTTCCCAGTACAAGCTGGGCATGCACACCATCCTCAACACTCAATCCCCTTTTTGTACATATTCCCCCGGGGCGTTAACTCCCCCCACCCGGTTACGATAGGCCTCCTCACGTCGATGAGTCAAGAGCATGGGGCAGGTGATTTATGGGCCGTCTGCGCCCGCCTGGCGATGCGTGATGGTCGGGTGATGGAGCCAGGCCGCCTCAATCCGGACCTCAACTCCGATCGGACAATACAGCGGCTCGGACGTATTGTTACTCTCGACGCGAGCCCTCATGGTGCCTCGTTCGTTTTCGAGCTCCAACACGCCCAGATGCTCATGACGATCCACGACGCAGGTCATGCTGCGCGACTCGCGATCACTCACGATCGTCCTTGCCACCACCGGCTCTTGCAGCGTGAGCAGGTCATTCGGCCGGAAGGCCGGTCGATCCTTCATCTCGACGGCGATCAACAAGCCTACCCCGGCCAGGAACAGACTCACCCCGGACAAAACAGCATTGGCCTGCTGCGGATAGTGGATCTTCAACCAACGGATAGCGGTGCGGATGCCGATCACCAACAGCAGAGCGATGAAGCACAGCGCGCCGACCGTCAACACAAGGCGAAGGTTCATGCGGTCCCTTGGGCCTGGTGGATGGCCGCTACCGTATGGATTCCGTTCGCCGTCGGCAGCGGAGAGAGGGTCATCGTGAAGGGAAACTCCGTGCCGTCTTTCCGCAAGCCGACGCATTCACAAACAGGGCTCACCGATCGGTCGTCCGGGCCGATCAAAAAAACGCCCGCTCGGTCTGAGCCTGGCGGACGCAGTCTCGCCGGCATGAGCCGTTCAACAGCATGACCAAGCAGTTCGCCACGCTCATAACCAAACTGTGCTTCGACCTGAGTATTCGCCGACAGGATCTTTCCGCCGGCATCCGCGATGATGATGCCGTTCGATGCCGACTCCATCACCACGCGAAGACAATCCGCGCTCTCACGCAACGCCTCTTCGGTCTGTTTGCGGTCAGTGATGTCTTGCGCGAACACCAAAACCCCGAGCACCTTCCCCTGCGGATCCAGGTACGGCACCTTGTCGGTTTGAACCCAGCGTTTTTCACCATCCCCGGTCTGATAGGGCTCGATAATCCCGAGCTTCGGCCGCCCGGAGACGATCACCTCCAGATCATCCTGGTGATACCGCTCGGCTTCCTCCGGGTACAACTCATCGGTCAACCGGCCCTCGATCTCGGTCACGGTCTTCTTGATGGAGTCCGCCGCGCGGCGGTTCGCGCGCAGGATACGATTGTGCGAGTCCTTATACCAGACCATCGCCGGGATCAGATCCAGTAGAACCTGCTGCTCAATTTGCTGCTGCAACAATCGCCCTTCCGCCTCTTTCCGCGCCGTGATGTCCCGCACAATGCCGCAGTGCACGCGTTGACCGTCGGAGATCCAACTGCTCAGTGACATCTCAATCGGAAATTCCCGGCCATCTTTGTGCAACCCGTGCATGGTCACGACCGTGCCCTTCAGGCGTAAATCGCCCGTGGTACGTACTCGGGCTAACGCCTGATCATGCCTGGCGCGGTACCGTTCGGGCATGATCACGGTCAGGGACTCCCCCAACACCTCCCCGGCCAGATACCCGAACAGACGCTCGGCGGCGCTGTTCCAGGACAGGATTTTTCCCTCCCCATTCGCGAGTACAATCGCGTCGGGCGCGGTCTGGACAACTTCCCGAAAGCGGTCTTCGCTGGCCGTCAACGCCTGCTTGGTCGCCGCAGCTTCGGTGGAGAGATGCTTCGCTCCCACGGCACGCCGGATCAGAGCCTTTAATTCTTCGGCATCGTAGGGCTTCGTCAAATACCCGAACGCGCCTTCGGTGAGGGAGCTGTGCTTTTTCGCCACCTCGACAAACGCCGTCAGCATGATGACCGGAAGCACCGGGTCGATTTGTTTCAGGAGGGTGAGAACCGAGAGTCCGTCCATATCAGGCAACATCAGGTCCAGCACCACCGCAGACAGAGATTCCGCCCTCGCCTTGGCCAAAGCCTCGGCGCCGGTGCCGGCGACTGAAACACGGTAACCGACATGCTCCAGGAGATCATGCAGTACGAGCGCGATGTCGGGGTCGTCGTCTACGATCAGGATTTGGGGAGGTGGAAGCTCGGTCACGCTGGGCGTGGTCTTGGGCATGGCGGTCAACGAAACCATGGGTATCGTCATACGACCGGTCTGACGCTTCGGCTGTCATTGTCCTCTTTTCGATGACAAGAATCCAGCTGTCGAGTAATCAGCTGCTGAATGGCTCATCGGATAAGCACAGGAAAGTCCCCCTCCGGCCCTTCGCTGGCCGATTACCCGATGAACCGTTTTACCTCAGAACGCCTCACTTCTTCCGGTAGACATTCAGGCCGATTTTCTCCTCTCGCCCCGGAATGGTGACGTTTCCCTCCGTCGAGGCAATAATCGTCGTTTTCCCCGATGCCGACGGCCCGAACTCCTTCGACAAATCCACCTTGATGGTCAGCACAGTCCCCTCGACGGTCATCTCCACATTTTTCATGATGCTCCCCTAATCCTTCAGGACGAATGTGACCTTCAACGCCACACGATACTGGGTGATCTTTCCGTCTTCGATATCCACTTTCTGATCCTCGATCCAGGCGCTTTTCACATGCTGTAACGTCTTGTTCGCGCGAGCGATTCCACTGTGAATGGCGTCATCAAAACTCTTCGGGGATGCGGCAATGATTTCCGTCACACGTGCGACAGACATGATAGCCTCCCTGGTTGAATGGTGGATACCACACTCGGCACCTCAGGCTAGGCCGACCATACAGCCCTGTCAAGCCTCCGGCTCATTGACCGGCCTGCCCCAGCAAGGCACGGGAAGGGGACGGCTGAATCTGGGCAGCCTGGGAAAACACCTAGGTTGACTTGTCGCCCATCCGAGGATAGCCTGCCCCGCATCGACGGTCGTTACACAGGATGGGGCCCCTTCCATGCCGACCGAGATCGAGATTCACATCACGCCACTTTTCTCAACACCTCTGCTGGTGTTCACGCCTGCACATCACGAACGCATCAATGCCGAACTCTCTCAATTGATTCTGGCGCGCGAGGCTTCAGTCCCGAGCCACCGAGACACCGAAGTGATCGGGTGGTCCTCGCCTCACGACCTGTCGATGATGGATTGGGCAGGAAGCCCCTTGCGCGAGTTGTTTGCGCCCGTCATCGAAGTAGCCAAACAAGTCACCACCCTCTCGGACCGATGCCGCCATGCTGCCCGTCGACCCGAGTGGGAAGTCGTGGAGGTGTGGGCCAACGTTCAACGAAACGGCGGGACCAATGCCGCCCACTCTCACCCCGGAAGTTTTTGGGCGGGCGTCTATTACGTCGATGTGGGCGAGGTCTGCCCGACCCTCGGAAAGGGAGGCGAATTGCAGATTTACGATCCACGGGGCTGTCTGCCGCGTATGCTGGCGCCCTATCTCCAGTACAGCATGACCGAACTGCATGATGCCGGAACCAGCATTTCTTATTCCCCTGCGGCCGGACAATGCCTGCTGTTCCCAGGCTGGCTGTTTCATGCCGTGAACACCTACCGTGGAACGGCGCCCCGCATCAGTGTGGCGTTCAATCTCGATCCCGTCTTACAGCAGGGCACCCTGAGCAGCGCTCACGCGGATGCCATCGGCGGATCACGCCGCTGAGCGAGCCATCGCCGCAGGCTGCGCCAGCTCGCACTCAGGCGCATCGTGCGCTCCGGCTCTCGCTACGACAGCGCGTTTGCCTGAATGAAGAGGGCCTGCTCAAGCAGGCGAAAGAACTGCTGATACGGCTCCGGGGACTCGATAGCCTTGAGGTAGTACTGGGCGCTGGCGCGCACAATCAGTTGCTGTTCACCGCGTGGACGAACGGTGACCGTGAGCCGCACAAGGTTGCTGCGGTGATAAAACGGCCCCCAACTTCGGAAATGCCGGGTCAGGATCAGCAGTCCGTCGTCCCGATACAAATGATAGGAAGGATCGCCCCACGGCGAGGATTCGTAATCATCAAATTTCTTTCCGGAGACGATGCCCAGGGTTTCATCCAATACTTCCACCGCGAAACCCAAGTCCTGACAGGTGGACACGACCGCCTGTATCGTCTTCAGACGATCAGCGGTATCGAAGACCCGGCTTTGGGCGGCTCGAACCTTGACCTGACTTGCTTCGGCGATCCAGATCTGGTCACGCGACTCCCATTGATTCTCATGTCGCCACTCGTAGGGCGAACAGCCGGCCAGCGCGAGCAGCAGCGTGAGGCCGGCCACGAACGATCGGCCATCAAAACAACTCGACGGATTGTACGCGGAACGAACAGGGTGAGCCGCCATCTAGTCCTTCACCAGAAATAACGAACGTTCCACCGCCGCAAAGAAGTTCTGATACACCTTGGGATCTTCGATCGGCTTGCTGTTGTAGATCGCATTGGCACGGATCATGGTCTTGCCGTCCTGCTGCGGGCGCACAGTCACAGTCACGCCGAGTACATCGTAATAATTCGGTTCGGCAAAGCGGGCCGCCGTGACCAACCCGAGCGGTTCGTTCGCGCGTTCGATGATAAATCCTAGATCTTGCAGAGCCGCGATGACACCGCGCATCGCCACGGTGTGCTCCTTGACCTCGAACGTGCGGGTCTGCGCGCTGCGGATCTTCATCTGCGCATCGGTCGGCGCAAAGAGTTCCTGCCGCGGCTCCGGCGCTACACAGCCCTGCAACATGACACTTCCCAGCACGACCGCAACTGCCCCGACGACCTGTGTCCGGTTCATGAGTCCTCGTAGTTAGATCGCATGCGGCTCCAGGAATACAGCCTTGGAGAGCTTCGCGAAAAATTGCTGATAGATTTCAGGATCCCGGATCATTTCCATTTTCTGTTCGCCGGGAGGAATGTAATTGCGGTCGGCCTGTCCGTCGCCCTTCCACACCGCCCGATAGAAGATAATCCGGACTTCCTGTCTCGAATGCGCCTCATTCAGCGGTCGCGTCACAATGCTGGCCGCAATTTTTTGGTGCAGATCGATCGGGATGACGACGTGTCCGAGCGACAGCAGCCAGAGAAAGAACCGGTTTCGATATTGACCATACTCCCGGGCACTGCGTTCTTTCGCGGCTCGCAGGAACCCGACTTCCCGCACACTTTCTTCAACTTGAAAACCGAGATCCTGGAGCGCGGCGGCCGAGGCGGACAACAATTCCTGATCGTTCCCCGTATCGAAGAAACGGGTCTGCATCGCTCGATTGGCGCTGCTCTCCGGCGTGAGTTGGAACAATTCCGCCGGCTGCGTCTGCGGCACGCAGCCCTGGAGCAAGATCAACAGCCCCATGAGAAGAAGAACGCCCGCAGGGAGCCGCTGCATCAATCGACCGGCTGTCTCAGAATTGGGTGGAGTTGTAGGCAAAGTCCCGGACCTTCTTGTCTTCATCGTACTTGATGATAATGGTGAGGGTGCGCTGACGCTGCGAACTGGACCGATCGCTGGAGTTGGCTCCGAGGATGATCAATCCGGCATAGGAAGAACTCGCCGTATCGACACGATCCGTGGACACCTTGTCGTAGATCCACACTTCGCGGCGCTTATCGTCCGTGGTGACGATATTCGGGGAACCCAGCAGCTCGGCCACCTGCGCAGCCGACATGCCGACTTTCACCTCGCCTTGGACGCGCCCGACGGTCAATCGGTCTTCTTTGATCTCCGCTTGTTTACCGCCACAGCCGGTTCCGCCCATGAGCGCGCACAGTCCCATCACTAGGAATCCCCATCGCATGTGTCTCATCGTGTCCGTCTCCCTTCGTCATGACCACATTCCGCCGCCGCTGGGCCATCATATCCTGCCGACAAACCCCAGGCAAAGGGCGATTTGCCAGGGCACAAGCCCTTGCGAACACCGTTTCTCAGATGGCTGGACAATTTACGGGAGGCCGCTACAATTCGCTGAGAGGGAGATGACACAATGCCGATGCCGGATGCCATGTCGAATGAAGAGATCGTCGCAGCGTGGAGATCGTTGGCCGAACAAACCCGAACCGGCGTGTTACTGACCTTACGGAACGGGCATCCCTTCGGTTCCCATGTCCCTTACCTGCTCGGAGACGACTGGTCCCGCGTGTATCTTCACCTCAGCCGGCTGGCCTTACATACCCAGCATCTCCTTGAAGACGCCCGTGTCAGCCTGTTTCTCGCCGAACCGGACAAGCCCGGCAAAAACCCGCTGGCGCTGCAACGCATCAACCTGCAGGGAACGGCCTCAATCCTCCCCCCGACCGACATGGCCTATGAATCGGTGAAGCAGCGTTATCTCGCAAAGTTCCCCCAGTCACAAATGATGTTCGGCTTCGGCGACTTTGCCTTGTGGGAGCTACGGATGCAGGACGCCCACCTCGTGCTCGGATTCGGGCAGGCCTATCAAGCCAGTTCAACCACCCCCGGACAGTGGCAACATCAAAAACCCGATACCAAGTCCTGACCCGGTTCATTCCCGACACCCGCCGATTATCGGCCAATCCCTCTGCCGAACACTCCTCGCCCCTCCAAAGCACTAGTCCCTTCGCCGAAGGACCGATGGTGATTCACGCACCCCGCACAGTACCCTGCGCAGGGTCACGTGAACTCATCGAAAGGACCTCACTCCATGTTCCTCATCGTCGCTGTGCTGACCGGCTACATGTCGCTGCTGGTCGGCCTCGCCGTCGCCGTACCGGGACACGGTTTCGCCGGATCGCTGTTAGACCTTGTGCCGGTCGACTGGCGTGACTGGGCTCACGTGCCGGCATACGGCCTCCTGGCCTGGTTGGCCATGGTTGGCTTCCGCCTGCGAGGCTGGCCGCTTGGTTATGCCCTGCTCGTTGGAATCGTGTTGTCCGGGGTGTTTGGTCTATGGACTGAGGTGGCGCAAGGGACGGCCCCGGGACGTGAAGCCTCAGCCCACGATCTCCTGAACGATCTGCTGGGCGCCATGATGGCCGCCGCCCTGATGATGTGGCAACAACTCGCATCCACTCGGACTGATGGATTCGTGGCAGCACTGAGAACGAACCTACGCAGCCTGATGAAAGGAACATCGTCGAGATGAACACAGCCTATCGTGAACGCGGGGCCAGACGCATACCCGTTCAATATCCGATCTATTATTCAAACGGCACATTTCAGACCATCGGCGTGACGGAAGACTTCAACACCTCCGGCGGGCGTATTCGCGGAAAAGAGCAGGTCAGCGTCGGAATGGAGCTGGTGGTCATCGTCATCCAGCCGACTCCTGAATCGCCCATGCTCGTCCGGCGGGCTACCGTACGTTGGTCGAAGGGCCATCACTTCGGCATCGCCCTCTCAGGCGTCCCCCCGCAATCTGAATCCGAGCTCAAGGCAATGGCCAAGGTAATGCTGCCGGGCCTCTGGTCCTGTCTCAACTAGCTCGCGCGTCCGCGGTTGCGGACGGTCCCGCCCTCGAACAGGAACGCAAGGATGACACCTCGCTCCCCCATGGTCTCCGTCACAGCGTCATTTCCGCCGCAGATGATCCAGTGGCTGCCGCGGACCGGCAAAGAACAACTCCATCAACACAAAAAACATCATGAGGAGTGCGCCCAGCCCGATGGCGACAGCCCAGTTTTCCCACGACATGTCTGACCTCCTCTTGCCCCCCGGGAATCGTCGGACGATTCCCGGGGGAGGACGCTACCGGCCTGAACGGTGCAACTGCAGCAACGTCTCCAGTTTCCAGAGCGGAATACTGTCCGCTTCCCTCTTGCTGCTGAATGCCAACCCGCCGACGAACAGCGCGATCAGCCCCAGACAGGCCAGAACCAGAGCTCCGCGAGAAATATCCGCGGTGGCAGTTGAATGGTACGCGACCATCGTACGCCCGGCCTTGCTCTCCTCGAGTAGAGCCAACCGATCCACCAACGCATCCGTGCGGACGGCCGCACTCATCGCGCTCGCAAGTTGAACCTGTCCTGCCGCCTTCGCCTCCACGTACCCTTCTTGCGCCTGTGTCACTTGAACGACGGCCCGGCCGATTCGCTCCTGGACCGCCGATGCCATACGGTCCTCCTCCTGGATCGCCTCGATGATCGACCGGCCCAGCGTCGCCTGCCTGGTCGATTCAAACTGGTCATGCATGCGCTGTCCGATCAATTCGGCCCTCTCGATCAGAGCCGCGTTGAATTCATCTGCGTACCGGCCGGCAGAGAGGGCTCCGCTTGCCAGACCACGACGAGTCTGATTCACCACGGACTTTCCCATGACATACTGCACCCGCGCACGATGATCGGCTTCCTGTCCGAAAGCGCGCAACTCTGCCAACACCAGCGGACTCAGCAACGTCGTCGAGAGCAGCTGAGACTCACTCACCGCCCGGTTTAACTCCATGGCAGAAGACGAGAGAGCGGTACCAGCCTCCCGGTCGAGCAAGATGTCTTGAAGAATCGCTTGGCCCAAAACCGGTTGGAGATACTGCATGCCGGTGGAGGGATCGTGAGTCACGATGGTCATGTTCACGGCGGGAGCGATCGGTGCCTGCCAGAAACCATCGGCAGCCGTCACCAATAGGTACCCCCCGAACAGCGTAGCCACCAATCCGATGGCGACCACGACATCAACGAGGTCATATTTTCGTCCCATGATATCCTCCTATCCTGCCTCGGGTAGTTCAGCGCGGGGCAAACAGGCAGGATGCCGGCGCGCCGGAATGTGAACCGCACCAGATCGCTGTGGTCTAGGCATAGCGATGCCCTCCTCGGTGTGTGATGGATCCCCTGCAGAACGGATATGAATTCCCGGCCTTGCGAGACGCAAAGCTCGGGCAGCGTATCGTGGTACGGTATGTATCTGATGAGGGATATCGAAGGGAGGGGACGGGACAAGACTGGCTTGGTCGGAGCGGCGGTCATGTTCGCCACGGGAGACCATTCGACCACCTGCACAAAGGGTGGCGCTGAATTACTCTGTTAGTCTATGCCTCGCTCAAAAAGCAGTCAATACGGCAAAAACTAAGAGCCGGCGCGGGTTGCCGGGCATGTGCGCTCTCGCATCATCCAAGATTTGAATCGCGTGATTCCCCTGCCAGGAATAGATATGCAGTACAATGTGAAAAAAGATCCCGATGCGTATCTTCAGAGGGAGTCTCCTATGCTAACCACCAGCCTGCTGGTGCTACTTACCGCATGGACGCTACTAGGCCCGGTTTCCCTCGCCGGCTCCCAGCCATCGATCCTTCAACAGCGGGACGGGACCACCAGCACCTTGACTCCGCTGGGTGGGCAAGACGCCATCTACTCCGACGCACATGGAAACAAGGGTGTCACCCATCTGGGGTCCGGCCTTCCGTCACACATGTTCAGTTCTCCCCATGGCGCAGTGCCCGGATCAGTCACACCATTCGGAACACCGACACCACCGAATCTCGTCACACCGGCGCCGTTACTGCCGCTCCAACCAAGAGGTATGGCGACTCCATACCCACAGCCCCCCGCATCATCCGGGAGTCCCGGCGGATACAGCGGGTTCGGCGGGCGACCGGGACACTAACCGGTTGAACGACCAGTCCGGGATGATCCTCCCCCAAGCCCATCCGCCAAAGAGCACGGTTGAATCTCTTCAGGTCTTTCGTTAAGTTACGGACAATGACCATCTCCCGCGCACGCCTCATCCTGCTTGCCTGCGCGAGCGGTCTTCTCTATCCCCTCTCCTTCCCTGCGTTCGACCTCGGCATGGTGGCTTGGTTCGCGCTGGTCCCGCTGCATATCGCGGTCGAATACCTGTCGCCGGGCCGCGCGTTTCGTATCGGCTGGCTGTCCGGCACGCTGGCCTTCACGGGCTCGATGTTTTGGGTCATTACCGCCATGAACGTCTACGGGAAGGTCCCGTTCCCGATTGCCACCCTGGTGATGTTGTTGCTCACGATCTACCTCGGACTCTACATGGCCGTCTACGCAGGCGGACTTTCGTGGATCCGAACAACGTTCCCGACTCTGGGCTTCCTGCCCGCGCCTTTTCTCTGGGTGACATTGGAACTGATCCGTACCTACTTTCTCTCCGGCTTACCCTGGGCACTATTCGGATATTCCCAATACCAATGGCTCCCGATCATTCAGCTGGCCGACCATTTCGGGGTGTACGGCGTCTCCTTCCTCCTCGTGCTGGTCAACGCCGCGCTGGCCGAAACAATGATCTGGGGCTTCAAGGCCTATCGCGGATTTCAGATTCGTTCGTTTCCGTGGCCCTCGTCGGTCGCGGCTACGGCCGGATTCGGCGTCGCCCTGTTTTATGGCACTACCCTCTTGTCTTCCGCCCAGCATGCCCCGACGCGCACGTTGTCGGTGGGAGTCGTACAACCGAATGTAGAACAGGCGCAGAAATGGGATGTGGCATTTCGCCAGGAGACGATGGCGCGTTACGATCGACTCACCGCGGGACTGGGCGACAACCTGGATCTCATCGTCTGGCCGGAAGCCGCCACACCGTTTGTATTTGAAATGGAACCGCAGTACCGCGCGGTCGTGAACGACATGGCTCGCCGCGCCGGTGCGCCGCTGCTGTTCGGCAGCCCGGCTTTGCGACGCCATCCGGACGGTCGCCCCTTCTTGCTCAACAGCGCCTACCTGCTCGCAACCGACGGCCAGATCCTCGGTCGCTACGACAAGCAACATCTGGTCCCCTTCGGCGAATACATTCCGTTTCACAATTCATTCTTGTTCTTCCTGGACAAACTCGTAGAAGGCATCGGCGACTTCGAGGCCGGACCGGGATCGACGTTATTGATGTTCAAGCCCCGCGAGAAGAACCCGCCCACGGTGACCGCGGCCACCCTCACCGATTTCCACGTGAAGTTCGGCGTCGTCATTTGTTACGAAGTGATCTTCCCCAACCTCGTGCGGCAGTTTGCGGCGAACGGAGCCGATTTCATGGTCACGGTCACGAACGATGCCTGGTTCGGTCCGTCGTCGGCCCCCTATCAACATTTCGGGATGGTGGTCTTTCGTGCCGTGGAAAATCATGTCGCCTTCGCGCGAGCGGCCAACACCGGCATCTCCGGCTTCATCGATCCCTACGGGCGTGTCGTGCAACAGTCACCGATCTTCACGCAGGAAGCGCTCAGAGGAACGATTGCCGTCAGCCATCAGCAGACCTTTTACTCGCAATACGGTGATCTCTTTGCGTATGCCTGTGCTATACTCATCGCGCTTTTGTGCCTGACCGGCTACTTCTCACACGACACAGAACCCGCCGGTGGTGAACCAGCCGGGCGACCAGCCTGAGCGAGAAAGGACCGTGCCATGTTGGATGATGTCCGAACCCGTGTGCGTACCCTCGGCGAACAGTTGGCTCAACTACGGGGGCATCTTTGACCTGGCTCGAATGACCGCTGAACTCAACGACATCGAAGTCAAAACCTCCCAGCCTGATTTCTGGAAAGATACGCAGGCGGCCGCCAGGGTGAACCGCCGCAAAGCCGCCCTCGATCGGGAACTGTCGCGCTGGCGGGACACCGAACGCCGGCAGAACGACATCGAGGCGCTCCTCGAACTGGCGCTGGAATCCGGCGATGCCGGGCTGGAGCAGGAACTCCTGGCCGAACTCGAACCATTCGAAAAAGCCGTCGCCCAATTCCGCATCGAGTTGCTGCTCTCAGGCGAATTGGACTCGAGCAACGCCATCTTCGCGATCCATCCCGGAGCCGGCGGAACCGAGTCGCAGGACTGGGCGCAGATGCTGCTGCGCATGTATGTGCGATGGGCCGAACAAAAGGGATTTAAGGTAGAGACGTTGGATCTGCTCGCGGGGGATGAGGCCGGCATTAAGAGCGCCACGCTGTCCGTCAGCGGGCCCTATGCCTACGGCTATCTCAAAGCCGAAGCCGGCGTGCATCGCCTTGTGCGGATCTCCCCGTTCGACGCCAACAAACGACGGCATACGTCCTTCGCGTCGGTGTTTGTCTACCCCGAACTCGAAGACGATGTGCAAGTGGTGATCGACGACAAAGACCTGCGGGTCGATACGTTTCGAGCCGGGGGCGCCGGCGGGCAGAACGTGAACAAAGTCGAGACCGCCATTCGTATCACCCACATTCCGACCGGCATCGTGGTGCAATGTCAGAACGAACGGTCGCAACTGCAGAATCGCAACGGCGCCATGAAAATTTTGAAGGCGCGCCTCTTTGAAGTGGAGCAGCGGAAGAAGGAAGCCGAGTTCAATGCCATCGTCGGTGAAAAGAAGGACATCGCCTGGGGCAGCCAGATCCGGTCCTATGTCTTCCAGCCCTACCAGATGGTCAAAGACCATCGAACGGGATACGAAGTCGGCCAGGTCTCCGCCGTCATGGATGGTGAGCTGGACGGGTTCATCGAAGCCTATCTCCAAAGAAAACTGACCGGCGGGAAAGCCCCGGAGCCGGTCGCCATGAAGGATGACGACATTTAACGTGAAGCGTCGCTCGTGAAGCGTCGTACGCGAACCACGAGAGACGAGAGACGAACGACGAGAGACCTACCGATGGATGAACTGAACGATCAACGCCAACAACGCATCAAGAAACTCGACCACTTGCGGCAACTCGGGGTCGCTCCCTATGGCACGCGCTTCGAGGTGAAGGACCGGGCCGGACAACTCACGCGCCTGCACGGTGAAAAAACCAAAGAGGTGCTCGAGCAGGAGCAGATCAGCTGCACCATCGCCGGCCGCATCGTCGGACTACGCCGGTTCGGGAAAGCCGCCTTTGCCGTACTGCAAGATGGGTCGGATCGTCTGCAGGTGTATCTGAAGAAGGACACATTGGGCGAGCAGGCTCACCAGATTTCCGAGGGACTGGATCTCGGCGACTGGATCGGAGTCACGGGTGTCTTGTTCCGCACCAAGACCAACGAATTTACCGTCGAAGTGAAAGTCCTCACGTTTCTGAGCAAAGCGCTCCGCCCGCTCCCGGAAAAGTGGCATGGGCTCACCGATGTCGAAACCCGGTACCGGCAGCGCTACGTCGATCTCATTGCCAATCCCCAGGTACACCAGATATTCGCCCTGCGCAGCCGCATCGTGTCCGGGATCCGCGCCTTTCTGATCGAACGCGGCTTCCTCGAAGTCGAAACGCCGATGATGCACCCGATTCCCGGCGGCGCCGCCGCAAAACCTTTCGTCACCCATCACAATGCCCTGGGCGCCGAGCTCTATCTACGCATTGCCCCGGAACTCTATCTCAAGCGGCTGATCGTCGGCGGCTTCCCGCGCGTGTTCGAGATCAACCGGAATTTCCGGAACGAAGGCATCTCGACAATTCACAATCCCGAATTCACCATGCTGGAGTTTTACGTGTCCTACGCCGACTACCACGACTTGATCGTGCTGACCGAGGAACTCTTCGGCCGATTGGCCCAGGACATTCTCGGCACCACCACGATCGACTATCAAGGCACACACATCAATCTCGGGTCGCCGTGGCGCCGATGGTCGTATCACCAATCGATTCTGGAAGTGAATAGCCTGCCGCCGTCTGTCCTCACGAATCGCGATGAAGCCCTTGCGGCAGCCCAGCGCCTCGGTGTCGAAGTCTCTCCCAAAGAATCGCTGGTGAATATCCTCAACGAGATCTTCGAAGAGACCGTCGAGCCGCGCCTCCAACAGCCGACCTTCATCACCGACTACCCGATCGAGATTTCCCCGCTCGCGCGAAGGAAAGACTCCGACCCGTCGCTCACCGACCGGTTCGAGCTCTACATCGCGGGACGTGAAATCGCCAACGCCTTCTCCGAGTTGAACGATCCGCTCGATCAGCGTGAGCGCTTCGAGGCTCAGGCAGCGAAACATGCCGCCGGAGACGAGGAAGCCCACCGCGTCGATGAAGACTTCCTGCGCGCCCTCGAATACGGCATGCCGCCGACTGCGGGCGAAGGCATCGGCATCGATCGGCTGGTCATGCTCTTCACCAATCAGTCCTCGATCCGGGATGTGGTCCTCTTCCCGCAGCTGAGGCCTGAAAAGTAGAGATGGCGCTGCCCTACGAAATCTTCATCGGATTGCGGTACCTGCGCGCGAAGCGACGCAACCGCACCATCTCCTTCAACACCATCGTCTCGATCGCCGGGATTACGCTCGGCGTCGCCGCCTTGATCGGTACGGTCGGGATCATGACCGGGTTCAAGGAGGACGTGCAGGCCAAAATTCTCGGCACCACCGCGCACATCCTGGTGAACGACCGCATGAAAGAATCGATGGTCGACTACGAGGAACAGGTGAAGAAGGTCGCGGCCGTCCCGGATGTCGTCGCCGCCACCCCGTTCATCTTCCGCCAGGTCCTGCTCACCTCTCCCTCCGGTGTCCAGGGGATTATCCTTCGCGGGATCGATCCCGCGCGGGAAGGCACCGTCACCGAATTGGCCCACAACCTCGTCAACGGCAACCTCGACGACCTCGCGCGTCAGAATAAAGTGGTCATCCCCGAAAAGGAACGGGAGCCGAACGGTCCCGACACAGCCATGCGTCCGGGCATCATTCTCGGCAAAGAACTTTCGATGCGGCTCGGCGCCTTCCCCGGCGACACCCTCAACGTGGTCTCCCCCGTCGGCCCGGTCACGGGCGCCAGCATGACGCCGAAAATCAGGCAATTCGTCGTCGTCGGCATCTTTCAATCCGGCATGTACGAATACGACTCCTCCCTCGCCTACATCGAACTGGGAGAGGCGCAGAAGTTTTTCAACATGGGCGCCAGCGTGACGGGTATCGAAGTCAAAGTGACCGATGTGTTCCGCGCGGCGGACATTGCCCGCGCGATCGAGCACCATCTCGGATTCGCCTTCTGGGCCAGGGACTGGATGCAGATGAACCGCAATCTGTTTTCGGCGCTCAAGCTGGAAAAGACGATGATGTTCCTCCTGCTGGTCTTGATCACCATCGTGGCTTCCTTCAATATCGTCAGTACCCTCACTATGATCGTGACGGAGAAGCAGCGCGAGATCGCCATCCTCAAGGCAATGGGCGCGACGCGTAAGGGCATCATGCGTATTTTCATGCTCAATGGTCTGATCATCGGCTGTTCCGGTGCGGCGATCGGCGTCCCACTGGGGTATACATTCCTCTGGCTGATCCAAACGTTTTGGACCTTCGACCCGACCGTGTACTACATCTCCCGCATTCCGGTCCATGTGCTCGGCTCGGATGTGCTACTGGTCGCCGGCTCTGCGATTCTGATCAGTTTCGCGGCCACGCTCTACCCCTCGCTCCAGGCCGCCAAACTGGATCCGGCAGCCGCCTTGCGCTATGAATAAGAGAATCCGGGCATTCCGGGCAGTACGATTGAACCTGAACGATTACGGATCGCAGCACCGACATGATTGACGTCGTCGATCTCTACAAATCGTTTCCGATGGGCGGGCGGGAACTCGTCGTGTTGAATAACATCAACCTGCACATCAAACGCGGGGAATTGATCGCGATCATGGGCGCCTCCGGAGCCGGGAAGAGCACCCTGTTGCAAATCCTCGGGACCCTGGATCGCCCGACCAAGGGCACGGTGTCGTTCGACGGCCAGAATCTTTTTGCACTCACGGAACAAGAGCAGGCGGAGTTCCGCAACAAACGGGTCGGGTTCGTCTTTCAATTCCATCATCTGCTGCCGGAATTCTCCGCCCTCGAAAATGCCTGTCTCCCGGCGATGATTCAAAAACGCGATATGGCCGATGTCGTCGGCGAAGCAACGAAACTCCTCGGCGAGGTCGGTCTGGCGGATCGACTGCACCACAAACCGGGCGAACTCTCAGGCGGCGAGCAACAGCGGGTCTCGGTCGCGCGCGCCTTGATGCAGCAGCCCGATCTGGTGCTGGCCGATGAACCGACAGGCAACCTCGATTCCCACACCGGCGATGCCCTCTTCACCTTGCTTCGTCAGTTGAACCGCTCCCGTGGGACTACGTTCGTCATCGTGACCCACAACGATAAACTCTCATCTCAGGCCGACCGCATCGTCTCGATGCAGGACGGGATGATCGTGTCCTCATAGCGCAATACCATCAGCCGATGGCCGGCGCGGGCTCACGCGACACGGCTGAGTCGTCCGACCTTGATTGGGATTTCTTGACGGCGTCAGCATCTTTTCGTAGACTGACCCATCCTCGCATTCACGTGGGAGTTCGACCAGGTTTATGAAGACTTCGTTCGCACCGTACGTCCGGCTCACGACCCTCTGTATGGCCATCCTCCTGCCTCTTCAGGCGGCAGCCGTCGAATTTGTGTTTGTCGGATCGCGCCAAATGGGCATGGGCGGAGCCGGAGTGGCCACGACATCCGACTCCCTGGCCACCTATTGGAATCCGGCCGGCATGGCGATGAGCAAGAAGTTCGATATCCGTTTTCAGGGCAGCGGTCAGGTCGTCGATCGAGGCGACGTGTTCGATTCCCTGAAAGACATCAACAACCTGAATTTGAACGATACGTCGGCCGGCAACATCGCCCGCCTCCAGCAACAGATCGATCGCATCAACCGTCCCGGCACCAATCTCACCGCTGCTGCCTCCGGCGGATTGTATGTCAAAGGCAACTTCGGCGAACATGCACTGGGGTTCAACGTCTCCGACGTCGCCACTGCCGGCGGCTTCCTGCGCGGCCCGGTGGGATTCACCAACAACGGCACCAATCTCAGCGTGAACGGGCAGTTCGCGATGAACGGCCTGGAAGTCCGCCAAGCCGCCCTCTCCTACGCCTACGCCTTCATGGACCGGATGTTTTCAATCGGCGTCACCGGTAAGGTGATCCAGGGTGCGGCCTATACGGGGTCTACCAACATCCGTGGAGCCAGCGACGACGTGAGAGTGTTCGAAGACATCGGGCGCGCGAAGATCTCGACCGCGATCGGAATCGACGTGGGAGCGATGTTCCGGCCTTCGTCCTGGTTGCGGATGGGGATCGTGGCGAAGGACATTAACGCGCCGACCTTCGATGCGCCGAACGGAGACAAATTCAAATTGCTTCCGCAGGTCCGCACCGGCGTGGCCGTCAACCCCTATAACTCGTTGACGCTGTCTGCCGATGTGGATATTACGAAGAACAATACGCTCACTCCGGGCGTGTATAGTCAGGTCCTGAGCCTGGGCGCGGAGCAGACGATCCTGTCCGAACTCCTGTCCTTCAGGGTCGGCGCATTTAAGAATATGCAGGATGCCAAGACACCGTTTATTCCGACGGCAGGATTCGGACTTCGCATCCTTGCCTTGCGCATCGATATTGCCGGCGGGTATGATTTCAGAGACCAGGCTGCCCTGGCATCCGGGTCCGTGGCCTTGACCTTCTAAGGTTACGTTCGCACTGAATCAATCTGCTACACTTGCTATATCAACCATGACACGACACACCGTACGCACCATCAGTGTTGTTTTCTGCCTCGTGATGACCGGGCTCCTGGCCGGCTGCGGAGGCTTGCAGGAAATGTGGGAAGGGCCGGCCGCGCGAGGGTTCTACCCCAAGACCATGGCCATTCTCCCGATTTCCGGCACCTACGATAGCGCCCGGGAAGACGTCGAAGAAGTGGTGGCGAAAGTGCTGATCAAGAGCCGTCGCGTCGAGAAGGTTGTCCCCCCCGACCAGGTCACCGATACCTTCCAGACCACGAAAGATGCGTTCGATGCGCTCGTGACCTACTTCTCACGCATGGAGACGACAGGCCAATCCGATAAGAATTCCGCGATCAAGATCGGGCACGCATTGGGTGCCGACTCTCTGCTGGTGGTCAAGGTGAACGCCTGGGAGTATACGAGAGAGGAAGGCGATAACATCGCCCGCGTGGGCCTGAGCATGCGGCTGGTCGATGCCGTGAACGGCGCCATTGTCTGGAAGGCGCGTCACCAGGTGCAGGAAAGTTACCTCTTCATCCGTCCGGACATGCGGGATCTTGCCACGAAGCTGGCGACGGACATGATCAAGTACATGCCGCCGGAAAAACGGTAGCCTTAGCCGGCTCGTTTCGGACCGCCCTCCCCGACTGTTCCTCTGCGTAGATTGTCGATCGCCAACCCGAACTGATTCGAGAGACTCGCCAGTTCCAGCACATCCCAGTTGCTGAACGGCTTGCCGCTTCGCCGATTCACCACCTCCAAGACACCCACGGCCTGCGTTCCCATACGGACAGGCACAGAGACGAGGGACGCCACCGGCAAGGCGGCTTGCCATCCCTGACCGGCAACCAATCGGGCATCCTGCTCTCCTCGCGTGATCAAGACCGCCTGACCCGTGCGATGCACGCCGGCTGCGACGGGCGAGTGAAGGGCCGAGAGACCCGTTGCGCGCTCGCCGGCGACCGTGCAGAGTGTCAATGCTCCATCGCCGGCACTGAGGAACAACGCCCCGGCCTCCGCTTCCACCAGGCGAACCGCGGCATCCAGCGCCCGGCGTAACTTCTCCTCTTCGGCCAGCGACGAATTCAAAAGATCGCTCACCTGCTCCATATGCTGAATCCGAAGAATCTTCGCCGCGTACTTGACGGTCAGTCGCGCATGGTCCAGCAGGACCGCCAGCCAGGGTTCGACCGCCGCCAGCACCGCCAGCAGCTTCCGCGAGGGCAACCGCTGGGACTTCCCGGTCTGGAACATGACGACGCCGTCCATCCGGCCGATCCGGTGCAATCGTACGCCATATAAGTCGCCACTACTCACCTGCGAATTCTGCTCCGCCCTGGCCAGGCTCTCCCGCCATTTCTCGGCCACGGATGCATCGCTGCTCCCGGCCTCCGCCAGACAGGTCATCTCGCGGGTCTGCTCATCGCGAATGTACACGGCGATCGCCTGAACCTTGGTCAGTTGCAGGAACGATTGGACAAACACCGCCGAGACGCTGATGGGTGAACGGCCCTCCCCTTCGGAACCGGACAGGGTATCGAACAATCCCTGTTGCAAAGTGCGGATGATACGCTCTTCACCCATCGCCGCAGGCACGCGAGCCGTAGCTTTGCGGCGTGGAGCGACCGATGCGGTTTCCGAGGTCGTCTTGCGGTTGGTTCGGTTGACCTTACGACGAGCTACGGCCATGGCGTCTCCTCATATGAAGCGTCAAACGTTGCACAGCAGGGAATGTCTCCGCTACCACGAATTCCTTGGATCGGGACAATACGCAGCCAGGAGCCGCCGTCCTGGTCTGACTGACCGGACAGACAGGGCTCCATAGAAATAATGCACGACGATGTCGGGTGAAAAGTTGAACAGAATACTGAGGGGTGAGAAGACCTGCCGGCTAGGCCGGCTGCATCGCCTCCTTGAGGGACCGCACGAACGCACCCACTTCCTGAACGAGTCGGCCATCCTGCCCATGCTCTCCAACACGACGCACAATTGCGCTGCCCACGATCACGCCATCGGCGACCTGCGCCACCCGCGCGGCATCCTCCGGAGTCGCCACGCCGAATCCCACCGCCACCGGGGTCTTGGTGTGCTTTCTGATCTTGGCGACGTTCTCGCGTACGCCCGCCACGTCCTGTAGTTTAGCCCCAGTAATGCCCGTGATGGAAACATAATAGACAAATCCGCCGGACTCCTTCGCCACATAGGCCCGCCGCGACGCAGTGCTGGTCGGAGCCAACAGAAAAATCAGATGGAGCCCGGCCTCACCAGCCGGACCACGCAACGGCCCCGCCTCATCCGGCGGCATATCCGGAACGATCAACCCATCCACACCCGCATCCGCAGCGATCCGGCAGAATTCCGCCTCACCGAACGCGTGAATGTTGTTGTAATAGGCCATCAAGACGATAGGGATCTGGGTCGAGACCCGAAGATGCCGCACCGATTCGAGAATCCTCCGAAGGGATGTACCGCTTTGGAGACCACGTTCGGCTGCTTTCTGAATCACCGGTCCATCGGCGATGGGATCGGAAAATGGCACCCCCAATTCGATGACGTCGGCGCCCGCCCGCTCCAATTCGAGCACCAGCTGCTCCGTCTCCTGCAACGACGGGTCTCCCGCCATGATGTAGGTGATCAGTGCTTTCTCTCCCCGTGCGTTCAATCGGCCGAATGTTTGATCCAAACGATTCATTTCGATATACCCCTGTCTCTTACTAATCCAACCCTATCGTCCGCTGCAGGATGTTCAACCGGGCCGTCCAGCAAGGCGCAGCAAGGAAAGAGGTGAGGCGTACTCAGGTGCCTACGTCGAACCTCTGACCGCCGCGAGAACGAAGCTGGCGGTCCGGTTCAACATCCTACTACAGCGTCACGCCCTTGATTCTGGCCACCTGCTGCACATCCTTGTCGCCGCGCCCGGACAGGTTCACGATCAGGATCTGGCTCTTCTTCATCTTCGGCGCACGCGTCATCACTTCCGCGATGGCATGCGCGCTTTCGAGTGCGGGCATGATGCCTTCTTCGCGTGCCAACAGATCGAAGGCCGCCAAGGCCTCATCATCCGTCACGGACGTGTATTCTGCGCGATTCGTGTCCTTCAGATAACTGTGTTCGGGCCCCACGGCCGCATAGTCCAAGCCTGCCGAGACGGAATGCGTGAGATTCACCTGGCCGTTCTCGTCCTGCAGGAGATAGGTCATGGTCCCCTGCAATACGCCGGGACGACCGCCCGCAAACCGGGCCGCATGTTTGCCGCTCTCGACGCCAAGCCCACCCGCCTCCACGCCGACCATCTTCACCTTCTTGTCCGGAACGAAGGCATGGAACAGCCCCATCGCATTGCTGCCGCCGCCGACACAGGCGATCAGACAATCGGGCAGACGCCCTTCCGCAGCCAGAATCTGTTTGCGGGCTTCACGGCCGATGACGGACTGAAAATCCCGGATCATCATCGGATAGGGATGCGCGCCGAGGACGGAACCCAGCACATAATGTGTCGTCCGCACGTTGGTGGTCCAATCACGCATCGCTTCGCTGATGGCATCCTTCAATGTCCGGCTCCCGGCGTCGACGCCAGTCACCTTGGAACCGAGCAGCCGCATGCGGAAGACGTTCAGCGCCTGTCGCTGCATATCTTCCGTGCCCATGTAGATTTCACATTCCAGGCCGAACATAGCGGCGACAGTGGCCGTCGCCACTCCGTGCTGCCCCGCGCCGGTCTCAGCAATGAGGCGCGGTTTCTTCATGCGCCGGGCGAGCAACGCCTGCCCGATCGCATTGTTGATCTTATGGGCGCCGGTATGGCACAGGTCCTCGCGCTTGAGGTAAATCTTCGCACCACCCAATCGTTTCGTCAGACGCTGGGCGAAATACAGCGGCGTCGGCCGCCCGACATATTCTTTCAAATAGTGCTTGAGTTCGGCTTGAAACCCCTTATCCCGGCGTGTGCGCTCGTATACCTCTTCCAATTCCAGCAAGGCCGGCATGAGAGTTTCAGGGACATACCGTCCGCCGTAAGGGCCGAACCGCCCATGTCGATCTGGTATCGCCATGTGAATTCCTTCAGCTAGTCGTGAAAAATGAAAGTATAGACGCTGCCCTAGCGGGAGACAAGCCTGACGGCCTGCACAAAGGCCCGGACCTTGTCATGGTCTTTCCTGCCTGGCGAGGCCTCGACTCCGCTGCTGACATCGACGCCGTAGGGCCGCACCTGCTCGATGGCTTGCGCGACATTTCCCGGAGTCAGTCCTCCCGCCAGGAGAATACGAGCCACCGCTGCCGCCTCAGCAGCCAGCGACCAATCGGCCACCTGTCCCGTGCCGCCATAGGCGTCGGGCGAAAACGCATCCACCAGAAATCCCCGCACGCCGGCGCGCCCTTGAAACTCGGCGAGAGCCAGGAACGAGCGTCGATCCCGGAGACGAATCGCCTTCAGCACCGGCCGCCCCAGCATCTCGCAATAGGCCGCCGTCTCATCGCCATGGAGTTGCGCAAGGGCAAGACCGCAACTGTCCATGATGTCCCGCACCACCTTGGCATCCTCATTCACGAACACGCCGATCGGCAACACAAACGGAGGCAGTTCCTTCACGATGGCCTTAACCACTGCCTGCTCCGCGCAACGAGGGCTCTTCTTATGAAACACGAACCCGACTGCATCCGCACCGGCCTCCACCGCCACCGCCGCATCCTCGGCATTCGTCAGACCGCAAATCTTGACCTTCATAGCCATGGCGTCAGCAACTCTGCTTGCTCTTCTGCATGCCGTAGAATCCGCGATAGGACCACTGGCAGACCTGTCCCTTGGGGTTGAAGGTCAGACCGATCAGATCCTGTCTCCCGTCCTGCTGGGGGACAGACCACTCGCACACTTCGCCGCCATCCTTGAAGGAATGGCACTTCGTCGGAATGCCCATGTCCTTGATGCGATCGTCTTTGCTGCTGCCCATCCAGGAGTCCCATTTCGGGGAATATTCATGAATCTCCTGATTCATACAACCGGGCAAGGTCAGTAGCGCCGCCACCACAGCGAGAGAGAGTCGCGTCTTCATGGCTTCTCCTTGTTGGATTCATCGCCCAGCAATTCACGAATCTTCACGCCGATGTCCTGCGCCCGGATCAGCGACTCGCCGATCAGCATGGCATGGACGCCGGCCTCCACCAACCGCGTGACATCCTCCCGCTTGTGAATCCCGCTTTCACTCACGATCAACTTGTCGCCGGGAATACGCTTGGCCAACCGCAGGGTCACACCCAGATCCGTCGAGAAGGTGTTGAGGTCACGATTGTTGATGCCGATCAGCCGCACATCCGGGAGCCATTCCAACACGATATCGAGTTCACGCTCATGATGCGTCTCGACCAGCACATCGAGCGACAACTCTTTCGCCAAGGCGGAGAAGTCGATCAATTGGCGCTTCTCCAACCCGGCCACGATCAACAGGACCGCGTCCGCGCCATGGGCCCTGGCTTCATAGAACTGAATGTCCGCCACCATGAACTCTTTGTTCAGCGCAGGCAGGCCGACGTTCTGTTTCACATCGGAGAGATACTCCAGGCTGCCCTGAAAAAAATCCTTGTCCGTCAACACGGAGACAGCCGCGGCCCCATGCTCGCGATAGGCTTCGGCGATGGCCACCGGCTCAAAGCGCTGCTCGAACTCCGGCCGCAACAGACCGAGACTCGGCGAGGCCTTCTTGACCTCCGCAATGAGCGCGGGCCTGTCTGGAGTCCTGCGCGCGTCGAGATTCACGGCAAACCCCAGCGTCGGACCGGCATCGCGAATTCTGGTTTTCAGCTCCGCGAGATAGCCGCGGCTGTTCTTGTGGCGAATTTCCGCTTTTTTATGTTCGAGAATCCGATCGAGAATCACGATGTCACGACGCCTTCTTTGTAAATGCGATGAGCTGGTCCAGTTTCTCCATCGCCGCACCCGAGTCGATCGTTTGCTGAGCGAGATGAAACCCTTCCTGCAGCGTCTTGGCCTTGCGCCCGGCCACGAGCGCCGGCGCGGCGTTCAGACAGACGATGTCGCGCTTCGGCCCTTTGCGTCCCCGGAAAATGTCGCGCGTGATGGCGGCATTGTCTTCCGCACTCCCGCCGAGCAGTTCTTTCGGCCTGACACGTGTGAGGCCGAATTCCGTCGGATCGATGGTATAACTCGACACCACGCCGGCTTTGCCCTCTGAAATCCGGGTCCGGTCCGTGACGGTGATCTCATCCAATCCGTCCATGCCGTGCACGACAAAACAATGTTGCGCGCCCAGGTGGAGCAGCACCTTGGCCAACAACTCCGTCAAGCCGGCATCGAATACCCCGACGACCTGTATGCGGGCACCGGCCGGATTGGTCAACGGGCCAAGAATATTCAGCAGCGTTCGAATCCCCAGTTCCTGCCTCGGCTGGGCACAGTGTTTCATCGCGCTATGATAAAGCGGCGCGAAGAGAAACCCGATCCCCACCTCGTTCACACAATCGGCGACCCGCTCAGGCGGTAAGTCGATCGCCACACCCAGCGCGGCCAACACATCGGCGCTGCCTGACTTGGACGAGACCGACCGGTTGCCATGCTTCGCCACCGTCAGCCCGGCGCCCGCCGCCACGAACGCCGCGGTAGTCGAAATATTGAAGGTATGCGCCCGATCGCCGCCGGTCCCGCAGGTATCTACGACCTGGGAATCCCGCACCCGGATTTTGGTCGCGCGGGCTCGCATGGCCTGTACGGAGCCGGCGATCTCGGCCACCGTCTCCCCCTTCATCCGAAGCCCCATGAGATACCCGGCGATCTGGGCGGAGGTCGCCGCGCCGTCCATGATCTCGCCCATCACGGTCTCAGCCTCTTGTTCGGTGAGGTCCGACCGTTCGGCCAATGTATTGATTGCGTCTTTGATCATGAAGGGCGCGATCAGCGATCCGCGGTCGGTCATCAGCCGGAAGGCTTCATAGAGAACAGTGATTGCCGGTGGCCGACAGCCGCGGACTAGAGTTTCAAGAAATTCCTGAGCAGCTCCTTGCCGGCGGTGGTGAGAATCGACTCCGGATGGAATTGCACCCCTTCGATGCCCAGCGTCTTGTGGCGCATCCCCATGATCTCACCTTCGGCGGTTTCGGCGCTGATCTCAAAACAGTCCGGGAGATTCTTGCGGTTCACGATGAGTGAGTGATAGCGGGTGGCCTCGAAGGGATTCGGCAGATTGCGGAAAATGGTGCGACCGTCGTGGCGAACCATGGACGTTTTGCCGTGCATGAGACGCTCGGCGCGGATCACTTCACCGCCGAACGCAACCGCCAGCGATTGGTGGCCGAGACACACGCCCAGCAAGGGCAGTTTGCCGCCGAAGTGTCGAATCGCCTCCACCGAGATTCCCGCCTCGTTCGGCGTGCAGGGGCCGGGCGAAATGACGAGCCGGCGCGGCTTCAACGCCTCGATCTCCCGGATGGAAATCTTGTCGTTTCTGTAGACGACCACATCTTCCCCCAACTCGCCGAAATACTGCACGAGGTTGTAGGTAAAGGAATCGTAATTGTCGATCATCAACAACATATGAATACACGGAGCGTATGGCAGATGGCTTATAGCACGGACAAGAACCGCTCTTCCTATCAGCTATAGGCTATTCGCGATATGCTCTTCTCCTATTCCAATCCCTGCTCGGCGAGTTCGATGGCCTTCATCATGGCTCGCGCCTTATTGCAGGTTTCCTCATACTCATGTTCGGGGTTCGAATCGGCGACGATACCGGCTCCCGCTTGAATATAAGCCTGCCGCCCCTTGATCACGACGGTCCGGATGTTGATGCACATGTCCATGTTGCCGGAAAAGCCGAAATACCCCACTGCGCCCGCATAGGGGCCGCGGCGCGTCGGTTCCAGCTCTTCGATGATTTCCATCGCGCGAATCTTCGGCGCCCCGGACACGGTCCCCGCCGGGAAACAGGCTCGCATGACGTCGTACACGGATTTGCCGTTTTCCAACTGTCCCGTCACCTGCGACACGATATGCATGACGTGGGAATACCGCTCGACCTGCATGAGCGACTCCACCTTCACCGAACCTCTGGCAGCCACCCGTCCCACGTCGTTGCGTCCCAGATCCACCAGCATCACATGTTCGGCCCGCTCTTTTTCATCCGCCAACAGCCGTCGCGCCAGGTCCTGATCTTCTTCGGGCGTCTGTCCGCGGCGACGCGTCCCGGCAATGGGGCGCAGGGAGATCTGGCCGTCTTCACACCGCACCAGCGTCTCCGGTGAAGACCCCACCAGCTCTACGCCCGCCACACGCAGGTAATACATGTACGGCGAGGGATTGATGACCCGGAGTGCGCGATAGAGCTGAAAGGGCGTCGTATGGATCTGCGTTTCCCATCGTTGAGACAAGACCGCCTGCACGATATCGCCCGAACGGATGTACTCCTTGGTCCGCGTGACCATCTTCTCGAAATCGGCCTTGTTCATGTTGGACGTAAAGGTGATCGGTTTCCGGCGGCGTTTCTGCCGCGGTTGCCGCACCGGCCGCTTCAACCGTGCAATCATCTTTTCGATCCGCGCGGTCGCATGGCGATAGGCGTCACGGATGTCCCGTTCCTTGGTCGACTCCAGGTAGGCGTTCGCAACCACTTTGATTTTCTGCGAGACGTTGTCGAAAATCAGCAGCGTGTCGGTGAGCAGAAAGGCGAAGTCCGGCAGGCCGAGGCTGTCTTTGCGCAGCGCCGGCAGTTCCTCGAACGTCCGCACCATATCGTAACTGAAGTAGCCCACCGCGCCGCCCACGAACCGGGGCAGGCCGGGCACCGTCACCGGCCGATACTCTTCCATCAATTCGCGCAGCCGCTCCAGCGGATTGCCGCGACTTTGAATCCGCAGGTTCTTCTTCCCCCGCGTCAATACCAGATCGCCCTTCTCCTCCCGGATCACCGCCGAGGAACCGCTTCCCAGGAAGGAATACCGCGCCCAATTTTCACCGCCGGCCACGCTCTCCAGCAGATAGGCCGTCGGCCCGTGGTCGATCTTGGCAAACGCCGACACGGGCGTCTCGTAGTCCGCCAGAATCTCCCGATACAGCGGAATCAGATTGCCTTCCGCCGCAAGGGCCCGAAACTCATCCAGAGTGAGAGAGTATTGCTGTCTGCTCATACGGCACGACGCTCGCGACACTAGGGCCGGCTGACGATCAACTTCTGCCCGACCACAACCGTGTTATTGTCCAAATTGTTCCACTTCCGCAATTGATCCACACCGACGTGATACTTCTGCCCGATGCGATACAGGGTTTCACCGGGACGCACCGTGTGGGTGCTGCCGGTTGCCGATGCCGAAGCTGCAGCGAGGGCATCCGCTCCCGCCTGCTCGTGACCGAATGTATCCTTGGCCGCGTCCTTCGCCGATTCCAGACTCAACTCCGACGACACATCCGTCTTCAACGCCTCATCGACGGCGGCCGCAAAGTCCTTCTTCGCCGCAACGGCCGCCTTTTTCGTCTTGGAGGGAATCGTCGTCAGGCGCTTCATATCTTCATGCGCCCGCTTCTCCAGCAGACTGGCTTCCTTCATCGCCTGCGCCTCTTCCTGAATTTGGGCCGCCTGCTGACGCACTGCTTCTACCTGAGCGCCGAGTTCCCGATTACGGGCCTCGTACTCACTCAGTTCGCGTTTGCTGCGTTTGACTTCGCTGTCCAATTCGGCGCTGCGCTTTTCTTCCTGCGCCAGGAGCCGCTGGAAGTTCAGGCTGCGCGCTTTCTCTGCTTCGTATTTCTCCGACATCACGCATCCGCTCACATTCAGGCCGCTCAGTACGAGCAACCCGATCGGAACCACTACTGCGTGTCTCATCCGTGAGTTTCGCTGACTCATCATGTCGCTCCTTCGTTGCGGCCTTCTCCAGGGGAGGCTTTCGAATGCCATCAAGGTAACCCGCGCATGGCGCATCCGCTTCCGATTCGCAGCCTTGGAAAGCCGGTAGAATACGGTCCAAGGCAGCGAAAGTCAAAGTGAAATGGGCTGCAGAGACGTTTGACCCCCTCCCCCCCCCTATGCTACCGTTCGCACGAGATTGCCGTTCCGCCCATTCTATCCAAACACCGGCACGAAAGACCATGTCACCCAGCACACAACCGGGCACCTCCCGCACCGTCACCATCAACGGCATTACGCTGCACCTGGCTCAGCCCATGACGATGGGCCAGGAATGGATCGGAAACCGGGAGATTCTCAAACAGTTACTGGCCTGCTGGCTGGTGATCGACGAGCGCGACCTGCCGCTGTCTCCCCGCATCACCGGTCAGCCGGGTATCGGCAAGACCACACTGGCGATGGCGGGAGCCCGCGAACGCAAGCAGGACCTGTATGTGTTCCAGTGCACAGCCGATACCCGCCCGGAAGACCTCCTGATCACGCCCGTCCTGGCGGAATCCGGCACCATCAGTTATCACGCCTCGCCGCTGGTCACTGCGGTGCTCACAGGCAGCATCTGCGTGCTGGACGAAGGCAATCGCATGAACGAGAAAAGCTGGGCCTCGCTGGCTCCGCTCCTGGATCACCGGCGCTGCGTGGAATCCATCATCGCCGGCATTCTGATCAATGCCCATGCCGAGTTCCGCTGCTGCGTGACCATGAACGAAGACGCGTCCACGTATGAGGTGCCCGACTATATTCTCTCGCGGTTGCAGCCGACGCTGGGCATGGGCTTTCCTGCGCGCGAAGACGAACTGGCGATCCTCCGTTACCACCTGCCCTTCGCGCCGGCGGAGATGCTGGCCATGACCGTCGACTTTCTCCAGGAAGCCCACCAGCTCAGTCTCGAGTATTCCGTGCGCGACGGCATTCATCTCCTGCAGTACGCGCTGAAGCGTCGCGCTCAGGACCCGGCGCACCCGCTGTCGGCCGATGCCGCCTGGCGGGAATCACTGATGAAAGTCCTCGGCGAAGAAGCGCTCGATCTGCCGACTCAGTCACGCCGGAGGAAACGCGCTCTGGGCGACCAGGCCCTGCCGCAGGGCCTCGGTGATTTCTTTTTCGAAAGCGACGACCCTCTACATCCCGGCCGATAATGGCAGTGTCATCCTCCACCGACGACTCCGTCTTCCGCCTCTCACCACGCATCGAACTATTCCCGCTCCTGCACGGCAGCGGCGATGTCGCTCAGGAAGTGCGCGAGAGGCTCACCGGCCGCCGATTCGATTGCCTCGCGGTTCCGCTTCCGCCTTCCTTCGAGCATCCGCTGGAAAACGCCGTGCTGGATCTGCCGACCATCAGCGTAGTCGTCCAACCGGAACGCGATCAGGAAGGCGCCGCCACGGTGAACTACGTGCCGGTCGATCCCTGTCAGGCAGTCGTCATGGGGATTCGCGTCGCCATGGGAGAAGGCATCCCGAGGGCCTATATCGATCGCGAAACGGCCGTCGTGGAACCGGTGCCCTTCGTCTCTCCCGATGCCTACGCACTCAAACGCCTCTCCTACGCCACCTTTGCCGCCGCAATGGTACCCACGCTCACGCCGCCTGCGGAGGGCAGTCAACAGCAGGCCCGCATCGCCTGGCTGGCGTTTCAGCTCCACCAACTCGAAATGGAGTATGAGCAGATTCTCTGCTTGTGCCACTTCGCCGACTGGCCCTGGATTCGTCAGGCCTATCAGCAGCGAACGGACTATCAAACTCCGGCGCTCGACTTCGGCCGCCCCGAACGGTACCTCGTCGAGCCGGCCTCCCTCTATTTTGTCTTGGGTGAACTGCCGTTCCTCACGGAGCTGTATGAGCGGCGTCGTGCCACCGTCCATTCGGACCGCCACCTCTCCATCGACGGGATCAAAGAACTCCTGCTTGAAACACGCACAAGGTGGCAGACCGGCCATGACGCGGAGGGTCACACCGTCCCCACCTGGGTGACACCGCAGCTGCTGCAAGCCTACCTGCAATATGTGCGGAACCACGCGCTGTTGGACCGGCGATTGACGCCCGACCTCTACACGCTGGTCCTCGCGGCGAAACAGATGGCGGGTGATGACTTCGCGGTTCGCCTCCTCGAAACCGCCAAAAGTTATTCGTATCAGGAAATCGAGCAACGCCATGTGCCTCACCTCTCCGCCGGGCTCGGTCAGTTCGCCCTGCCCGACGATCAAGTCGTGCGGGCGAAGAACCGGCTCCAGGGTACGCCTCTGGCCTGGCGATCGCTCTCGCTCCGGCCTCAGCCGCCGCGTCGCACAAGCCGGCAGTGGTCCTATCTGTGGAATCCGCATCGGCAATGTTCCTGGCCGCCGGAAGATTCCAAGATCGAAAGTTTCCACACCCATGTCCGTGAGCAGGCCAAGGCCATCATCGGGGCCGATCTTGCCAAAAGCGAGAAGTTCACCACATCGATGAAAGACGGGATCGACATTCGGGAAAGTCTCCGCCATTGGCATCAGCGGCAGAAACCGGGTCGTCCGCAACGGATGGAGATTTACGTCAAAGAAATTCCCCCGGCGCGCGGAAACGTGGATACGGTGATCTTTCTGTTCGACACCCCCGGCGATCCGGAGCAATACAGCTGGCAGGCCACCTGGTATGCCGAACATGCGCAGGAGTCCACCCTTTGCTTCTACGCTACCCCTTTCCTGAACAACATGATCGCGCCGGGCATCGGGCAATCGCGTTACGGCGGCGCCTTGTTTATGTTCCCGCCCCGCGCGATTCCCGACATCTGGACCGACGAGGCGCTCGGATTTGCCAGGACCCTGGAAGAACGGTTGATTGCGGCCGGAGCAGTCCATTCACGTGAAACACACGTGGCCCTGGTGACACCGGTTCCACCCAAGGCGCGCTGGAGGCAGATCGCCAGACAATTCGACCGGCGATTAGTGCCGATTCCGTTGAGCCGGTTTTCAGGACAGATGATCGACCGTCTGCGGCGATTTCATGTCTTGAACGGACACGAGATCCGCAGCTTCGCGGCTCAATTTATTCGTGAGTAATCAGCCCATGCCTCATCAGACAGCCGAACAACGAATCGCCGATCTTCGCCGTCAAATTCGCCATCACGACCACCTCTACTACACGAAGGACCGGCCGGAGATTTCCGACGCGGAATACGACCGGCTCTTTCGCGAGCTCGTCGACCTCGAAACCGCCCATCCCGACCTGGTCACCGGCGACTCGCCCACCCAACGAGTCGGCGCACCACCGCTGGACGAACTCACCAAAGTCTCCCACGAGAAACCGATGCTGAGTCTCGACTCCATCACCGATCAGGACGATGTCCGGGCCTTCGATGCGCGGATGAAGCGGGAGCTGGAAACCGACCAGATCGTCTACACGGCGGAGCCGAAATTCGATGGCCTGTCGGTGGAACTGGTTTACGACCGGGGCGCCTTCGTCCGCGGCGCGACTCGTGGAGACGGTATGGTCGGCGAAGATGTGACGATCAATCTCCGGACGATCCGCGCCCTGCCGCTACAGCTCGATGCCCAGCCCTCCCTGCCCGCGCACCTGGTCGTGCGCGGAGAAGTCTACATGCGTCTGGATGAATTTCAGGTGCTCAACCGTCGCATGACGGAGCGCGGCGAGGAAGCCTTTGCGAACCCGCGCAATGCCGCAGCAGGATCGTTGCGCCAGTTGGACAGCCGCATCACCGCATCTCGCCCCTTGACCTTGACCTGCTATGACATCATGGCGATATCCGGCACAGCCCCCCCCACCCATTGGGATGAGTTGGACGCACTGGCCGCCTGGGGGCTTCCGGTTCCCGAACACCGGCAACGGTGCCGCTCGATTGACGAAGTCCTCTCGTTCCAACAGGCCACCGATGCGATGCGGGACTCGCTTCCGTTTGAAATCGACGGCGTGGTCGTCAAACTCGACCGCCGGACGTGGCAGGACCAGTTGGGCAGCAAATCCCGCAGCCCCCGTTGGGCCATCGCCTACAAGTTTGCGCCCCGGAAAGAAATCACGGTGATTCAAGGCATCGCCGTCTCGGTCGGCCGGACCGGCACCCTGACGCCGTTGGCCCTGCTGAAACCGGTGGAGGTCGGAGGCGTCACGATCAGTCGTGCGACTCTTCACAATGCGGATGAGGTGGCGCGAAAAGACGTCCGCGTCGGTGACACGGTCAAGGTGGAACGCGCCGGTGACGTGATCCCCGCGATTGCCGAACGGGTCCCGGTTCCCGGAGAGACGAGACAGGAACCGTTCGTGATGCCGGACCACTGCCCGGTCTGCGGATCGGCTGTGGCTCGCGAGGGAGCTTATTTCTATTGCACCGGCCAGACCGTCTGCGTCGCGCAACTGAAGGGCGCCATCGAACACTTCGCCTCGAAGAGCGCGTTGGATATCGACGGGATGGGAAAGAAGACGATCGCCCAACTGGTCGATGTCGGGTTTGTCCGGGACCTGGCCGATCTCTACAACCTCACCAAAGACCAGATACTCACGCTGGAGGGCTTTGCCGACCGTTCGGCGAACCTGCTGCTGGAGTCGATTGAACGAAGCAAATCCGTCTCACTGGACCGGCTGTTGATGGGGCTGGGCATCAGACAGGTGGGGCAGCATATCGCCCGCGTGCTGGCGAAACAGTTCGGCACCCTCTCGAAGCTGATGTCGGCGACGCAGGAAGACTTGCTGCAGGTGCGCGAAATCGGCCCGGAGATTTCTGCCAGCCTCACGTCGTTCTTCAGCGAAGAACGGAACCGGGCCGTGATTGCCCGCCTGATCGAACGGGGTCTGACGATCGCTCCCCCGACCACTGAGAACACCACCGGCAGCCAACATCTGGCCGGTAAGACATTCGTTTTTACCGGTGGGCTCGAAGGCTACAGCCGCGACCAAGCCAAACAATTGGTGGAACAGCAGGGGGGACAGGTCTCGTCGAGCGTCAGCAAAAAGACATCGTTTGTGGTGGCAGGGACCGATCCGGGGTCGAAACTCGACCAGGCACAGAAACTGGGGGTGCGGATTCTGACGGAAGCGGAATTTACCGCTCTAGTGAGGCCTGAGTGACCGGCACATGTTCATCGACGATGGGCTCATGCGTGACCGGGTGTTTTTCTTCCTTGTAGATATTAACGCTCTTGATGACCCTCGGGTCCGCCTCATGAATGACCAGGCGGCAGTTGGCGATATGCACTTCTTCACCGACCTTGGGAATCCTGCCCAGTTCATGCTGCACCAGACCGCTGATCGTCACGGCATCATCGCCTAAATCCACCTTCAGGAAATCGTTGACCTTCCGGACCTCGGTGCGTCCATGCACCAGAATCTGGTTCTTGCCGATACGCTTGATCAGCTCCTCGGTGATGTCCGTCTCGTCCACGATTTCGCCGACCACCTCTTCCAGCAGGTCTTCCAGCGTGACCAGGCCCATGACACCGCCGAACTCGTTCACCACAATGGCCATGTGACGTTTGTCCAACTGAAACTGCTTCATCAGATCGTCGGCGGATTTCGTATGGGGGATGAACAGGGCCGGCTGCGCGATGTCGCGAAGCTTCATCTCCGTATGACCCTGGGCCAACGCCGTCAGCGCCTTCGTCTTGTAGAGGATCCCGATAATGTTATCCAGCGTGCCTTCGTAGAGCGGAATGCGCGAGTATTTCGACTTGAACAGGAGTTCCTTCGCTTCGCGCAGGTACTGATTGCAGTCGAGCGAGAACATGTAGATGCGCGGGGTCATGCAGTCTTCCGCTGTGATGTCCTTCAGCTGGAACACGTTCTTGATCATCTTCACTTCCTGCGCTTCGATGGCGCCGCTCTTGCTGCTCTGATCGAGCATGATCTTCAGCTCTTCTTCCGTGACGAAGGGCACATTGAGCCCTTTACCGCCGGTCAACTTATAGATGAGCGGCACCACGAAGAACATGATCGGCGTGAGCACCTGCTGAGCCGCATAGGCCGGATAAGCCATGTTCAGCACCACGGGAACCGAGTACTTGGCAGCCAAAGTCTTGGGAACCAAGTCGGCAAACACCAACAGAACAAAGGTTAGAATACCGACCAGCACCGCGAAGGCTTCGCCGAGTACACCTTCGAGCCCCTGCCCTCCGAATCGATTCAAGGCAATAATCGTGGCCAGCGATGCGGTGGCGGTGTCGATCAGGCGATCTCCGACCAGGATAGTCAGCAGGAGGCGCTGCGGATCGGTTCGAAGATGGAGGGCCATCTCCGCCCGCTTGCTGCCCGTGTCGGCCAGCGCCCTGAGCTTCGTATCATTGACTGAGTAGAAACCGACCTCAACGACAGAAATCACCGCCGACAAGAGAATGAGGAATATCAGAACGATAATGTCCATAAGACCTATCGAGGTTAGAGGTACAAACTCAAGTTGAAGGAGTGAATGATGGAACCTTGGATCAGTTCGAAGCCGGGGGTTCGAACTGCAAGACTTGCCCTCTGTCGTGAGAAGACGACCAGACCTGGTCCTCTCGGGTCACTTTCATCCATCGCGTATTACAATTAGCACAGGCAGACCGACGCATCAAGCATTACGACACTTCTATGCCGAGCACAATTATTTAGCATATCAGTCATTTAGACTATTTGCCATGCTCCCGCACCCTCAAGGATTCCCCGTAGTCGCCCCTGGCGCATCGTCGCGCACGATGAATGGATCGGTCTCCAGTGCCCGTCTCAAATGCGCGGCGGCCTGCTCGGCGGCGGCCTCCGTGTGAAACTGTCCCGCATACACCCGGTATCGGCGACCATCCGGCAGATCGACGCCGACGATCCTGGAACCGGGATACGTACCCCTTAACCGTTCGACCAGAGCTCGCGCGTTCGCCGGATCGGCAAAGGAACCGACCTGCACGCGCAGCACTCCCATTCCCCCGGCTCGTCCCGCGTAACTGATCACACGGAGTTCGATCTCATCGGTGCCGCGCCCGACCATCCCCACAGCCTGGGCTCCGGCCAGAGACAGGTCCAGAATTCTCCCACGCGCAAAAGGCCCTCGATCGTTGATCCGCACGGTCACCTGCCGGCCGGTGCTCAGGGATCGCACGACCGCCACAGACCCCAGCGGCAATGTCCGGTGCGCCGCCGTCAACTTGTGCATGTCGTAGACCTCTCCGTTTGCCGTGCGATTGCCGTGGAAGCCCGGCCCGTACCAGGACGCGCTGCCCCGTTCGACAAACCCCAACGGATAACCGGGCGGATACGAAGGACGCGCCGGACTCCAGCCAGAGCAGCCGCTGAGCCATGTGGTGAGAAGCAGAACGAACAGGGGGAGAAGAAGACGGCTGGTGCTTGTCCTCTTCTCCCCCGGCATAAGGCGGACTAACAGAATGCTGAAAAATCCCGCCAGCGGCATTCTCGCATCGCAGAGAGGCTCCACGTACGGCTCAAGTACGCGTCGCCGATCTGCTTGCTGCGGCCTTGCTGGAGAACTTTTTTGAGCATCCTGCGATGTGTATTGACGCGAGACGGCGCATCTAGCGGCGCATGATTTCTTACGCAACAAGCAACTGCTATGTAGCCTACTAAAATTCGTCGAGTGAATGGGTGCGCAGCACCCCGAGGGCTTTGGTCGTGTTCGAAACAGTCAGAACCACGATCGCGCGTTTGCCTTCACGCGACGGGGTGCAGTAGCCGCATTTCACATTGATGCGAGCCCTGGTGAGCGAATCGGCCACCTGTCTCAAGGCGCCGGGCTTGTTCTCCAGACTCAAAATCAGGGCGGTCTCTTCACGGAACTTGATCTTGGATTTTCTCAGCGCAATACGAGCCGCATCGACATCCGCCACAATCAACCGCAGCTTCCCGGGGCCGGTGACCTCGGGCGCAGAGAAGGCCTTGATGTTGACTCCCGCAGCCCCGAGCACGGCCGCTACTTCAGCCAGCACTCCAGGCTTACTCTGTCCACTCACCACAAATTGCGTCGTTGTCGGCATGGGCTCCTCTCCCTCTGCTGAGTCAGTTCGTCTCGGATGTTAGCGACTGTATCCATACAGCCACTTCACGCTGGTGCCGCCGATGTTTCTGACGGTATGGGACACTCCGGCCGGAATGAGGATTTCCTCGCCCGGTTCGGGCCTGATACACCGGCCCCCGAACTCCAGTTCCAACCCGCCCTCGACCGGCATCACCAACTCGTCGGTCGCGTGGCGGTAATCCTCCCACACTTGCCCGGGCGGATCAACCCAAAGATCACAACTGAAGCCCCGCGCCCCCCATTCCCTGGCGACTGCCCGCTGATCGACCGTAACCTTATCGCTCCGCATCCTGCGACACCTTAGCCCAGCGACCTTCCAACTTCTTCATAATCTGCGGCATGGTCGTATACTCCATGTCGTCGAGGGGCAACCGGTGCGGTTCAAAGGGACCGTGCATCCGCAAGACATCGGCGATCCGGTTCGCATCCCGGCGCGCTTCATCATACGACGGATCGTCGAACATATCCCGCGGCCCGACGAGTTTGCCGTCGGCCAATTGAAATCCCAGACAGGCGACACGCGGAGGCCCGTCGAAGCGGGTCGGCGTCGCCTGCTTCACCGAGACCGGCATCAGCGGGCCGTAATGCGAACCACGCATCCAGCCCTCGATGATCCAGGGATACCGGAACGGATCGAGCACTTCGCCCACCGCCGGAAAGTTCTGCTGCGCGCGGACGATCATCACCGGGTCGTCTTTCCCGACATACTTACCCGCAATGAGCGAAAGCCGCTCCGTCGACGAGGCCGCCGCAATCGTCCCATCCGCCCGCGAGTATACGTACTTGATCGTGTATTTACCGGGGGAACCGATAAACATCAACATGTCGTAGAGTTCTTCGGGACAATCGAATGAGATCTTCTTATGCTCGTAGATATCGTGCACCTCAAAGCGAAACCCCTGGTGCAACGTGGGCGCAATGACGAGACCCGCCGTATTGAACGGATCGGCGAACATCTTATACAGAGGGAGATTCCAGGCCCCCGCCGAAGTTTTGTCCGCCATGAAGATCAGCACCGGATCGGACTTCCGTTCCACGAACTCCATCTCAGCCACGCCGGGTCCTTGTCCGCGTACGTTTCCGCTGAACGCATCGGCCAGTAGGTCTTGCCCCGCGCCGTAGAGATGCAACTCCTTGGCGACCGCCGTGCCGGCCTCAAACGTGTCCCACGCCAGACGGTGGATCCGCTCGTGATCCACGCCGTGACGATGCGTCATGATGAGTTGCAGGTCATCGCCACAGGCCGACACATGGTAATCGACGAGCAACCCGCCGCTCTTCGCCGCCGCAAGCTTCTCATTCGCGCAATCCATCAAGGCCGGATGCATGGCTGAATGCCCGACGAATCCGCCGATGTCCGCCTTGATCACACTTAACGTGATTTTCTGTGCATTCTCTGCTGCCATGTTGCACCTCTGGGTAATAAAGCCTGGTTGATGGCCTTTGCGCCGAATCTCCGGGGTCGGCCCTGGAGGGCCCTCATCCTGAAGTGAGCAAAGGCAATGCCTGAATGGCTATTAGCAAGGAAGAGGTGAATGTGACGGTGTTACGGGCTGCGCGTGAGGTCGCCGCCTGCCAGCTCCGTGGAGCGGCGCTACAGCGGAAGCCGATCAGCTGTAGCAGAAGGCAGCACCTTGACTGAAAAACAACTGCTGTTCTCTGTGGTCGCCCTGAGTTACATCCAATTGTTGATCAATAGGAACGGCGCCCAGAAACTCGGATGATCATGACCTGGCTGTGTCAGAATTTTCTGTTGCGCCCGCTGCAATGCCACGGCCTTGGTCACGCTCGAATCTTGGAGCTGCCGGTAAAACTCCGACACGAGGTCCGAGGTGGCCTGGTCATCAATGAACCACAGGCTCGCGAGAGCGCTGCGTGCCCCCGCCTTTACCGCAATACCGGCCAATCCTAACGCAGCCCGATCATCCCCGACCGCAGTCTCGCAGGCACTAAGAGTCAGCAGTTCGAGAGGGTCCTTCCGATATTGAAGGAGGCCCACCAACTGCGACAGCCGATCCATCGTGATTTTGTCATCGTAGGCCAGTAGAAACGAGTTATTGACGTCGCTCTCCACCACACCATGTGAGGCAATATGCACAACGCCGATACCCGTCTCCTTTATCTCTCGTTCCATCGATGGCACGAGAAACTGGTTGTCCATCAATAGTTGCCCCCCGTAAAGGGCTTTGATGGCTTGCACCTCCGTGGCGACGTTAGGGAGCGCTGGGAACCCCTGCACGGATTCCGTCAACCCCATGGAAAGCAGATTGATCTTTCCTCGAGCCAACGGGCGGGGATCGGTCAAGTCCATACTCGGGGTGACCGCGACCGCATATTTATCGACCACGAATTGACGGCCGTCGTGGAGGGCCACGAAAGGAATTGTGCGCAGCGGCCCATCCGGCACCATCACCACAGTCGTAATCCCCATGGCCAGAAAATCTTGTTGCATCGGAGCCATGAGCCAACCGTAGAGCGCTTGCGCTGACGCGAGGTAGTTCTGGGAACGCCGATCCTGCACCAGGCGTCTAAAGGTCCTGACCTCTTGGGTCAATTGGTCCGCATTCACGGGGACACCATACCGCCGCAGACCGGCGGTAGTATCCACCAATAGTTCAAGCCGATCCTGTAATATGATCGGGTACACCACCGCAGTGTTGGTGGGAAGCATGCCTTCGCCACGGCGGGCGCGGGCTGTCGCCACGCAATCATCGCGAAAATAATCCTGGAGTTCTGCCGCACGGGAAGCCTCTACCGTATCTCGGACCTGCACCAGCCATTGTTGAGTCTGCTCCGGAGAACCGGCTGTGGCCGCACGATGCAGCAAGGTATCCTCTACTTCGGTAAAGAGTGGAGCGACCGAATCACGAAACGAATAATGGCGTCCCTGATACCCGACCGAATACTCATAGCGGATAGGTTTCAACACAGAGAGCGCTCGTTGATACGCCCCTATGGCCTCATTTTCTCTGCCACTGGCCTTGAGCAAGCGAGCGGTCTGCCACTGCCAGCGGTACAAAGACTCCGGTGCGCTCACTTTTTGCGCGGCAAAACTGGCCTTGCGGGTAAAATCCAAGGCCTCATCATATCGTTGCTCCTTCTCCAACAAGGACCCCAGATAACCCCAGGCATAGGACTGGGCCCTGGCGTCTCCCAAGCGCGTGGCAACCTGGGCCGCAGCAACAAACGAATCGGAGGCCTGTCGTAAAAGGCTACCGGCCGCCGGCTTGTAAGCACCGGTTGACTGGCTCTGATCAGGTGCTTTTCCCTTCGGCTTGCCCGCAGCGGGTGGCGCCTGGCCGGCGCCCGGTCCAGCCCCTACGCTAAGCCCACGGCTTTTATCGGCGGCGGAATGCTCACGCTGGGCCGTGAGTTTTGGCCTGGTGACGGCTGACCGCAGATCATCGTAGGCCAAACCAACATTCAACAGCCCGTAGGACTTCGCATAACTGTCTTGAAGCGTGTGCAGATCTGTCCATGCCACGGCCAACGCTCGCTCAGATTCGGCAAACTGCTGGTTCTCCAACAACGCCAGTGCCGAGTTCGTTTGCGCAGTGGCTACGAGAGCTGATTGGTTCGTCTGAATCGCAAGATTCTTGCTTTCGGCAAACACGTCGAGAGCCTCCGCAAACTCGTTGCGCGACGCAAGGACATTCCCCAGATCATTCAACAGGCCGGCCACTAACGCCGTCTTGTGTTCCTCGCGGGCAAGTTCGAGGGCTTTGGTCAAGTGCTCGGCCGCTTGGGCACCTTTGCCGAGCGCGTACGCGGCGCTACCCAACCGCCCTAAGATCGTCGCCGTGAGGGCTCGGTTGCCGGTCTGCTCGGAGAGCTTCAGCGCTGTTTGCAATGTGACTTGCGCCCGTTTGACTTGGCCGCTCTGCTCTAATGCACGGGCGAGATTAATGAGCGCCTGGCACTGCTGTTGTGGTTGTTGCTGTTGCTCATACAACCGGGCGGCCTCCATCCAATGCACAGCCGCCTGGGCGAATGCGCCTTGATTGAATTGAACCTTTGCCTGCTGCATCTCTTGATCTGGGGCCGTGGGAACCGCGCTGCCAGACAATCCGACGGCGAGAGTTTGGCCTGAGATGGTGAGGCACAGACCGAATGTCAAAGATAATAATCGTGCAAATCGCATGACGTCCTCCTAACTGGAGACGGTCTCTTCAAGATCATCGAATGTTGCTCACTTGATCTCAAGCCGACAATCCTGTGCGAGCGCGATGAAGCTCCCCACATCAGGATGCACGGTCAACACTTTCGGCGGACCGACCATGATGCTGAGCTCCGGCACAGTTTCGCGTGCGCCCGTTATCGGATCACCCTCCAACAACGTCGGAGTCGACAAGTAGCGCCCGGGTTGCGGGGGAGCACTATCCCGATTCAGTTGCGCGAAGCTGCTGAATTGGCCGTCTTTCACTGCCGCGCACTTGTCGGCCAGGAGTTTGGGGACCGTCACTGTCCCCTGCGGGGCAGCCAGAGTCCTGGGATACTGAACAGCTGCGGCCAGCCCGATTGTTTGGGATGCTGCACCGATCTCAGACGTGGACTGGGCGAGAGGGGGCGCGACGGAGCTGACATCGACCAAAGCCTGAACGCTTGAATTGAGTAAGGTGGCAATGATCGTGGTTCGTCCCGCTCCATTCCCTGCGACGACTACCGGCTGGCTCTCCGTGCTGTTTGCCGGAATGGTGACGGATTCGTTCACGCTGGCTATAGAGGGATCCGAACTCTGCAGCAGCACCGTCAGATCTTTTTTAAATACCTCTTTGAGGACAACCGTAATTGAACCGGAACCTCCAACTTTCAGCGCAAGGTTTGGCGAGAGAGAAGAAAGCGACGGTGGGGGCAACGCATTGACTACCACAGCGGCGGTTTGAGTCGAAGTGCCGGATTGCGCCCGTAGTTGTGCAGTACCCTCTGTTACACCAGCCACCGTCACTTGCGTACTTGTCCTGCCCTGAGGCACGTTCACTGTCGTTTCCACTGTAGCAACGTTGGGATTTGATGTTGTCAATGTGACAGCTACGTCAGAGGGAGCAACACGCGGTAAGGTTACGGTGACCGTTCCCGATTGCCCTTCGAGAATAGAGACGCCGCTCAGTGAGGCAATCGAAATGGGGGTCACTTGCATAGTGCTGTCTTTAATAGTGCCGGCAAGCGAAGCACGTATTGTCGCTGTCCCGACCGTAAGACTCCGAACTGTAATTGGTGCCGACGAGAGCTGCCCGGCCGGAATGGTCACTACTGTAGGATCCACAGTAGCGACCCCATTGAGGCTGGAAAGGCCTATCGTCGTGTTGCTTGAGGATGCCCTATTTAACGTGATGGTCATAGTCCCATTGAGCCCAAGTTCGACGGTCGAGGTGATGCTTTGAGAGAATGCCAGGGGTAGCACGACTGTCACCCCTGTACTTCTGGCAACACCACGAAGCGCGGCTGTGATTTCCGTTTTTCCTTGTTTAACACCGGTCACTTGTATGGTTTTCGTTTGTTCTCCAGGATTAAAAGTAACGGTTGGGCCAGACGGCACGGTGGTTGCCGCACCAGCGTTTGAATTTTGGAGCTCCACGGTTTCGGTTATTTCGGCTGGTTTATTTAAGGAAATAGTTACCGTGGTGGTTTGGCCCTCTTCAATGGTCAGATTAAGTGTGATATTGCTGAGGACCGGTTCTGTCACGACTTTGATCAGGCTGGGCTTTGTGGAATTGGGTTGTGTGATTATTTGTGATCCTGTAGCAATCGTAAGCGCCGGGATGGTTTGCACCGTGCCATTGGGACCTGCATCAAGCGCGGCAAATGATTTGCCTGGATTCACGGTGATGTTGCCGAGAGGCCCAGTTGTCTGGAAAACGGGAACATAACCGATTACTATATCATCAGATCCTTCATAGATTGGTTCACCACGTATGATGACTTCCCCTCCATAGCCAACACTTGCAACTTGCACGGTACCGCCGGGAGCTTTTAGCTGAGCCCCCTCTATAGTTACGTTACCACCAATCACGGAAAGCGTTTCCTGTGATCCAACCGTCAAATTATTTCCGCTAATCTTAATGGCGGCTGCTTCGAAGCTTGTAAACCCAAATGAAGAAACAGGGGAGCTTGAGAGCAACGATCGGCTTTCAGCGGATCGAGTATTGAAAAACCCTCCATCGACGAACCTTACATTCTGAGCGGTGCTAAAATAGGCTGAGCCGCTGACATTGAGTCTCGCCGAAGACTCAAAAACAATACCCCGTGGATTAACAAAATAAAAATTGCTCCAACCGATTGCCTGTATGGTTCCTGCAATAGTTGATGGCGCGTCTGTGACACGGCTAATAACTGTGCTAGCTCCCGAGTGTTGAACAAAATTCGCAATATCGTTCGCTCCCAGATTGAAATGGCTGAAACTGTGAAAAAGGTTCTGCCCCATAGGCGTGCCGCCTTGAATGTTAATTGTACTTCCCGAGCGTGGCGCGCTAGTCCCGAGGCCATTCGGTGTAATCGTTGTGACCGTCTGGGCTCGAGCACGTGGGACAACCTGCGATATGGCCAACAAACCGATCACCCCCACAACCGCCAGAACGTAAAATCTGATATGGAATCGCATGGCCCGTCCTCCTTCATGGCCGTTCAGCTAGTATGGGAGTACCAACTCGGGTTTCCAATCGGCCAGCGACACAGATGGGCTTCCGGTCTAGAAGGCCTCCACCACCAGCTGTAGATGCACGCCATGGTCCTGCAAATTGTCTCGTTCGGTGTCAAACTTCTTCAGCTGTTTTCCCCAGTAAATTTCAAATCGGCTGCCCCGCCAGAAGTTCCAGATCGCGCCGATCCCGGCACTTGATAATGTCTTCGGGGGTGTCCCGGGAGTTGAAACGTTGGTTTCCCACCCGTGGCCGATGTCGAAAAACGGCGCGAGAAAGACCGTATCCACGCCGGCCTTTGTTGTATAAACCGGGACCCGGAGTTCGATAGACCCGATCGCCGCGTTATCGCGGATCAAGGTGTACTCCCGATAACCACGGACACTGTACCGGCCTCCAACGGCCACCTGTTCGAGTGGAAACAGGTGGTCATTCGACAACTGAACGAGGCCTCGCCCGACCAACTGTGTCCGCCAGAAGGGCAACTGCCGAATGAGCTGAGCTTGGCCCATCCAGGAAAAGAAACGCGCGTCCGGCAAATTAGAATCTGCGTTGGCCGTCGCGCCCAGGGCGCCGATACCGACCGAAAACCGCGATGAAACGGACATCACCTGATCCACCGACCGGCGGGTATATTCCTGGCCGAATCGAAGAGCCGTCACGCGAAACTTGCCATCGGGAGATCCGGCGATGAATTCAAAGGGCTGTCCCAACAGGAAACTTTTGTTTCGCTCATGTTCACCGGTTAAGGTGAGGGCGAATTCCTGATCGACTTTGCGATAGACCGGATGCCGCAGGGAGATACCGAAAATCTCCGCCTTGTTCCGAATATCCAGCTCTTCAAACGGGTCTTCCTTCACGGTAAAGTCGAACCGCCGGTATTGAAGGGCGATGGTCGTGTCATATCGATTCACAGGGATCGCATAACTGAAATTAAGAATGGGATCGACTCCGGCCGATCTCCCGTATTGGAGACTCAACTGGTCACCGAATCCGAAGAGATTTTGATGCGCGAGGGTGATAAACCCCTGCTCCGCCCCTACGGTGGGTGATTGAAAGTTATTGAACTCCAGCCAGGCCTTCAACGGATTGGCCTCCGCCACACGGACATTCAACGCACTCTCGCCCCGCGCGAGACCGGGGCGGAGTTCCGCGTTGATGCGCTGAATGCGGGGATCGGCCTGTAACAGCTGCAACCGCTCCTGTAACGTTCCAACATTGAGCGGAGGGCCGGCCGCCGCATCAATCCGACTTTGAAAATATGACGGGCGAAACCAGCGCGTGTCTTCCACGTTAATCTCAGCCAGTTTGCCTTCGACAATCTGCACCGTGAGAATGCCATCCGTTACGGTTTGCTCAGGGATGAGGGCGCCGGAGGTCACATATCCGTGATTCACATAGTAATACGTGAGAGCAAGCCGAAGGGCCTCGAGTTCGTCCGCACTCACTTCGCGATTGGTATAAGGTCCCGTGACCTCCGCCAGTTGTTGCGAGGTGAACGCCGTGTTCCCTACCAAATACACGTCCTTGACGAAGATTTTAGGACCGGTAATAGGCTCGCCAGGAACGGGTGGCGCCGGTGGTGGTACTTTAAGCGCAGGGGGCTGAGCAGGCGGAGGCTCGATCGGTAACTGTGGAGGTTTCGGGGGCAGCGGCACCCCGACCTGCGCAAGTAGAGGTACCGCACACAACACAACGTAGCAGCCGAGCAGGATACCCAAGCCCCATGCGATCAAGACAGACCGTATTGCTTTCCCCTGCGATATCATCTCCGCAACGTCTCATCCTCGGTTGAAAAGATGATCGGGATGCGTGCAGAACACATGCCATTGACTCATATTGAAATGGTTCCATTGTGCAGAAGCCGAATTACTTACGAGAAGCACGCACCATCAGGCGCACATTGCATCTGGCGCGTCTGATAGTCGTCTCATGCTTGAATCGGTTTAGATACAATGTACGTATCTAATTGGATACGGACTGCAAGGTGATCGGAAGCATTCTGTGAGGAGGAGAAGACGACGTCACGCGTGACTCATGCCGGCACGACAAACGTCACCGAACAGAGTGGCATGGCTGAGGATTTGAGGGTTGGTCAATTACAGATGAAATACTACCGCCGACTACCGATAAACCGACCCAATGCATGAGGATTATGCTTCACGACATTATGGGCTTAGGGCCGGATGACGATCCTTTCGATACCCCTCAACTGCGCGACTGACTGTGGTGAGGGAGAGTGCCTTTTCCACACCGCTCACCTTAAGACCACGCAGCCCTTGTTGTAAGCCCTGCACATACGCGCGGCCATCATCACACTCGGTGGATTTCCCCTGAAGGGAAGGGTCGAACGGTTTCACGCCGACAATGGCCTTAATGGTCTCCACGCCAAAAGGACCCGTGACAGTGAATTGCTCTGGGGACGTCGCACTGCCGAACGAGTAGGTCTGCCCGCCTTTAATGGAGGCCTCTCCTCGATAAAGATTGGGAACCAGGTGGACCACACAGCCGTCGGCCTGAAAATAGTCCAGCTTCAGATACCCATCGCGGTCGGACTGCACGTGGATGATCAACTCGTCTCCTTCGCTGAATCGGCCATCGTCACGATTCGTCCAGATGCGTAACCCAAATCCAGCAGAGGCCGCCACCATAGGGGTTTGTGCCTGCTGCGAGATCTCTTTTGCGTTAATTCGTTGCTTGATGAGTTCGTCAATCGACACAGGACTCATCCTCGCCGTAATCGTGATACAGATCTCTTGGCCATGCGTCGCCTCTTTCTCCACACGAACCTGTTCGAGCATCGCTGCGCTGGCCGTCTGCACGATATCCTCCTCGAGCTGAAGATTCTTCACTTTGGAAGAAGATTGAACAAAAACCCTATGAAGGCGAACAGCATCCTCTTGGGCCAAGCTGGTCGCGGCTCGTTTAGCCTGGATAGGGGTCTCATTGTCGCCATACTTATAACAAGCAGACCCTCTAACTGGCTCTATAGGACCGGGGTCTCCTGATGGCTGACTCGCGCTGGCAAACCCCATCCAAAGCACCGGTATCAACACGACTATACAACCAGCACTAATCAACCGCTTCAGTCGCGCGCTGCTACTCATAATGCCTCACTACAGACCACATCGTTACCATCACCTGTTTGCGTGGTCGGATCCTTCATCTGGTTTCTCACCATCATGAGGAACCGGCCCGATCGACAATCAGAATAACTTGTGCCTTCTCCAAGAATTCAAAGTGATCTTTCACTCCATGGATGGTCTGCGCGGCGGCATTGCTGATGACGAGATCAGTCTGGCTATTTCCTGCGGGACGGAGGGCTTTCACATACAATGGATTGTCGGTAACCTTTGGATGAGTTTTCGCAGCAGCTGGATCAGATACGTAGGCCGCGATTCCTTGATTCTGCCGATACTTAGCCAGGACATAGCTCTGAGAATAGGCTTCCTGCCCATCTTCGGTGAGAATTCGAGGAACTAAGGCGGGGCGAACGCCTGTGCCGCGCGCGTCAACGACAAGTCCCGTGTAGGCCATGCCCGATTTGGGCGATGGAGTCGTAAGCGTTTCTGCAACGAGCCTTTTTACCGGCGGTGCATTCTTCGGCACAAACGTCTCCGATACGCGTCCGGTCAATTTCATTTGCAGCGTAACTTCATACCCGCCTTTTTCCAACTGTCGCTCGTGAATAATTTTCGCATCTTCAACCATTCCCTGAACCTTCACCTGAATTTCATCGCTGGTAGTGACGTAATTTTTCACCGTCGTGGTGGAATCGACACGGACTGCCGTGAATGCCTCCAAGAGGTTCCGATAGGCGACGGACTGGGCCGCGCGCTTTGCCAATAATCGAGCCTGTGTGCCATTGAGTGCGTCGGCCGGCGGGAAGCCGATTCCCGAGGCGGTCACAATGCCCGCTGTCCAATCCACGACACCTTCTTGCCCGACCACTTCCGTATACGAACCCGAATCGGTAATAGCTCCCTGGCCACTATGCGCGGTTGAAATTGCAGTGGAAACGGCCGGGCTCTGGACCGGGGTCGAGACGGCAGCCGACGAGCCTGGCGGATTGGTCGAACTAACGGTCCGAGTATCTGAAGCGCCTTTCTCTCGCACTTCCATGTCGCTGTGACATCCCATAGCCGACACTGCAATAAGTGCGACCAGACAGTGTTTCGTACGACTCATCATCTGCCTCCCTTCTTTCCTCATTGGGAATCGTATCTGGCGATCCCAGCACCGGAAACAATCAATAATCATGCCGTGAGCGTCGCTTTCCGACATGGCATCGGTATGCTCTCATTCAGCCGACACTCCTTGGTAGCCGTCCCACAGATCCGGTCGCTATCTCTGTCATCCTGTAGCCATTGATTGTGAATACACCCCCTGACACTGGCGTCTAACTCAGAAAGGAACATCGGAAACTTCTCTCACCATATGAGCATAGGCTCGCGTCAACTTCCAGGCACACAGTCTTGTTCTCCTGTAAGACTTTCGTATACCCTAATCGGCCATTGCCACCTCCCCGACACCGTCCGATAAGAGGCGCCTTATGCCCGACCGGATCTTTTCCGGAAAATACGTCGTCCAGGAAGAAATTGCCAAGGGCGGCATGGGAGTTATTTATAAGGCCTTAGACCGGACGCTCAATCGCCTCGTCGCAATCAAGGTCGTCCACGAACATTTTTCCGGCGATGCCTCCTTTACCGAGCGGTTCATCCGTGAAGCCCGTGCAATGGCCCGCCTCCAGCACGAAAACATCGTCACCATCTTTTCCGTTGAAGAAGAGCGGGGCGCCCATTTTATTGTGATGGAATATTTCCCCGGCATGGATCTCCGCGCCAGAATCAAAGCGCGCAAAATGCTTCCCATCCACGAAAGTGTCGACATCGCGCTGCAAATCGCCAATGCGCTGGCCTTCGCGCATTCCCAAGGCATTGTTCATCGTGACATCAAACCGGCCAATATTCTGGTTGATAACAGGGGACGTGTCAAACTGACCGACTTCGGCATCGCGGCGGCATTGGACGAAGCCTCCATTACCAGTACGGGGCAAATCATAGGGACGCCGGAATATATGTCTCCGGAGCAAGCCGCAGGCAAAGAAGTAGACGGGCGCACCGACCTCTATTCTTTGGGTATCGTGCTCCATGAAATGGTTGTCGGGCAGACTCCATTCCGGAACATTCCGAAAACCAGTATCCTGAGCAAGTTGCTTGATCCGCAATTTGAGATCCCACTGATATTCTCAGCTGAGACACCATCAACGGTGAAAGCCATCGTCGAAGACCTGGTCCGCCGGGATCCCGAACATCGAACGCCGAGGGCTGCGATTCTTGCAAATCAGTTAAAGGAATGTTTGGCATCTTTCCCCAAACAGGAGGCTGAAGACACTCCCACTATCATTGCAACACCGCCACCGACTCGTATCACGCGCGCGACTACGGTGAGTGCCTCCCCTCTGCCCCACGAATCACGGCCCATGCCATCCACACAGCCTGTGCGGCCCGATATCGAGTCAGGTCCACTCCCTCAGGTCAGTCGCCCTCAGCCCCCATCTCCAACGGAGGATGAAGCGACCGATATTCTTCCGCGACCTAAAACAGTCTTACCACCACCGCCGCAGGACACATCCCTATGGAAGACCCATAATTTTGCGCTGGTCGCGGTCGGAGTATTGACCCTTGTTCTCATGCTGGGGGGCCTCACATTCTTGTTCTCAAAAGGAGGTTGGTCACCGACTCCCTCAGCAGACAAGACCGGACCGGCCTTTCCTACCGGCCCCGATTCTAGTCATAACGAAACGCCCACCTCCTCCGATGCAAATCGTGATCAACCACCAACGGACAACGCTCAAAGAGACAGCATCACCGTGCAGCCTGAAAGCAGTACCAGTGCTCAATTGCAGGCCAAAATAGAAAAGGAACAACAACAGCTCATCGCCGATGAAGCCAGGGTGGCAGCCAAACGTCGCGAAGCCGAAGCGATTCAGAAAAAAGAAAAAGACCAGGCGGCCAAACAAGCAAAGGCCGCCGAAGAACAACGGCACAAAACGGAAGAGGCGGTTCGTGCCGCCCGGGAACGCCAAGAAACCGAACAGCGCAAGTTTGCCGAAGCGCAAAAGCGCCTCGAGAAAGAAAAGGAAACTGCCGCCATACAGCTTCAGGCAGCCGAAGAACAGCGTCGCAAGGCGCAGGAGGAGGCACGCGTTGCCCGCGAACGAGAAGAACTCGCAGCCCAACGAACCAAGGAAGAGACGGAGATGAAGCATTTGCAGGCCGAGCGCCAGCGGCTAGAGAAAGAACGGGAAGTGGCCGAAGAGCAAGCTCGCCTGGCAGAGGCCCAGCGAAAGAGGACGGAAGAGGAGGCCCGGCTGGCTCGAGAGCATCATGAAGCAGAGCAACAGCGACTCCAGGTTCAACAACAACGCATGGAAAAGGAAAACGAACTCGCCGCCCAGAAAGCAAGGGCACAGGAGGAGGAACGTCGCAAAGCAGAGGAAGAGGCCAGGTTGGCGAGGGAACGACTGGAGACGGAGCAGAAACGACTGCAAGTCGAACGTGATCGTCTCGAAAAAGAAAGAGAGCTGGCAGCGCAAAAAGCTCGCGCAGAGACAGAGGAACGTCGAAAAGCTCAGGAGGAAGCCCGTGCCACTCGAGAGCGCTACGATGCGGAACAGAAACAGCTACAAGCTGAACGGGAACGACTAGAAAAGGAAAAGCGCGCGGTGGCTGCTCAGCAGGCAAAGAGTGAAGAAGAGGCTCGAAAGAAGCAGGCGGCTCAGGAGGAGGAACAGCAGAAAAAGGACCAATTAGTGGCCAAACTCACTCCCGGTGGTCAGATAAGCACCACCGCATCGCAACGGCAATTGCGGGACTTGCTTGAAGAATTCAAGCAGGCTTACGAAGGGCAAGACTTTGAGAGTTTGGAACGGCTGTCCGAGATGGGAAATGACCGCCTGAGTTTTCTCCACACCATGTTCAGTAACTACCGGACCATTAAGATCTCCATCCAGAATCTGACCGTCAAAGACCAAGAAGCCTCGGCGATCATCATTCATGATGTGCTCATCAACAAGAACGGCGACATGGTGATGCCAAGCCCGATTCTAAGATCGGCGCGAATCAAGATCCGAAAAAACGGGGATCAATGGACAAAGGTCGTCTGGTAGGCTCACTTACCAGTCTGGCTCTGCTCGGCGAAGGGGTTATGAAAATCGAACCCAAACAGCGGCGGGTTCTCCGCAATGACAGCGGCGGAAAAAATGTAAAACACATAATCATACGTTTCTTGAGGAATCTTATACTGTTTCAACAACTGCCAAAAATTTCGCTCTCTCGGATTGTTCGGCATCTTTCGAATAATGTTGATGACATTCCCCTCTCCCCAGTTATAAGAGGCAATAACGAGCAATCCTGAGGCTTGAGCATCAGTATTGTAGATGCGCCTGATATATTTCGCTGCCGCCTTCGTAGCCTTTTGAAAATGAAAGCGCTCATCTTGCGGATCGTATTTGGCAACATTTTTCAGTGGTCCAGGCTTCAATCCGTATTGTTCAGCCGTTTGCGGAATAAATTGCCAAATTCCCTTGGCATAACCCATTCGAGTTGGAGGTCCCACCGCCTTCGAATCGAAACCACTCTCCTGGAGTGCTAAATAGAAAAATTGAGGAGGCAGGTTCTTGGTCCACATCTCATTGGCGACCGTCGGAATAAATCCACTCTCCTTGGCGCGCTTGATGGCGTTCTGTAGCCGTTCCGTGGACTTCCAACGACGGATGTATTTTTTTACCTCGGAGAGAAAATCCCGTGGCATGGCGACTTCACACTCACCGAATAATCGCGCCATCCGAAACACCAGTCGATCCTGTTCGCTCATGCCCTCATAAATGTCCAATTCGCCGAGGAAGCGATCGTATTGCGTCTCCAATTCCCGAAGCTTCTGGCGTTTCGTCAGAATTCTCTCCATAAGATCTTTGCGCTTGGTTTCCGCCACCTCCTCTTCCAGCTCGGAGACCTGAATCTCAACCTGTTTCATGGTGTAGAACATCTCTCCGGCAGTTCTTGTCATCTGATCGACCCTGGCTCTCTGGTACCATGCGTATCCCACGGCGCAGACCAGCAAGATAACAACCACTCCAACGGCCACACGATAGCGACGTCTCTGCTGTCGCTCACGGCGCTTGGCGGCCGCACGGTAGCGACGGGCCTCCTCGGTTTCTTCAACAGTATCTTCTCGTTTCCAGCGATCAACAATTTCTGTTACCGACTCCATTCTCTTGTCGGGCTGAGCCACGTCCGTGGGCTGGTCCGAAAAGGCGATTTCGTCGCCGACCGTGAGCCATACGGCCGGCCCACCCAATCCAAGCTCCACAGTCACGGCTTCTTGCAGTGGCACACGAGTGACCTGGCTGCCGTTGATATGCAACCCATGTGTGCTTTGCTGATCGATAAGCCACCATCGTCCTGCTTCAAGTCGCACCTCAGCATGGACGCGGCTAACGACCCGTTCCGGCACCACGACTTGGCACTCAGCCGAGCGTCCAATCCGGAAGGCATGAGTAAAACGCTGCTCGCCACTCCACATCGTACCCATGCGAACCCGTACACGAACCGGCGGTGGCGTATTGAGAGCGGTTGTTAAATCGTCTGACATGTGGGGTGGGTAAGGGGCATGTGATCCACGGACAGGCTACTCATCGACCACATAGGCTGCGCCAGCTCGAGAGGGCTAGGCAAGTGTTTGCTGAAGTTGCGTGCGCAATGGATCGTCGAAGTTCTCGATGGACTCGGGCGAAATCAGCTCCACAAAAGCAGGGACACCAGAAAAGCGTGTCGCCATGAGTAGCAGCTCGTCAGCAGGACGGAACGACGTGAGAGGAGCGGTGATGGTGACAAAGGGGAGGGCCCCTAAACCGGGCAACGGTTTCAGGTCGACTTGGTAACGCAACGCCGCTAAAAGCTGAACTAAGCTTGGCTGGCTTTTTATGAGGAGCTGCATCACCAGCGCACTGATGACGAATTGCCGCAAAGCCTCAGTCCTCCGCTCCATCCGACTCTCCAGCATCGAATACACCTGGGAAAGCGTTAGGCCCGACTCGTAACTCAGCACCCATTGCACGGGCGAAGTAATTGTCAGGGCCCTGGAGTCCCGTTCAGATTTTGCCATATAGGTATATTCCCACCGGTAGATCACCGGCTGGCTATCGAGTTGGGCGAGGGTTGTATCGGGAAATTCGAGCGGCAACCCGAACGGAGTGTGGCTCCCTTCGCGATAGAGATCTTTCAACCGCGTCAGGGCAAGATCCGAACCGTTGACATCCTCACGTGATCCGACATGTCGTCCCAACAGACGTCGTGGCGCCAGTAACGGCTTGAGGGTGTCGATGTAGGTGCGGAGACAGCTGCCTAAGATCTGAGAGACGGCTTCGGTCTTTTCACGAAGGGCTGCCACATCCCCTATAGTCAGCGCCCGTCCTGTCCTGGACTCGCCCATCGGCATCACCTCACGATCGCGGCGCCATTATCTTGTGCCCCCGGATAAAAATCAAGGGAAGGCTCATGAATACTGACGAAGGACATCCTGTTCTTACCGAACGTCCCAGCCTCATAGGTCGTGTTTCATGACACCAACAGGACACTTCTTGTTCTTCTTGAAGCGTTTCATATAGGCTAGTGCAACACCGCTCCATGTCCCGCTCTCACAGGAGATGATAGATGGCCGACCAGATCTTCTCCGGCAAATACCTCGTCCAGGAACTATTGGCAAAGGGTGGGATGGGGGTAATCTACAAAGCGTTAGACCAGACTCTTAATCGACTCGTGGTCATTAAGGCCGTCCACGAACATTTGTCCGGGGATCCCTCCTTCACCGCGCGGTTTTTGCGTGAGGCGCGTGCCATGGCGCGGTTAGACCACAACAATATCGTCACCATCCATGCGGTCGAGCAAGAACACGGTACCCCGTACATCGTCATGGAGTATTTTCCAGGCGGCAACCTCCGTTCTTTCATGCAAGCCCACAGACCGGTGTCTATTCGAACCAGTCTCGAAATCGCGCTCCAGGTGGCTGAGGCTCTGGCCTACGCCCACGATCAGGGGATCGTTCACCGCGACATCAAGCCGGCCAATATTCTCGTCGACAGCCGCGGCCTGGTAAAACTCACGGACTTCGGAATTGCGGCGGCCCTGGATGAAGTCTCGATTACGACGGTCGGCCAAGTGCTCGGCACGCCCGAATACATGTCTCCTGAACAAGCAAGCGGGGGCAAGGTTGACGGTCGAGCCGACCTCTATTCGCTCGGCATCGTCCTGTACGAGATGATCGTGGGGTATCATCCATTTCGGAGCATTCCGAAGAGCGTCATCCAAAGTAAGCTCCTCGATACTGAGGAAGAGATTCCGCTGGAGTTTCCCGACAATATTCCTTCACTGGTCAAAGCCATCATCGAGGATCTGGTCCGACGCGATCCGGAATATCGTCTGCCGACTGCCCGGTTCCTCGTGACTCAACTGAAGGAATGCCTCCAAACGCTCCCTCCTCAGTCTGATTCAGCCGCAGAAGAACCTACCATTCTCGTGTCTCCCCAGCCCGCGAGATATACTGATACGCGCATGACGCCACTTGTCTCTTCAGAACCACTTTATCAAGCATCTCCGCCAGCCTATCCATCCCCATCCCAGTCAGAGGTTCTGCCTCGAAAGGAAGTTGACCGATCAGACCATGCTCCGGCCGTAACAGAAAGGAAGACAGACGTCACCTCAAGGCCGAACACACAAAGCAAGCCGGAACCTCGTCGTCTGCCAGAGTCGTTCTGGCGAAGATATAACGTGCTTCCGCTTGTGACCGTGACCTTGTCGACAGCTGTGGTCTTAGGAGGTCTCGCTTTTTTTCTGAGCCGCGGCGAATGGTCAAGATCGCCAGAGCCAAACACACCCTCTCAAGAGGATCGGACTATGGATATCCCTCCCAGATCAGATCGCGACGAAGGGATACACGGTCCGGATATGTCATCTGAAGGCCAACGATCAGAAGATTCAGGCAGACAACCTGTCAAGCCTAAACCGGATGCACAGCCGTCCATCCGGCCGTCCAGCCCACAAAAACCAATCGCTCCGTCACGGCAGCAGCTTGACCGGCTCCTCAGTGAATTTCAAACAGCCTATGAGAGGCAGGATTTATCCTCCTTGCACCGACTGTCCGACATCAGCCCTGACCGTCAGATGTTCTTGGACATGATGATCAATAATTATTCGGCCATCAGAACATCAATTCAGGATGTCGAAATCAAGCACGACCGGGCAACGGCGACATTGATCCATGAGGAACTAGTCAATAACAACGGTGAACCGGTCGCTCCCGATCAAATCATGCGGAGTATACGAATCACAGTTCGCAAAGAGGGCGATCGCTGGAGCAGGGTGTTATGGTAAAGAAGATTCATCTGTGAACCGCAAGAACATTCCGGGGCCCACATACTCGTAGAGGCACAGCCCCCTATCAGATCGGATTACAATTATCTGTTCGTGGAGGCTTTCTCATCGGCTCTACCCGGACGACGCAGCCGACATTCATGAATTAGGGCTGCACGATCGGCAATTGAATATGAAATGTTGTCCCTTTCCCGAGGACGCTTTCAACGGAGATTCGACCTTGGTGCACATCGATCACATCCTTGACAATCTTGGTCCCAAGGCCGGTTCCGCCTACCTTTCTACTTACGACCCGAATCGAAAATAGACTGTCCTTGACCTCATCCGGCATGCCGCGCCCGGTATCGGCCACATGGAGAAGGATCCGTGCCGCTGGGGAATCTGCTTCTCCATAAACCGTAACCGTTCCGCCTGCGGACATTTCCGAAATGGCATTGTTCACGAGGTTGTAGAAGGCGCTAAACAAGCGGCGTTCGTCCGCGATGATGGTCGGAAGCCCCTCGAGCCCTGTACGGCACAGCGTGACTGCTTGTTCCTGAGCCTGCCATCGTAAGGTGTCGTAGACAGATCCGACGATATCTGCAATCCGGCAGGGGGCAAACTTCGCTGGAGAGCTCAATCCCTTCACGCAATCCGCAATCTCCGCCACATGATCCTGAATGCGTCTGGATGAACCTCTCACCATATGAATCACTTCGGCACATAGCTGAAACGTGTCTTTAGCGGTCGCGCCGGATAGATCTGCGGACCTAGCCGCGAGATCTTTCATTTCTCCCTCCAACAATCCAGCCCCGCACACGAGCGGCATCAGCAGGTTCTTGATATCGTGCCCGATATCTCCGACGATTCTCGCCACCTCAGCCAGCTTGGCATCTTGAAACAGACGAGCCTGCTCGATCGAGGCAGCCGTAATTGCCGACACAATCGTCAGAATGGCCAGGTCATCATCGTCCAGTCGTCCTCCCCGCTTGTTGAGAACCTCAAAGACCCCGATCGAGTCTCCTTCCCAGCGCTTCAGCGGCAACGCAATCATGTCGCGCGTCACATGACCCAGCATTTGATCGATAGAAGCATTGTGCCGTGGATCTGCATGGGCATCACGAATCACAATCGGGATGCCGGTACGAAACACCTCTCCGGCAATGCCCCTATCCCACGGGATGGCAGTTCCCGCTTTGACTCGGCTATCCCCGATGGAATGTCGAAAAACGAGTTGCTCTGTAGCGGAATCGGCAAGGAGAATTGAACCGCTTTCGGCATCGACCGTTTCTAACGCAATTTCGAGGGCACGGATCGCCATGTCGTCAGGCGTCAGATGCTGAAAGAGGGCCTCGCTCACACGCCGGGCTGCATCGAGTTCTCGATCTCGACGCAGCAAACGGAGATCTGCTTCGCGTCGTACTGTTCCCCGCGGCGTGAAATGCTGTGTGAGATTTTCTGCCTGCTGTGGTTCCGGCAACACGGAAGACGCCTCCCATTCAGCCCGGAGTGTAGGCCTCTGCAATGGAGTACGCAACTCCCATACCCCTTGCGCACATCAGTCTCGGTGAAGCAGAAAGAAGGGGTTCAGCAACCAAATCTTCCGGTGAAATTACCAGCCATGTATAAACCTCGTCCGAGATGCTGCAGAAACCGTATCCTCGCAGATACACCGGTTCAGCGCACCGGATACAGGTATGTAGGACCAGTTTGCCCCATTCTTTTGTCATCCCACCTATTCTCACCCTCCAAGTGGTGATTTGATTAGCTAACTTTTATACAATAGGGCCCGACGCTCGACCGAGGCGCTTGCCATGTTGGGACGTTACTGAAGGAAGAACTACCATGAAACCGATTGTGTTGGTTGCTGATGATGACCCCTCGATTCTCGAGATTCTGAAGCTTGGCTTCCGAACAAAGGGCTACGAGGTCATCACAGCTTCTGATGGTAAATCCGCCATTCAGGCCATCGAGCAGAACCGCCCGGACCTCCTGGTGTTGGACATTGAAATGCCTCACCTGACGGGGATTGAAGTGCTGCGGCATCTCCGCAAGGACTGGCCGACCTTGCCGGTTGTAATTATGACTGCACACGGCACGATCAGCCTGGCCGTGGAAGCCATGAAGGAGGGTGCCACGGAATTCATCACGAAGCCCTTTGAGATGGAGCAACTTCTCCTCGTCATTCAAAAGGCATTGGAGCGTGAAGGACTGCGGCGAGAAGTTGAGGTCCTACGGAATGAAGTCGACAGTCGCTACGACACCATCTCGAGCGTCAATGCGGAGATGCTGAGGGTTCTCACCACGGCGCAGAAGGCAGCCCAAAGCGATGCCACGATCCTACTGCTGGGAGAAAGCGGCGTCGGCAAGGACCTGCTCGCACGCTGCATCCATGCCTGGAGTCCCCGACGAAACAAAATCTTTACCCCCGTGAATTGTGTGGCATTGACTGAAGAACTACTGGAATCAGAACTATTCGGCCATGAAAAAGGAGCCTTCACAGGAGCTCACACACAGAAATTGGGGAAACTGGAAGTGGCAGCTGGGGGAACAGTGTTCCTGGACGAAATCGGCGATATGAAGCCAGCTCTACAAGCCAAGCTCCTGAGATTCTTGCAGAACCGTGAATTCGACCGGGTGGGAGGAACCAGATCCATCAAGGTCGATGTCCGTATCGTCGCGGCGACAAATCGGAACCTCCAACAGGCGGTCAAGGACGGAGCCTTCCGGGCTGATCTCTTTTTCCGACTGAATGTTGTAAGCCTGACTATCCCGCCATTGAGAAATCGTCAGGAAGATATCCCTCAATTGATCGAACGATCCCTCGCCAGACTTTGCCGAGACATGAAACGGCCGATGTTGCACATGTCTCCCTCCGCCATGAAGAAATTGATGAGTTATGCCTGGCCGGGCAACGTGCGGGAGCTTGAAAATGCCATTGAACGGGCGGTGGTGCTGAAAACTGGAGACCTGCTGGAGCCGGAGGACTTTGCATTGCACAGCCTTGAATTGCAACAGCAGGAAAGCCCGGTCAACCACCTTCCCTTCCATGACTCAGTCGAACACCACAAAGTGTTCATCATTCGGGACGCCCTTGCCAAGACAGGCGGGAGCAGGGCCCAGGCAGCGGAATTACTCGGCCTACAACCAACCTATCTTTCACGGCTGATTAAGCAGATGAATATTTCGTAAGGTCGTACGCTTGACCTTCCCCTGACGTGTGAAAGCCCGTCTGTTCCAGCCTATCTATTGTTGTGGCCTATCGATTGAAGGTCGTGCGGCACACGGCACCTATCCAAACCACCCTGGGCTGTCCGCTCGACGAGCCTACGTTCCTTCGGTATACTCCTGACCATTCAGGGACCGTGCCGATATGCTTCATTCGACGCCTATCACCATCTCCTACGCTCAAAGTAAGGAGACAGCGTTATGACAACTCCACACGCCACCAGCAGCGTTGATGTCGTCCTCACAGGAGGAGAACCCCGCCCCGATGGACGACCAGCTCAAGACGTTCCATTTCGCATATTGATCATGGGAAATTTCAGCGGAAGGGACAGCTGGCTTGATCGCACTGCACAACGGCCGCCGGCGGCCTGGCGCCCGATGCGAGTGGATCGGGACAACATCCAGACCATTCCGGACAAGCTTCACGTCGCGATTCACAGTCCCCTCCTTGCAGAAGGTGCTCCTTCCATCACGCTCAAATTCGCCAGCCTTGATGACTGGCATCCCGATCGTCTGGTCCATCAGATTGAACCCCTGCGAAGGCTCTCCGACCTGCGCCGGCGCCTGACGAGCCCGGACACATTCGCTGCGGCTGCCGACGAGGTCCGCGCATGGACGCAACCCGGACAACCAAAGGAAGCTCGATCAGGTGCCGTCGACACTTCACCCCACCAGGCAGCCCTCAGCGGCTCACCAACCAGCGGTCTCCTGGACCACATACTCGAACAAACTCCCACAGCCATGCGCGATCTTGGCCCTACCGAATGGCAATCGTATCTTCAAGCGCTTATCAAGCCACACCTGGTCCCGAAAGAACATCCGCTGACAAACGAACTGGTTGCGCAGGTTGATGACGCCATGAGTCAGATCCTGAGAACCGTGCTCCACCATCCAACATTCCAAGAACTGAGAGCGGCCTGGCTGGGGCTCTCATTTCTCGTGGATCGGCTTGAAACCGATCAGCCGCTTCAGCTTTACCTGCTGGATCTCTCCAAGGATGAACTCTCAGCAGATCTACTCAGCGGCGACGATCTGTATGCGACCCGGCTCTACCGCCTCTTGGTCCAAGAGACGGTCCGCACTCCCGGCGCGCATCCGTGGGCCGTGGTCGGTGGAGTCTATACGTTCGGTCGGACGAGTGAAGAGGTGCAGCTACTGGAGCGGATTGCCCACCTTGCCAAAGAAGCCGGGGCGCCATTTCTGGCTGCCGCCTCACCCGGCATGATGGGTTGTTCTTCGTTTGGGGCAACGCCGGATCCGGATGACTGGCAAAACCCAGTGGCACATCCGGAGGAACAGCAACAATGGGAACGGCTGCGACAGATGGATCAAGCGTCGTATCTCGGTCTCTGTCTGCCGAGATTCTTACTCCGCCTGCCGTTCGGACGGGAGACAGAAGCGATCAGCGCCTTTGAGTTTGAGGAAATGGCGGGCATCCCCGACCACGACAACTATTGCTGGGGCAACCCCATATTCGCCTCCCTTCTGCTCTTGGGAAAGGCATTCTCGGAGGAGGGCTGGCACCTCCGCCCTGGATCAGTCCAAGACATTGACGGGCTCCCGTTATATGTCTATCAGGATGAGACGGGGGACACCGTGACCAAGCCCTGTGCCGAAGCCTGGCTCACGGAACAGGCAGCCGAGCGACTACTTGAAGCAGGTCTGATGCCGCTCCTCTCCTACAAAAACCAGGATCGCATCCGCCTGGTGCGGTTCCAGTCGATTGCATCGCCATTGAAACCGTTGGAAGGCCGGTGGAGTGAAGCGGGATAGCATCACACAACGAGCGAACCATCACGGTCTGGCCTGTGCCGGCACAAAGACAAAATCGCCCAGTCCTTCGTGGCCGGCCATGTGTATAGGCCCATAGGTCGGGATCTGCTCCACCTTCATTCGCTCGGCAGCTTGGACAACTCGGGCCCGTACGGTCCAGAACAACCGTTCCGTTTCCAACGCAGTCTTGTTTTCTGAAAGCACACCTACGAACGCAGCAGCAAAAATGGAATGTCCTGCCCCGCCGTCATCAAGCACCGGCTTGGCGCCGCCGGATGTGAGGGTGGTGCGAATTTTCTTGTCGGCAATGGTCTTCAGCAGCAATTGCCTGGCCTGATCCTGCACCTCAGGGTTGAGCCTGGCCATGGCTGAACGCACGAGTTTGCCGGCGAAGCAGGAGTCGGCTACGACGAGCACTTGCTTAGCCGGAATCAACTCCAGCAAGTCAGTCACGGCAGGGAACTCAATCCACTCCGTATTGTCCAGGAGGTCTCCTTCAATAGGAATCCAATAACCCCGGTCGATTTCCGGCTCAAGAAAGCCATGCCCTGCATAGTAGACGAGTAAATCGTCCCGCTCGGATAAGGTCTTCCGATAGTCATTGAGCGCCTGCAAAATCTCTTTTCGACTGGAATCCTTCAGCAGCCTCACATGGAATCCATATTGGTCCTGCAACACCTTCGCCACAGCAGTCGCATCCGCAACGGCGGTGTTCAACGGAGTCCATTGGCGATAGTGATCATTCCCGATGACAAGCGCATGGTACTGCCCGGCCCTTGAGATGCCGGTCGTGCGCTCTTCTGCTCCCACCGCGGTCGCACCTGACCTCACAATCAGCTTCAGACCGGCCTGTTTGTCCTGCCCATCGATGGCGACAAGATCCATGGATACACCGCTTGCGGTCCCCTGGCTTGCCTGAACGGGCAACGAGAAAGTTCCCTGTTCGTCAACGACCACCGGCGCCCCATTGGCAGTGAGGGATCGAAGACCGGCTTGAGCGATCACGCGTCCGGTGAGGCGCATCGGACGACCGGGTTGGATCACGATTGGAATTCGGCCTTGCTCAACGCGGATTCCCCTGGTGACGATGACGGGCGGATCGACGATGTGGAGGGAAGGCCCGCCAAGACCAAGATCCTGCGTGGGGGATTGCCGGATCAGCGAGGCTTGTTTGTGGGCTGCCTCCTTCAATGACAGCACCTGCATCTGCAGCTTTGCCACCTCACTCTCGCGAGCTTTGACCAGCCGCTCCTGCCTGGCAATCAGATCGCCTGCTATTGACGCACCCTGGTTAGGCGGTTTCCTCCCCTCGTCTTTCAACTGCTGCCGCTTGCGCCGCTCGTCATCGAGCAAGCTGGTCCGCTCGGCCAGCCGACTACGGGCATTGTCGAGTTCTTGTTGAACGCTATCCAATTGAACCTGTTCAGCTCCTGCCTGATCGCTGCTGCTCCCGCTTCCCAGATCGACCAGACTCCCCTCCCGCATCCCACTCGCCTTGGCAAACCACTTTCCGGCCTCGACGCTATTCTTTTCGACGCCAATCCCCCGCTCGTACAGCCGCCCCAAATTCACCGCCGCTCGACTCACGCCCCGCTCCGCAGCCTGTCGATACCAGGATGCCGCCTTGATGTAGTGTGGCTGCCCCTCGGCGCCCCTCTCATACAAGACCCCCACATAGTACTGCGCGTCGGGGTCTCCTCCCTCTGCCGCACTCATCCATACCTTGAGAGCCGTCCCATAATCGGCCCGATCTAGCGCAACATACTCCCCACCACGAATCGCGCAATCTTCCGCTGTCGTCCTGACTGGCCGACGTTCGGTCAGATAGGTCACCCGAGTGCCAAGCTGCCTGATCTGTCCAGGGAGAAGGCAATTGACCACGTCAAACGGATCGGCGGATCGCGGGTCTTTTAGATTGACATGTGCGGGGTCGAATGCGGGATCAGATACACAACCGAACAACAAGACTATGCCGAAGACCAAGGACAGGAGGCAGGCATGAAAATAGAAATGCTTGTATTGTTTCATTCTATTTTACGTACTCTCCATTGTAGAGATGAGGCAGCTTACCTATAATTTGCTCCTCTGCCAAGTGGGATCAGGACGATCACTGGCCCGAACGGTAGAGAAAGGAGGTCTACATGCCATGGCAAAATATGAAACATTGGCGTACGTATTTTATTTTCTCCAGTGCGCTTGTAGTTGGCCTCAGTCACCTGTATCAACCTGGATCAGCGCCGGCACAAGTATTGAATCAGCAAGTCAATCAGCTCTTGGCAAATAACTGCACGAACCTTCTTGGCGCTCCAGCTGCAAATCTAGGCAGCCTGGGCCCAAACCTGGCGGCCCTATGCCAGTTTCCTACCACTAACGGGGCTTCATCAAGCGGGGGCGGAGCTGCCTCGGTGCAAGGATCCGCCGCATCCATTCTCAACAGATTTTTGCTGCAACGATTAGATGACACGGACCAAGAGGAAGGCCAAGAACATCGTCGGGCCTCTTCTCTGATGTTGAACCCAATGAGCCTGTTAACGACAGGACTGGGAGGCAACCTTTCCGTATCATCGCCATTCTATGCCGCTTCAACTGCTGGAGGAAACTCGGGGGCGACATTCAGCACCGGCAGCCGGAGCCGCTGGAACGGGGTGGGATTCTTCGCCAGCGGACTGGTTGAAGCGCTCAACCGCGACACCACCACGTTCCAGGATGGTTATAAGTCGAACATTTTCGGCATCACGGCGGGAGCCGATTATCGGTTCAACAAAAAACTCGTCGCCGGTCTCGCCTTGAGTTATTCAAACACCGATGGAGACTTCAGGAGCGGCGGGAATTTCAGCACCAATTCGTACGGTGGGCTCTTGTTTGCCTCGTATGTACCGACTGACAAGACCTTTATCCAGCTGACTGGCGGCTACACACATAACAGTTATTTGGTTGCCAGGGCTGCGAGCGCCAGTGTCACAACAAGCAACCCTTTTCTCCGATCCCAGCAGGGAGGCGTCAATGACATCAGCGGCATTGCATCTAGTCGTTCGAATGGGAATGTCTTCAATCTCGGACTCCTCACTGGCTACGATCATCCGATTGGGCGATTTACCGTCGGACCCCGTGCTGGCCTGAGCTACAGCAATACCAAGATCGGCGGGTATAGTGAAGCGGGCAATACCGGAATCGAACTCAAGTATGACGACCAGAGTATCAACTCAGTGCAAAGTGTCTTAGGCGTTCAGGGATCGGCTGCATTCAGTACAGCTATGGGAGTCCTGGTTCCGCAGTTTAATGCGGATTACATCCATGAGTTTGCCAATTCCCAACGGTTTATCGGCGTGCAATTTGCCGAAGACTTGCGCGCTACGCCGACCAGATTCACCTTCCAAAACGATGTTCCCGTCCGGAACTACTTCAATCTTGGGACTGGTCTGGTGATGGTCTTGCCCAACGGCTGGCAACCGTTCGTGAACTTCCGGGCGATGGTAGGCAACGAACAGTTCAATAACTACGCGGGGACGTTCGGCCTGCGGATTGAACTGTAAGCAGCACCTTAGGCAAGTCGTCGGCTGCCAGACGAATTCGCATCAAGTACTACCAATTTTGCTCCTTCCTCAGAACCCGGGTATTGAGCCTCAATCTTCGCCAGGCAAAGTGGCATGAGCTGTTGTCAGTACGTGCAGGCGCCTACCTCCTGCTTACTTTCGATCTGCCAATCTCGAAAGTAAGCGCAACATCTCCACATACAGCCACACCAGCGTGACAAGCAGTCCAAAGGCGGCATACCATTCCATATAGCGTGGAGCGCGCTGCGCAACGCCCTGCTCAATGAAGTCAAAATCCAAGACGAGATTCAGGGCCGCCACGATCACAATGAATCCACTGATCGCAACACTAAGCCATCCAGTTGACTCGTTTACGACGGGTCTCATACCAAAAAACGACAAGAGAAAGCTCAACAGATAGACCAGGAAAATCGCACCCGTAGCAGCGACGACTCCAAGCTTGAAATTCTCGCTTGGTTTGATGATGCCCGTCTTGTAGGCCAGCAGTAATGAAAACAATGTGCCAAAGGTCAAACTCACAGCCTGCCCAGCAATGCCAGGGTACTGAGTATCGAATGAGGAGGAAATGGCGCCCAAAGCAAGCCCTTCTAGGATGGCATACAATGGCCCCGTAAATTGCGACCATGGCTTTTGCCATATGGTAACGAGAGCGACGACGAGTCCTCCTCCCATCCCCACGGCCATCCATATCCAGCCTGTAGCCGGATCGTTGCCATACACATTCCAACTATATGCGGCAGAAAGCATGGTAAGCAGGATGAGCCCTAAACATTTGTGAACGGTGCCATCAAGTGTCATAGCACCGTCAGCAAGGTGGTCATCGATCACTTCCTCAAAAGTGGAATCATTGAGGGTTGGATTGGCAGTACGCATGAGGCTCGCCATCTTGTGCTCCTCCGTACAATAAGGTCAGCCTTCGGTGTGCTCCACGGATGGAACCGTGGAACTCGTTGCATAACATATCCGAGACCAGCAAAGACTGGGCCGCTTTTGTCGCCGGCTAGCAGGGTGGCGCAAACACAAAAGGAAGAGCGGTATTTCGCCCGGTTAGGAAAATTGCTCGTTCACTGGCAAGGACCGCAGCGGAATGATCCGATAAATGGTGGGATATCAGTTTGGATACAGAATGTATCTTCAGGAAATCGTCTGGCTAGGGAAGTCGACTGAAGGGTGCGGAGCGTTCGGACGGCAATCAAGTGGTTAACTGACCATTTAGCTGCTCGCGAAGTAGCGAAACACGGTCGAGGCCATCACGGCATGGCATTGGGGGCCAGCAGGCCATTTTTAGCGAGGAAGCCAATTAATCTCGCGTTCATCCGGCTGGGGCAGTCCCGAGACTTGTTCCCTGTTGAATACTAGTCCGGATGCGAGCTTCCCACTCGGCCTGAATTTTAGCGTTCCGGCTGTTGTTGGTCTCGTCGTCATACTGTTTGGAAAGGGATTTTGCCCAGGCATCGTAGGTCTCAAAGAGCCTCGACACTTCCCGCTGCAATTCGTCGGTCGTACTCACCCGCAACGCCCCTAGCGCCTTCACCAAATCACGCGCCACCAGACCGGTGATGTCGAAGTGTCCCTGTTCATGAGCCAGTAGCGTAGCGCTCTTTTGACTCGCCACGACCCATGAATTACCTCGAATGACGCTGAGTTTGACCGTGAAATTCCCCAGTCGAAATTGTCCCTGTTCGCGCGCGATTCCCACCCGCTCCGGTTGCTCGGTCTGGGTATCAATTTGCGCATCCTCACTCTCGCCAGCCGGACGAGCAGCCACATCCTTAAACTCATTCCAGGAGATCTGCCGGGGCCAACCGGTCAACTGTGGTCCTGTGGCCCCCCCCTCATTCAAACCGAGCGGACCGGGAGTTCCGAACCCGCCAATCGGGAAATGTGGATCAAAGGACCCGTGCAACGGCCTGGTATCCGATCCAATTGGTCCTGGTGTGCGTCCGCCGCCCATTGCTGCCCTAATCTACACTTTATGGTCACGAATTTCTGAGAAGTCCTGGTTGAGGTCCCCTAGTAGCTATGAAACGAATGAGGACATCGGGTAGTGATTGCCGGACTATAACCATCAATGATTCCATCACATGCGACAACATACTATGTTTTGTGATACCGAAAGTCCTGATCATGCCTAGAACTTCCCTGATTGGCAATTTTCGATAATATTGGGCACCTTTGGAGAACTTTTTACATTATGCCCGTCGCACAGGTTACGGTAAGCGCGCTTCCACCTCGGCTGCCCCCATAAGCCTTGCATCTGCGACCTGTCGTGGCCGACTCTCTACGTCGTAGGGAGCGGCAAGAGCGGCATCCTCCAATCGCTTTGCATTTGTGTGATAGACAGTGATCTTGTTCAATGCAGGCTCCACTGCAGTCTGCGCTTTACTCCCATAATCGGGATTATCGACTGTAAAGTGTTCCTTGTAGTCAAAGTCATACCGGTCGAGAATTTTTGACTGGAAGGACTGAAAGTTGATTTTCCATCTGTCACCTTTCCGGAGTGACGTGGCCGTGAGTACGACGGTGGTTTTCAGTTGAAATCCCCTGAGGGAAGTGAGGAGATCTTTGTCTGCCTTGTCTCCAGTCAATTGATACCTCAGTGGGGTTTCGACGAGGCTGGAATAATCCATCGAAAGGGGCATGCCTCCATCCCACTTTGGAAACGGGGGATGCCCAAGCAGTCGCGGGATGACACCAGCCCACTTCTTAAGTCCTCCAGTGAAACGAGCCTGCTCTTCCGAGAGAAATACACGCCTGTGGAATTCCCAGGCTTCACGCAATAGAGAATGGTTCCACACGTGGTCAGGAGCATCGAAGATGAACGAGCTGCTAGGATCCCGATTATCCAGCCAGTGACGTAACAGCAACGCGGCTAATGATACCTTAAGGTCACCGCGGTTACGATCTACCGCATCAGCCAACCGTCGATACCAAGTGGCAAGTTCAGCTGGTTTCAGAGCCGCAAGGATGTCACTCATCGATCAGATATTTCAAATAAGATTCGGGCATGTGTTCTTATCGGTCTTTTGGGAGCGCGGCTCTTGTGCCAGTGGGAAGGGTAAACCTTACTATCTCATGCGCAGCCAAATTTTTCTCTACCCGTAGCACGCTAACTGAACCCGGCTGGCTCATCAGCCAATACTCACCATCACAGAGAGCTATCTCCAGTTGCGTTTCTGTTCCACCACCCAATGCACTTCCTAGGCCAGGATCCGCACAACTAGAAATAACCTGTCTATATTCATCATCCCCGTTCCTGATCACTACCATGAGACCGACCTCCTTTCGCGATTGCGTCAATTGGTCGGCGCCAGTTTCCAATCTAAAAAAGGCCTCGGCTTCATTGGCGGGAAGAGGTTGCAGCAATCGAACCCTTAGGGGTGTAGCATCCAATGAACGTTGCTGTAGTACCGAACCATCACGTTCGGCCTGGCAAGCAATGGTCAAGACGATAGACGCACCTATCCAGAACGGTAAAACCAGCCATACGATAGCTTTCAGGAACATCGTCGTGCCCAAGTTCAGTAGCACCTGAACCCATTGTAACGTTATGCAAACACAAGCCAGAAAAGTTGTGCTCTCTGCCATGCCCAGGAACGGGTTAACCCATATTACACTGATGCAAAATACGTTTTTGCACAAGCCCACTGCTGCTGCCGGAAGCCGGGGGCGCTGGTATTGAAGAGCGGGGTACGGGGTCGGCGGATGGCGAGTTCAGCGCCGCAGCTCGGCGCTGGCGCTGCTTGCCGTTTTTCAGTACCCTTTTAAGCGAATCGATCGTCATGGGCTTTCTCGGCGGATCGCGGTTCCTTCGTGAACTCGAGTCGATGAACAGATCAGCACTTTTCGATCAATTGGAACTATATAGTGGTACCAGCCACACTGATGAGTGCTGCAGACCCCTTTAGTGTTTTCGCAGAGCTCAACGGGACGATTGGCCGGTTTCAAACCTGTTTGTCTTCCCTGACTACTTGTCATGTCACGTACTCGCGACGAACGAACTGTCTTCCTACTGCTGGACCAATTCAACTCGGCGGTTCTTGGCTCGCCCCTCTTCCGTTTGGTTTGAAGCCATTGGCGCGGCAAAAGACACGCCGACCGGCATCAGGCGATCTTTTCCAACCGTCTTTTTCGAGAGCAAGGCATTGACCACCGCTTGTGCGCGCCGCTGAGAAAGATCCATGTTGGCGGCCAATGTTCCCACGTTGTCAGTATGTCCCACCACGAGGAGTTTCAGGGAGGGCTGAGTCGTGAGCAGCTTGGCAATCTCTTGAAGCGTCGGTTCAGATTCTGGCTTGATGTCCGTCTTGTTGGTGTCGAAATAAATGCCATACAAAGCGACGCGGCCCCCGGTCGTGATCTGTTCAGCCATTTCATCAGCCCCAACCAATTTATTGCCATCCATGGGTTTATCGACGATGACATGAACCTGTAATTGAGTTTGGCCACGGGCAAAATTCCAATAGGAATCGCCAATGCTCGACAGGGCGTACAAGATTACATGTGCATTCCCTTCTACTCGGGCAAGTTTCCACACGCTGAATCGATGATCACTTCCCTGCGCACGATCGAATTGCTTACTGATATAAAAAATCCTCTCGGCTTCCCCGCCGGTCACTGTATAAGCCGCCGTGAATCCACGCCGCTTTAGGTCCTGCTCGTAGTTCCTCATCACTTCCAACGGCGACCTCCCATTGGGGATTGAATAGACGATACGTGTGACCTCTCCTTCCAAATGCAGAGACTTGATAAACTGTTCTTTCTGAAACTCAGCGTTGGGAATCTCCTTTCCTAGCGGTACCGTGTACTCATCGAAGGCCTTGTGGTCGTAATGGACGATCACGGCGCCATCGTAGCGTTTCATCAAGGGATGATCTTTACTCCCAGATACATCGGTTATCTCCCCCGCTCCTGCTGAAACCGTCGAAATTCCGACGGCCGCACATAGTCCTGTCATGAGCAGCAGCATTGCTTTCATAACAGCCTCCAGCCTAACTGCATAACCGTCTGGCATATCACCTCTAGTTTCACCCCTATGTCTTGGAATAGGCATTGACCTCAGCCTTCTCCACGGTAAACTCGGCTACGATCTCACAGAGAATGATCTGTCTCGCTCATCCGTCCTCACATAGGCCTGTGCCTAGTTGACGAAACCAAAGAACACGAAGATCGAACGGGCTTGTCCCCCGATCTGCAGCAACAATTTCGCCTTCTACGATATCAATACCTAACCGTCTCAGCCCAGCTACCCGGTCAGTATCGTAGGGAGTCATGAAGGCATCTTCTATTCCCCCAAAAACGTTGATCGCATCATCGATGATTCAACAGCGTCTGCTGCCGGAAGCCGGGGGCGCTGGTGTTAAAGAGTGGAGTGCCGGGCTGGCGGATGGCGAGTTCGATCGCTGCGGCGCGGCGCTGGCGCTGCTTCCCCGTGCGTAACACCTGGGTGAGTGATTCGATCGTCATTGCTTGGCCACAGAGATATCGCGTCCCGTTCGTAAATTCTAGCCGGTGGGCGAACCACCATTTTTCAATCAATTGAGGATTGGGCCAGGGCAAGTCTTCGTCCGGATCCATGTCCACGTTCTCGTCCTCGGGATTCTCGGTTGGCCCGGCCTCGAAGCCCTCTGGCTTATCAGTGTCCAGATCGTCATAAGCGAGGTCGATTCCAGTAATGAAGGTGAACGATTCGCCCGCCACCCGTGCCATATTCGGATCTGCCATCTGTTGAATCAACCAAGGAATATTCGCAGGATCGCCAATCACACCGGCTGCTTGCACCGCGAGGCGAAGCGTCTTAGGACTGCTCGCCAAGCTCTTAAGCCACGCTTGCGCCTGGTCTATCGACAGCCGTCTTAGTGACATCGCACAAGCCTGCTCACGTTTGGAATGTCCACTTTCAGCCAGCCGCTGAAGCACGGGAATGGCAGCTGGCTCTCCAAGTAAGGCCCCAGACCAAGCCGCCCAGTACCGACAGGTCAGATCTTCCTCGGTTAGCTCAGCCTTGATGGCTGGAATAAGGTTGGTCTTCCCAAGTTCGCCTGCCGCTTTCAGCGCCCGAGCCTTCAAGGCAAAATCCGTCGAAGAGAGCGCATCCTTCAGCGCTGTACCAGGATCCTGTCGATGAACGGCATAGGCAGCGAGACCAACCATTCGCTGAATAGGTGATTCAGCAGTGAGTAATCGTTGGGCCTGGGAAGCAACTTGGTCGAACGGGATCCAGCCCATCGCCGAAATGATTGCTACGCTCAACTCTGGCTTCTGTTGCACAACATCAACCACCGCCTGAATCCGCGACTCGCTCCCGGATTCAAACGCCATCACCGAGGCGGCAAAGACTTCCCCGTTTTCTTCATTCCCCAGCGCCGCTTTGCACAGATCCCAGCCACCTTCGCCCGCCACACGTAAACCGTCGAGATGGGCCTCGACACGGCCGTCGAGCTTGGCGAGATCCTTCAACGCATAGTGTGGTTGGCGGGTGGCATTCGAGCGCAACAGCCACAGAAAGGCTGCCTCTTCGGCATGCTGAGAAACGATCTCTGTAAGGATCATGGATTTTCTCGACTTACGAGCGCGCTATCCCGTCTGATAGCGGCAAGACAGACAAAGTGCACATGTTACTTTAATTTCGAGACCGGTGGACGACCACGCGGACGTAGACTGGCCTCCAATCCCAGCCGCTCCGCCGTTCGCCGCACCCACGCCTCGCTCCCAAAGGGTGTCCCCCGATTCACACTCTGCCGCAGCCATTCCACCTCAGTGCCTCCGGCTCCTCCGGTGCAAGGCGAAACGTAGCATGTCCCCTTTATTTCCCGAGCACCACCTACCAAAGAACCCCTGTCGCTTGCGAAAATCCGTACGGGGCAGGACCTTTACAAATGTCTTTCTCTTACTTCGCTGTGTTTTGCTTCTCAAAGATAACACCACCATGAGCCCGAAGGAGATCCGCCACCCGCTGATGACCTAAGGTGAGCGGTGGACCAATTAGATGCTTCATCGGCGACGTTGCATAAAACAATGGTGTTTCACCCTGCAAATTAAGCGCATTCACATTCGCTCCTCGCTTCAACAGTTCTGCTGCTATTTCCTCATAGCCGTACATTGCGGCCTCATGCAGTGGAGTTCTTCCATACGAAGTTTGACTATTCAGGCTTGCTCCATGCTTGAGTGCGAACTTGACACCCTCTAAATTATTTTTTCGCACGAGCATGGTCAGGAGGGGGCGCCCGCCGACTTTCATGTCGAGGAAGGCCCCAGCCAGTATTGCACGTTCTGCAGCTCGATAGTCAGGGACATCGCTTCCAATAAGAGCAGCGGCCAGCTGAACGTTAGCGAGAGGGTTTCCCTCCTCGCGCTCACCCTCAGGTGTCGCCGAAGCATCAGCACTCTGTTCAGTGCTTCGCTTCCCAGCAAGATGGGTGGAACGATTCGCTCCTGTTTCGTGGGCAAAGGCCATGACAGAATTCAAAGCAGGGAAGCTCTCAACCCAACACCACTCGGCAGATAGAGAAAACATCGCGACGATACCGATGCTTACACGACCAACAAGCATGATATCTATCTCCTAGAGATTCGCAGACTCAAGGTGAGACGAATTCACAGTCACCTCAAGCTGATCCCATATTTCGTTTGTCAAATCTAGGCCACTTCAACCCGGCATCGTACGTACATGTTCCATGGAGCATACATCCCTTACGGATCAAGCTTGCCGACCGGCTCGCCCTCCGCAGTTCCAATACCTCCGATCAGACTGGGCGTTCCAATTCTTATATACAAGGGCTTCTCCCCTCGGAGGATGTTGTGGACATCTCCAAATTGAGCGATTCTGTAGCGCAGGTATATCACTCCGTCTTGCCTCAGAACATTTGGTGGTAGCGGACCGGGGTCGGTGTGAAAGACTAACTTCCCAACAGACGTAGTCCCGTCATAGCAGTCGATCAGAGGAACATCGTTACCGCCAGTCATGTAGTAGATTTTGTAGTGATCAAATTGCTTTATGACCCTGTCCATGGCTAACCTCCTTACATAACGAGTCACCTATCAGGTGCCCCATTGCGGGCACAGCATCCAAATGCCCCTCGACGCGATCATCGAGCTTGACGAGATCCTTCAGCGCATAATGCAGCTACCGGATTCCCTTCACGAGAAGCAAGCACAGGAACGCCACTTCCTCAGCATGCTGAGAGGCACTGGACGAGATGACGCCGGAGAAGTTCACACTCCGCCCTCCCCATCAACTCTTAGCGAGCCGACCAGCCATACCTGAGCACACCAAAATGACTCCCGACCCCGTTGTTTTTTCTCACCGCCCCATTTTTCTCTTTTTTGCCGAAAAACCTACTCCTCCCTGGTCAGTGAATCAAGTCTCATCCGCGGCAGTACGTATCCAAGAAATACGTGTATTTTGCAGGCCATCGGAAAAGGCCTCCGCCGTCGCCCCCACCCCGCAACCCAACCACTCATACAATGTGTGATTTCAAGACCTGACCCCATTTGCACAATAGTTGCCGCCGCTATCCCAATAAGCACACTCACTACATACGTCATTCTGACCATCACTATCCCTTTCATGCGCTAGGATACAGTGCACGATGCTACTCACGGAAGTAACCCGGCCCGAAACTCGCCAGAATATATTGTAGCCGCGGCACCACAGAACCATCTAACGAATGGCATTGCCCACCCTGGTGCAAGCCGCTCCAAGGTACAATGGCTCACGTCCAAAGCACGCCCCCGGCTTCACACACTGATGCAGCCGTTCCAGCTCCGCATCGGTCATCGGCTCTTTGACCCGTGGCAAGGGGACCGGTGGCTCGTGCATCGGCAGACAGGCGTCGCTGACCTCGCCCTCAACCCCGCAGACTCGACCAGAGCCAGTCTTCAGCCCGAGCAACCAAACAGAACGCCACGGATTCCGTTCCATAGACCGCCGCACCGGCAACAGGTGTTCGACCTGCTGAATGGGAAACGCCTTGAACCGCGCCCCTGCCGCACGTAGGCCGTCAGCAGCCACGGGATGAATCGACTGAGAGCGCCTCCCACCTGGTTCAAAGCACCAGTTGAAATGATTCGGCATCAGTTACACCGGCAGCATTCGCATCGACACGCACGCCGTCGTTTCCCAGAGCAGCTGGGAGAAGACCTTGTAGTCGTCCGCTTGGTGACACACCGCCGCGCAGGCATTGCCGCGATTGATCAGGTGATAGCAAAAGCCCACGACCGAAGCGCGTGCAGTACGTGGCACGGTCCAACATGAGCGCTCCCCATCCCGCTGCTTCAACGGAAAAGTAGCATGTCCCCTTTATTTCCCTCAGACCCAGACTTTCTCTCCGTTGTTTTCTTCGCATCCTCCACACCTATATGTTGTCAGGGTGAGGAATTTCCCTCCAACTCTTGCCGTCAAAAACCAGGATGTCTTTTTCACCAATCGACCAAAGGAGGCCCTCCTTAGCATGCAATCGGTTGGTCGTAATGGGCCGATTCAAACCAACATCGACCGGTCGTATGGCATTGCCATCCACGTATGCCAATAAACCGTTCCCAGCCAGGTAGATCGTACTTTCATACTCCTCAATGCAGTACCAGTTGCCAGTAAATCCAACATCCCGGATTATTTGCCATCTCCCGAAACTACCATGCAGCAAGATGCCACCATTCCCACATATCCAGACATTGTCTGGCGCTATGCACCGCACACTGGCGAGATGCGCGTTCGTTGGACTGTCATCCCTATGCCACTCCCGGCCATCATGGAAGTAAATCTCACCTTTCCAGCCGACCGCATACACCTGTGAGCTGTTTGTTCCATCGATATCAAAGAAGCCGGTAGCGGTTTCACGGGTTACTATACCGTCGGCTATCGATAGCCATTGACTTCCGACCCGTTTATAGACCTGTCGGTGATACCCGCACACGTACAACTCGCCATCAATGTTCTTAATTGTATTGACATAGCCGTAACCGTCAGGCACAAGCAGTCCTGCCCCCGGTATCTGCTCGGCATTTACCGTAGAGCCCGCTACTTGTATAACTTCACCATTCTTTCCGAGCACCCACCATGCCTTATTAGGTGGTCCCCCAAAAGCCATGGATTTGCCATCCATGTCGAAGTCCTCAGCAAAGCGGCCCCACTGACCATTGAAATGGAAAAAGATTCTGCATTTCATCTGCCCCCTTGGAAGCACGTCTGGAATAGAGATGACACCGAGGACGTCTTTCTTCGACGAAACTCCATTCAGGAACGTAACGGGCACCTTTTCAGTAACCACAAAACCCTCCACGATATGTGGGAAATTGACTTTTGAATTTTCTGCATTGGTAGATTATGTTGGAGCCGCAACGGCTGGGACAGCACCAGCGGGAACAAATCCTTCTGGAGCCGTCCCAAAGGGATCAGCCCTGAGAGGCGTCGCTGGGCCAATATTCTTATCCATGTTCTTGTGTGCCGCCTCGGATTGTTTCTTCAAGCATTCCTTATCGCACCCCGTGACTTGTGCAACCGCGTCTGAGCCCGCATCATTGGCGTCTTCAAAACTCCAGGTGCCCGGCTCCCGATCCCACTGGGGTACACCCTTTTTTGTCAATTGCTTCGTTTTCCCCATTTTCGGGGTTTTCGGCATTCTACTTTGTTCGACCTCATCAATGATCTCATGCACACGTCCGTGCTCCTTCAGCTTTCCACCATCGCTGTCTGACTTGGTCTGACCATCGAGACAAACGCAGGGGGCTTTCTGGTGCTTATAATCCTTTACATGGTCGTAGGTTTTCCCCTCGCCCTCTGATCGTCCGCCTACTTGGAGAAAGCAGTGCGCCGGGACGACGTGGTGAGGCGTCTTACCGCCACAACACCCAAAATCGAACGGTACAAGATTGCATCCTACTAGGTCGCTACACTCCTCACAGAATGTCTCATTGGCACCTTTCTTATTATAGAATTCGCCTTTCCCTCCGTCCGATTTGAGGAGTGCATCCCAATCGACATTCTCATCACTCTCGACGGCTGATTTCTTCGTTGCACCAGACTTTGCATGAGCCTTCCTCTTGTCTTGATGAGTATTCTTCTTAATGGACTGCTCCATACACTTTTCTGTTTTTGCTGATTCCTCCTTGCATTTATCGGATGCGTTCATGCTAGCCGCATCCATATAAATCCACGGAGGTGTACCTCCCGGTGCTGAAGCATGGTTATGCGTGGTCAAATCGAAATGCCTTACAACATTTTCCCCCTCAAACTTCACGTCCATTGACCACGCGTTGAAGTACACTTTCCCCGTATTCTTGTGGGTTACGACCCCTTTCATTGGCGCGCAACCAGCTTCGTCACCAGTACTCTTCTTGAAATACGATTTATCTTTGAGCAAGACTTCTTTACCTGAAATCTTGACGTTCTTACTTCCATCGGTGCAGTCGGAAGCCATCCCATTGTTGGGATAGGGAATTGGCACACCTGGAGGAGTTGCGGGTGTTTGCGGCGGTGTCATGCAGACGTCGGGGAAAGCAGCCACAGACTTCCCATTCGCGGCCTTACACGACACCTCACGCCCATTCGCGTAGACTTCATTTCCCATTATGCTGTCTGCTTCACAACCAACGCGACTCGTTCGCCACTATCTTTGGCCCCGTGGCAGAGTACCATCGAGCCTAGCGAATACTGTTTCCTCGTCGCGGCCAGTAGAACGCCTAACATGACCGGCATAATGGCTGACCCAACTTCCCCAACACAGTCAGCTGGATGCCAGATGTAAAAGTCCTCTTTGCGCTGGCGAAGAATCCTTGTGAATGCGAGTGTGGCTTCCCTAAACCCATACTGCTCGCCGCTCACATCGGCAATCCTAAAGTCGAGATCGCCCATACTACAGCCTGCATCTGCTAATCCAGCTTTGATGGCAGCAACCAACCCATCGGCTTTGAGTGGTTCTTCTGACAACACGGTCGCGTGTTCTTGGCCATTCCCAATCCCGAGACACTGAATCGTCACTCCCATCGCCATCGCCGATGCACTCACCACAATCGCCGCACCGGCTTCACCAGGGATGAATCCATCATGATCCTGGCTCGTGAGCACACGGGCTTGCTCTTCGTAGACCGCCAGCGTTCCTGCCACGAGATAACTGTCCACTCCTGCAATCAGGCAATAATCACTACGCCGTGCATACAGCCATTGGCGGGCCAGCGCTAACGCGGTGGCTCCGCTCACCTTACCTTCCGCAATCACCTGGGACTCAGGATGAAACTGCACCCCTAACTCAACCTGCACTTCCATCAACAAGGTCTGATCTAGCCCATCCAACCGCCCTGGGCGTTCCGGTTCAGCCACACAGAGAAAGAGCGGGACTTTGGCCGGCGGGATGCCATCGAGCGAGGCCAGACATTCCTTAATGGCAGGGACAACCATCTTCACAAGCTTTGTTCTTCCCCGCCACGGTTCTTCGAGCGGCACTTGCGCCCCGATGATCCACTCCCCGCCCTTGTCCATGAATCGAGTCTCGGTGAAGTTCGAAACGGCACAACGGATGGCGGCGCAGGTGGAGGCGGCGGTCAACCCAACTGCCGTGACCATACCTGAAGCCAGAATGGCGACTGGTTGTCTACTCATACTTCCGCTTCTGCTTGTTCCTGCATTTTGTCCGCCACCAGCGCACCGAGTGAAGGATAGTAGGTCTTCCCCAGCTCGCGGGCGCGATACCACCCTCTCGGCATCACGCCCGCGACAACCTGAACCACTTCGAACATGTTGCGTTTCAGCGGATAGGACTGCCGCCAGGTGAGCATGAATCGCCGGTGGTCTGGCTCAATGATGATGGTATCGATGACCCCCTGTGTTTCTTGCTTCTCTCCTTTCTTGGGGAAAAACACGATCGGCATCTCGACTATCGGAATGGCAAACCTGGTCGTGCCTTCTGGCGTCAGATTCGTCAACGTCACCGTTTCTCCACCTCGGAGATAAGGGATCTGTTGGTCAACGGGAGCAGCTTGGTAGTAGGCCTCCTGGAAATCGGACGGCAGGAAGGGAAAGATATTGTCGATCCAGTTCTGATCGTATGTCCCGGCAAGCTTGTACCGCAGGTCCCAATTGCGGCCGACAGGACCAAACGCCATGGGCCGATACTTCCCGTCTGGCTTCTTCACAGAGCGCCCTTCTTCTTCCATATTTGGTAACGGTTTCGCGCTAATGAGTTTGCCGCTCAAATAATGGTGAAAGCCGCGACCAACCGGATTGGCCAGTACGAACTTGTGCTTGGTTGGATCCTCATGGGTCGTATCGGTCCCGCCAAACGCGTTCCCGTATGAAATCGGCATGACGGTAAAGGGCTCCGGCTTCGTGGCTGATACGCCGAACCAACGTTTCTTCCACGTCCGATTGCCCACGACTGTAAATGACTTGCTCCAGGAGCCGACTTGGAGGGCAACCGTCACCCGCTTGGCGGGACTGCCTCCTGGCGCATAACAACTTCCGTTCAACAATACATCGCACTTGGGTTTCTTCGGCGCGAATTCACTCTCGTAAACGGGGGCAGAGAATCCAGGTTCTCCGGCGAAGGTGTCGGCCATGACGAGGGGGACTTGCTCTTCTGCCAGAACGGGCTGTTGGCTGCCCTTTTCAGGAAAGCGAAACGTGCCCTTGACGACGACCACCAGAGATTCACGCCCGTCCGGCGCCATCCCCATCGTATAACCGGCCTGCATCTTGGTGGCGTTGAGCAGTTCCATGGAGGATGCGGCCTAGTTGATTTGGACCGACCCGCCTTTGACACGATTCACGCCTGACGAGCGACTCAGCACGTAGGCCCCTCGGATGAGCACTTTCCCTGCGCGCGTCAGTGTAATGCTGGACTTCCCGCACTTCAACACGATCTCTTTTTTGCCTTCGATGATAACCTGCTCCCCATCGACCTTAGCTACGACCGGAGGTTGGGCCGACACAGGCTGCTGCTCAGGATTCCACAATGCTCCGATGATATAGGGTGAACGTGGCTCCCCCATTTCGAACACAACCAAGACCTCTTCCCCGAGCTTGTCTTGTGAGAGAGGCACAACAGAACGTGCAGGGATCGGTTCCATTCCGAATACAGCCGGAACCACAACTTTGATGGCACCCGACGCAAGATCGACCTCCGACACCATGCCACGATAGACCCCATTTGTACCTGTTGGCTGAGTCGTTACCTGGCGACCCTGATTTTGATCTTGTTCAACCAGAAGCTCGAGAACGTGCTCTGCCTGCTGACGCTCCATGAAGGCCCCCTTTTAATTCTGTAGAATCTTTTTCCCTTTCATGACGATATCGCCAGACGCATCGATTGAAATTTTCTTACCTTCAATTACGATGTCGCCATTCTTCTTCATCTGGATTCTGGCACTGCCCGTTTGAATAGTGATTTGATCACCGGCATCGATTAAGATCTTCTTGCCAGCCTTGATCGAGACATCCTTCCCTGCAGTTTCGCTGATATTCTCTCCGGCATTCATGGCAACATTCTTCCCAGCCTTGGCAGAGATATCAGTTCCAGCATCCATGGAGATATTCTTGCCGGCCTTTTCAGAGATATTGCTCCCTGCATCAGTCGATTTATTGACCCCGACGTTTTCACTGCTACTGAGTCCGACATTCACGGACTTGGCCGCGCCAATCTCTTCCGCCTTCGCCGCTCCGATCGATTCATTCATGGCCGCGCCTACTGTGACCTGATAGGCGCCACCGATCGAGAGCGCTTTCGCAAGGGCGACAGTATGGGCTGCAGCCATGCCGACGGTCACGGCTTCGGCGCCACTGATCGTCTCGGTGTGGTTGCCGCCAACCGTCATAGTCTTGTTTGCGTCAATCGTCTCTGTATGGTTGGCCCCGACATGGATGGTCTTGTTCGACCCAATGTCTTCGCTTTGATCGACCCCAACTTTTTTCGTCCGGTTGTTGCCGACGCTCAATGTTTCGTCATGACCGACTGTCTGGTTCTTATCGTTCTCAATGGCAATGGTCCAATCCTTCTGGCCATGCAGGTAAATCTCTTCGCCGCCCTTTTTGTCTTCGAAGCGCAGTTCGTTGGAACCGCCGCCCCCTTTGGAGCTGTTCGACTTGATCGTGCTTTTCGTCTGTTCGCCGGGCAGCGGATAAGGCGGCATCTGCTCCGCGTTGTAGACGCGCCCCGTGATGATCGGCCGATCGGGGTCGCCTTCAATGAATTCGACGATGACTTCCTGGCCGATGCGCGGGAGAAACATGGCGCCCCATTGCTTGCCCGCCCAATTCTGGGAAACGCGAGTCCAGCAGGAGCTGTTTTCGTCGAACTTCCCCTCCCGATCCCAATGGAACTGGACCTTCACCCGCCCATAGTTGTCGGTCCAGATTTCCTCGCCCGCCTTGCCCACTACAACCGCCGTTTGCACGCCCTGGATCACCGGTTTCGGCGTCACCTGCGGCGGTCGGAACGGAACCTTGTGGGGAATGCAGGTAAAGGAATTCGTATAGGTCGATTCATCCTTGCCCACCGCAGTCGTCGTATAGGTCCCTCCGACCGTCGCGGCATGCTGAACACTGGTTAACAGGTACGCCCGATTCATGTCTTTGCGCACATACTCTTTCAAGTCAAAGCGATAGCCGGACGTGAACGCCCGGCAGGAACTGGTGCCGCTGACCACGAAATACTGCGTCTCCTCCTCCTCCATCCGTAGCTTGGCGATGGTATCCCCTTCGTTTTTCTTCGTATATTCTCCGGGGTAGTCATAGATCTCGAATTTGCCGTTCCCCCCCACTTCAATCGTCGTTTTCATTTCTGCATCGAGGCTCGTGCTGGGGATCTCGAAATTATAGTCGGTGACGGCGTACTTCCCCGGCCGAAGGATCTGCTCCCACTGGAAACTGGTGATCACATCCTCCGCCAACGCACCGCTGCCCTGCGGGTCCCATTTCGCATCCTTCTGCTCCGGACAGGGTTGATGCACCGACGGGTCGTTAGCAATGACTAAGGTGTGCTTGCCCTTTTCATGTTCGAAGAAATACAGCAGGCCATATTGTTCCATCAGGCGCGACACGAAATTGAAGTCGGTTTCCCGATACTGAACACAGTAGTCGCGCGGCTCAAAGCTGCCCTGCAGCTGCAGCTTATAATCTGTAAACCCGAGATCCTTAAATACTTGCTCGATAATGGCCGGGATGGTTTTTTTCTGAAAGATCCGACAATCGGACGTGCGCGTGAGAAACCAGGTCCAGGGCACCATGGTGGCCCGATAGTTGGCCAGCCCCCGGTCGCTCCCCGTCTGCATAAAGCGGCTGATGAACCCGTTGAAGTATCGCTTCTTGTCCGAACCGAGGGTGACCCGGAGCGTCACGCGCTTGCCGATGATATCCTCGAACCTGATATCGGGATCGTGCGAGAGCAGATCCAGATCGAAATTCGAGAGACGCGAGATGCCCTCCTGCCCGGAAAAACCTCTGAGAAGCAGGATATCCTTCCCAAGCGGCGTCTCGATCCCGATCAGCCGGTTTTCTTGTGTATGCGGCATACCTTCAACTTTCACCTGACAGTATGTCGAAACATGCTGCCAACGCTGTTCTCAAGGCGATATTCTCGTTACTCTCGCGATGCGGATCGCTTGGAGATGCTGTTCTAGAATCGAGCAATCTTTGTGCCTCACCAGATCCTGATTTCTCTCAAGTGATTCATCTTCGTTTCTCAATAAATCAACTTCACCCAACCTGCTGTTTTCGCCTGCCTCCGGCCGTCGTATCCAAAAAGATAGGATCGGGTACTGATTGGATAGTCCAACGGCTTCTCAATGGTGCTGAGGCCAACGGGTCCACATCAGCCTCTCCGGCGGCACGAAGGTAAACTTATCAAACGCCATTCCACTGATGAGAATCTGGGAGGCTCCGCCTGGATAGGCCCGATGTGCCGTCTGATCCCCCTGCCCGCGATACCGTTTGCCGGTCGAGAGATCGAAGGCCATCGGACCGGCCACGCCGAAATAGACCGGCACATCTTCCAAGGCAATCAAGGTGGCTCGCCAAGCCGCGCTGTTCCAGATGGGCGCCGGCTTGTTTCCCGCCGTCCGATATTCAGGACTGGGATTCCGCCATATGCGCATGGCCGCTTCCCGTTTGGCCTTTTCCCGTTGGGCTGTTTCCTGTTCCGTTTCCATGGTCCAGAATGTCGCGTCGAGCAACGCACACTTTTCCAACGCCTCATCCGTGAAATGAAACAGGTCTTCTGTGACGTTGACCCATTGGCCTCGGCTCCATCTCGCCTGGGTCTCATCGGATCCATAGCGATACACCAGACTGTCTTTTGGCAGCCATCCGGCCTGACAGTGCCGGTCCAGAAACGTTTCCATTGCCTCGCCACTCAGCGGAAGAAGCGGGACATCGGCGCGCAGAGCCTTGCGTATGGCCATTCTGAACCTCGTCAACATCTACCCACGGAGCATTGACCGGACGGCCCAACTCCTCTCGCGGGCCTCACGCCACCTCGTAACGGAAGTTCCCGCCAGGCTCGACCGAGATATGGACCTTGTTGACCAATTCCCCTGCCGCCATCCGTGAAAGAAATTCCGTCGAAAGTTCCGGTAACAACGTCCGCGTCAGAATGTGATCCACGTTCCGCGCGCCGCTCTCCACCTCGGTGCAACGGTCGGCGATCGCCGTGACCAGCGCTTCGTCGTACGACATTGCCGCGCGGTGGTTTTCTTTGATTCGGCGCATGATCCGGCTGAGCTGCAATCCGATGATGCGCCGCATGATATCGGGAGAAATCGGATAGTATGGCACCACGATGAGTCGTCCCAGAAAGGCCGGCTTGAAGTATTTCAAGAGATCAGGTCGAATCGCATCGGCTAACGCCTCAGGATCAGGCCTGGTCTCAGGATCGGCACAGAGTCTCATCACGGTATCCGTGCCGGCGTTGGAGGTCATGATGATCACGGTGTTCTTGAAATCGATATCACGCCCCTCACCGTCTTTCATCATGCCCTTGTCAAACACCTGGTAGAAAATGTCCTGCACGCCGGGATGGGCCTTCTCCATCTCATCCAACAGAATCACGCTGTATGGTCTTCGGCGCACGGCTTCCGTCAACACCCCTCCCTCGCCATAGCCGACATACCCAGGCGGTGACCCCATGAGTAGAGAGACCTTATGCTCTTCCTTGAATTCGGACATATTGAGGGTGGTGATATTTTGATCGCTGCCGAACAGCAATTCTGCGAGCGCGAGTCCTGTTTCGGTCTTGCCCACGCCGCTTGGTCCGACAAACATGAAGACGCCGATCGGCCGGCGAGGGTCTTCCAGCTTGGCTCGCGCCGTACGCAAACGTTGACTGAGCGCATCCAGGGCATGGGATTGTCCCACCACGCGCTTCTCCAAATGCTCTTTGAGACTCAAGACCGTATTGATCTCGTCTTTGACCATCCGTCCGATAGGAATGCCGGTCCAGGCCGAGATCACCTGGGCAATGGCTTGTCCGTCTACGCTGGGCTGGAGGAGAGGGCTCTCTCCCTGGAGCGCGGCCAACTCCTTTTTCAACCTTGCCAGATCGGCCTGAAGCGTCTCGACCTCTTGAGCGGTCAACTTGGCAGCCGGTTTTTCCGTTGCCTTGTCAGGAGCCTTGTCGGTTGTTGCCTTCTCCGGCACCTTCGGCGGCGTTGCCTGCTGCTCCAATTTCTGACGAATCCCCGCAATCTCGCCCACCAGTTTCTTTTCCTGTTCCCACCGGATCTTGAGTTCCGCCTGGCGTTTCTCCTCTGCGTCCTTCTCCCGGCGCAACTCAGCCACGCGATCCTGATGGTTGCCGCCTGTGATGTCTTCCCGTTCCAGAATGTCGATTTCCGTATCGATGAGAGAGATTCGCCGGCGTGCGTCTTCCAAGGCGGGAGGTTCCGCGACCTGCCCGAGCGCCACTCTGGCGCAGGCCGTATCCAGGACGCTCACGGCTTTATCCGGCAGCTGCCGGCCGGAAATATATCGATGGGACAGTCTCACCGCAGCCTCGATCGCCTCATCCAACAACCGCACCTTGTGATGTTCTTCCAGCGTCCCGGCTAATCCTCGCATCATATTGATCGCGACGGATT
>Ga0268299_1000676_pt1 | contig 92505 bp, 68 predicted proteins | sample NOBtaG_FD_193484 | JGI IMG/M metagenome (GOLD analysis project Ga0268299, IMG submission 193484) | Activated sludge microbial communities from bioreactor in Nijmegen, Gelderland, Netherland - NOB reactor | ecosystem: Engineered > Bioreactor > Aerobic > Activated sludge | place: Netherlands... | reverse complement strand
TGGAATTTCTATTTTTCCCATTTTTCTTACCCCCTGCTTGTCAAGTCTTGTCAAAATTTTTGTTTTTTTATTCTACACTATATCTTGTGGCCTCCACGGGAATTACGGAAGAGCCGGATTTTATAAAAAAGATGAGCTTGAGCTAATAATCCAGCATCGTACTATGCGCAAAGATTTAAGTAAAGAAAAAATTGATGAAAGTATTGTAAACCGTTGTTACCAAAAAGAAGCTATTAATAACATCACAAGTTTATTAAGTAAATCTCAGCGTAAAGCTTTGATTGTAATGGCAACTGGAGCAGGAAAAACTAGAACCGTTGTTGCTCTTTGCGAACTGCTGCAACGCTCAAATTGGGTAAAGCGAATTTTATTTTTAGCTGATCGTGTAGCACTAGTTAAACAAGCTGTTAATGCTTTTAAGAAATACTTACCAGATTCTAACCCTGTAAATCTAGTAACAGAAAAAGACGAAGTTAACAGCCGTGTTTATGTTTCAACTTATCCAACAATGCTAAAAATGATTAGCGAAGTTGAAAACGGAACTCGAAGTTTTGGCACAGGGCATTTTGACTTAGTTATTATTGATGAAGCACATCGCTCAGTTTATCAAAAATATAAAGCAATCTTTGAATATTTTGACAGCTTGTTGATAGGCTTAACTGCTACACCAAAAGACGAAGTTGACCGCAACACTTATTCACTTTTTGAGCTAGAAAAAGGTGTTCCGACCTATGCTTATGAGCTTGAACAAGCTGTAGCAGATGGCTTTTTAGTTCCCTCTCGACCTGTAGAAGTCCCACTTAAATTTCTACGCGAAGGAATAAAATATGATGAACTAAGCGAAGAAGAAAAAGAAGAATGGGACAACCAAGAATGGGATGAATCAGGAAATATTCCTGATAAAGTGGATGCTGTAGCCTTAAATAAATGGCTTTTTAATATCGATACTGTAGACAAAGTGCTACAAACCTTAATGACACGAGGCCAAAAAGTTGCTGGCGGTGATACGCTAGGCAAAACTATTATTTTTGCTAAAAGCCATCAACACGCGGTTTTTATCCAAGAACGGTTTGATAAAAACTATCCAAATTATAAAGGTCATTTTGCTAAAGTAATTGATAACTATGAGACTTATGCAGAAAGCTTGCTAGAAGATTTTTCTATAGCTAATAAACTTCCACAAATTGCAATATCTGTAGATATGTTAGACACTGGGATTGATATCCCTGAAGTAGTAAACCTAGTGTTTTTTAAGCTAGTCCATTCTAAAACCAAGTTTTTCCAAATGGTTGGACGCGGGACTAGGTTAAGGCCAGATCTTTTTGGCCCTGGTAAAAATAAAGAATTTTTCTATATTTTTGATTATTGCCAAAATTTAGAATATTTTAGACAAAATAGCAAAGGCACTCAAGGCAGCACTCAAGAGCCATTAAACAAAAAATTATTTAAGAAACGTTTAGAACTAGTAGAAGGTGTACGTAAGCTAGAATCTATTGATGAGCCACTGATTGAGTTAAATAATAGTTTATCTAGTAGATTACAAAAAGAAGTGGCAGCAATGAATTTAGACAATTTTATTGTCCGCCCATACCGCGAGCAGGTAGAAAAATATAAGGAAGAAAAGGCTTGGGAAAGCTTAAAAGAAGAAAATTATTCTGAAATAGCAAATATTTTGGCTGGCCTGCCCACTGAATTAGAGCCAGAAGACGAAACAGCTAAACGCTTTGATCTATTGATTTTACGAATACAACTAGCAATTTTAGAGTCAGACAAAAGTTTTGCAAATCTTTCTAAACAAGTTAAAGAAATCGCTAAACGCTTAGAAGAAAAAGCTAGCATCCCAATGGTTAAAGACCAAATAGACCTAATTAGAGATTTACAACAAGATGAATATTGGGCAGATATTACATTGCCAATGCTTGAGCAAGTACGTCAAAAAATGCGTGATTTGGTAAAATTTATAGATAAAGAACAACGCAAAATCATTTATACAGATTTTGAAGATGAAATAGGAGAAATAACAGAAAGCTCTTTAGATGGGCTAATTACAACAACTGATCTAGCTCAATATAGAAAAAAAATGATGCACTTTCTAAGAGAGCATGAAAACCATATTGCTATTAACAAGCTAAAACATAATGTGCCAATTACCCCAACAGATATAAACGAACTAGAAAAAATTCTCTTTGAATCTGGTGAAATTGGCTCAAGAGAAGATTTTGAAAAAACTTATGGAAAACAAGAATCTTTAGGGCTATTTATTAGAAAATTAGTAGGTTTAGATCGAGGAGCAGCCAAGCAATGCTTTAATGAATTCTTAAATGATAAGCTCTTTAATGCTAATCAAATTAGGTTTATTGACCATATAATTAATTATTTAACACAAAATGGGGTAATGGATGCTAAGTTACTTTATGAGCCTCCTTTTACAGATGTTAATCCTAGTGGGTTAGATGGAATATTTCAGGACAGCCAGGCAGATAAAATTGTTTTTTTGCTAGAAGAAATCCAGAAAAACGCTGCTGCATAGAGTTATTACAGCGTAATTAGTTGAAAATATTGGCGGAGATGTGTAGGAATCGAACCCACCCAGGCCAAGCATACTTGACCCACTACAGATTTGAAGTCTGCGGAAACCACCAGGCCCCATTCACCTCCAAACCCTTTATAAAAGCTTTTTCCTAATTTGTAAATCTATAAGTCCAAGAAATTTTTTATTAATCAGAAATTTTTTTGTTTTCTGCTCCTATAAATTGTGTAGAACTATATTCAGCATTTTCAAAACCATCTTCATCTAATTCTTCTAAGGTCTTAGTGGTTTTATATTGATTTGTCATAAGTGGATCACTAAGCATCTGTGTTTCTTGCTTAGTAATATCTATTAGTGTGCCACCTAGTTGAAACTGTATATCTATCAAAGATGCTTCAAGCTCTTGTGCTGTAGGGCGATTTTCAGGATATTTGTTTAACATTTTCATAATCAGAAATTCTAAATTTTCTGGTACAGTGGGATTAAGTTCTTTAACTGCAACAGGCTCTTGTGTCATGTGCATATAAATTAATGACCCCATATTGTTGTTTTTTGGGGTAAGAGGAAAGACTCCTGATAACATTTGGTAAAGCATAACACCTAAGCTATAAATATCTGAACGTCCATCATAAGCCTCGCCTGTAATCCTTTCTGGTGCAAGATAAAGAGGTGTTCCTAAAATAACCATCCCATCAGTTTCAGAGGTTTCTAAACCTGTTTTTTCTCCTACTAGTTTAGCAATACCAAAATCTAGCACTTTGACTATTTCTCCACTGTCGCTTTTATGAAGAAAAATATTTTCTGGCTTAATATCTCGGTGAATTATTCCTGCACTATGAGCTTTAATTAAGACTTGGCAAATAGATAATGCTATTTCTACACAATAATTAATATTAATTACTTGATATTGATTAATTTTATCGGCTAGCGTACATCCTTTTAATAGTTCCATTACTAAATAAGCAATTCCTGTTGAAGAAACAGAAAAGTCATAAATGCTAATTGCATTTGGGTGATTAATTTGGCAACTTGAAATTCCCTCACGGCGAAAACGTTCTACATCAGCAAGACTAGCATCTTGACTAGGACAAAAAATTTTAATTGCAACAGAATTGTTTAATGATAGATGGGTAGCACGATAGACAGTGCCAAAACCACCGCTACCAATTTTTTCATCTAGTCGATATTTTCCATCTAAAACCGTACCTGGTAGCACTTCACTTAAAGCAGAAAATATTCTATTAGCCCTTTCATAAGAATTAATTAGCTCTTCATGTTTTCGTTTTAATTCTTCATTTTTAGTAGCTAGCTCAAAATTCTTTTTTTCCAATTCTTTACGAAGGCGAGACAAAACTAATTGATTCTCAATTCTAGCTAGCACTTCCTCGGCTTGAAATGGTTTTGTTACATAATCAACTGCTCCTAACTTAAAGGCTTTAACTTTATCTAATACATCATCCAACGCACTAATAAAAATTATTGGAATAGGTCTAGTGTTAATATCAGCTTTTAACTGCTGACATACTTGATAGCCATCCATTTCAGGCATATTTATATCTAGCATAATTAGTTCTGGAAGTTCTGTTCTTATTGCTCTTAAGGCACGTTTTCCGTTATTAGCCATTCTTACACGATACTGATTTTCACTTAAGAGTTTTTCAAGAAGTGCTAGATTATCTAGGTTGTCATCTACAATAAAAACATCGCCACTCATTATTTAGCCACTCCTTCTATTAATTCCAAGAGTTCATCAATTTGTAAGTTTTTAACCATTTTGCTCATTTCTTCAGCCAAATTTTTATCTTGAACTGCAATTTCCTCAATTACTTGTTGAGCCATTTTGTTATCTCCTACAATTAAAGCTCTTTCTAGTTTGCTAATAAACTCATCAGATAACATTGACAATCTTTTGGAAGTAAAAATTTGCTCTTTAGTTTCTAAATTTTCTGTAACAAGTGTTGGCAAAGAACTTTCAAACTTAAATTTAATAGATAAATGTTTGGTAAATTTCTCAAAAATTTCTATTTCTCTAAAAGGTTTAACTATTAAATCATTAAATCCTGATGCAAGAATTTTTTCTTTACTGTGGTCAAAAACATTAGCTGTAAAAGCAATAATAATTGTAGCGTTATTTTTTTCTTCTAAATCTCTAATTTTTTTTGTAGCACCATAACCATCCATCAAAGGCATTTGCAAGTCCATCAAAATTATTTGAGGCTGCCAGCTTTGCCAAATCTTTACAGCTTCTTGCCCATTAGACGCTTGTTTAACTAAAAAACCTATTGGCGAAAGCATCATATCTAATAGCTGACAATTTTCTAAAGCATCATCAACTACTAAAACTCGATACTCAGCTTGACCTTCTTCTAAGGCTATAACTTTACGTGTTTCTACCTGTATGATTTCTTTAGTTTCTGGCAATGTTATTTCAAAGCTAAACTCACATCCTTTGCCTAACTGACAAACTAGAAATAATTCTCCACCCATTAGATTAACAAAATCCCTACTAATTGTGAGTCCAAGCCCTGTACCTTCTTGAGATTCTGCACCTGTTCTAGTTTGCTCAAAAGCATTAAAAGCTTTTTGTGTCTCCTCCTTTGTCATACCTGGGCCAGTGTCGGTAATAACAAATTTGGCTATATTGTTTTGCCAGCTAACTTTTAGGCTAATACTTCCCTCTTTAGTAAATTTAACCCCATTACCTAGAAGATTTATCAAGACTTGTCTAAGTTTTCCTTCATCGCCTATTACGTTTTGAGGCAAATTTGAATCAAGCAAAAACTTTAGCTCTAAGTTTTTAGACTGTGCGCGAACTTTAATCATACTCTCAATATCTGAAAGCATTTGAGCCAGGTTAAAAGGCTGTTCATTAAGTGCTAGTTTGCCAGCCTCAATTTTAGCAATTGATAAAACATCATTTATTAAACCAAGTAAATGCTCCCCACTACGCATAATAGTAGTTAAAGTTTGTCTATGATTTTCACTAAAGGATTTATCCCGTCCTAAAACTTGAGCAAAGCCTAAAATAATATTTAGCGGTGTCCTTAGTTCATGGCTCATATTTGCTAAAAATATGCTTTTAGCTTTACTTGCATCAATAGCTTTACTCTGAGATTCTAGAGCTTGTTTTTCTGAATATTTTATTTTTTCTACAGCATCTTTAAGCTGATCAAATTTTTCTGCAAGTTGAAAGTTCTTTTGGTCTATTTCTAAAGTTCTTTCTAATACTTTTGCCTCTAAAAGCTTATTGCTACGTTTAAGTGCCTCTAACCGATAGCGAGCAAATCCAGAAGTAACCCCAGCAATTGCTAGTACATAAGCCAAATATGCCCACCAAGTTTGGCTTAAAGGTGTTTTAATATGAAAACTATAACTTGCTCCGATTTCATTGCAAAACCCATCATTATTACAAGCTATTACCTTAAATACATAGTCTCTATAAGGTAAATTTGTATAAGTAACTTGACGAAGTTTATTTGACTCAATCCAATCTCTATCCCAACCCTCTAACTTATATCTAATTTTGACTTTTTCTGGAGCAACAAAACTTAAAGCAGTGTAATAAAACTCAAATTTTTCTTTTCCAGCATCAAAAGAAATCGTTTCCCCTATATTAACTTTTTGCCCATCAACAATTATTTGCTCAATAACAACAGGAGGAATTACTTTATTTAGCTGCATAGCTTCAGGCTCAATCATTACTACACCCCTTGAAGTAGGGAACCATAGCTTTCCAGCCTTGGTTTTCCAGCCTGCTGGCTGACATGCTCCATTACATTGAGCCGATTTCATACCATCAGCTTTGCCATAAACTACAGTTGTAACATTACTAATTTTTCCTTCAAAATAATCATTTAGCTGTTTTTTGCTGATTTGATAAATCCCTGTATTAGAACTTAGCCAAAGGTTGTTTTTATTGTCTTCTAAAATATGAAAAATTTCTTCAAATGTAGTATCAGGAAATTTATAAATAAAGAATTTATCATTCTTAAAACGGACTAAACCCCTGTCTGTGCCAATCCAAAGCGTTTCGTCACTATCATAATAAAAAGAAAAAATAACATTGTCTGGCAAACCATCTTTTTTAGTATAATTAGTAAATTTACCATCCTTAAAATAGATTATTCCTTGATCATAAGTCCCTAGCCATAAATTACCTTTTTTATCTTCAACTATTGCTCGAACATCGTTGCTTGACATCCCATCAGACTTTGTATAAAGCGTAAATTTTCCATCTTTATATAAATTTAGTCCCTCTTCTGTACCTATCCATAAATTACCTAAGCTATCTTCATAGATAACACGAACATAATTACTACCTAATCCTTCTTCTCTAGTGTAATTAGTAAATTTACCATTACTAAATTTAGTTAAACCTCCAATGCTGCCTAGCCAAATATCCCCTTGACGATCCTGGCAAATAGTGCGAATAGAATTATCTGCTAGCCCATCTTTGGTAGTGTAGGAAGTAAATTTTCCTTGATTAAATTGGCTAAATCCGCCATCTGTCCCTATCCAAATAACGCCATTACGGTCTTCATAAACACTTCTAACATAATCTGACGCAAGCCCTTCTTTAAGTGTATAAGCAATTAGTTTTGATTCGCTAAAACGGTTAATTCCTCCATTTGTCCCTACCCATAAAGAGCCTTCTGTATCTTGATACATTGACCTAACTCTAGTGTTAGACAAACCATCTACGCTAGTATAGTTACTAAATTTATTATTTGCTAAACGACTTAACCCGCCCGGTGTTCCTATCCATAAAAATCCTAGAGGATCTAGCCTAAGAGTAAGAATAAAGTCATGTGCTAAACCGTTTTTAGTTGTATAAACGCTAAATTTTTCATTTTGTAAGTAATTTAGCCCTATGTCAGTTCCTACCCACATATTGCCAAGGCTATCTTCACAAAGCGACCTAACATAATTATTAGATAAGCCTTCTTTTGTTGTGTAAAATGTTAACTTACCATCTTTAAGGCGATTTAAGCCTTTGCTTGTCCCTATCCACACATTTTTATTTCTATCTTCGCAAATAGCAAAAATTGTGTTTGATGTTAAACCTTCTGTAGTTGTATAGGCTTTAACTTGATTATCTTTTACTTGAAACAAGCCGTTATTTGTCCCTACCCATAAGCTATTATCTCTGCCTAAAGCAAGTGTATTAATTAATATTTCTGATAGCTGTTTATCAGCAGTGAACCGCTTAAAATCCCCATCTTTTGCATAAAAAAGCCCTTGGTTAGTGCCAATCCAAAAAACTCCTGTTTTATCTTCACAAAGAGCATGAACATTATTAGTTTCTAAGTCTTTATCTACGCTATAGTCAAAAACTGTAAAACGAACTCCATCAAAACGAATTAGCCCTTTATAAGTAGCGAACCACATATAACCGTCTTTAGTTTGCGCAATAGCTAAAATAGTGCTTTGAGGCAATTCATCTTGCCAAATTTGTTGAACATATTGAGAAATAGCTTTATTAGGATCCAAAGCAAAGCTATTACTTATAAATACTAAACTCATCCATCCTATTATAAACAAAGCAGTTCTAGCTAAATTAAAGCATATTTTGTTCATAAAAATTAAATTGGTAAAAAATAGTTTGATGTAGTTAGGGATAGCTAAATATAGCTATTAGCTAGGGTAAGCACAATCATCTTTTTAACATTTAATCTAGCAGGAAAAAGAAGTTTTATAAACCTGGCTATTTTTTCCAAAAACAGCTTGACTCACTTTAGATAGCTGCATATACTGCCAGTTCCTTTAGCAATAAGGGAATTGACGCGGGGTGGAGCAGTCTGGTAGCTCGTTGGGCTTGAACTCGCAATATTGAAAATAAAACTACATTATTCCGCTTTAATAATAATGTAAAGTTACACAATTTATTTTATGTAACTAAATATTGCAATGGGCGGCATATAGGGAAACTTATATGTGATTACCTGTCAAAGTCGGGGAAACCTCTAGCGGTGGCAATCCCGAACCAAGCTCTAAAATATCAATTTTAGAGAAGGCGTAGAGACTGGGAGATAGGCACCTAAAGATGTAAATCAAAGGTGAAGGGACAGTCCAGACTACAAACAAATAGTGTAAAAGCTATTTTGGCAGTGGAAACTGTAGTAGTAAGCATAACCCAAAGGTCGAAGGTTCGAATCCTTCCCCCGCAATTAAATAAAAAAGGCTGCTTGAAAATAGCAGTCTTTTTTGCTTTTAAATAAAATTTTTGACATTTTGCTAGCTTTTCCTACTTTCCGCTTGCATTGACGTTGTTAAGTTTCTCGTGCCATACTTTTTAACGCTACTTTTCAAACAAAACTTTATAGGAAAACTTTAGTTTATGCTTACAGCAACTTCTATCACCAAAACTTTAGAAACTACAGGAAGAATTACCCCAGAATTAGCATTAGAAATGATTACAGAAATGCCTTCTGAAGAGCTTTTTACTTTAGCAAATGAAGTTCGTAAACGCTTGCATCCAGATAACTTAATTTCTTATGTGGTGGATAGAAATATAAACTATAGCAATGTCTGTACTTCTGTTTGTACATTTTGCGCTTTTTACCGCAAACCCGGTTCGGCAGAAGGTTATGTGCTTAGTCATGAAGAAATTTTCCATAAAGTAGAAGAAATGATTGAAATCGGCGGTAGCGGTGTTTTAATGCAAGGCGGACTACATCCAGATTTACCCTTTGAATACTATGAAACAATGCTACAAGAGCTAAAAAGCCGCTATGGAATTTACTTACATTGTTTTTCCCCTCCAGAAATTGATAACTTTGCAAAAATTTATAAAATGTCTGTTGAACAAGTCTTAATTCGCCTTAAAAATGCTGGATTAAATTCTATTCCTGGTGGAGGTGGAGAAATATTAGTTGACGAAATCCGCCGCCGCCGTCGTACCGAGTGCAACGCGCAAGAATGGCTTTATGTAATGGAAGTAGCACATAATTTAGGCATCCCAACAACCGCAACAATGACTTTTGGAATGGGAGAAACTATTGAACATAGAATTGAACATTTAGAAAAACTTTACCAACTACAGGAAAAAACAGGCGGTTTTATTGCTTTTATTCCTTGGACATTGCAACCTGACAACACGCCACTTTGGAAAAAATACCCTGAACGTGTATCAGGTAAAGAATACTTACGCTGGTTTACACTAGCAAGAATTTATCTACAAAATATTAAAAATCATCAAGTTTCCTGGCTTACCCAAGGCTTAGATGTTGGCCGGCAAGCACTCCACTACGGAGCAAATGATATTGGAAGCACAATGATAGAAGAAAATGTAATTTCTAAAGCTGGTGCTAACCATAAGGCTACAGAAGAAATGTTAAGGGAAGTTATTATTTCTGAAGGCTTTACACCAGCAAAAAGAAATGCTGGCTATCATCGCCTGGCTATAGGCTAATATCCCAACAAATAGAAACTAAACAACTTTGGGAGCAAAATAATTGAAATCTTTAGCAAAAATTCCTCAAGGTGTCCGCTATTTTTTTGGCGAAGAAGTAAAAAAACGTCGTGCCATTGAACAACAAGTTTTGTCAGTCTTTGCAGCCTGGTCTTATGAAGAAATAATTTTACCAACTTTTGATTATCACAACCTTTTTGCCCTAGGAATGGGTCAAGAAGCAGCTAAACAGACTTATCGATTTTTAGATAGCGATGGAGAACTCCTAGCACTACGTCCAGACCTTACTTCCCTAGTTGCACGAACTATAGCAACTCATTTTACTGAAAGCCCCCGCCCCATTAGGCTTTGCTATAACGGCGAAGTTTTTCGTTACAGAGAAGCCCACAAACAAAAACCTCATGACTATCATCAACTAGGGCTTGAACATATTGGAAATGACCGACTAGAAGCAGATTTAGAGGTCTTATTAATTTCAATAGAGGCTCTTAGCAAACTAGGAATGTCAGATTTTCTTATTGTTTTAAGCCACGTTAATTTTTTTAATGGTATAGCAGAATACTTAAATCTAAATATTGATGAAATTGCTAATTTTCATTCTCTGGTGGATAAAAAAAATAGTTCTCTATTAAGCAAATTTTTAAGCTCTAAACTTAATCAAGAAGAAAACAATCGGCTATCAAATCTGTTTAGAATGATGGGAAAAGCTGATATTTTGGAGCAAGCTTTTAGCTTTTCTTCATATAATGAAAAGATTGTTAATGCTTTAATGGATCTAACTGGTATTTTAGAAATTGCTGAAAACCTAGATATTGCTAACTATTTAACAATTGATTTAGGAGATGTTCAAGGGCTAAATTACTACACAGGTATGACATTTAAGATTTATAGCTCTGGCGTTGGGTCAACTATTGGCAGTGGTGGACGCTATGATAGCTTGCTCAAAAATTTTGGGGTTGAAGATTCTGCTGTAGGCTTTCAACTCTCTTTAGATCTTCTAGCCAATACTCTTAAAAATATTACTTTATCCGACGCAAATAAACAGCTTTTATCTGCTTCCCAAGATTTAGTAAAAATGTTTCAACAAGCCAAAAAACTTAGACAAGAAAATAAACAAATAGAAATTACTGATAGAGTAATAAAGCCCTAGGAAATTTTACATTTTAACTGTCTGTGGGAATTGAATTTGTGCTATTTTCTCAGCCATATCATGGCCTGGGTAAAATGCCAGTTCTGCCGCAGCAATCCGACTTACCCTAATCAATATATTTTTGGCATTACCTTGACAAAGACCATCTACATAAGCAATTATGGGCCGTTTATTAATATTTAGATTACGAATTTCTACTTGAGAGTCATAAGAAAGCAAAGCCGATTTCCAGTTAGGAGGATCCATTACATTTGATCCTACTAATATTAAAGCTGGAGTATCTGCTAGTAGTGGCATAGCTCCCATAGCACGAGCATAAGCAGTTGAACCAGCAGCAGTAGCAACTAAAGCACCATCAGCAACCAATTTAGATAATTTTATTTCCCCATTAAGCTTGATTTCCAACCATGCAGTTTGACTTGAAGAACGTTCTACCCAAGTATCATTAAATGCTAAGGCTGTTTGCTTAATGCCTTCTTCGGTTTCTGTCTCAACATATAGCAAGGGTAGTTGTCTAAGTAATAAATCTGTTGTAGGAACACTTGCAGGTAAGATTTCTTGTGGATCATTTAGCAAAAACCCTAGATGCCCCGCATTAACACCTAAAAACGGCAATCTTAACTGCCAATGTTGCCTAATAGCATGAAGCATTGTCCCATCCCCGCCAATAACTAAAATACAGTTAGGATTAGTTGCATCTTCAAAGCTTTGAAACCCTTTTGCTAGTTCTACTGCTTTTTGGTTTCTTTCATCCAAAACAATCATTAATTTAGGTTCTGCTAAACTAAATTTAGTTACCCGATTAGGTATTCTTCCTCGATAGAGTCCATAGCGTTTAATATACTGAGCAACTTCTAAAGTAACTAATGAGTTAATAGATTTATGCCGGAAAATTTCCTCTCTAATTTTTGCGCTAGAGCCAGTAAAACTTAGTGGAATTAACTTATGTTTTGGCGGAAGGTCTTCTTTTTTACAAGCAAATCCTTCACGGCCAATAACAGCAAACTTTAACTGTTGCCAAACTTCTGCCCCTTTTTCCCAAAATAGTTGTATGGCTGATTTATTTTGGCTTCCTCCATCAATCCATTCTGTACCAATTACATGCCAAAGTTCTCCCTTTTGGGAAAATTTCTCCTCTAAATTATGTGTTCGAGTAAAGGTAGCATTTTCTAAATCAAAAAGTTCTATTTCAACATTCTTTAAGCTGCGAAAGGTCAAATCTACCATTGTAGCACGGTGAATTGTTTCAACATCATTAGTAGAAACTTTGTCTGGTCGTGGGCCACAAGGAACAATTATCACTTTATCAAATTGCTCACTTAGTGCTTTAGCTATTTCATAATGATGTAGTCCAGGAGGGTCAAAGCTTCCACCAAAAATTGCAATTTTCTTTGTCATAATTTTTTAATTTTCCAAAAAGTTTAGAAAAAATTTGGCCCAAATAATACCTTGCTTTATCAAAACTTATCTATAGCTCTAAGTCAACTAAAATTACTAGGTATAATTATTTATATTAACTTTAGCACTTTTGTATTTAATGCCTCGACAGTAGGAGACATAAAAATCTATAATCTCTTAAAGAAAGACTTTTTTGTTTGCTATATTATGTCGTGTTGGTAGAAAGCAATGTCAAGTAGTCAACTAATCATAAAAAAGAAAAATCCGCCAACACGCTGTGAAATTTGTCACTTAGCTGACCAATTTGATCCATTAACAGAAACTTGTCAGCGTTGTTACAACCTAGCTTTACCTATAATTAATAACCATGACAACCTCTTACAACAACAAGTAGAGCCTGCTGCTAGCCAAGGCTTTGAGAAAACTTTAGCTAATTTATTAGCCTATAGTTTTTTATTGATGATAGGTTCTTTGTCCTTAACAATATTATTTGGTATATTTCAAATGCTACCTATTGCACTGATTTTTGGTGCAATATCTTTACTAGCTGGTATTGGATTTGTTATTTTCCTATTCATTTTTACTATTTATATGGTTGGAACAATACTTGCTTCTCTAGTACAAAGTATTTATCATAGTTTTCGTGCTAGATCTTAATAATTTAATATATATCTTTAATTAATCGTATTAATCATAAAAATAAATAACGTAGTGTAATTAGCATAGTAGTAATGCAAGATTTACACCTAGGAGCGTTGCATGAAGAGCGGATCCATAATTACTTCAGTGTGTGCCATTAGCGATCCTGGTATAGTTCGGAAAAATAATGAGGATAGTTTTTTATTAACAGACTTAAAAAAAGGTAAAAGTTTAGCTGATACTTGCCAAATAGAAAAACCTTTACTTGATAATTATTTATTATTAGTAGTTTCTGATGGTGTAGGCGGTTCACAATTAGGAGAACTTGCTAGTGAATTATCTGTTTTATCAATAAAAGATGCTTTGATGTCAATGAATAATAGTATTAACCCTACAGATAGGTTAACTGCTGCTGTAGAACAAGCTAACCATACTGTTTGGTCAGAAAACGTTAAAGACCCTAAACAACAATGGATGAAAGCTACTCTTACCGTTGCAATGGTAGAAAAAGATAAAGCATATATTGGCACTGTAGGAGATTCTCGTGCTTACATTATCCGAGGTCATCGCATTAAGCAACTTACTATGGATCAAACTTTAGCTGGAGTATTAGTTTCCAAAGGTGTAGTAAATCCAGATGAAGTTCATAAGCACGCCCGTAGCAATGTTATTTTACAGGCTATTGGTAATGCCCAAACTATTCAAGTAGCAATTTCTACTATTAACTTAGAGCGAGGAGATTATTTATTACTTTGTAGCGATGGGTTATCTAACAAAATTTCTGCTCAAGAAATGGTTATGTATGCTACAAATTATTCTATTGATGCAGCTTCTACTCATATGGTTACACTTGCTAAACAGCGGGGCGGAGAAGACAATATAACTATTGTACTTGCTAGATTTGAAGGTGATGGACTAGCAAGCAGACGGGAAAGACAGCATCTTACTACAGAAGTCCAACATTTAAGCACTTTTGATCCTTATGCAGAAGATGAACAAGTATCACGTAAAAGAATAGAGTTATTAGGTAGTAATGCGAATATATTATCTCGCCAAGTTGGTACACGTTATCCAATTGAAATTCATGGAATTAATACATCCTCAGGAGAATTTTTTGAAAATTCAGAAACACTTCAAATAGGCAAAATGGACGCATCCTTTTTATTAGGGCATGAAGTAGCTATTGATGATTTGTTACATATTTCTTTGCCAATGCCGCGTGAGTTTAGACTTTATGACCTAGATGAGCCTCTTTATAAAATTTATGTGCAGGTAAGAAAAATTAGCTCTCAGGCAGATGGGAAATCTTTAATAAGAGTAGCTTTTATTTCTAAAAACAATCCTGAAGGTAATTTTTAATATAATCCTTACAAAACTCTGGGAACGCGGACATCACTGTCCGCATCCCTTTGTCAAAGCTTAGACTCCTAGTTTTTCAACAACTTTATTCCTCATCTTCACGCAATTTAGCCAAGATAGAAATATCTTCTAAAGTAGTAGTATCGCCTATAGTCTCACTTCCTGCCGCAATATCTCTAAGAAGTCTACGCATAATTTTTCCACTACGTGTTTTTGGAAGTGCATCAGTAAAACGAATATCATCAGGTTTAGCTAAAGCACCTATTTCTTTAGCAACATGCTCACGGAGTTCTTGTTTAAGCTCTTCTGAACCTTTTCGACCGCCTTCTAGGGTGACAAATACTGCTACTGCTTCGCCTTTTAACGGATCTGGCCGTCCAACTGCTGCCGCCTCTGCTACCATTGGATGACTAACCAAAGCACTTTCTATTTCCATAGTGCTAAGTCTGTGACCAGAAACATTTAATACATCGTCAACACGTCCCATAATCCAAAAATATCCGTGATCATCTCGACGCGCACCATCTCCAGCAAAATAACAGCCTTCTATTTCACTCCAATATTGTTGTTTATATCGCTCATCATCTCCATAAATTGTGCGAAGCATTGACGGCCAAGGTTGTTTAATTACTAAATATCCACCAACATTAGCTGGGACGGATTCCCCCTTTTTAGTTACTACATCCATAATAATACCTGGAAATGGCCTAGTTGCTGACCCTGGGACGGTGGGAGTTGCTCCTGGAAGCGGTGTTATCATCATTGCCCCTGTTTCAGTCTGCCACCAAGTATCAACTATTGGACAGCGTTCTTTACCAATTACTCGGTGATACCACATCCAAGCTTCTGGATTTATTGGCTCTCCAACAGTTCCTAAAAGCCGTAAACTATCTAAAGAATGGCGTTTAGCCCAATCTTCTCCCCATTTTATAAAAGCTCTTATAGCTGTTGGTGCTGTATAAAAAATACTGACTTTATATTTATCTACCATTTGCCAAAATCGGTCTGGATGAGGCCAGTTTGGTGCGCCTTCATACATTACGCTAGTTGCTCCATTTGCAAGCGGCCCATAAACAATATAGCTATGTCCTGTCACCCAACCTATATCAGCCGTACACCAATAAGTATCTTCTTCCTTTAAGTCAAATACCCATTTAGTAGTTATATAAGTGCTAACACTATATCCGCCTGTAGTATGTAAAATTCCTTTTGGTTTTCCTGTTGTCCCAGAAGTATAAAGAATAAAAAGCGGATGCTCAGAGTCTAATCTTTCAGCTTCGCAAATATCTGAAACATTACTTACCACATCGTGCCACCAGTGATCCCGGCCTTCTTTCATAGTGACAAATTGATTTTTAGTGCGCTGGTAAACAAAAACCTGTTTAACTGATGGACATTCTTCTAATGCCTCGTCAACACTAGATTTAAGCTGTATTTCCTGGCCTCGTCTATAACCACCATCAGCCGTAACAACTGCTTTTGCTTGAGCATCATTAATACGATCCCGCAAAGCATTAGCTGAAAACCCTCCAAAAACTACACTATGTGTTGCACCTATTCGCGCACAGGCCAACATTGCAATTGCTAACTCTGGAATCATAGGCATATAAATTGCCACACGGTCGCCTTTTTCTATCCCATGATTTTTTAGTGCATTAGCAAAACGGCAAACCTCTCTATGTAAAGTTTGATAGGTTAAAATTCGACTATCTCCCGGTTCACCTTCCCAAATAATAGCAGCTTTATTTTTTCGCCAAGTTTTTAAGTGACGATCTAAACAATTATGTGAGATATTGATTTCTCCACCTACAAACCATTTAGCAAAAGGTAACTGCCAATCTAAGACTTTTTCCCAGGGCTTAAACCATTCTAAATCTTGAGCTATTTCGCTCCAAAACCCTTCAGGGTCTTTAGCTGCACGCTGATAAATTTCTTCATACTCAGCCATACTTTTAATATGAGCCTGTTGGCTAAAAGATTCATTAGGGGGAAAAATACGTCCTTCTTTTAACATAGAAGTAATATCTTTAGTAGGATCTGACATAGTTATCTCCTCAGCAAATTTTTGTAGTATAGAAAACTAAATAGAATTTGGATCTATTCCTAATGCGCGTAACTTTTCAGCTAGCTTTTCAGCACGTTGTTTTTCTATTTCAGCACGTTGTTTTTCTATTTCAGCACGTTGTTTTTCTATTTCAGCACGTTGTTTTTCTATTTCTGTTTGCTGTCTTTCCTGTTCAACTTGTCTGCTTGCAAGGTCGGCGCGTTGCCTTTCCTGTTCAACTTGTCTAATTGCAAGGTCGGCTCGTCTTGCTACAACTTGCCAGGGTAGAAATTCCCGTCCATCAGGATAAAAAACCCTTAAACCTAACGGGTTAGGTTCAAATCTAATATTTAAGCGAGGGCTAATCCAACCGGAAATTTCTCTAATTAACTCAAGTCTGTTATTTTCTCGTAAATACCCTACTAGTGTTTCATCATCAGGATCATAAACATAGTATTCTTCTACTCCATAGCGATCATAAAAGGCTAATTTCCTTTCCATTTCTAGCCTTGTATTACCTGGAGACATTATTTCAAAAACAACTTGAGGAGCAATTCCATCTTCTTTCCACTGCATATAAGAGCCGCGATGACCTTTTGGACGACCAAACGCTACCATTATATCAGGAGCTTGACGCACTTTTGGATTACCCTGTACTGGATACCAAAGTAAATCACCTGCTACAAAATCAGGGATTAAATAATCTAAGTTTTCCTTAAAAGTTACAATCCAGTCAAATTGCTTAGTGTTATCTGCCATAGGTTTACCATCACTATCAGGATAAATTACTTCTGTTGCTATATTTTTTCTATTTGCTTGTCTTGACATTGCGCTCTCCCATTTTGCTTATTTTTGCTTAATGGTTATAAAAATTAAGATAAAAACATACAATCGCCATAGCTATAAAAGCGATATTTTTCTTTAACTGCGTGATTATAAGCCGACATTATTAAAGTGTGATTGGCAAAAGCTGATACTAACATAAGAAGTGAAGACTTAGGCAGATGAAAATTAGTTAGCAGTGCGTCTACAATCTTAAATTTATATCCAGGATAAATAAAAAGTTCTGTAACATATTTTCCTGCAATAACTTCCCCTTGATCATTAGCAGCCGTTTCTAAAGCCCGCGTTGTAGTTGTACCAATTACAACCACTCGCCCACCTTCTTTTTTAGTTTTGTTAATAGTTTCTGCTGCACTAGTAGAAATAACAGAGTGTTCTGACTCAATAGAATGTTCTTCTATTTCTTCGACTCTAACAGGTTGAAAGGTTCCATAGCCAACATGATGAGTAATTTTTGCTATTTTTACTCCTTGAGCTTGGATTTTTGCTAGCACTTCAGGAGTAAAATGTAGTCCTGCTGTTGGTGCTGCTACTGCACCACGTGAAGCAGCATAAACAGTTTGATAACGAACCTCATCTAAGCGTAAAGTTTCTTTATCATCGCGCTTTATATAAGGAGGCAATGGAGTTAGTCCTAAACGGTCTATTAGCTCATCAACACTTGCCGAAGTTTTACTAAAAAACTCTACTACTCGTCGGCCATTAGGCAAATGCTCTAGCACTTTAGCTATTAATTCGTCATTTCCAAAACTAGCTTCTGAGCCTACTTTTAAGGCACGACCAGGTTTAACTAATGCTTCCCAGCAATCTTTTTTTAGCTCACGAACTAAAAAAATTTCTACTTGAGCAGAAAATCCTAGACGACGGCCTTTTAAGCGAGCAGGAAAAACTTGTGTATCATTTAAGACCAAACAATCTTTTGAAGTTAATAAGTCTGGTAATTCACTAAAGCTACTATTGTAAAAGCTACTTGTTGAACGTGAAACAACTAGCATTCGAGATTTATCGCGCTCGCTAGCAGGTTCTTGTGCAATTAGTTCTGTAGGTAAATGGTAATCAAATTTAGAGATGTGCATTTTTTAATACAACTCGTTTATATAAAATTATTAAAACTCCTATGTCTTTGCACTATCTTAAATTATTATGATTGTTATTTGTATTAAGACTTACTTGGTTTAAGTAGGAGAGAATATAGTTATGTTTATAAAACGTTTGATATTTTTATTTTTGCTGATGTTTTCTTTATCTGCTAAAACAAATATGCTACTAGCACAAAATGGAACAGATAGCAGAATAGAAACAGCAAAACAAGCTGTTCGCAATAACCCTCAAGATGCTTTAGCACATAATGATTTAGGTATGGCTTACCATTTATCCGGCTATTACAAAGAGGCTATAGAAGCTTTTAAGAAATCAATTTCTCTAAATCCAACTTTTGCCGAAGTACATTACAATCTTGGAACCTCTTATTATCAAGAAGGGCTTTTTGAACAAGCTGTTCCTGTACTAAAAAAAGCTACTATTCTAAAACCAACTTATACATCTGCTTATAAAACTTTAGGTGCTTCTTATGATGAACTAAGAATGTACAAAGAAGCTAGCCAAGCCTATGAAGAAGCTATAAAGCTAGATCCTAAAGACCCAGTTATTTTTTTTAGATTAGGCATATGTTATGACGTACTTAGCCGTTATAAAGATGCTGTGGAGTTATTTAAGCAAGCAACTATCTTAAAGCCTGATTACTCAGACGCTTATTATCAATTATCTGTAGATTATTTTTATATTGATAAGTACAAAGAAGCCTTAGAAGCCTGTAACAAAGCCTTAGAATTAAAGCCTGACTATGTAGTTGCACAATACCAGCTTGGGTTAATTTATGTCAAACTTAAGGATAAGGAAAAAGTAAAACAACAGTATGAACTCTTACAAAAATTAGATAAATATTTGGCGGCAGAGCTAAAAAAACATTTGAAGTAATTTGTTTATTTGCATTAGTTTAGTCAGTTTTTATAAATAATATTTACTAGCTCTTAGAAAAGCGACAAGTGTCGGAACTTTGCTTTTAACAGCCGCGTTAAGCTTCGCAACTCAAGCAATAAATTTCTTTTTAATCTATATATTTATAGGAAAATAATATGCACTTTTGGGAAGCAGTGCGAATGGCTGCTGGTTCGTTAAAAGCACATAAACTACGTACTTTCTTAACATTAATTGGAATTATTATCGGAGTTGTAGCAGTTGTAGCAGTAATGTCTATTATTGAAGGTGCTACTATCTATGTTGCAACCAAGGTAGAAGACTTAGGGTCAAATACTTTTGTCATTGATAAATTTGGTATAATCACAGATTTCAAGTCTTACCTAGAAGCTGTAAAACGTAATAAAGACATTGATTTAGCCGATATGCAGGCAATAAAAGAAGGTGTTAGTAAGGCTGAAGATGTTGGAGCTATGGTCTATAGCGGTGCAGAAGTCAAGTATAATAACTTATTTCTTAAAGGTGTTGGGTTAATGGGTGCAACTTCTAATATGGCTTATATTGACACTAAGCAAGTAGATATAGGACGTTATATTAGTCCCATTGATGAAGAACATCGCCGAAATGTTTGTTTTATTGGTTCAGATATTGCAAAAAAGCTTTATGCTAATTTAGATCCTTTAGGTAAAGAATTAAAAATCAATGGTTTACCTTTTCAAGTTGTTGGCGTAGCAAAAGAAATAGGTTCTGCTTTTGGGCAACCACAAGATATTTACGTAATTATCCCTATTTCTACATTTCAGAAAATCTATGGTACACGTCAATCTATCCATATTCACGTCCGCGCCTTTGCCAATATACCGTTAGAACAGGCTCAAGACCAGGCACGTCAAATTTTAAGAACACGTCACCATCTTAAATTTAACGATCCAGATGATTTTGGTATGCGTTCAGCAGACGCTTTTCGGGATCTTTTTACTCAACTTACAGGCGTGCTAGCTAGCGTTGCTGTAGGTATTGCTGCAATCTCTCTAGTTGTTGGTGGAATTGTAATTATGAATATTATGTTAGTGTCTGTTACTGAGCGTACAAGAGAAATAGGAGTAAGAAAATCCCTTGGAGCAAGACGACGTGATATTTTATGGCAGTTTTTAGTTGAATCAGTGCTAATGTCTGCGGCTGGTGGGTTATTGGGGCTTGGTGTAGCCTATGCGTTAACAAAATTAATTCCTTTAATCGTCCCTTTACCTATGTCTATGCCTATTTCCGCTGTAGTAATGGCAATTTCTATGTCAACCGCAGTAGGAGTAATTTTTGGAATTTACCCGGCTTGGCAAGCTGCAAAACTTAGCCCAATTGTTGCTTTAAGACAAGAATAATTTTTAACTTTCTTTTAAGATAAATTATGAGAAGCTTTGAATTTATTGAAATCCTTAAATTAGCTATTTCTACTCTACTTAGTCATAAATTCCGCTCTGCATTAACAATTCTAGGAATAATTGTTGGTACAACTACAGTTATTGCTGTTTCTTCCATTTTAACTGGTATGAATAAACGAGTTGCAGAAATTATTGAAGAATTTGGGACTAATACAGTTTATGTTGCCCGTTTTAAGTTTGGCCCGCAATTTGGGGATCGTTCAGAAGAAGAACGTAAAAGAAAACCCTTAAATAAAGAAGATGGCCGCGCAATTCAACAGTTGCCAAGTGTTTATGCTGCTTCTGCATCTATAATTCCAAAAGGACTGCCTCCAGTAGTAAAATATCGCTCTCAACAAGTGCAGCAATCTAATGTTCGAGGTGTTTGGTCAACTTATTTAGAATCAAGGGGGTACCTCTTAAAAGAAGGACGCTTTTTTACTGAAGCAGAGGACAACCGCCGCGCCCAAGTTTGTATAATTGGAGATACTGTTACTACTGCGTTATTTCCTAATATTGATCCTTTAGATAAAGAAATAGAAATTGGCGGCAATAAATTTCGAGTAATTGGAGTAATGGAAAAAACTAAAAGTAGTTTTGGTGAGGATCGTTTTGAAGATAGCCTTGTGTTAATTCCTTATAATGTATTTTGGGTTTATTATCCAAGCCTAGAAGACCATGTAGTTTCGGCTCGTTCTAAAGAAGGGCAATTTGAAAAAATGAAGGATGAAATTACAGAACTTATGCGCCGCCGCCGCAAAGTCCCAATAAATGCCCCAGATAATTTTGAAATTAATACCTCAACTTCAATAATTGAGCAATTCCAATCAATTACAGCAGTTATGGCATTAATTGTTGGGCCAATTTCGGCTTTTGGTTTACTTGTAGGTGGTGTAGGTGTAATGAACATTATGTTAGTGTCTGTCACCGAGCGAACGCGCGAAATAGGCATCCGTCGTGCAATTGGCGCACGTCGGCGCAATATAATTATTCAATTTTTAGTAGAAGCTATGATGCTAACTGGTTTAGGTGGTGTTATGGGGATTATTTTAGGGCAGTTTGTTAGCATTATTATTAATATTATCTTGCCTAATCTGCCGTCTTATGTCCCACTTTATGCAATGGTGTTAGGGTTTTCTTTGTCTGTTGTGATAGGTTTGGTTTTTGGTCTTTGGCCTGCAATAAAGGCAGCCTATATTGACCCAGTAGAAGCTTTACGCTATGAGTAAAGCTTAGCTATTTTTTCTGCTACATCTTGGTAATTTGGCGAAAATTTAGCTATTTCCTGATAAACGGTTAGAGCTTTTTTCTGCTCTCCTAATTCTTCATGAACATTGGCTATTTCATAGAGTAATTCTACATGTTCATTGGGTTGGTATTTTTTAGTATCCAAGGCTTTACGTAACCAAATTAAGGCGGGACGAGGCATTTCTTTTAATCTAAAACAACGCCCTAGTAACATACAACATTGAAAAGTTCTAGGATGCGCTCCTAAATCTTGAATAGTTCGATAAGCAGCTTGAAATTCTTCAACTGCATCATCATAAAGCTCTATATCTAAATAAGCTTGTCCAACATTAAAACGGCTTGAAAATTCTTCTTCTAAATCTTCGTCTAAAGCAGCTTCATCATCTTCTTCAATTAGCGATTTTAGCCCATTTTGTACCGCTGCTATTTCGGCGGCAGCATCATCTATTTGATCTAGCATATTATCCGCCCCAGTTTCAATTTCATCTGTAATAGTTTGATAAAGTTCTGCTGGTATGTCTTCAAACATAATATTTGAAATAGTAGCAACCTCTTTCTGCTTGTCATCATTTACATTATTAACAAGTGTAATATCTGACGTATTATTTGATACCAGACTATTAAAATCCATTTCGGTTTCTTCATCTGTGCTTAGGTCTGCTAAACCTGGTAATTCTGCTGTATTAGGAACACGGAACATATTTTCATTCATTACATCTTGATTAGGAGGCGGCAAAGTTTCTTTGGTGGTAGAAATTTGATTAATTTTAGGTATTGGAATACCAGAATTAGTATGAGCTATTTCAAGACTTGCCATTTTTTCCAAGCGTTCTGAAATAAGTGGATGATTAGGAAAAAGGACTTCTAATCTTTCTAAAGTATTAAAAGCAACATCTAAAAAACCTTGTTCAATGTAAAAATCAGCACTCTCTAATTGTTCTTTTAACAAACTATCTTTTTCAAATCTACCTGTTGAAGAGTTAGGGTCAAATGTTACTTCAAAAACTGGTGCTTGTTGTGATTCATCCTCAAGATTGGTTACATTATTTGGTAGAGAAATTTCTAATTTTTCTTTTATATCAAAAGTCTTTACAGTTTCTTTTTCAAAGACTGCTTGCAATGCCTCTGTATTTAAGAAACTTTCTTGAATTTGAGGAATCTCTTCAATTATAGAGTTTTGAGGTTGTTCAATTAAAGGCAATTCTTCTAGCTGTAAATTTTGGAGGTTAGTTTGTTGTTCACTACTAGTTATAAGTTCAGCTTGTTCTATAAATTCTGGAAGTTCTTCTAGTTCTAAGTTTATGGATTTGTCAGAATCTGTAATTGTAACCGACATTTCTTCTATTTGTTCTAATTCTTGGATTTCTTCTAACACCATGTTTTGAACTTGGTAAGACGTATTAACACTTACGTCATTTTCCTCTAACAAAGGTAAGTCCTCTATTTCTGTATCTTTACCAGCTAAATATTCAGAAAGTCTTAGAGGGATATTATCTAGTTTACTAGTAGGAGCATTTACAGATTCATCTAGATAAGAGTCAGCTTGAATATCGCTTAACCCTAAAAAAGGAAATCCTTTACCTCTACGAGAATCTTGACTACTCATAAGCCTACCAAAAAATAAAATTTATTAATAAATATAGAACACATTTATTAATAAAGAAATTAGTTAAATTATTTTTATAGATAAAATTTATTGTTGTGCGGCGCGACGTGTGCGCAATCTGTCTAAAGCTTGTTTTAAGCTAATTCTCATACGTTCTAAAGCTTCTGCTAATTGCCCTATCTCATCATCACTCTTAATTTGAATACTTTCATCTAATTTTCCTAAGCTAATATTATTAGAAGCTTCAGTTAGTTCCATTATTGGTTGAGTAAGTTTTTGTGCTGCATAAATAGCAAATCCAATGGCACCTAAAATAAAGACTAAAACAATCAATACAATTATCAGCAAAACTTTATTTAAGACTGCATTAAACCAACTTTGCTTAACTTGAACTCCAATTCTACCAATTACTTGATTACTAATATCTTTTATTGGTACATAAGCACTTTTATAAGCCTCATTATTAAAAGTTTCTGAACTTGCTTTTGGTACATCACTTACAGCAATAGTTGTACGTTTACCTATAGCACCATTTTGTTGAATAGGCATATTTGTTGAAACTATTACATCATTTAATGTAACAGAGGCTCCAGAATCATTACGTAGTGATGGGTATAACTTATTTTTAATATCTTCAATAATAGCTCTATCTTGAGGGGCGTTGTTAACTAGTACGCCTGCCAAAACTATTCCTACAGCTTTACCACTAACATTAATAACTGGTGCAGCAGCTTCAATTACTAAGCCTTCTGAAATTATACGGCCTTCAGCTTTTATTTCTGCTTGTTGAGCTAATTTCTCTCCACCTAGTAATTTTATTTTTTCCCCAGACTCTTTAATTGAACTAGATTGAGCATTTGTACGGTTAGCAATAACAGAGTTTTGTACTGCAACTATTAATGGATTATCTCCTACTGAGCCTGTAACTTCGCCTTCTGGTTGACGTGCAATTATATTGCCTTTTGTGTCTGTAACTACAATAAAATCAATATTTCCAGCTTGTTGGGCAACAGCTAGAGAATCATTTAACTTTTTAAGACCTTCTCCTTGAACTTTCTTTGTTGCCCCACTAGGCTCACTTGCTGGTGCTTGTGCTAGTTCAAGCAATCCGCCAGAAACAATAGCAGCATTTTGCACAACTTGAATAATTAGTAATTCCCGGTTTTTATAAAGCTGTTCAGCAACACGAGCATCTTTTTCCATTGATTGCGCTGATTGATCGTCAATATTGCTTTTAACAATGTAAACAATGATTAGTGCAGAAAAGAGCAAAGGGATAAATACTAGTAGTGCGGAAAAGATCATCAATTTTTGTTTAATCATTAATTTCATGTTTTTTTCAGCAAAATCACTAAAGAATTAGTTAGGAAAATGCTGCCCCCTTAAATTAAGAAATTATAGAAATAGTAGTAGGAAAACCACTTTATACAACCCATTTAGAGTTTTATAAAGGCTATTTTAGTTAAAAAGTATTGCTTTATCCTAGAAGAGTTGCTTCATTATTTCTAACATACCTTCTTGAAATCGCACTCGGCGATCGCTATCAGGAATTTCCTCTGCTAATCTTTCTATAAATGATGGTACCATATCACGAGGTAAACTACTGCGGCTATATCCCATCATTTCCGCACAATCATCAATAACAATAGGTGCCATTGGCCCGATGGCAAGGGTTAAATCTTTTTCTACTTGCCCTAAAATAGACTCATCTACAGTTTCCACAGATGAACCTTGTGAAAGAGCTTCTCCAGCAGTCTCGATTAAGCCTAAATCAAATAAACGCACTAAAATTCGAGAAGCTTGCAGTTCGCTTAATTGTGTCGCACCAGCAATTTCCGTAATACTTTTTTCTCCATCTACTTCACGTAGTACCGCCCAATCTTCAGAACGTAAGGAAAATTCTTTTGTTGGACGTGAAGAAAGTTGAAAAAGTGTATTACTTGAAGGTATTACCCTACGCACACTTTCCCAATCTGCTGCATAAGTAACACTTTCAACTAAAATTTCTTCGGTAGTTAACATAGTGGTTTGTTCATCTGTCATTTCTCCAGTACGAAACCGAAATGTTCCTTCTACCCAAGAAAATAGTGCATAAATGGCTTCTTCACCAATATATTCTTCATAAAGGGCATGTGTAGCTTGTCCACTAACAAAATAAATTTCTCCAAAATGCCCATCATCATGTGTAAGCTCTAATAAGCCGGTACGATTACTAGCATGTAAAAGACGCAAAACATCGATTAACTTAAATTGAGATAAATTTCCAGAAAAAGCATCTGACATGATTTTTAATTCCCACCCTCTTGGATTTTATATAACTAATTTGCTAGCCGCGCCCGATTGCTTCAATAAACTGCCAACTAGTTTCATCCATTCGATCTCTAGTTAGTAAATTTTGTGGATAAACTCGAACATTAATTCTTAGATCTCGCACAGATTTATCTAATTTTAGTTTGCTCAAAGCTACTTTTACAGTCATTCTTAAAGTTGGAAGATTCACATTCGCACTACTTAAAACTAGTAAAAATACTTCTTGCGCTCCATAAGGTGTATCTATTAGTAGATCCAACCCTATAAAAGCTGAGAGCCTACCCTCAGAATAAAGTAATGTCAATTCCTCTGAACGACCCCTAACATATTCTGCTGTAGCAAATAACTGTACTAAGTAAGTACCAAGTTGGTTAGATATTTGTGCATTAGGAGTAAATACCCCAGCAGAAAGGAGAAATTCACCTCGAAAATTAACTAGTGCTGCGGTTTTTACTCCTTGGATACGTAACATATCTTGGAGAAATGTTTCATGTGCTTTACCCAATTTGAATTTCCTTTCTAAAACTAATCTATAGTTATTATTTCAGCTAAAGCAGGAGAAATTCCTAAATTTTCAAATTCTTCTTGCTTTAATTGTTCTAACCTAAGTAATGCGCCTGCAATACGTTCTCTTAATTGTGTATTAGGCGAGACTGCTACCATTTCATCTAATGTATATTTTAGAGCCTTTGCTAGGCCCTTAATTAAACTTTCTACGGGTATTTCTGTAGCTAGCCTAATTTTACCATTTTGGTAAGAAAAGTCTTCTGCAAATGGGTCAAAAACCGGATATTGTTCTGTCACTTTTAATAGTCCTGCTCTAAAAGCAACTGCAAAATTTGCTTCTCGACTAACTAAAACAGAAACCTTTTCTACTATTTGAATAATTTCTGTCATTATATCAATTAGCTTTTGATAATTATTTGCCTCTTTATCCTTGCTTAAGTTATTTATATTAAGTGCTTCATCGCTGAGATTCTCATCATTGCTAACAGATTCTACTTGCTCATTAGGTGGTAAAGCATTTGCTACTTCTTCAATTTCAACAAGAGATGAATCATTTTCTTCAACAATTTCTGTTTGAGCAGTTACAATGGATAGATCTGCTGTATGTGTTATATCAGGAAAAGAAACTACATTAGCAGCCGCTTGACCAAGAAAGAGTATTTTTTTACAACGATAAACATTAAAGAGAGCCGATTGTTCTGTTAATAAATTTAGCATCCGTTCATAAGATGCTTCGCCTTCTATCAACTCATTTTCTAAGGATAGCACTGCATCTATTGTATTATCAATTATATAGATTATTCCTGCTACATTTTGGCTAAATTCTATTTCAATATAAAATTGTGACTCTATTTGTGGCTTAAGTTTTTCTACTAATTTTCTTAGGTCTGTAAAATCGCTTGATAAAGCTTGATAAACCACTTCTCCATCAATACGTTCTGCAATAGCTTGGACTATTTTTTCTGAATGAGAGTAAACAGATATTTTTCCATCTGGGGAAGAGGCTCTTAGTAAAGTAGCATCTATAGCTTCCTCTCCTTGTCGAGTTCGGTCAAGGCTTATATCAATTGCATTTAGAATTTTTCCATCAGCTAAAAAGATATATCCTTTTCCATAAGAAAAAAGCACTTGTAAATAACCTGTAAAACTAATAATTTGCAGGTCTGCCAGCAAAGCAGTAGTATTTACATAAGAAGTTTTGAGGTTTTCATGGACTGGCTTTCCTTTAGGAATGTGCATGGTAAATTAACCAACAACTGCGCTAGCTTCAGAATTGTGTAAGTGGGCCGCTCATACCTGTCCCACCGGGCCCGCGCCTCATTTGAATCTTACGAAAAGCGCGTTCAATATAAGGATTTATTGTCTCGTAACGTACCGCGCTACCACACTCGATAGCAGCTAAAAAATCTTCTTGATCAAAAAGAATTAGCTTACGTTGTCCAGAAATTAAGGACATCCTTTTTAACATCCCGGCCCGTGCTGGAATTGATGCTAATCCTCCGTGATAAACCATAAAAGCTATTAACATGCCTAGTTTTTCTGGAGTTTTAATATTAGTTTGTGCTTGTAGTGTACCATCTCTTAATGTGGCTATAGCACCTTCTACACCTCTAATTTTTAGCAAATCATTGACTAATGTTTGATAAGGATTAATCGCCCTAACTACTCCACCTGAAGGGGTACCTGTTGAACCTACACCAACCGGGGCCATTCCTGGAGTAGTGGGAATCATTCCAGCCCTCTCTTCATCAATAATACGCATCCCTTCCATTAAAATATTGGCCCAAGGATCATAGATTGTGCGTATTGGAGCAGAAATGCCTGTATCAATACGAAAACTTCCTTCACTAAACCGCAATGCTTGATAAACAGCATCTATGCCAGTTAATTCCCCAAAACGTGCATCTACTATATCTCCATCCTGAAAATAGAATACACCATCTCCAATGGAATAATGCACTGTTAGACGTGCTGTATTACGCCCGATACAGTTAATTTGTATGATATCAACTAGCGCAAGATCTTTTAGATCTCCCACTAACGCCATAATTTATGTTCTCTCTCTATTAGAATTTTTAGAGCTACTAAATTAACGCACTGTTTGGGAAACAACTATACTAAGTTAGATTGCTACTAATATACAACTTAAGATAAAAACTTTTTAAGTTAAGCTAAATTATTTTAGTTGGATTTTATTAGCAGAAAAGCTTCTTAATATAATAAGTAGATAGCTTTATTGGCTTTTCAGAGAGTTTAGCAAAGTTCCGAATAGGTGTCAAACAAATATCAGGAACTCAAAACGCTATAATCTTGTCTAAAACCAAGCTAAAAGTGCAATTTTATTTGCCTTTCTTAATTTGTGAAACTAGCTTTCCTGCTAAATTTCTAGCTATTAATGGAGCATTATCATCTATGGAAATATCTGATAGTGTTGCTACTAGCTGTAAAGGCTCAGCTATTCTATTACGCTTAAGTTCTTCTTCTAAACTTTTTAATTGTTTTGGTAGATCTAAGGGTGTAAACTGTCTAGCTAGCTTAAGTTCTTCTACTCTACGATATTGGTTTTCAATAGCTCGGTAAAAGGCAGCTAATTCTCTAGCTGAGGCATTAGTTGTATAGCTAAAACTAGCTGATCTATTTTTCTCTCCCTGTTTAAGACCTAGGGTTGTTGTCCCTAGATTACTTAGCTGTGCGCTTGACTGATAAGTATCTGTACTATCTAAAAATCTTAGCTCATCATATAAATTTTGAAGTTTTTGAATAGTTGATGTTGAAAGTTTAATAGATAGCAAGGTTTCTTCGTCTTCATCACGTTTCTTAAAACGTAAAGTGCTATCGCCAGACTCAGAAATAGTTATTTCTACTAAACTAATTTCAAACTTAGGGTTTTCAAATCTATAAATATATTGGCGTAGAGTTAGATTTTGAGCTAGTCCCACTGTATGAACTAGTAAAAACAACAAAGAAAATAAAGTAATGATTACTGCACGTTGCATTTTTCACCTCTAAATTAAAACAGGTAGTTTACTTTAAGTCTAATCCTTCCAAAGAACCATGAATTTTACGATATAGATTTTCAATCATTGTTTTTTGGATAGTAGCATTTCCATCATATTGATTATAGCTTTTAATATATAGACTTAGTGCTTCTTTATCATTACCAGATGCTTGAGTAACAGAAGCTAAATGAGAAAAGGCGACTCTTTTTTCTGCACCTTCAGGAAAATTTTCTATTGCAAGTTTTAGAGCCTTTTCAGACTCTACCAACTGAGCTTGCTTAAAACGCACACGCCCTAACAAATGATATGCACGAGCGCGAAAAAGTTTTTGTCGGCTTCGTTCGTCAAGTTCTGGTGCTTCACGAATGGAACCTTCTAGGCGTGTAGCTAGTTCAGCATCTTTTACTAGATCTTGACAAAATTCTACAGCCCTTTCTAAAGCAATGTCAGATGTAAATAACTCTTCAGCAGCCCAAAGTTTACGAAAAGCTTTTCTTTCATCATTAATGCTAAGAAATTGATTTAATGCTTCTACAGCTTTGACTTGAATTTCTGTTTTTTGCCGCCGTCCAAGAGTTTCTGTTTCAGAATTATTAACATTTTCCTTTAACTTTCCAAGATAAAACTTAAAGCGTAGAAAGCTTTCTACTAACTTATAGCGATCATCTGAAGTTAAGCTTACAGGTAGAGATAAAGCTGCACGACGTTCACTTTCAAGCAAAGTTTTTAAGCTTGAGTTTTGTAATGGACTACTGCCTATTTGTAAAAGAAATTCACCTTCTGGAGTTATTCTTAAGAATTGCTCTGATTGTTCAAAAGCACCTTCATAATTTTCTGCTAGTAGTAAAGCTTGTGTAATTTCAAAGTGTAGAGTAGGGAAATTTACACCTCTAGTAAGAGCATCTGACAAAAGTTCTTCTGCCCCAGAAAATTCTTGTTGTGCCATAAGGCTATTAGCTAGAACAATTCGCGCCCAAGCATAACTTGGAGCAAGATTTAAGGCAAGTTCGGCCCAGGCCCTTGCTCGTGTATAATCTTTGCGGTTAGCTGCTAAATAACCTAATTGAGTAAAAAGCAGAAAATCTCTTGGTGTGCTAGAAAATTGCTTTCCAAGTTCTTGAGTTGCAAGAGTATTTTCACTAGCAAGTAAATAAGTAATAGCTAGACCTGAACGAGCTACTTCACTATCAGGTGCAACTTCTAATTGTTTTTTATAAAGTGCTACTGCATCTTCCAAAGCACCTTCACCACGATAAAGAGCCGCTAGACTGCCAAAAGCTAATGGATGTTTTGGATCTAAATTTATTGTTTGTTGAAAAGCTGCTTTTGCTTCCTTAAACTTAAGTAAAGTTAGTTGTGTTGTCCCTAAAGCATAATAATACTTTGCTGATTTTGGCTCTAATGATATAGCTTGAGTTAATACACGTAAGGCATCCGTACCAGCTTCAGCCGTAAGATAAAGATTAGCAAGTTGCCCTAACCTTGTAGCTTGACCTTCGGCACTTGGTTCAAAGCTACGCATTAATTCTAGTGCTTCTTTACGAAACCCATGATTATAAACTGTTAGAGGAAAGGCTAGCATTGTGCCAAAAATTCGGTCATTTAAGGGTTGAGGGTATTCTTTAATTGCTAACTGAAGTTGTTCAAGTGCTGGTTCGATTTTCTGTTGTTTCAGCAGGGTTTCAGCCTGCGCTCCACGCGCTCTAAGCAGTGCTTCACGAGCCGGAACTATAAGCGGGTTATCTGTCCACTTTTTAATAAATTCTGAAAGCATTTTTATTCGTTCATCGGCTCGAACTTCGCTAATACGTGCAAATTCTATTTGTGCTTCCAGCATTAATTCTGGCATTTCTAGTTTGCTAGAAACATTAGTTACTTGAGCTTGAGCAATTGAAAATGCCAATAATAAGGAAAAAACTGATAATAATACCTTCATAAATCCAAAAATTAACGATAAAGTTTTTTTAGCGATTGTTTAAGAATTAGTTGGAAATCCCGGCTAGACTCCTCTTTTAGTGTAACATTAACCGCTTTTTCTGCCATCGCTTGTTGCCAGCCCAAGTTAACCAATGCTGAAACAACATCTGACTTTAATGTAGCATCACTAACAGCCACAGACGGCGATGTCTCACCACTTCCAAGGGATTTTAATTTATCTTTTAGTTCTAAAACCAAGCGTTCTGCTGTTTTACGTCCAACTCCAGGAACTCCGGTTAGTTGGACTAAATTCCCTGATAAAATAGCTTGGATTAACTCATCAGCACTTAAGCCAGAAAGAAGCGTTAAAGCTAGCTTTGGCCCAACTCCGCTAACACTTAAAAGTTTTAAAAATAGCTCTTTTTCTAACCCTGTGCGAAAACCAAATAATTGGATCGCATCTTCACGAACTTGTGTATAAATTTGTAGTCCTACTGTGCTGCCAATCTCACCAAGTTCATAGTAAGTTGACAGTGGGATTTGTACTTCATACCCTACACCATTAACATCAACTATTGCAACACTAGTAGATTTGCCAAATAGTTTTCCACTAAGATAAGCAATCATAAAATTTAATTAGATCCTTATAGGTTAATGACGAATTTTTAGACGTTTTATTTTATCGTAAAGACCTTTTCGAGAAATACCCAGCAAAGTAGAAGTCCGGCGAATATTGCCCCGACATTGTTTTAAGACCTTAACAATTATTTGTTTTTCAATCTGCATTAAGGTTTCATCTAATGACATGCCTTCTTGAAATTCTGGTAAGTCATTTTTTTCCAACACTTGGCCTTTTATTTTTAGATTAGCTGTTGCTTGCAAGATATCTTGCGAAAGATGATATTTTTCTATTGTATCTTTTTCACCTGAAAAAGCTACTATTCGCTCAATTTCATTTTTTAGCTGACGCACATTTCCGGGCCAATCATAAGATTCTATTAGATTTAAGACCGCCAAACTAAAGCCTAACCGTTTATTGGTACGCTGACAAGATTCTTTTAAGAAATATTGTGCTAGCAATCTAATTTCTTCGCGTCGCTGTCTTAGAGGTGGAACATATAAACGAAGAATATTTAGCCGATGATAAAGGTCTTCTCGAAATTCTCCACGCTCTACCATTTTTTCTAAATCTCGATTTGTGCTAGCAATTATCCGTACATTTACTTTTATTGGTCGAGTATAGCCTATAGGTTGAATTTCTCCATCTTGTAGAAAACGTAGCAGCTTAGGCTGAATATTTAGGCTTAAATCCCCTATTTCATCTAAAAGAAGTGTTCCGCCCTCAGCAGCACGAATTACACCTTCATAATCAATATTTGCACCTGTAAAAGCACCTTTGCGATAGCCAAAAAGCTGTGCTTCAACAATTTCTTGAGGTGTAGCAGTACAATTAAAAGGAGAAAACGGACGCGCCCGACGTTCGCTAGCCGTGTGAACTGCCCTAGCAATCAAGTCTTTTCCTGTTCCTGATTCACCTGTAATTAGTACAGTTAAATTACTTGAATGAATTCTATTAATCTGATCTGTAAGTTCTGACATTTTTCGGCTAGCAAAAACAAGTTCTGGCAGGTTTTGAAAATTTTTTATTTTTCCAATTTCTACTTCGTCAAACTCAACTCTATCTTCAGCTTGCTTAGCAATTAAGTTAGTTAGTTCTACTAATATTTCTAAAAAGGCTTGGATTAAATCTTTATTAATAACTTTACGTGATGCTCCCCAAAATAAAACTGCTAGCTGTTGCTCTTCATTTATTGATTGAAGTGCTAAATAAAGCGGCTCATCTAAGCTACGCTCACCAACCCAACCACTTTTTTTTCCAGCTAAAGCAATTTGAAAACGCTCTTGAAGCGATTCTGTAACAAGACTTAATTCATTTGTGCTTGCTAGCAATTTAGGTGGATTTTCTGTTGTTAACTCAAAAAATGTAATTAAATCTGCTTGAGTCTGTTCTTGCAAAACTTGTGCAGCTTGCTTAAAAGCTTCCTGACGACTAGAACAAGCTCGAATTATTTGTTGTATTTGTTTTCTTTCATCTAATAGCTGAGTAGCTAAATTATTCTGATCATTAATCTTACTTGTACTAAATAATTGCTTTGTTAATAAATTAGTTTGTGTTACTAAAGCTGTTGCTCCTATTTCTTGCAAAAGCTGTTGAGCGCGTTCTAAATCTGCTAATGCTTTTGGATCTTTCTTTTTTTGTAAAACTTGCGCACGTTCAATTAAAGACAAAGCCTTGTCTAATGGAAGCGAGCAGACTTCAAAAATTTCAATTGCTTGATTTAATTTAGTTAAAGACTCTTGGCCTTGTTTTTCTGCAAGTCGCGCTTCATAGTAAAGTAGCTTACCTATTAGCAAAAGATTTTTTTCTTCTCCCAACCAATCACGCGCAATTTTTAGACCTGCTTGGGCTTGTTGCAACTTATTTTCGCTTAAGCAAATTTCTATAAAAGCTAGCTGTGCTTCTACAGCATAATCAATTCTATTAATTGATAAAGAGGTTTCTAAGGCTGGTTTTAAGTGAAGTAGAGCTTGCTCTTTTTCACCTAAAAATAAATAAAGCTTTCCTAAATTAACTTCACAAAAACTTTCTAAGTCTTTAGCGCGAATTTGTTGAGCTAGCTCTAAGGCAAAGTTTAAGCTAGGTTTAGCTTCATTAATTCGACCTGTTAAAGTGTAAAGAAGCCCATATTGAGCTAAGGCTAGTGATTCGCCGTAGTCGTCTTGTTGCTTTCGTGCAAGGGTTAAACTTTTTTCCAGTAACTCTTCTGCTCTCGCCCAATTACCAACTAAAATTAGACTTCCAGCCAAACCATTATATGTTTGCACAGCTAGAGCAAATTTTTGCTTATCTCCATAAAGTCTTATCAAACCTTCATAACAATCAATTGCTTGTTTAAGTTTTCCTTGTAAAAAATAAACCGTTGCTAGTGAGACATTTGCTTGAGTTTGAATATTTTCTTTGTCAATTTCTAAAATGTCTGAACTTAAATGTATGGCTTTTTGGTAATTTTCTATGCCTTTATCAAAGTCTCTAAGCCCAACTAAAACTTTTCCTGTATAAAGATAACTTTCTGCTTCTCCTTTTTTATCATTATTTTTGGTAAAGATTTTAAGAGCTTGGCTTAAGTTATCTTGTGCAATTACATATTCTTGCAAGTTAAAATAAACAATCCCTAGTTGGCAAAGTGCTTGAGCTTCCAAGTTTTTATCTGTAATTTGAGTGCTACATTTTAGAGATTCGTTAAGCAGGCTAATTGCTGAAGGATAATTACTATTAACACAATAAGCTTTTCCAAGTTGTAGGCTTACCAGTGTACGTTCTTTTATTGGTAATCGCGCTCTTGCTGGCACAGTGTCATAAGGTTGGAGTACGTCCAAGACACCAGAATAATAGCCATAACGTGCAAAATGTTCGGCAATATTAGCCCGTAAGCTAGCATAAACGCTAACTTGCTCTGTAGTTAGTGGAGGCGGTAAACGCCTTTGTTTAGCAATAGCTTCATTAATCAAGCCATGTTTTAGAAACACCTCTATTTGCTCAACCATTTCTGTAGCACTAAGCAAAGAAAAGGTTTCCGAATTTCTTAAAGCTGCTATTTTAACTTCTTCTTCTTGACTACGACGGCCCATAAAAATCTAAAAATTTTATTTTTAATTGGTAGAAAGGCGTTTTACTATTTCTTGAGATAACTTCTTTGGATCTAAAAAATTATCTTTTGGAATTTCGTCTAATTTGTGCATCCAAAAATCTGGTTTAGGTGCTTTTTCTTCCCATTTTGCTGTCTGACCATAAACTAAATAAATATCCCATGCAGGTTTATTATCTTGAAATTGCAAGACTTCTGAGAATTCTTTAGCTAAAAATTTATCTGCGTCCCAATAATGCTTTGCTCTAGCATCATTAACAAAAGTAACTGCCTTTACTACTTTCTCCTCTTTATCTTTGCGCAAAATTGGCAACCAAACAACATAAACTTTTAGTTTTGTGCTAGCAATTTGTTTTAAGACTTTGTTAGTTACTTGGGAGGCCCCCCCAATACATTTTCCTCAGCCAGGCGAGAGTACAAGCAAAAGTCTTGTGTTGCCTTCATCCTTATTAAATTGCGCTTTTAGCTCCTCAATTCCTGAAGAAAGCGTAATATATCTGGTTTGATTTTCACTATTAACAAAAGCTTTTGTTTGTATGGTAAATGGTGTAATTATTAGACATAAAATTAAACATAACCAAATTAAGCGACTAATTTTCATCAATTTTAATCCCTAAAACATTTATTTAAGTGTTAGCCAGCAATTTTATTGCTAGCTAACTATTTAGCTTACTTGCTTTTGCCTAACTTAAACTCATCATGAATGGATCTAACAACTCTAGCAATATCAGACTCAGGAATTACAAAAGAAATATTAATTTCCGATGAACCTTGAGCAATAGCAATGATGTTTGCTTGACTAGTTCCTACGGCTCCAAACATTCGTGCAGCAATTCCGGGTGTGCCTTTCATTCGTTCGCCTACAACAGCGATGATTGCAACTTTATCTTGAACTTGAATATCTTCAATATGTTTATGATGAAACTCTATTTCTAAGGCTCGTCTTAAGACATTGCAGGTACGTTCTACCTCAGAAGTATTAATAACAAAGCAAATATTATTTTCTGAAGAAGATTGAGAAATCATTAAAATATTGACATTTTGGCTAGCAACGGCAGTAAAAGTTTTTGCTGCAATTCCTGGCACCCCCATCATTCCACGTCCACTAATAGTAATTAAACTAATATTTTTTATTGAGGTAATAGCTTTTACATCACTATCTTTAGTAGAAGTTGTTGAGGCAATACGTGTGCCTACTCGGTCAGGAAAAAAGCTATTTTTTATTAGTAGTGGGATTTCATCTTTAATTACTGGCAATATTGTCTTTGGATACAGCACTTTAGCACCATAGTAAGAAAGTTCTGCTGCTTCGCTATAAGTCATTTCAGATAAAGTATGAGCATCAGGAACAATTGAAGGGTCAGCCGTCATTACACCATCAACGTCCGTCCAAATCCAAACTTCACTAGCCTTTAAGCAAGCTCCAATAATTCCTGCTGTATAATCAGAGCCGCCACGACCTAGCGTAGTAATTACACCCTTACGAGTAGCACCAATAAAGCCAGTAACAACTGCAACATGACCTGAGCTTAATACTGGCAATAATTTTTCTTTTGTTCTAGCTGCGGTTTCTGGCATTTGAGGTGCGGCATCTCCAAAATTATCATCTGTAACAATTAAATCTGTAGCTTCTAGCCACTCAGCTAAAATTCCTGCTTCTGTAAGTGCAGCAGCCACAAGACGAGCCGAAAGACGTTCGCCTAAAGAAGCAATTGCATCTAAAGCACGTGGGGAAGCTTCTCCTAAAATTTGTATGCCGTAGCAAAGACGGCTACAATTTTGTTCAATTAGCTTTTCAATTTCTTTAAGTAGTTCTTCACAACGCACAGCATCTTTAATTAGCTCTAAAATAGCAATTCGATGTTTACGAAGCAAATCTTGGCAAATGCTTTCATATTCAGCTTGTTTACCTTCTGTTGCGGCTGTTGCGGCGGCTAACAAACCATTAGTAACACCACTCATTGCTGACACAACTACCACAATTTCTTTTGTTGTTTCTTGTTCATTCTTAATAATTTTTACTATTTCGGCAATTCTACTAGCACTCCCTACAGATGTACCGCCGAACTTCATTACTAGCATTAAAGTCATTCCCCCTAAAAAATATTTCTTTTATTACTCAATTTTTAGCAAACAGAAGAGTATAAACATTTTTGTATAAATAAATAAGCCCTGCCAGTTGTTACAAAATCGGTGAAAATTGATATTGCATTTTTATAGTGTTTTCTTTTAATCTACTGTCAACCCTTAACGATTAATCTTTAGTCTTAAAACAGGTTAATTAATAAACTTAAGGAGAAAGAAACTTTGACACAAGCATCTAATTCACCTATGGCAAAAGATCCTAAGAAAAACGATTTTCATAAAATTTTGCCTTTTTTGAAGGAAAAAATAGAGTTTGTTATCCCAAGCCAAATTGAATGGATGCACGAAGTTTTAGCCTATCTAATTGAACGCACTGCACATTTAGGAATTATTCAACCCTCTACTTCTAATATTTTTGTTGCCTTAGATGAAGCCATTGCTAATGCAATAAAACATGGAAACAAATCTGACCCAAACAAACGAATCCACATAGTTGCAGAAATTACCCCTCAACAAGCAAGTTTTACTATTACCGATGAAGGCGAAGGTTTTGACCTAAATAGTCTACCTAATCCAACCGACCCTGATTATATTTTGCGTCCTTGTGGGCGTGGCGTGATGTTGATTTATCATATTATGGATGAAGTGCGTTATAACACTCGCGGCAATCAAATTGTAATGATCAAACGCCCGGAAACCGAAGAAAGCGAGTTAGATATCAATAAACGTGCTGCTCAAACTCCAGAAAACCTACAATGTAAACCTGACCAAGATTGCTGTAATTAAGCTTTAATTAACAAGTTGCCCCTAACACAAAATTTTTAACAACCTCTCTATTTTATTGAGCAATTTTGCCCTATAAATTAAGTTTTTTATTTTAATCTATTAAATTTATTCCCCTTATAAGCTATTAATTAACAATAATTTACCAAACTTCTAAAAACTTAGGCATAGTTTTTGTGTCTCTTTCTATTTAGCTAGAAATAAAAGGTAGGGGTTTAAGTATGATACCTATTGGACATCAACCTACTAAACAAAAAATAATTCCTGTAATAGTTTATTTACTGGTTATTATAAATATTTATGTATTTTTACTAGAATTACTACTAGGAGAACCTTTTATTGTCGGCTATTCAGCAATTCCTTATGAAATAACTAATAATATTGACTTGGTTAAACCAGGTTTTATTGATGGATTAGGCAAAATTCCTCAAGCTCCTGGCCCTGACCCTATTTATTTAACCCTTCTTACCTCTATGTTTATGCATGGTAGCCTGTTTCATATCTTAGGTAACATGATTTATCTTTGGGTGTTTGGAGAAGAAATAGAAGGCTGTTTTGGACATTTTCGCTTACTAATTTTCTATCTACTTTGTGGAATAATAGCTTCTCTAGCTCACATATCTAGCCAACCCCTTGCAATTATTCCTTCACTTGGAGCATCAGGAGCAATTGCAGGAATACTTGGAGCCTATTTAGTCACATTTCCAGCCCATAAAATTAAAGTAATTATTCCTGTTGGAATCTTTGCTAGCATAGTAGAACTACCAGCAATTTTTGTTGTTGGATTTTGGTTTATTTTACAACTCCTAGGCCAGTTTTCCACTGCTATTTCAAGTAGTGGTGATGGTGTAGCTTATATGGCACACATAGGAGGATTTTTAGCAGGAATTTTCTTTAGCCGTTTTTTCTATCGCAATGAGGTTTTAACTATTGATGAATATTCAGCTAAATATCCCTATTAATTATTTTTTAATTACCCTAACAACATTATTTTTTTGGTCAGAAATAAATAAATTTCCTATTTTATCAATAGCAATATTAGTTGGCGTGGATAAACTAGCTTTTGTTGCTTCTCCATTATCTCCAGCATAGGCACTTACACCATCACCAGCAATTGTTCTAATAACTCCTGTAGATAGATTAATTGCACGTATTCTATTATTGCCAGTATCAGCAATAAATAAATTTTCTCTATCTGTAGTTAAAGATTTAGGAAATTGAAAACTTGCCTTTTTAGCTGTTTTGTTATCACCCTTAAAGCCAAATTTTCCACTACCTGCAAAAGTACTAATAATGCCTGATGAGAGGCTAAGACTACGAACACGATTACTATTATCAACAATAAATAAAGTGTTGTTAGCTAAGGCTAAGCCAGTAGGTGAATCTAAACTAGCATTAATAGCTGTCGCTCCATCCCCGCTAAAACCTGCTATTCCATTGCCTGCAATAGTTGTAATATTCCTTGTTTGGTTATCAACTCGGCGGACTCGATGATTAGCTGTATCTGCAATAAATATATTTCCAACATCATCAATTACTACACTAGATGGACTATTTAATTTTGCTAAGGTAGCATTGCCATCATCACCACTAAAACCTGCCATTCCATTACCTGCAATAGTAGTAATTGTTTTGGTTGAGTTATCAAGGCGACGGACTCGGTTGCTACGCTCAACAATAAAAAGATTGTCTTTTCCATCTACGGCTACAAAAATTGGCTCAGAAAGGTCTGTGTCAACTGCTAGTTTGCCATCACCATTAAAATTATTTTTTCCAGTACCAGCAACACTAGTAATTACTCCTGTTATAGCATCAACTTTGCGGATTAAGTTATGTGAGGTATCTGCAATAAATAAATTGTTAGTGGAATCTAGGGCTAAACCTGTTGGAGCATTTAATTTACTAGCTTTAGCCGTTTTACCATCTCCAATACCAACTCCTGCAATAGAATCAATAGTATTTGTATCTAGGCTAACTCGTCGAACTTGGTCATAACCTGAGTCAAGGATAAAAAGCTCAGAAGCTCTAGCCGCCAAAGCAAAAGGAAATAGAGTTGCTTGTTTAGCTGCGCCACCATCACCATTATTAGCTTTAAGTTGTTTTTCTCCATTTCCTGCAATCGTGGTAATTGCTCCTGTTGAACTACTTACCATTTTTACTTGTGTATCATCAATAATAAAAATATTTCCTAATTGATCAACCGTAACATTTAAGGGAAAAATCAAGCTTGTTTTAGTAGCTAGCTCCCCTTCAATAGAAGTACAACTTAAGCTACGAAAAGGATTACAACCATTTCCAGCAATGGTGTTAAGAACCCCTGTTTGAGTGTTTACTTGTCGGACTCGGTTGCTAAGCAGGATATTATCAAATTTTGGTTCTGCGCTAGTTTCAACAATTAGCAAGTTGTCTTGATTATCAATATTAATAGCAACAGGAATTATGCTATTAGAAGCGGCTATTTCTCCATCTCGGCTAACTCCTGCTTTACCATTACCAGCAAAGGTTGTAATGATTCTGCTATTTACATCAATTCGGCGAACTCTAAAACTTTCAAGTTGTAAAACATAAATATTGCCTGATTTATCAATTGCTAGGCTAAAAGGATTAGTTAAACTAGTTTGCGTTGCTAAAACATTATCTCTATCTTGTCCCATTTCACCATTGCCAGCAACAGTAGTAATTACAGAGCTATCAACATCAACCCGACGGATACGGTGATTAGCAGAATCGCTAATAAAAATATTTCCTCGCTCGTCTATCGCCAAACCATTAGGAAAATTTAGCTTAGTTCGTGCTGCTGGTTCACCATCACCAGTAAACCCAGCCATTCCAATCCCAGCAATAGTAGTAATTTCACCAGTAGTTAAGTTTATTTTTCTTACTCTATGATTGTTTGTATCTGCTATTAGCAAGTTTCCTACTTTATCAAAAATCATTGCTTTAGGAGCATTTAAGCTAGCTTGAAGGGCTGGCCCACCATCACCAAAAGCACGATCACTCCCTACAAGTGTAGTAATTTCACCAGCACCAAGTGTTTCAGGGACTAAAGCAAAGTTTTGACTGGCTAAAGAAAAATTTTGAGATAATGTTAAAGATATGATTAAAAAGAAAACTAGTAAGTTAAAGAACCTTTTCATAAATTTTATTTTTTGCGCTGTTTATTTTTTTTAGAATTTTGACTAAGTAAAGTATAACCTATCATTTTATAAAGCAGTCTAGCCCCAACATTAGCGTCCCATTCATCGCCATCAGGCCCGGGTGCAACTTCTGTAAGGTCAAACCCAATTATCCGACGACCTGAACGCACTAGCCCACCAAGCAAAGCAATAATTTCTTGAAAAGAAAGCCCGCCCGGAACAGGTGTTCCTGTATTTGGGCAAAGCGTGGGATCTAGTCCATCAATGTCAAAAGAAAGATAAACTTGTTCTGGTAAATCTTTAATTATTCCGTCTACTATTCTTGCCCAGGCTACGCCTTCAAATTTATGTGCCATTAATATTTCATCAAAATAAGTAACAATTCGACCGTGAGAGTTTTGTATAACCTCTAATTCTCCCTCAGAAAAATCTCTAATACCAACTTGGACAAGTTTAGTAACTCTTGGTAAATGGTTAATAACATTATACATAATAGAAGCATGTGACCAATCAAAGCCTTCATAAGATTGCCTTAGATCACAATGTGCATCTAGGTGTAAAATTCCAAAACCACCTGGATAAGCTTCTGTGTGTGCCTTTATTGAGCCAAAAGGCGTAGCGTGATCGCCGCCTACTAACCCAACAATTTTATCTTTAGCTAGCAGTTCGCGTGCCGTTTCATAAACAATATGATTTAGCTTACTGCAATATTCATTAACTTTATCTAAATTAAATTGAAGTCTTGGAGAGTCTTTTACATTTCCACCAGCTTCAATAATAGGTGTAGCTAGCTTTTTTGCTTTTCGGTTATAGTCTTGTATTTCTGCCGACTCTTCTAATAAGTAAATTCCGCTTTTGTAAGGTCGTCCCGTCCCATAATCATATAAATCAACTTGTTTACTTGCTGCAAGTATTGCACTTGGGCCCGAAGCCGTCCCGCCTCCATAAGATGTAGTAGCTTCAAAAGGAACAGGAATTAACACAACTTTGCTATTTTCTAAAGTGTTTGGAAGCCCAAAAATACCAGAATCAGCTAGAGCAGCAGCATTAGGATCAAAGTTTTCCATTAACTTAAAACCGCCCTTGTTAGATTTTCTGGCCCTTCAACCCTAACATAAATATTGTCTTCTATGCGAATGCCTCCAAACTTAGAAAGTCGGTCAATCATTGCCCAGTTAAATAAATCTTTGTCTTCTCCATTTCGGTAAGGCTCAAGCAGCATCGGAATAAAATAAAAACCAGGTTCAATTGTAAAAACTTGTCCTGCTTCTATTACACGAGTAAATCTTAAAAATGGATACTCTGCTGGAGGTGGGGCTGGAGTCCCCTCTTTATCAGCCACATGACCAGAAACATCATGAACTTGAATCCCTAATAAATGCCCAATTCCATGAGGGAAGAAAGGATGTGTAAAACCACGTGCAAAAATTTCATCTGCTGATAATTTAATTAACTCTAACTCAGCTAATATTTTAGCTACTCCTTGATGAGTAGCTTGATGAATATCTATATAAGATAGTCCAACTTTTACTTGAGCAACCAAAGCTTGTTGCAAACTTTCCATTTTATTAAGTAATTCTTGGAATACATCATCAACACCTTCACGTAAGTAAGTTCTAGTAATATCACTACAATAGCCAAACATTTTTGCCCCAGCATCAATTAAAAGCAAATCCCCGTTAGAGGCTTCTCGACCACGTTTATGTTGATAATGCAGTACAGCAGCCTTTTCATTTAATGCAACAATATTAGTGTAAGGTGTATCAGTTTCTGCACCATCTATTGCATTAAGATAATCTCTATGGATTTCCCGCTCGCTTAGCCCTGCTTGAAAAGCGGCTAATGCTGCACGATGTCCACAAGCAGCACGTTGATTAGCTAATTTTATGCAATGAACTTCATAAGGTGTTTTAATTGCGCGGGCAAAATCTAGTCTGCTCATCAAACTTCTTGGTTGAACTAGCTCTGGATTTACTCCCCATTCTTGAACCAAACTAGCATTATTACCTATATAAGCAATTTGGCTTAAATTAGGTAAAAGCTTAGCTATTTCACTAACTTGATTTACTTCTGTAATTTCAAATTCTGATTGCCAATGTTTAGCAGCATCAACCGGAGTTTCATACCAAAAATCTTTAGGAATATATCGAAATAATTTTAATGGTTTATTAGGTTGAAAAAGCAAAAACTGCTCAGGTGCTTCTAATGGAAGCCAATGTGTAAAATGCGGAACATTACGGAAAGCAATATGGTTATCATCAGCAAAATAATAACCCTCACTGCCAGAATGAATTAACACACCATCTAAATTTATTCCCCGCTCAGATAGTTCATTAATAATATTTGTGTAGCTATTTTTTAGTTTAGCAATATGTTCCTGATAAAGTTCAGCTAATTGCATGAAAAACTCCTTAAGTTTTATTGATATATTTTAGCGGAGAATTTAGGCACAACAGAAGTGTTAAAAAAAGAAAATATCTGTCTGTAAGAAGAAAGTCAACAGATGTTTAATATAAAATTCCAAGCTGTCCAAAGTTGGTAGTAAAGTCTTTTGTAGCAACAAATTTGTGATAATCTTAGGCTAATTTTTATTATTCTTTAGAGGTACTTATAAATTACTATGTTAACTCGATCTCAACTAGAAGTTTACCTTACAATAGCTTTGCTTTTAATAGTTTCACTTTTTATTAATTGTCAAAGCCCAACCAATAACAATCAAACATCAAATGCAGTTGTAGGAAATGAACAGTTAATAACTTTATCTGATCTTGGGGAATTACCAGAATTTTCTCTTACTAATCAAAGTGGAAAAACCTTAACAACAGCAGACTTAAAAGGAAAAATTTGGGTAGCAGACTTCTTTTTCACTAGTTGCCAGGGTGTTTGTCCCGTTATGACAGCACGAATGTCTAAATTAGACAAAACCCTTGGTGATAAAGGTTTACACCTACTTTCTATTAGTGTTGATCCTGCTACAGACAGTCCAGAAAAATTAACTGAATATGCTAAAAAATTTGAAGCTAAGGACAATTGGCAGTTTCTTACAGGAGAAAAAGCAAAAATTATTGATCTTTCTGTAAAAGGTTTTCGCTTAAGCCTTGGTGAAGACCCAATGAGCCATAGCCAACGGCTAGTTTTAATAGATAATCGTAGTCATATTCGAGGCTATTACAGTATAGATAGAGAAAATGAGATGCAATTAATAGTAGAACATGCAACTCAACTGTTAAAGGAAGCGAATGTAACTAGTAGAAATTAAATAAGATAATCCTTCTTAAATAGAAACCGGAATTTAGGCTAGTCAACCAAAATTTTCTTATCTATAATCGCCATCTCTGCTGCACAGCAGGACGGGCTAGCCGTCTTTTTACTAGCCTAAAAAATGCAACAAAAATTAAATATCTCTTGCTTGCATTTTTTGCATTCTTTGTCGGCCTAATTCTTTGTGTAAACAAAGAAACGGGGGAACCAATTTCACTAGTAAGTTTTTAACTTACTAGCAGGGGCGCATTTAAGCGTATTTCGATTTATTTTACGCTTACTAGAGAACTTCCAAACTCAAGCCCGTCAGCTAACCTCGTAGGCATAATTGGAAGGACGAGTGTCCACTTTTCTAGCTTGGACTCTTTTCCCTTCCCCAAAAAATTAATCTGTATTCAGTATTGCTATAGTCTAGGTGTTTTTAGACTTAGCTTAAGGAAAGGATTTTTCATGCATTTTGGTGAGTTTTTGTCTACCAACATTAGAGTCTCTCCTAGAAAAAACAAAAAAGTTAACTTAAACTTTTTTGTTGTTGCCCTACTTTTAAGTGTATTTTGTTTACAACAAAGCACTTTTGCCCAAGATTACAAACATTTGTCTATGTCATCCAACTTTGCTAATAACAGCAAAGAATCAACAGTAAATGATAACAAAACAGAATCAGCCGATAGTTCCGAAGCTAAAGAAGTTGTCACCCGCCCAAGGTTTGTTAATCCAAAACGTGTGCTTAATTTTGCAAAAAAATATTACTTCCCATTAAAAGGCTTAATTAGCTCTATTTATGGTGAAAAACGCCGTGGTCATCGTCATAAAGGTATTGATATTGCTGCCGCCACTGGCACACCCATTTATCCAGCAGCAGAAGGAAAAGTAGTTTTTTCTGGTTGGCAAAGTGGTTATGGAAATACTCTAATAATTGAACATAAGGATGGTCAATTATCTCGTTATGCACATGCACAAAAACTATTTGTTAGTGAAGGCGATAGCGTAAACATCAATGATACTATTGCTTTAGTAGGTTCTACAGGTCGATCTACTGGCCCACACCTACATTTTGAATTAACTGATAGTTTTGGTAATCAGCTTAACCCATTAAAAGTTCTATATAAAAGAAACCTTCTAGCAACAGATGAACAAATAGAAAACATAACAGAAGAGAGTATTGTCTCCAATGTTGAAGTTGAAGAAGTGACTGAATAGTTAATAAATTAAAAATTCTAATAGAAGCGGAGCAATGGTTGCTTCGCTTTTGTTGTTTTTAGGCAAGGAAAAAGCCAGCTAGCCTAAATAGCTGCTGGCTACGAGTGCTTTTACTAGAATTCTAGAACTAAATTCTAAAAAGTATATATAAAAAACCCCTATCCTGCAAAACATTTATTACCAACTTGCCCTTTGACACCTTGATCTATCTACAAAGTAGTTTAATATTTATTTCTTTTTTGGGAAAAATTTTACTATTTGTTGCAAAAAAATCTTTTTCTTTCATTCTCTTTTTAACCTTATAAGGAGTTTTCTAAAAAATGGAAAGTTTGGTTATTGCCAATGTTAAGCACCGTCCTTTACGTACTTTAATGACTGCTATTGGAATTTCTATTGGTATAGTCTTGATATTAATTATTGTTGGACTAGCTCATGGAATGTTACAGGATCGTGCTTCTAGAGAAGCAAATATGGCAGCAGAAATAATTGTTAGACCTGTAGGAAGTTTTACTGCTGGACTTGCTTCTAATACTCTTTCAATGGATATAAAAGAGGTGGAAAAAGTCTCTCAAATCCCTGGAGTAAAAGCAGTTACTCCTGTAGCCCAATATGTGCAAAATACTGGAACGGGTATAGGTTTTCGAGTTACAGAAGCAATTGTTTTTGATAGTTACCTACAAACTACAGGAGTTAAATTAGTTGAAGGCCAAGCCCCTACTAGCGACACTGAAGCCATTGTTGATGCAGATTATGCAGCAGAAAAAAAATTAAAAATTGGCGATCCTGTAAAAACGCTAGACAAAACTTTTAAGCTAACCGGGATTTATAGCCCAACGGTTGGATCACGTATAAAAGTTCGCCTTTCAATGATCCAAGAATTGCTTTCAGCAGAAAACCGTTGCACAATGTTACTTGTTCGTTGTGAAAATCCAAAAGATCAAGAAAAAATTGCACAACAAATTGGTCAAACAACTACTGACACTCAAATAATTTTTACTCGTGATTTACCTCGCCTTTATTCTCAGGGTTTACCTGCCTTAGATGTCTTCTTAAAAGTTTTAGTCGCATTATCTGTATTTATTAGTACATTAGTAATTTTACTTTCTATGTATACTGCAATAAGTGAAAGGACTAAAGAAATAGGTGTATTAAAAAGTTTAGGAGCATCCCGGACTTTTATTATTTGGACTATTGAAAAAGAAGCTTTATTAATTGGGATAATAGGCGTTTTACTTGGTTATTCCTTAGCCTTTCTATCACGTCTTTTAATAACAAAATTCACAAGTCTTCAACATATTGATTTTGAATGGAATTGGCTTTTAATTACTGCTCTAGTAGGCATTTTTGGAGCATTACTTGGCGCACTTTACCCAGCCATTTATGCAGCACAAAAAGATCCTGTTGTGGCACTTAGCTATGAATAAGCAATATCGCCAATCATCCTAGTATGTTAGAAAAAAAATGCGGATAATAAAATTTCCTGTGCGAGTAAAATCTTTAACTAAAAGAGGAATAATTTCATGGAAGCAACACAAGCATTAAAAGAAAAAGATCCCAAATATCAAGAAACCGTAATTCAAATGATGCGCTCACAAGCTTATCGTGAACTAGCCGCAGCACAATTGTTTGGTTATGGGTTGCAATTTGTTCCTGTAAAAAACTTTAAGTTTATGGTTTGGCATATTAATGAAGAAACAGAACATTATTTTGCTGTTGCTAATCTTTATAAACAATATACAGGTGAATCTGTTGATGAGTGGGTAATGGAACGATTAAAAAATAAACCCATCCCATTTGTTGACTCATGGCTAGAATTAGGTGTTGCTCAGTGGCTTTATGATCGTGGTGGCTTTTGGCAGTTACAAGAATATGAAAATTGCTCATGGGAACCTTACCGAACTATTGTAGATAAAATTATCCAAGAAGAACGTGGTCATCAATCACATGGGGCAAAAATCGCTATTAGCCTTTGCCAAGAAGAAACCAACCGCGTCCAAGCACAAACAGTATTTGCTAAATGGCTTCGTCAAGGACTACTTTCTTTTGGTCGTCCTCATAATGCTGGAAATAAATATGCAATCGAAGTAGGACTAAAGAAACGCGATAGCGCGGACGTAATGCAAGATTTTATTAATGATATTCGTGAAGATGTTAAAGCGGCTGGACTGTTTTGGCCTAGTATTGAAGAACTTGGTGTAGAAATGCCCGCAGATATCGACTGGTCATTATAAAATTAATTAGTACTTACAATTTAGGCTATTTTTCTAGTTATTTACATTTAATCTAGTTAAAAATAGCCTAAACTTCCCTAACAAAATCTTAACCCTAGAAGCTAATAATGTGATTTATCTTTGCACTTGGTAATTAGAACTATTTGTTGCTATAATTTGCTACCTCAACAACACAAAAATTTATACTAGTAGTAATGCCTATGTCTAGCTCCTCCAACTTTGTTGGTACAAAACGTTTTTCCATCAAGCACCGTTTAGGAGCAGGAAGTTTTGGCATAGTTTATGAAGCTTTTGATCAAGAAAAAAACTCCTTAGTAGCCTTAAAAGTCCTGCATCCAACATTATTTCAAGAAGGCGGTGAAGCACTTTATCGTTTTAAGCGGGAATTTCGAGCTTTAGCTGACCTTATCCATCCAAATTTAGTTTCCCTTTATGAGTTAATTGCTGACCAAGAATCTTGGTTTTTTACTATGGAACTGGTAAAAGGAGTAAATTTTTTAGACTACATTTTAGAGCAACCTGTTATTTCACCTCCAAATACAAGGATAGATCCTGAAGCTAGACAAACTAATCTACAAAATCAAAGCAATCTTGATGCTGCAACTGTTGATAGCAATATAATTAGTACCAATTCCAGCAATATAATGGAATGTACTACTGAAATATCATTAAGTGATCCACTACCTATTTATAGCAATTATACTTTTAATCAACCCATAGATTTTAAGCGACTACGAATGCTCTTACGTCAGCTTGTAGAAGGAGTTTACGCGCTACATCGTGCAGGAAAACTACATCGTGATCTAAAACCTTCCAATGTATTAGTCACTAAGGAGGGTCGAGTAGTAGTCTTAGATTTTGGTTTAGTTACAGAGCTTAATAATACTGATGTTAGCTCAAGCTTAGGCTTTTTTGGAACTCCTACGCACATGTCACCAGAACAATCTGCTTGCCTTCCTGCATCTGAAGCAAGTGATTGGTATAGCGTTGGTGTAATTTTGTACCAAGCTTTGACAGCTAGATTACCTTTTACTGGAAAAATGCATGAGATTATTAACCAACGCTTAGAAAGCGATCCACCTGCTCCTAGTTCAATTAATAACAATACTCCTTTAGATCTAGATAGTTTATGTGTTTCTTTGTTACAACGTGATCCCAAAAACCGCCCTACAGGAAAAGAAATTCTTAACCAACTTAGAGGTTTAACAAATGAATTACCAGCAGCAAATTATTTGTCTATAGATAGTTCTTCAGACCTAGAAACTAATACATCTTTGATAGGCAGAGAGCAATCTTTATCAGACCTGCAAACTGCATTTAATTTAACTCAGACTGGAAAAACAGTAATAGTTTATTTACATGGCAGTTCTGGAATGGGAAAAAGCTTACTTGTACGTGAATTTTTTAATGATTTAGAAAAGACAGAAGCAGTAATTTTATTTGGTCGATGTTATGAACAAGAAGCCGTTCCTTATAAAGCGGTTGACAGCCTTATAGACACTTTAAGCCAATACTTAAAAAATCTTTCTTATTTAGAAATAGAAATATTATTACCAAGAGATATTTTAGTTTTAGCTAAACTTTTTCCTGTACTTAACCAAATAGGAACAATCGTAGGAGCAAAACGCAAAGTAATGGAAATTCCTGATGCACAGGAATTGCGCCGTCGTGCATTTGTGGCTTTGCGAGAACTCCTAACGCGACTAGCTGATAGAAAACCTTTAGTTTTATTTATTGATGATTTGCATTGGGGAGATCTTGATAGCGTTTCACTACTTCAAGAAATTCTACAGCCTCCTGACCCTCCAAATTTATTGTTAATAGTTAATTATCGAACTGAAGAAATAAAATCTAGTCCAGCAGTAGCAGAATTTTTGAAATTACGTAATATTAATAGCTCAAGCATATTAACTCAAGAAATTACTTTAACAGAACTTTCCCTAACAGATTCTAAGAAATTAGCATTAGCTTTACTTTCCAGTCATTATCAACTAACAAATGCAGACCTTGATTTTATAGCTCAAGAGTCTGGTGGAAGTCCTTTTTTTCTATCTGAGTTAGTTAGATATTTTCAGACTACCAACTACAATATCAAACAATTTGCGGCTGAACAATCCGCAAAACTTGTATCCTTAAATGAGGTTTTACAAGCGCGAATTTCTCAACTGCCTGCAAATGTCGGCCAGTTATTAACCATTGTTGCTGTAGCAGGTTGTCCGCTTGCTTGGACAATTGTTAAAAAAATTGTTGTTTTAGCAATGGATGAACAAATTATTTTTGCTCTGCTACGCGCTCAACATCTAATCAGAATCCGGGAAACAGGCGATCAAACAGAAATAGAAATTTATCATGATAGAATCCGGGAAAATATTGTTAACAACCTCTCTCAAGAAGAGTTAAAGCGATATCATTTAGCTTTAGCCGAGGTATTAGAAACAGACTCAGAAACTGATCCAGAAACTTTAGCTAATCATTTTTTTGCTGCTGGCAAACCAGATAAATCAACCAAATATTTAATTCAAGCAGCAAATAAAGCCTATAAAATGCTTGCCTTTGATCAAGCAGCTAGACTTTATAAACAAGTCCTATCCAGTAAAGCGCAAAATCACCCTGATCTATGGCAACGACTTGGAACATCACTAGCAAATTTTGGACGATGTGCAGAATCAGCCGAAGCCTATCTAACAGCAGCAAAACTTGAAAACAATGAAGCTAATATTATTCAACTTCAAAGAATGGCCGCCGAGCAATTATTAATTAGTGGTCATATGGATCAAGGTTTAGCCGTGCTACAAAGCTTTTTAGACCGTGTAGGTTTAAGCTTACCTTCTTCTCCTAAACGAGCTTTACTTTCATTTCTTTATAAACGTGCGCAGATTTGGTGGCGTGGACTAGAATTTAAGAACCGCTCAGAAGTTGAATTACTGCCTACGGAAATAATGAGAATTGATACTTGTTGGGCTGGAGCAATTGGACTAGGTATAGTTGATATTACGTTAGGAGCAACATTTCAAGCACAGCACTTATTATTAGCTCTTAATGCTGGTGAACCTTATCGAATTGCTCGCGCTTTGGCTATGGAAGCTGGCTATTCTGCTACGGGTGGTGGCTCAAATCGCAGCCGAACAGAAGAATATGTAAGAGCAGCAACAGAGCTAGCAAATAAAATTAATCAGCCACATGCATTAGGCTTAACTAAAGTAATGGCTGGTCTAGCAGCGTTTTTAGTAGGAGAATGGCGAAGATGCGCCGAGCTAACATTATCAGCCGATGAAATATTACGAGATAATTGCACAGGAACTATCTGGGAACTTAGCACTGCAACATTTTTCCGCCTTAGAGCTTTATACTGGCTAGGCGACATTGCTTATTTATTTAATATTTTGCCTGCTCATATAAAAGCAGCTACGGATCAAGGCGATCTACTAGCTTTAGTTAATTCTCATATTCGTGCTGCTTATTTTATAGATTTAGCTAATGATGAACCTCAAATAGGAGAAATAAAGTTAGAGGAAATTTTGTCAAAATGGTCTAGTAAGTACTTTCATATGCAACATTTACAAGGCTGGTTTGTAGCCGTAGAAATTGCTTTATATCAAAACGATGCTCTAAAAGCCTGGGAGCTTTTCCAGCAAAAATGGTCAAAAATTACGGATTCCCTCTTTTTACGTATCCAACTATTGTTAATAGAGGCTTTACATTTACATGCTCGTGTTCTAGTAGCACTTGCAACAATTGATAATGCGAATTCTAAATCACACTTAGCTGTAGCAGAACAAAAGGCTAAACAGCTTGAACAAGAAAAAATGCCTTATTCCATAGCTTTTGCTCTGCCTATTCGCGCAGCAATTGCTTATCAAAATAAGGATAAACAAGAGGCTAGTTATTTTCTTTCTCAAGCTAAAGATTTATTTGAACTCCTAGAAATGGCTCTACATAAAGCAGCTATAACATATCAACTAGGGAAAATATCAAATAACATTGACTTAATTCTCTCAGCAGAAGAATGGATGAAAGCTCAAAAAATTAAAAATCCCGCCAAAATAGCAAATATGCTAGTGCCTGGATTTTCTTAAAATTAAGTTGTTTTACTAGAGTTTTAGAAATTCTAAAAATAAATCTTTTCTTCGTCGTCTTCGCTCTCTTCGTCGTCTTCGTCTAAATCATCATCGCTTTCATCTTCTACAACATCTTCTAGAACAACTAAAGCTTGTCCTCTAACCGTAACATCCGCATTTAGATTAAGTAATGCAGCATCTAAGCAACTAAGAATGCAAACATAAGATTTTTCAGGATCTTGATTTTCTAAGGTTTGTTGCCTTGTAAAACGCGGCCCTTTAAGGTTTGCTCTAGCACCTTCGCCCAACTCTACCCAAATTTCATCATCTTCACCAAACGCATCTACAAAGCCTATTTCTTGGTTGTAAAGCATTGCATAGCTAGTATTTTCTTCACTATTCCAATAAACATATAAACATTTATCAAAAACTTGACATATTTCTTTAGCTATATTTTCTACAATTTCTGGTTCTAAGATTTCTGGTGTATAAACATAAACAACACTTGTGCTATCTTCTACTTCAGAAAGGCTTTTTTCAAAATTAAATATATCTTCTCGCTGTTCTAAAAATTCTGCAATTTCTTCAAAATCTCCACATAAAACAAAAGCTTCAAAAATAGAACCCATAAATTAAACTCCTAAATTCCTAAAACACTCTATATATTTAATGTTTAAAGCGGCTAAATGCTAGCCTGAGTTTAAGCTTCTGTACATAGCCTCCTGCATTTTATTAGATATTTTCTGCATTAATAAATTTTCTTTAGTTGATCAAGTAGCTAGTGCTAATATTAGCTACTTGATTAACAGCTTTATCTTTAATGATTTCAAGACAAAACGTAATTTAAGTAAAATATTTTATGACTAGTAAAACATTATTATTAATATTACTAACAGCAATAATCTTAGAAACTAATATGGTAGCAAACAATAAGAACAAGCCTCAAGCTGGACAAATGAAACCCTTCGCTACAGAAGTATGTGAAATAAAAACCAAAGAAGATCTTTTTAGTAAATGCGTTGGCAAGCGTGTAAAAATAAAAGGAACAATAGCTAAAACAGTCTTACACCCTAAACAAACTTATCCTGATATATCAAGCGTTGGCGGTTACATAAATAAAGCACACATTGACACAGAATGGGGACAAATCGCCTTAATATCTCAAAAAACCATTAGTTGCAAAGAAGCTATTGAACTAGAAGGAATCTTACGAATCACCCCTTTATTTGATGAAGAAAATAAGGAAAAACACCCTTATATTCAGGTACTTAGCTTTAATTGCAAATAAGCAATTTTATCTTAGGAAATCAAGAACAAGGAGAAATTCATCAATTTACTAGGTTTGGTTTAAGTGTCCCTCTATATTAATTTGTTGCATTTACTAGGTTTACTATGATATTGCCCTATGATACTAACTAATAACTTATACCACTACTAAAGTTAAAATCCTAGGCTACAATTATGCCATTTTATTGGGGTTTAAGATTCAAGGTTTTATTTGATTATTTAAGTTATGCTGTAGTAAGTATAATAAAACTGCTTTTTCCGAAAGAGGAGTTACTAAAGTGCCGAAGGTGGGACTTGAACCCACACACCCTTGCGGATACTGGATTTTGAATCCAGCGCGTCTGCCATTCCACCACTCCGGCATATTAAGAACAAGCAGTAATTTACTCCAACATTAAATTAACTTTCAAGCTCTATCCCCATTTTCGTCCCCATTTTTGTTGGAATGCTTAATATTTTTCATCTTAAAGCAAAAAGAAAAGCTCTGGCTCTATCAAGAAAATAATGAGTACTATGTCCAAGGCGACGAATCTGGATTTATTTTTGTTGTTCGGAAAGATTTTAAGTTTCCTGGAAAAACCTCTGTCCTATTTTTCTCCTTTTTCCACCTTACAATGTAGAAGGAAATAGAAACAAAGGAGAAGCAGTTATGCTATCAAAGAAGCTTATTACCAAAGTTATTCTTACATCAATTATTCTAGTAGTAACATTTTTTTCAACTATCAATACATTTAAGAGCAGTGCAGCAAGTTTTCAATCAGATAACAACTTGGCAACAGAAATTTCTAATGTAGATGGAACGATACCAGACCAATTAGTATCTTGTGGAGCATCTGCAAATTTTTCTGGCATTACAAATGTAACAACTGCAAATATGAACAAAGATATTGCTGCTGGTGATTTTGACAGTGATGGCTTAACAGATCTTGTCACTGTTAGCGAAGAAGGAAACGCTTATTATATTTCAACAAAATCACCTGAGGGTTCATATTCTTCACCAACAACTTATTCCCTTCCTAATAATTCAACACCAACAGGTGTTTCAGTAGCTGACTTTAACCTTGATGGCAAACAAGACCTTGTTATTACTAGAGGTGGCTCAAATTCTGCCCAGATCTTTAATGGTCAGGGCAACGGACAATTTACAGCAGGTAATGTTACTAGTGTAGGCAGTGGTGTTCAGCATGTAGTTGTAGCTGATTTTAACAATGATGCTCGTCCTGACTTTGCCACTATTAACACTCAAAGCTTTACTGTAGCTATCAATAGCTCTAGCAATCCTGGAACATTTACTACTAGCAATGTCTCAACTGGTGGTAACAGCCTTTATATCCTAGCTGGTGACTTTAATAGCGATAGTAAGGTTGATATATTAGTTTCCAGAACCAATATTGACAATGTAAGACTCTATCCAGGAAATGGTAATGGTACATTTGGTACTGCTATATCAATAGCTGTAGGCGATCAGCCTTGGGGCGCGGCTGCGGGTGACTTCAATAAGGATGGCAAGCTTGATGCTGCTGTAGTAAATGAATTCTCTGATTCTGTTTCAATATTGTTAGGCACAGGTAGCGGTCTTTCAAACTCTCCAATCACATTTTCAACTGTAGATGACCCAGTTGATATTACAGTAGGCGATTTCAACAATGATTCTAATCTCGATCTAGCTATAGCAGGCTATGATTCAAACACTGTAGAAGTTCGCTTAGGTGATGGTGCTGGCAATTTCACAACTACAAGCAACTATCTAGTTGGCTCACAACCATTTTCAATCATAGTTGGCAAGTTCAATGGTGATGCTTCTCTTGATATTGCTACTGCTAATCATTCTGGAAAAAACATCTCTATTATTAAAAATAACTGTTGTACTCCATTTGTATTACAACCATCAGCAATAGACAATTCTATAGCTGGCAAATACTATACTCAGCCATTGATGGTTGAAGAAGGCGGAAAGTATACCTTTAAAGTATCGGCTGGTGCTTTGCCTCCAGGACTACAATTGAGTAATGACTATGCTGGAGCATTGCTTTCTGGTGTGGTAAATCAACCAGGTACTTATAACTTTACTATTACTGCATCAACCCCAGGTTGTACAAGCAGTAGCAAAACCTATTCAATGACAGTAGCTACCCCAACAAACTCATTTGGTTTTAATTATGGTCATTCCATAAATACTGGCTCATTGCCTCACGCTACCATTACAGCAGACCTAAACTTTGATGGCATTCTTGACCTAGCAGTAGCAAACTATGGAAGCAATAATATAACAACTTTTGCAGGTAATGGTCAGGGAGGCTTTACGCCTGATGAAACTGTAGCTACTGGTGCTGGCCCAACTGCTTTAGCATTTGGTGATTTTAATGAAGATGGTGTTACTGACCTAGTAACAGCCAACTTCATCGGCAGGAATGTTTCAGTACTTATCTGTAAATATCCAGACTATATCACTGGTGACGGGCCATATCCCTTCTATTATGCTCCTGCTGTAAATTATGGTGTAGGCAATGCAGCACAAGCAGTAGAAGTAGGTGACTTTAATCAAGATGGACATCAAGATCTAGCTGTAGCAGTCGATGGGCAAATATTTCCATTCAATAATCAATATGCTTCAGTAAAAATTTTTAATGGACGTGGAGACGGCACATTTACCAGCGGCCCACGTATTGATATAACTCCTGTTCTACAAAAGATTGAATCCTTGGCAGTTGGTGACTTCAATAAAGATGGTAAGCAAGATATTGCTACTGCAAACTTTAATAATAATAACGTAACTATATGCCTTGCTACCGGCCCTAATACATTCTCCAAATCACTAGTAAGTGTTGGTTCAGGCCCAAACAGTATAGTAATTGGTGACTTTAATAAGGACGGTAAACAAGATATTGCTACTGCAAACTACAATTCAGCTAATGTCTCTATCGCTTTAGGAAATGGCAATGGCACATTTGCAACTACTACTAATATTGCAGCAAGCGAAACTACCCCATCTTCAGTAGCTTTAATGGAAATTAATAATGATGGAAATGTTGATTTGCTAGTAACAAGCCCAACAAATGGAGTTGTATTTATGCTATTAGGCACAGGAAACGGAAACTTTAATATCTTCCCATATCCAATGCTTCCACAAACATTAGGCGTGTGTGCAACTACAATAGGCGATTTTGATGGTGATAATGTTGCTGATGTAGCAATCCCCACTGGCAATGGCAACAATGTAGAGTTTGTTTTCTCTAAATTTTAACTAAATTTAACTAATAGGTTGATATTTAATTAATTTGCCGTAAAAAAGCTAGCGAGGGACAACCATAAAATTGTCTCTCGCTAGCTTTGTATAAGAGGATATTTAATTAAATGATTAATTTTCTTCATTAATTCCATTTCACATCAAATAAATTTACCTGTAAAAATACGCAAGCCTAGTAATTAAACCCTTATGTAAGATTCTGCTGGAACGGCTCGAAATCAATTTATCACTATGATATGCTGGCAAGCTTTCTGAAAGCTAGTTGAACGAGGTTGATTTTAACTAACAATTTTCTATGGCAAAAAAAGCAAAAACATCTGCACAAAATGATTTAACTAATCAACAATACTTAGATTTTTACTATTACATGCGGCTTACTCGCAGCCTCGAAGAACGTTTAACAATCCTATTTAAACAGAATAAAGTAGTAGGTGGGCTTTATCGTAGCCTTGGACAAGAAGCTACGGCTGTTGGAAGTGCGTTTGCGTTAAGAGATGGCGATGTACTAAGTCCATTAATTCGGGATATGGGCGCGTTGTTAGTACGTGGAGCAAAACCACGTGAAATTTTTATGCAATATATGGCGCGAGATGGTGAAGGGACTGCACGAGGTCGGGACTTAAACATTCATATTGCAGACATGCAACGCGGTTATGTTGGCCCAATTAGTCAGCTAGGCGATATGGTAGCAATTATGGCTGGCGTGGCAATGGGCGGCAAAATGCAAGGTAAAAATATTGTTACTATGGTTTATGTTGGCGATGGCGCGACTTCTACAGGAGCTTTTCACGAAGCAGTAAACTTTGCAGCCGTGCTAAACCTGCCAATGGTGACAATTATTGAAAATAATGGCTATGCTTTCTCAACTCCTACAGAAAAACAATGCCTAGTTACTGACTTTGCAGTAAAAGCAAAAGGCTATGGCATACCAGGTGAAACTGTTGATGGAAATGATGTTGTAGCCGTTTACCAAGCTAGTCGTCGTGCTGTAGATCGGGCGCGAAATGGTGAAGGCTCTTCAATAATTGAAGTTAAAACCTTTCGTATGCTAGGGCATGCTCAACATGACAATCAAAGCTATGTTCCAAAAGAATTATTAGAGCAATGGCGAGAAAAAGACCCCATTACAAACTATCAAGAGTTCTTAAAGAAAAACAAACTAGCAACCGATGATAGCTTAAAGGCAATGGATGAAAAAATTCTTGCTTATCTGGATGAAGAAGTGGCTATTGCTGATAAGGCTCCTTTTCCACCAGTAGAGTCTTGTTTAGAAGATGTATATTTTGAAACTCCAAAACAGCAAAAATAAGGTGATCTAATGGCAGTTGTTACTTACTTAGAAGCAATTCGTCAAGCGTTAATGGAAGAAATGCAACGAGATGAGCGGGTTTTCTTACTTGGAGAAGACATTGGTGCTTATGGTGGTGCATTTAAGGTGACAGACGGACTTTATGATAAATTTGGAGCAGAAAGGGTAGTTGATACCCCAATTTCTGAGTCTGCAATTGTTGGCGCGGCTTGTGGTGCTGCTATGATGGGAATGCGGCCTGTTGCAGAAATCCAATTTATTGATTTTATTTCCTGTGCTTTTGACCAACTTACCAACTACGCTGCAAAATCTCGTTATCGTCAAGGAATCGGCATTCCAATTGTAGTACGTGGGCCATGTGGCGGTGGTGGACGGGGTGGCCCGTTTCACTCTCAAAATGTAGAATCATTTTTTCTAAATACCCCAGGGCTTAAAATGGTTGAGCCAGCAACGGCTTATGATGCCAAGGGCTTATTAAAAGCGGCTATTCGGGATGAAGACCCTGTACTTTATTTTGAACACAAGTTTCTTTATCGCCGCATTAAAGAAGATATTCCAGATGATGACTATATTGTCCCTATTGGAAAAGCAAAAGTAAGGCGTGAGGGTAAAGATATTTCTGTAATCACTTATGGGGCAATGGTGCATACAGCACTAGAAGCAGCAGAAAAACTTGAGTCAGAAGGAATTAGTTTAGAAGTTGTAGACCTTCGTAGTCTTCTACCTTATGACGAGGATGCAATCTTAACTTCTGTTGCTAAAACCAGTAAAGTTATTCTTTTGCACGAAGCAACTAGAATTGGTGGCTATGCTGGCGAGCTTGCTGCTGTAATTGCAGAAAAAGCTTTTGATTGTCTGGACGGGCCAATTGTACGGGTGACAGCACCTGATACACCTGTTCCATACAGCCCACCACTTGAAGATTTCTTTTTGCCAAATGCAGAAAAATTAATGAAAGCAGCCCGGCAGTTAGCTGCATATTAAATCCAGCCCTAAAGGACTGGGCTATTATCAGCCGTCCCTCTGGGACTAAAAGAGTTAGAAAATAAAATTTTAGCATTACATCTGAAAACCTAAAATTTTATTACTTAATTACTTACATTAATATTGGAGGAAGTGGAAGTTTATGGCTATAGATGTAATTATGCCCCAAATGGGCGAAAGTATTGCTGAAGGTACAATTGTAAAATGGATCAAAAAAGTCGGTGATGAAGTAAAACGCGATGAACCATTATTTGAAATTTCTACAGATAAAGTTGATGCGGAAATTCCATCTCCTGCCGCTGGTGTGCTAGTAGAAATTTTAGCTACCGAAGGTCAAACAGTACCTATTAACACGGTTGTTGCCCGTATTGGCGAAGCTGGCGCACGTCCTTCAGCACCAGCAGCACCAAAAGCAGAGGAAATAAAACCTGCTCCAGTCGCACCTGCTCCAACACCAGTTGCACCTCCTCCAACACCTCCAGCACCCGCCGTTGTTGCACCACCTCCCCCTCCAGTTGCACCACCTCCTCCACCAGTTGTTGAGGCTCCAGCCGTTGAGGAAGAAGTAACCAAGCGATCTTCTCCATTAGTTCGCAAAATTGCACGTGAAAATAATGTAAATATTAATAAAATCGACGGTTCTGGTTTAGGTGGACGTGTTACTAAAAATGATATTTTAGGTTTTATTTCTACCCAAGAAACCGTTCAAATTCCTGTTCCTCCAGCAATTGCAGCAATGTCCGTTCCTGCTCAACCTGCTGCGCCAGTTGCACCTCCTCCAGTTGTAGCACCTACACCATCTTTAGTAGTTCCACCAATAGTAATCCCAGCAATGGAAACTCACCGTCCAGGCGATCGCGTAGAAATTGTGCCAATGTCACCAATGCGTAAGAAGATTGCAGAGCATATGGTAGCTTCTCGCCGAATTTCTGCACATGTTCAATCTTTCTTTGAAATTGATATGACACGAATTGCTCAACTACGTGAAAAACACAAAGAAAAATTCTTTGAACGTCATGGCGTTAAACTAACTTACACACCTTTTATTATGAAAGCTGCAATTGATGGTTTGATGGCCTGGCCTGTGATGAATGCTTCTTTAGATGGTGATAACATTGTCTATAAAAAAGACATTAATTTAGGTATGGCTGTAGCTTTAGATTGGGGTTTAATCGTCCCTGTAATTAAGAATGCTGAAGAAAAGAACTTAGTTGGATTAACTAGATCAATGAATGATTTAGCTAACCGCGCACGTAAAAAACAACTTAAGCCAGATGAAGTTCAAGGTGGAACATTTACAATTACCAATCCTGGTGTTTTTGGTAGCTTGTTTGGTACTCCAATTATTAACCAACCTCAAGTTGCAATTATGGGCGTAGGTACAATTGAGAAGCGTTTGAGCGTTATGCAAGATGATTCAATTGCTATTCGCACCAAAGCTTACTTTAGCATTTCATTTGACCATCGTTTGATTGATGGTGCAGTAGCTGATCAATTTATGGCACACGTTAAAAATGTGCTAGAAAATTTTGAAGCTAGCGAATTAGGCTAATTGGAGGGTTTTGATAGATGTCAGAAGAAAAAATTCCTCGCATCTGTCAAGTAAGACACTTAGGTTTAGTTGATTACGAGGAAGGCTTGAAACTCCAACAAGCCTTCCTTGAAGCCCGCACCCAAAATTTAATCCCTGATACGCTTTTCTTTCTTGAACACCCTCATGTTTTAACCCTTGGACGTAATGCAAAAATAGGCAATATCATTAGCTCTAAAGAAATACTTGAAAAAATGCAAATAAGCATTTATGAAACTGGCAGAGGTGGAGATGTTACTTATCACGGGCCAGGCCAAATAGTTGGTTATCCTATTATTAGCCTTGCGCCTGATCGCTGTGATGTTCATCGTTATGTCCGTGATTTAGAAGAAGTTATGATTCGTACTGCTAAAGATTTTGGCATCACTGCTAGTAGAATAGCAGGTCTAACAGGTGTTTGGGTAGGACAAGAAAAACTAGCTGCAATTGGTGTTCGTATCTCTCGTTGGGTTACAATGCATGGTTTTGCTTTTAATGTAAATACTAGCTTAAATTACTTTAAGTTGATTGTTCCATGCGGTATTTCTGATAAAGGAGTTACATCACTTCAAAATTTATTAAAACAACAAATCCCACTAGAAACCGTAAGTAATCGTCTTGCTTATCATTTTGGAGAAGTTTTTGAACGCGAAATAGTTTTCCAAGAAACTAAACATCGTTCTGTCCAAGTTGTAATTTTTGATGATAGTTTAATTAAGCCGCTTTATTTGCTGCTACGTCGTACAGATGAGCGCGGCGGATTTTGGCAACCTGTAACAGGAAAAATCAAAAAGAAACAATCTGAATCTCCAAAAGAAGCAGCCATTAGAGAAGTATTTGAAGAAACAGGACTTGAAGGCGAATTGCTAGATTTAGATTATATCCACAGTTTTTATATTGAACCTCAATTCTTAAAAAAACCTCAAATAGAACCTCAAACTAATTTGGAATATTCCTTTGCTCTAAGAACCAAAAAACAAGCTGTAAAACTTAGCCCTAAAGAACATATTGATTTTGAATGGCTGCCATATAAAGAAGCCTACAAGCGTTTAGTTTGGAACGGCAACCAACGAGCATTTTTGTTAACAGCAAAATTAATTAAGCAATAATTATATAGCTAAAAAGAGAATTATTAATCTGGTAGTGGTAAAAAAAGTAACGCTGAATGGCTGTTTAGTGTCACCAGAATTTAAGGCTTAGGAATGACTTGCAACCAAAATAAATTACAAATCTTCCGCCATTGCATCCCACGTCTTTAGGCGTGGGATGAATTGCGGCAGTGAAATAAATAAATAATAAATATTGACGTAAGAATAATAGCATAATATAATAGAAAAATGAAAGCAAATAGAGTAATCCAAATAGAGCTACAAGTACCAAGTAGAACTTGGCAACAAATGACAGATGCCAGAATAGAAGCGGCTCGCTTATGGAATAGAATGGTAAAACTGCACTTGTGGTTTAGGAAAAGAAGTAAAAAATGGCCTACTCAATCCCAATTTGAAAAACATTTTGCAAGGAAATTCCGCCTACACAGTCAAACCATCCAAGCATTAATAGCTAAATTCTTTGCAAATATTGAAACAACTCGCGTCAATAGAGCAAATGGAGAAAAACACGCTCGCTACCCATATAAGAAAAAGAACTACTTTAACCCTATCTGGAAAGGCCAACACATAAAAGTAGAGAATAGTTACATAATACTACCAATGGGAATAGACCCTCACAGCAGAAAAAGACAATTAGGAATTTGCATCCGACTGCCAAAAGACTTGCCAGAAGGAAAAATAGTACAAGCAGAGTTAGCCTTTGGTAAGTTGCTTTTAACAATCCAAAATCAAATTGAAATAACAAAATCAGTTAATGAGAAAATAGCAACAAGTGATTTAGGCTCTATACATTTATCAGTAGTAACAGATGGTCAAGATTCTTTGGCAGTAGTAGGACGAGGGCTTAGAAGCATCAACCAAGGTAAAGCTAAATCATTAGCAGAAATCTCTCAACTTCAATCTCGTTGTCAAAAACATTCTAAGCGTTGGACTAAACTTCAAAAAGCTAAGTATAAAATACTAAATAAAGCAGAAAATCAAACTAAAGACCTACTTCACAAAGCAGCAAATGAACTAGTAGATTTCTGTAAAGAAAAAGAAGTATCAAAGCTAGTAGTAGGTGATATAACTGAAATAAATAGAGGAAAGAAAAATAAAGCTTCTCGTAGATTAAACCAAGAAATGGGGTTATTAAGTTTAGGGCTATTTGTAGCATATCTTAGGTATAAATTAGCCATCTTTGGAATAGAATTAGAAGAATATAACGAGTCTTATACAACAAAAACTTGCCCAGCTTGTGGTAATAAACATAAGCCCATAGGCCGACAATATCACTGTCCTAAGTGTAAATTTGTAGGCATCCGTGATGAGGTAGGAGCAATTAACTTGCTAAACAAATACCTCAATAAGGGTGAAATTAAACCCAATTTCCTTATTCCTAAAGGAAAAGTAAAGTATCTACGACCTGTGAAGTTGAAAAACTTTGCTAGACGTAGTAGAGCCGATGACACCGGCCACCCCTTAATCCACGCAAGTTGTGCTGATGGGTGATGCTTTTATGGCTTGGAAGCGGTTGGACTGTTTCTAACAGTAGGTGTGAGCCTTTCTGACTACTTCCTTAGCGACCAAAAGAATCCAATGCCTTTAGGCGTTGGAGTGTCAATCTTCAGCATTACTTTTGCACACTACCTAATAATTTAACGATGTCTTTGTTTGCGCTAAATCAATTTTTGTAAGATTTACAGGAATATATTTATGATATGGAGTGCCTGCTAATGGATCCATATCTTCACTAGTTGTTAATTCATTGATGTATGGCCCGGTTTTGTGGCGTTTTCCATCGCTAGAAGGATGCTCTAAGCCATATCCATGAGGCAGTGTAACTAAACCTTGTCGATTTGTATCATTAACCTCAACTTGTACAAGAACACTTCCTCGTTTTGACTGGCATTTTACCCAATCACCATTAGCAATCCCCAAATTGGCAGCATCTTTTGAATTTATCCTAAGTGCGCCGTCCGCGTCGCTTCTTCTCCAAGCAGGATCTCTAAAAATAGTGTTGGCGTTATATGAACGTCTTTCCCCAGCACAAAGTATAAAAGGATAATCTTGTTTTGACTCTGTTGGATCAAGTAAAGACAGTTCTTTAAGCATTTCTGGTATTTCTAAATGAATGCGTTTATCTCGATGTTTAATAAATTTCCATGTGTCTTCATATTCATTAACACTAAAAATGGCTCCAGAATGTGAAAAAAGTATTGCCTCAAACAAAGCTTCTCCTAATTCAAAATCTTCTCCTTTGTAACCTGCACGACGAACTTCATCAGGAAATTTGCCTACAAATTGATGACAAGTTGCCCATAAATAAGCCGCAGACGCAGCCCCTTCAGGAAGCGTTTCCCCTAGCGTTTGGTAAAGAACAATTGGCGCATAATCAAATAACTTAGGCGATTTAGCCAGCATTTCTTGAAAAGCAAAAGCATAATTTAGACGACCTTGTTTTGCTGCTTCTTTTAGCTGGCTTAAATCAGCCTTAAAAACTCCCATAGCCGTTATTATCCTAGTGTAAATTTCTGTTTCTGTAAGTGTCCCTGGCAATGGTTCAAATAAAGGTTTACGCAGATGAAAAGCGTTTTTAGGAAATTCCATATTAAAAAATGTGGCTTCCCATTTTTCAAATTGTGATGAGGCTGGCAAAACATAATGAGCTAGTGCGGCTGTTTCTGTCATTGCTACATCAATCACAACTAGCAAATCTAACTTAGCAAAGGCTTTACGATAAGCTTGAGTATCAGCAGCAGTAACCACTGGGTTTGCGCTATCAACAACAACGCCACGAGTTCTATCTAAATGATCATTATCAATTTCTAGTGGCAAAATATTTGGAGGCAACAAGTTAGCAATAAATGGAAATCCTGTTACTTTAGAGCGCATTTGCTGTTTACCTTCTTCAGAATGTCCAATCATTGGGACTAATGCAGTATGAAAATTATTTCCCCCTTTTTTACCAAAATTTCCTGTAACCAAATATAACAAAGCCCTTAAATAAGAATTAAGCGTACTATTAAGCGTTTGCTCTATTCCAAGGTCGGTTCTTATACAACAACTTTTTGCTTCACTAATTAAATGGGCGACTTTATAGACATCTTCTAATTCAATTCCTGCTTTTAGAGCAAAAGCTTTTACATCTATAGCCATTAATGAATCTCGAACCGCTTCAAAACCTGTTGTACGAGCATCTAGGAAGGTTTTATCTTGTCGGTTTTCTTGAACAATCACGCCAAGAATTGCAGCCATTAAAAAAGCATCTGTGCCGGGTCGTAGTTGTAAATGCAGGTCTGCCATTGCTGCGGTTTCTGTACGACGAGGATCTATAACAATCATTTTACGGTTTGGATCTTTATGGATTTCCTGAAGAATTTGTCTAGCATTACGAATACCATGAGATTGCCAAGGATTTGTGCCAATAAAAACTACAACTTCAGCATTTTCAACGTCTTCTGATGGATGACAATTTTGCCTACCATAAAGCCTACCATCCACCCAAAACCCGCCTGTTTTTTCTTGTGCTAATGAGTTGTAGTAGTTTGGAGTATTCATTGCTAAACGCAAGGCTTTAGCATAGGGCCCAGCTAAATGATTCCCTTGTCCACCACCTCCATAAAAGGCCAAACTATGACCTCCATAAGTATCACGTAAATTTACTAATTTTGCTGCAATTTCAGAAATAGCCGTTTCCCAAGAGATTTCTTCAAATGTCCCATCTTCGCGTCGTCGTAGAGGCGATGTTAATCTATCAGCGTGGTTTTGATAAAAATTAAGGCGTTGGGCTTTTTGACATAAATAGCCCGTAGAAATAGGATGTGCCTTGTCTCCACGCACTTTTATTATTTCTCGCTCTTTTGTTTCTACTTCAATGCCACAATTACGGCTGCAAAGTATACAAGCTGTAGGTTGCCAATTTTTATTTGTTTCCATTTGGTTCATAGCCTAATTCCTTTAACTCATTTATTTAGTTTATTTAGTTTATTTTTATGGTACTTTCACAAATCTGTAAAGCTGCCTTTTGACAAGCTTTTAAGACTTGGTTTGAAAGCTCTTCATTGTTGATTGCACGGGCTAGCATTAATCCTCCAACTAATTGGGCGGTTAACGCTATGGCTTGTTCTTTAGCTTGCAATGGATCTTTGGACATCCTTTGAGCTATTTCTAAAAAAAATGTTTCTAAACATTGTTCATAACTGCTACGAGTTTTATTGCTGCTTCGGGTGACATCAGGAGTTAAAACCGGTAGAGGGCAACCTTGATCAGCATTATCTCTATGCCATCGGCTTAAGTAGCCTTTTATAAGTGAAGTTAGCCACTCAGCCTTATCTTTATCCTCTAAACTAGTTGATAAATTAGATTTAGTTAAAATATTTGTAATTACTTCAGAAAACAAAGCTTCTTTAGAATCAAAATGAGCATAAAATCCTCCAGCCGTTAAGCCAGCTTCAGCCATAATTGCATCTACACCTACACCGCTATAGCCTTTTTCCCTAAACAGTCGTCCGGCTGCTTGTAGGATTTTTTCATGTGTTTGCTTTTTATCACTGGCTTTGTATCGCATAAAAATTATTATATTACGCTCGTAATATAATAGTAAACTAGAAATTCTAAAAAATTTTTTCTGGAAAAAATATTAGAAAAAAATGAAGAAAAATTTAGCTAATCCATCTAATGGTATATGAAACAAAATTTACTAACCAATGATACAGAAACCATTAGGAAAATTATTTTGTCGTGTCAAGAGGGCGACCAAGAAGCGTTTCAACAGTTATTTTTGCTTTATAAAGACCGCGTTTATTCTCTGGCCCTGCATTTTAGCAATAATGAAAATATTGTTGCTGATATTACCCAAACAGTTTTTCTAAAACTCTTTATCAAGACAAAAGAGTTTCGTTTTGATTCAGACTTTAATACTTGGCTCTATCGCATCGTCGTCAATGAGTGCATAGAGCAACACAGGAAAGAACAACGTTTTCTTCCCTTCATCTTAGAAAAAATGAGTAAGTTATTTTATAGAGACTCACACGACGCTAAATTGCTTCGTAAGCAAGCTAGGACTGAGATTCAAGCCGTAGTTGCAGGTTTAGACATAAAGTTAAAGCTACCTGTAATACTTAAATATATTGAAGACCTTTCATATGAAGAAATAGCTGAAATTGTCGGCTGTTCAAAAGGCACAGTAGCATCTCGTCTTAATCGTGCGCATAAAATTTTGTCACAAAAGCTTGCTCATTTAGAAATTGTACTAGGAGAAATACAATGAAGATATTTAACAGACACATAGCAGATCAGCTTTCTGCCTACCTTCAAAATGAGTTAACCGACAAACAAGCAAGTCAAGTTGAAAGCCATTTAAGCACTTGCAAAGCTTGTAAAAAAGAGTGTGAAGAAATTGAGCAAGGCATTTTCTTAGCCAAACAGCTTTCATTATCAAAATGTCCTGACTTGCTTTGGAACGGCGTAGAAAGCCAATTAAAGCTTCAAGAAAAATCTGTAACTAATAGACCTAGCTCTATTTATCAATTATTTCCCAAAACAACTTGGTCAAGAGCCTTTGCTACTGCTGCAATAGTTATTATTTTTTATGCTCTTGGCAGTTCATTTATAGCGATAATCAAAAAAAGTAACATTACTAGCACCAATAACAATGAAATAGCTAAACTTGAAAAAGTTTCTATAAAAGTTCCTGAAGTAACAAAAAGTAGTGTTATTTCTTCTGAATCCGAAGCTCCTGTAGAAAACTATAATAGTGATGCACGCCCGCAACGTGTTCAAACTTTACCAACACGTAAAATAGCACCTTCTAAAGGCGTTCTGCCATCGTTAATCCTCTTAAACCCTGGAGTCTTTCAACCAGAAAATACCCTAAGATCTCTTGAAAAAGATGGCAAAATTGGAGACAAAATTGCGAATGTTGGAAGTTACAATTTTAACCAAAATTCTACTGAGCAAAAAATTGAGCTATCTGTTGATAGTTTAGAGGCAAAGATAGATAACCGTCGCATTGATTCATTGCCTATTAACAGACGTAATTTTTTAGATTTTTCTCTAATTAGTCCAAATTCTAATAAAAGCAGCACAGTAACTTCTAGTATCCCTTTTAATGGTCAAACTGCTCGCTCAAATAGCTTTACTGTTGATGGTCTTGATAATAATGACTCTAGTGCAGCAGGTTCAACACCTAATCAAAATGTAACTAAAGAATTTCAAGTAGTTACTGATAGTTATGGAGCAGAATTTGGTCGTTTAACAAAGCCTTCTGAAGATATAAATGATATAAATGATATAAATAAAAAAAACCTAAATAATTCTACTGATACAGAAGCATTTAAGAACTATGGAGTAAATCTTTGGACAAAAACTAAAAAAGATAGCTTTTCAACCTTTGCAGTTGATGTTGATACAGGCTCTTATACTATTGCCCGTCGTATCTTAACTGAAGGCTCACTGCCCCCAGCAAATTCAGTTAGAGTTGAAGAATTTGTTAACTATTTCAAATATCAATATCCTAGTCCTACTACTAACCATCCTTTTTCCTTAACTATGGAAGCGGCTGCATCTCCATTTAATGAAAATCGCTATTTGTTAAGAGTAGGCTTAAAAGGGCGCGAAGTAAGCAAAGCAGAACGTCCAGCGACTCACTTAACTTTCTTAGTTGATAATAGCGGCTCAATGGATTCTGATGACAAATTAGGGCTTGTTAAAAAGAGCTTAAAAATGTTGGTTAAAAACCTTGAGCCTCAAGATACTGTGGCAATTACAACTTATGCTGGTGGAGTTGATTTAGTCCTACCTCCAACAAGCATTGCTGATAAAGCTGTAATCTTAAATGCTATTGATAATTTAGTTTCAGGCGGTGGAACAGCTATGGAAGCAGGAATTGACCTAGCTTACAAACAAGCTCACGCTTCTTTCCAAGTTGGTAGTATTAATCGGATCATTATTTGTTCTGATGGGGATGCTAATATTGGTAAAACTGAGCCTACAGAAATACTTAAGCAAATTAAAAGTTATGTAGACCAAGGAATTACAGTTAGCACAATAGGTTTTGGAATGGGTAACTACAAAGATGCAATGATGGAACAGTTTGCTAACAAGGGTAATGGTAATTACTATTACATAGATAATATGTCACAAGCAAAAAGAATCTTTGTTGAGCAATTAAATGGAACACTTCAAGTAATAGCAAAGGATGTTAAAGTCCAAGTAGAATTTAACCCATCTACAGTTAGCGAATATCGCTTAGTTGGCTATGAAAACCGAGATATTGCAGATGAAGATTTTCGCAATGATAAAGTTGATGCTGGTGAAATTGGTGCTGGTCATACGGTGACAGCTATTTATGAAGTAAAATTACGAAAACAGCCTGAAAGCAATTTAGCTACTGTTAGATTACGCTATAAAACTCCTGATGCTCAAGAAACTACCCCCGCTGAAGAAGTAGCAGCAAGCTTTGATTTGTCCAGACTTCAGCAAAATTTTGAGCAAACTTCTGAAGATTTTCGATTCTCCATTGCAGTTGCTGCTTTTGCGGAAGTTTTACGTGAAAGTTTTGCGGCTAAAGACTGGTCATTAGAAAAAATCATTAGTGTTACTGAAACTGCTTCACAGCCTAACGACAAGGAAAGACAAGAATTTTTACAACTTGTTAAAAAAGCTCAACAGCTAAAATTAGCTACATCTACAGCCACACCAGAAAATAATTAAGCCTTAAAGCTTATTTGTCTCTCAACAAATAAAAGAAAAATTTCCCGTAAGTTAAGATTGCCTAAACTCTGGAATTAGCTTAGTTTCTAGCCCATTGGCAGTGTTAAATTTTATTTGTTGGGAGACATAAATGGCTGAATTAAAAGATAAATATATCTCTGTACTAAAACTTGCGAAAACTCTTGGTTGTAAAAAAGTAAAAACTAGTGAAGAAAATGGACAACTAGTAGTTAATGCTAATTGTCCTACACAGTATTTAGCTAATGCAATTGCTGAAAAAGCTAAAGAAGTGGATGCTGAACACAAAGATTTGGCATTAAAGTTAAAAGTAGAAACATCTTCAGATTTAACTAATAAATATGGCCCTGTTTATGAACAAGCCTATACATTGGGTTGTGAAGAATTAACATTGACTGAAGAAAATGGTGTTTTAACGGTTAGTGCTAATTGTCCAACTCAATACAACGCTGATCGAATAACAGATAAAGCCAAAAAAGCTGATGCAGAATGGAAAAATTCATTAAAACTAGACTTAAAAATTCAAAGAACAGATATTTATGGTGAGCATAAAATTAAGGCCGATGACACTTTAGAAGTAATTGCCAAAAAAATAACTAAAAATAAAGTTACTCTAGAGCAAATTTTTGAAGCTAACAAAGATGTATTAACAGATCCAAAAACATTACCAGCCAAAACAACTATAAAGATTCCTAATTGGGATGCTTCAGCAGAAGGTGAAAAACCAAAGAAAAAAGCTAAAGAAGAAGCTAAACCTGTAACTGAAGCTTTAGAAGTTAAAGGGTCTGAAGCTTTGGAAACTAAAGGAACTGAAGCTTTAGAAGTTAAACCAACAGAAGAAAAGAAAGCTGAACCAGCGGCTACACCAGTGCCAGAGCCAACAGCTACACCAGAAGCAGAAAAAGCTGTAGAGCCTGCTGTTAGCCCAGTCGCTTCACCTGAAATAACAACTAGAGAAGTTATTGAAAAAGTTGCTTCTATTGTTGAAGAAATAAATACGGCTGCTAAAACTGGTGATGAGTCAGAAACTACTGTAAAAACCATTGCTGAAAAAGTTGAAAGTTTGGTTGAACAAGCTAAACCTACTTTTGTCCAACCAGAATCAACAACAGAGTCTACTGCTAGCCCAGCCGCTTCACCTGAAATAACAACTAGAGAAGTTATTGAAAAAGTTGCTTCTATTGTTGAAGAAATAAACACGGCTGCTAAAGCTGGTGACGAGTCAGAAACTACTGTAAAAACCATTGCTGAAAAGGTTGAAAATTTAGTTGAACAAGCTAAACCTACTTTTGTTACTCCTGCTCCAGAAACAGCCAAACCTGAAATCCCTACACCTGCTAAAACAGAAACCCCTGCTAGCAGTCCTTCAACAAGCCAAGAAACCAAGCCTAGTTTAACAACTGCTGGTGCTGGACTATTTGCTGGTGCCGTTTCTAGTTCTACTAATGAAACAAAAGCTGAAGAAAAACCTAAAGAAGCTCTTAAAGAAAAGCCTGTAGCAAAATCAGAAACTAAAAAATCATCTGAAGAAGAAGTAGAAGAAGTGGAAGAAGATGATGATGATGACGATGGCTATGATGATGATGATGGTGATGATGATGACGGCGATAGTTACGATGATGACGATGATGATGATGATGATAGTGAATGGGAAGATGATGAAGATGACGATGATGGCGACGATGACGATGGCGACGATGACGATGGCGACGATGACGATGGCGACGATGATGATGGCGATGATGATGATGACGATGGCGACGATGACGAGGAAGATGATGATGATGACGATGACGACGACGATGATGGTGAGGACGACGATGATGGCGATGACGACGACGATGATGGTGAGGACGACGATGATGGCGATGATGATGATGGTGAGGACGACGATGACGAGGAAGATGAGGAAGATGAGGAAGATGAGGAAAAGCCTGTAGATAACAAAAAAAGTAAAAAGAAAAAGTAAGAAAGGTAATTTATGAATAATTTTGAAATTACACCACAAGAGCTTAAAAAGCGGTTAGATGATGGTGAAAAGCTTTTTATACTAGATGTAAGAGAGCTTGCAGAATATGGGATCTGTAAATTATCTGGCTCTCATTTAATTCCTCTAGGCGAAATACCTAAGCGATTAAATGAGCTTGATCCAGAAAAAGAAATTATTGTTCACTGCAAACTTGGAGGACGTAGCGCGAAGGCAGTTGAATTTTTGCGCAGTGCAGGTTTCCAAAAAGTTAAAAATTTGATAGGTGGCATAGATGGTTGGGCGCAAAAAGTTGATCCAAGTATGCCACGTTACTAAGCTTTGGAGTTAAGCTATTGAAATCAAACGAACTACCCAACAATTTATTGGGTAGTTCAATTTATTTTTGGAGAAACTATGTTTTTACGAGATTGGGAAATATCAGTTGAGCAGTTAAAAGAACGCTTAGACAATCAAAAACAAAAATTTTTACTTTTAGATATTAGAGAAGTTTTTGAATATGAAATTTGCCGACTTCCAGCAGCAACATTAATTCCTATGGGTGAAGTTCCTTTACGATTAAGTGAACTTGATGAAGAGCAAGAAATTATTGTCTACTGCCATGCTGGTGTGCGTAGTGCAAGAGTGGTTATGTGGCTTCGTCAAAATGGTTTTTCTAATGCTAAAAGTTTAGCTGGCGGGATAGATGCTTGGTCTTGTTTGATTGATCCAAACGTACCAAGGTATTAAAACATAAGCTTAAAATTTTCGTTTTATTGCTGTTTAATTTTGCTTAGAGTATCTTCATGGAGAAGATCTTCATAAATTTTCTCTGTCTTTTGTGCTGCAATCGACCAATTGCAATAGGTTTGTGCATAAGCTATCCCTAAACGGTCGTGTTTCAGTAAAGTTGGTAATGCAATTGCAGCCCTTTGTTAAATCGATGTGCAAACCAAATGCCAACTTTTTTATAACACGACCGAAATAAAATGCTCTTTTATTTTTCAATAAGCTATAAAGCTAATACCAGATACTAGTTAAATTACTAAGACGCTTTTATTATCATATGTCGGATTTTTTCTAAATCTTTTTGGGCTTTTTCCACTGCTTCTAACATATCACGTCGCTCTATTTCGCTAATTCTATTATCTGCTACAGCATCTTTAATAATTCCTGAAAGTTCTCCTGTGCTAGCAGCAATAGCTAAAGTGCCTTCCATTAGCTCACTACAACTAATTTTCTTAGGCATGTCTGTAGGTTCCAATATTCTTGGAGTTTCAAAACCTAGTTCTGAACACATAGCAAATAAAACTCCATAATCATTAGCTGCTTCCATTAATTTAAGAGCTTCAATTAAAGAAATATCTCGTCCTTCGCGTGTAGTTTCTACATCGCTAGTTGCACGTCGCAATCGATCATAATTTATACCTACGGCATCAGCTAATTCTTTCATTTGTCCAGCTTCTTGACGTGGTAGCTGAAAAAGTGCGCGTCTTACATCTTCATAAGTTTTATTTTTTAATTTATCTTTTTTCATAATTTTTCCAATATTTTTTGATTTAATTAACAACGAATATTATAAGTTTTTATTTTACTATTAAGTGTAGTAGCATTTAAGCCTAATAATTTTGCTGCTCGGCTTTGATGCCCGCTAGTATAATCTAAAGCTTGTTTAATCAACGAGACTTCAAACCTAGCAACTTCATCATAAAAAGAAACTCCATGCATTAGGTCAAATTGTCCAAAAAAGCCTCGTCCCCCATTATTTGCTAAAGAAAGTTGAGGGTTTAATATTTCTGGACGTAAACAATCTAACTCTAAATTTTGAGCGCGTGAAAGTACTACTGCACGTTCAATTGTATGTTCTAATTCCCTAACATTACCGGGCCAGTAATATGCCTCTAATGCTGCTAAGACTTCTGGTTTTATTTCTTCACTAATATTTCGCTGATTTTCCTTGTTATATTTATTGATAAAATGTTGTGCAAGTAGTAAAATATCTTCAGTACGTTCTCGTAGTGGAGGTAAGTCAATAGAAATTACATTTAGACGATAATATAAATCTTCTCTAAAGCGTCCATCTGCAACAGCTTGTCGAAGATCTATATTAGTAGCTGCAATAATACGTATATCAACTTTACGAGTATGAGTATCACCTAGAGGAATAAACTCTTTTTCTTGAATAACTCTTAGTAGTTTAGATTGAGTTTCTAAGGAAATATTTCCAATTTCGTCTAAAAAAATTGATCCACCATCAGCAATATCAAAAAGACCTTTTTTTGCTGCAACTGCACCAGTAAAAGCACCTCTTAAATGACCAAAAAGCTCTGATTCTAGTAATTCACTAGGAATATTACCAGAATTTACTGTAACAAATTGTCCATGTTCTGATCTTGGGCTAGAAAAATGAATTGCACGAGCAACTAGTTCTTTACCTGTTCCAGATTCGCCTTGAACTAGCACTGTAGTTTTTGCTGGTGCAACTAGTTCAATTTGTTCTAAAACGGACTGCATTTTTTTACTACGAGCGATGATTTCACTTTTTTGAGAAGTACGTTTTAAGGTTTTCTTTAGCTCACGTCTTTCTTCATCCTTACGTCTACGAGCAATTCCACTTAGGACAGTATTTATAATATGTTCATTTTCAAAAGGTTTACGAATACAACTAAATGCGCCTTGTTGCCAGGCAGACACGGCTGTTTCAAAAGTAGCATAAGCAGTAATCATTATTATTATTGCCTCTGAATCAAGCTTTAATAAGCCTTCTAGGGTTTTTAATCCTCCAATTCCTGGCATTGAAACATCAAGTAAAACAACGTCATAGTTTTTTTGTTGGTAGCGTTCAAGTCCTTCTTCACCAGTTTTTGCTAAATCTACGCGATAACCTTCTTGTGCAAGTAAGCTTTCTAGCACATCTCGCATAATCTCTTCATCATCAATGACTAATATATTTCCTTTTTTTGCCATAATTAACTTTTTGGTTTTGCTCCTTTTTTTCTATTAGCAAAATACCCTGTGCGTGTACGAACAATATATTTATATTTCTTATTTGTTAATTTAACTTCTATAGTATGCCAGCGATTATCATCGCTCTTAGATGGATAATATCCTATTGTATACTGAGCGCGTACATCACTACAAACTTTCTTAAGTATTGGCAAAATCTCTGCTAGTGAAGTAGGAAAAAAAGTTTCTCCTCCAGACTCTTCTGCAATTTTATTTAGCAATTTTTTTGCTCTTGGCAAAGTATAGTCAATAAATTTACCATCAGGTGTAACAAAGCCTTCTGGAAATCCTAGTAAATACACTTGTGTATTTGTAGTGCGTAGTTGATTAATAAGTTGGTCTTTTTCTATTGTACTAGAGCGATCATCCCCATCAGACATAACAATTAGAGCTTGACGGCGATTTTTAGCATTTAATTCTGCATATTGATTAGCTTGGGCAATCCCATCTAATAGAGCAGTTCCCCCGCTGGGTGAAAATTTATCTATAACTTTAGCAGCTTCAACAAAATTTTGTGTAAAAGGTTGGACAATTTGGATATTTTGATCATCTTTCATATTAATGATAAATACTTCATCTTCTGCACGGCAAAACTTAAGCATTTCCTTTGCTGCTGCCAGTACCATAGGCAACTTAAAGCGCATTGAGCCAGAAGTATCTATAACTAAACCAAAACTTATTGGAACATTTTCTTGAGAAAAAAATTCTAATTTTTGCTCTTTTTTATCCTCATAAACTTGGAAATCTATTTTTGTTAGTTCAGGAATAAAATTTCCACTTTTATCAACTACTGCAATATCTAGTAAAACAACTTCTGTTGAATCACTAAATAGTATTTCTTCGTTAGTTTTTTCAACTGTTTGTTGAGCAAAAGCTGTATTAACAAAAATTACTAATGTGATTATTAATAAATAAATTTTTTGCATTTCTTTTTGATTACAACTATAAATAAATCGTTGGCAATGAATTGTAGTTAAGCACTATAGACAGTGGACTACTATAATTTACTTTTTGTTTAACTCAACAGTAATAGAATCAATTTTATTTTTTGCTGTTAGAGCGGTTTCTGAATTAGGATCTAGTTCTATTGCTTTTTGCAAGTACATAATAGCCTGTTCTTTATCCACTTTATAACTATAAACTAAACCTAAATTGTAATACCCTACAGCAGCAGTAGAAGAAAGTGTAGCAAGTTCAATCATTTGCCTAAATTCTGCTTCAGCACGGATAAAATCTTCTTTGCGCCCATAAAGCCTACCTAATTGTTTATGTATCCCAGCATTTTTTGGACAAACTTTTTTGGCTTCTTCATAGTAGCTAATAGCTTGTTCATATAAATTACTATTGATATTTAATCTTCCCAATTCTAAGTTAGCAGTACAAGATTGAGGAATTCTTTCTTTAACAAAAGACCAAAATTGCCATTCATCCACCCAAATATAATTTTGATTTATAGTAATAATCATTAGTATTATAAAAATTGTTAGAGTTGATAACAGTGGCAAAATATGAGTTTTTGTAGTTATTTCTTGTTGATCATTTTTTACAACTAATTTCTCATTAAAAATCAGCATACATTGGCCTAATAATAAACCTGCTCCAATTAATGAAAAATAAAGATAACGGTCTTGTACCAAATTTTCTGGTGGAAAAGCATAAATATTTAATGCTGGTAATAAAGGGACAATAACCCAAATTAAAGCAACTCTTATAAGGACATTATTCCAAGCCTTTATTAAAAAGAAACTTGCTAGCAGTAATAATAATATTATTGGTAGATAAAAGTTTGATAGAGTTGGTTCATAAATATAAGTTACTGGGGAAAAAGGTTTTAAGTCAACTGGACAAACTAAAATTTTCAAATAATTAATAATAATATTTGGTAAACTAAAAATAATAATTGAATAAGGATTGCTAGCATCTACAAAATTTTGATTAATTTCTGGGCGGATTCTTCCCAAAGAGCTAAATTTAGCAAATATATAAATAAATGTAACCAAAACAAAGGGTAACGCTCTAATAAAGCAATTGAAAAGATGGTTAATCCAGGCCAGCTTATGCCTTAATAAAAATACTTCATAACTAAGAAGTAATATTGCTAATGCTATTGCCGGTTCCTTTGTAAATAAAGCTAACCCATAAAAAAATGCACTTACAATTATCAAAAAAATAAATCTTTTGTCTTTTAATGCAAATTCTCTAGCTTTTAAATAAACCAGTAAGGCAAGAAAAATTTTAATTGCAAGTAAAGCATTAACATAAGCAGAAATCCATGCAACGGACTCTGATTGTACAGGATGTATTGCAAACACCATAGATGCAACTAAAGAAAGAAGATTTACCCATTTTTTATAGTCTAGTAACTCTATTTTTTCTAACGTAGTACGTATAACTTTGTAAGCTAACCCTGTAGCAATAACATGCAACATAACACAAGTAAGATGCCATTTCCATGCACTAACTTTTGCATACGTATATATAACCATTAACTCAACAACTGAGATTGGACGATAATAAAATGAGTCTTTTTTTTCTTCTGATCTAAGATGATTTGTAAGGGATGTCCAAAAATCTGAAGTAAATACTTGTTTTAGATTATCAAGGCTCCAATCACCTAACATTTTTTCTGCTTTAACTACGTGATAAATATCATCATAAACAAACCCAAAACTCACAGTATTAATAAAACAAATAAATGCTAATAAACAAGGAACTATCCACAAGTATTTTTTATTGTTTTCTAATAAGATATCTATTTTATCTACTAACATTTTATTTCCAATCTAGTATTTTTATATTGGAGCTAACTAGCTAAATAACCAAAAGGATTTGGTTAACTATCTATTAATTATCTATTAATTTTGTATCAATCAAATACTCTTCTACCACTTTGCCATTTATTAAATGTTCTTGAATAATGCGTTCTATTACTGATGGAGTGCAGGAATGATACCAAACCCCGTCAGGATAGACGACTGCTATAGGGCCCATTTCACAGATTTGGAGACAATTGGCTTTAGTTCGACAAATTCCGCCTTCTCTACTTAAATTTAAGATTTTTAGACGTTTTTTTAGATATTCCCAAGACTCTAGTCCTAGGTCTTTTTCGCAGCATTTTGGTTTACTTTGATCAGCACATAAGAAAATATGTCGTTTAATTTTATCAATCCCTAAGAGTTCTACTTTTTTTTGTAATTTTTCATCCATAAGTCTTTCCCTCAACATAAAAAAGCTTATAATGGCATAACTGGTAAAATCAAAATATTATCAAAATATCTTATTAAAAACTATAAAAGTATAAATTACACATATATAAACCATATTACTTAATAGTAATTCTTAGGCAAAATGGGGCTAGCAACAGGAAAATTTATTGGTACTAACCGCTTTTTGATCCAACGTCGTTTGGGATCAGGCGGATTTGGTATAGTTTTCCAAGCCTATGATATACAACAGGACGAAATTGTTGCATTAAAAATCTTACAACAATGGAATGGTGAAGCACTTTTTGAATTAAAAAAAGAATTTCGCTCATTAGCAAATATAAATCACCCTAATTTAGTTACTTTATATGAGCTATTTTCTGAAGAGTCAGAATGGTTTTTTACTATGGAATTAGTTGTAGGAAAACCTTTTCTTGATTATATAAAACAAGATCCATCCATTTTAGTTAGTCAAGAAGAAACCTCTGTAGCAGCTACCATAAAAACCGATATTAAAAACCTCACTAACTTTAGCGATACATTAAAAACTGATCCTACTACTTACACATATAAACAAAATAGCTTTCTGCCCAATATAACTAATTTGCGCTTGGCAATGCACCAGTTAGTTTTAGGTATTGACTCACTACATCAAGCCAATAAATTACACTGTGACATTAAACCTTCTAATGTACTAGTAACTAATCAAGGTCAAGTAAAAATTCTAGATTTTGGGCTAGTAAGAGAACAAACTAATAATAATCACCCATTAGAAGGGAAAATTGCTGGAACTCCTGCTTATATGTCACCTGAGCAAGGTTTAGGTAAAGAGCTATCTGCTGCCTCGGATTGGTATAGTGTTGGAATAATGCTTTATCAAGCATTAACAGGGCTTTTACCTTTTAGCGGTTCACTCAAACAAATTTTAATGGACAAAGTTATAAGCAAGTTCCCTGCTCCAAATATTGTTGTTCCAGAACTACCAAAAGACCTTTGTGATTTGTGCTTGGATTTAATGAGGCATAAGCCAGAAAAACGCCCTTCTGCTAAAGAAATTTTAGCTCGGCTAGCAGCACCTAATTTAGAGCAAAAAATTGAAAGCAAAACACTAGAAAATTTCTTTGTAACTGCTCCTAATCAAGAAATTCCATTTATAGGCCGGCAACTGGAGTTAAATCTATTAGAAGAAGCCTTTCTAAAAGTTAAAAATCAAAATACTGCACTAACGGTTTTTGTGCATGGTAGCTCTGGACAAGGTAAAAGTACCCTTGTTAGACATTTTTTAGATGAACTGCAAGGTAAAGAACCAAATCTTTTAGTTTTATCTGGCCGCTGTTATCAACAAGAGTCTATTCCTTATAAAACTTTTGATAGCATTATTGATGGTTTAAGCCAACACTTAAAACATTTACCTAACACAATAAATTTACCTAATCCCCCAGGAATAATTGCATTAACTCGTCTATTTCCTGTACTTCAACAAGTAGATGAGCTTCAAAATAAAAATAGTTCTATAACTCCTAGTTCTCAAGAACTGCGTCGGCGTGCATTTACCGCTTTAAGAGAATTAATATCTTGGTTAGCAAAACAAACCCCATTAATTTTATACATAGATGATTTGCAATGGGGTGATATAGATAGTGTTAGCCTTATAGCAGACATACTTTCTCCTCCTAATCCTCCACCAATGCTGCTAATTGCTACTTATCGGACGGAAGAAACAGAATCTAGTCCCCTACTTCGTAAATTATTACCACTAGCGCAAATAGGTAAATTGTCACAAGTGCAAAAAATAGAAGTTAAAGAATTTGATCTTGAGCAAGCACAACAATTAGTAGTCTCTTTATTAAATAAAAAGCTGTTGGCCGCCTTTTCTAAAAATCAGTTACCAATAGAAAATATTATTAAAGATTCAAATGGTAGCCCATTTTTTATTATTGAACTGGCTCGCTTTTTACAAAATAGTGAGGCATCAGCCGATGATATCCATACTTTTGCTACTAATACTTTAGATCAAGCCTTAAAGCAACGGATCTTTCAACTACCTGACGCAGCAAAAGAATTGTTAGAAATAGTGGCTGTAGCTGGTCAGCCAATTAAACTTGAAGTAATTAAAAAATTATTAAAAGAAAAACTTAAAAAACATGGCTCTTTGCTACTTCTTCGCACTAATTATTTAATTCGAGTTAGAGAAACTCAAAATCAGGAAGAAATAGAAACTTATCATGACCGGATTAGAGAAACTATCCTAGGCTATTTAGAAAAACAGACATTAAAACATTATCACCTTAATTTAGCTTTAACTTTAGAAAAAGATTCTGACACCGCCCCAGAAAGATTAATGCGTCATTTTCATCAAGCAGAAAATTATCAAACTGCTTATAACTATGCTTTAACGGCTGCTAGTAATGCTAGTCAAGCCCTAGCCTTTGATCAAGCTGCTGAAGTCTACCAATTTATTTTAGAGCTAATTGATAATAAACAAATTAATGTAAATTCTAATGAGCTTCATAACTTAAGAATAAAATTAGGTGACTCGCTTACTAATGCTGGACGCGGTAAACAGGCAGCTTTAGCCTATTTGCTAGCTGCTGATAATGCTACTAATCAAGAAGAAGTTGTAGAGCTAAAACGCCGCGCTGCTGAAGAATTATTAATTAGTGGTCATATAAAAGAAGGATCTATTCTACTAAATACAATCCTAAAATTACTAGGAATGAAATTAGCTAAAACCCGTAAACATGCTTTTATCTCGCTACTTTATCAACGCTTAAAATTAAAACTACGAGGTCTAGCTTTTAAGCAACGTAAGGAGTCTGAAATTTCTAGTTTAGATTTACTTAAAATAGATACTTGCTGGTCAGTTTCCCTAGGTCTTAGTATGGTAGATACAATGCGAGGGGCAGATTTTCAAGTACATCAGCTTTTATTAGCCTTAAAAGCGGGCGAACCTTTTCGCATATCACGTGCTTTAGCTTTTGAAGCTACTTATTGTGCTACGGCTGGAAAAACTTCCTACCAACAAAGTAAACAAATTCTACAAATAGCAAAAAATTTAGCTGAAGAAACTGCTAACCCCTATGCTATTAGTTTAAGTTTTTTTCTTGATGCTGTTATCGAATTTTTAAATGGTAATTGGCAACAATCTTATGAGCTTGATATAAAAGCAGAAAAGTCCCTTCGTGATAATTGCACTGGTGTTCAATGGGAGTTGGACGGCGTTAATGTTAATATGCTACATAATTTACTTTTTTTAGGTAAATTACAAGAAGCATCAGAACGACTACCAATTTTACTTAATGAAGCTCAAAGACGTGGTGATATTTATGCTAAAAGTATTTTATCTTATAGAATCTCCTATTTTTTACATCTAGTTGGAGATGAACCAGAAAAAGCTATAGAAGAATTAACCGAAATTGCTCAATTTTGGATTAGTAAGGAATTTTACCAGCAACATTTTTATATCCTACTAGCTAAAATAGAAACAGAACTTTATCAAGGCAATTCTCAAAGAGCATGGGATTTTATATTGAAGTATCAAACTACAATAAAAACATCTTTTATTATTAATCCACAAATTCTAAGAGTATTTTGGTTTTTTGCGTTTGCTCGTACCGCATTAGCAATGTTTGCTAAAACAACTAATAATTCCTTTCTAAAACTAGCCGAACAAAAAGCTAAAGCCTTACAAAAAGAACAAGTTGCTTGGAGTAATGCTTTTGGTTTATCTATTGAAGCATCAATAATGTATTACAAAAAAAACTTGTCTCAAGCTATTGAACTGTTGAAAAAAGCAGAAGAAGTTTTCCTTTCAGCCAACATGCAGTTATACGCAATTGCTGCTTATCGTCAATGTGGCGCATTGTTGGCAAATGAAACAGGCAAAAAAATGATTAAAACAGCCAATGACTACTTGCTATCACAACAAGTTAAATGTTTAGACAAATTTACTCAGCTTTTAATTCCAATTAAACTTAAGGAGTAAAGTTATTTTATATCTGAGGTTTGTTTAAGAAACGTTTTTCAACAGTTGTATAAAAAAGCCATGAAACTAGTATTGCAGTTATAGTAGAAATAGGAATGGTTACTAGTAAAGTAATCCATCCCCCTTTCAACCCTTGTAAATGAAGTATATTAGAAACAATTTTGACTATTGGAAGATGTATCATATACAAACTGTAACAAATTAACCCACAAAATTTAACAGGTCTTAAAATTTTGAAATTATACATTTTTATATCCCAGCAATGAAGTACAGATATAAGTATTGTAAATATTAAACTAACTAGCATTTCCACACGCCATTTACTATAAGGAAGTTCTAAAGCAACCTCTATTACAAAAATTACTATCAAGCTTAAAATTAGAAAAGCATTTATCCATTTAGTTTGTTCTTTATAAGCATAATTTATTTTATAGTAAAGCATTATGCCTAAAGCAAATGATAACCAACGTCCATCAAAGAAAAAGCCAAACACAGGAATATTTAATGTTGAACTAAAATAACGTACAAAAAATACTATTATGGAAATCCAAAAAGTAATTTGAAAAAGCTGGCGTGGGGCTAAAAATAAAATTAATCCACAAATAGCATAAAATTGCTCTTCGTAACAAAGTGTCCAAGCAGAATCAATAAGAAATTTTGTTTGTTCACCGAAAAAATGATATCTCCAAGTTTCTGTTAAAGTTATGTTTCCAATACACTGTGATAAGGATAAACTAGCAGGATGAGGGATAGGATAGTGCGTTTCTGTAAGTAAATAAGGCCATGGTTGATATAAAACCATTACAAGTAATGCAGATAAGGCAAGGAAAACCCAATATGGAGGGTAGATTCTCTTAAAGCGCCGCAAAAAGTATTGTTTAACTGGATTTGTTTTTCGCCTAGTTATATCTGTTGTAGCCATTATGCAATAACCACTAATAACAAAAAAAATTGTTACTCCAATCCACATTCCTCCTATAGCTTTGCTTATAAAACCTATAAGCCAATCTTGTGATTGATAGTCTGCATTTTGAAAGCCTTCATAAAAAGCAGCATGATAAAAAATAACCATTAAACAAGCAACACCTCGCCAAATATCTAGACTGTAATATCGTGGTGATTGTGGAAGATTTAATAAATTATTATCATTTTCTTTTGAAAATATAGGTTCATCCATAAAACTGTACTTAGGCACTGATGCAATAGATATTGGTATGTTGTTGCAAAAAACATAATCTGTTTGGTGATAAAACCTTGAAAAATAAAGGCTAAATAAAATGGCAACAAAAACAATAATTTTGAGTTCTAATTTCTCTAAATTTTATCACATACAATAAACTGTTGTTGCTTTTGCTTTTTCAATAGTTTAAATGGATTTTAACAATAATTAACATACTAATGTTTCTACTTAAGCTGTAATTAACAAAAAAGAGAAGATAAGTGATACACAAAAAACTAAAAAAGATAGCTAAACAATTGGCCATCAAAAGTAGGATTCATTCCATGACCAAGCTGCATATAACTTAAGTAATTTGCCAAGCAGAATGAGTAAGTTGACATATTCTTAACTCTCTGAGTAACCCAAGATTTGTAAGCGCAAGCTTTATAGTATTAATATTAGTTAAAGTTGCAAATTTGCGAAAGAGTTTTTTCTAGTTGTTAAAAGACTCTTTCGCACTTTACAAAACTTAAGATTTAACCCCTTGTTTCTCAATTAGTTATTCTTAAATTGATGCATATTGGCTTGCAAGCCTTCAAATTATCAATCATCTTCATCTGCCCCGCCAATACGAATATCTGTTTCAAAGCGTCTGTAGTTAGTAAATTCTAGTACATTTCGGCTATAGAGTCGGTCACGATCAGAGCCAATAATTAACTCTGCACGTTTAGGAAGCAGAAATTTTTCTCCATTTATTTCAAACCAACCATAATCAACTGCTGATTCTGAAACAGTTATAGGAAAATTAGGTGGAATATCATCAGCAGCTTGCTCAATTCGCAAAATACGTTTAGTTTCTTCATCAACCCAAACACTGCCGCGATATCCAGAAATTACTGATTGATTAGAGCGTGTTTCTGTTACTTGATAAGTAGAATTTTTGGTTAATATACGAAAATCATATATTGTTGCCCTACGGCCATCTATACGATCAGATGGGCCTTGCTTAAAATCTGCCCTTGCATCTGGTCGAAAAAGTGCTACTAAAACCGTACCAAATTCACCTGTAGAACTAGCACCACCCACATTGTCATAACCATTACTAGCAGGTCTACCATTAATGGATTTTAGTTTATAGCTTTCACCCTTGGTTGCTTCAAAAGTAACTTCTATATCTAAAATATCTTTTGGTCTCCATTGCCCGCTACGAGGGTCACGGGTAAAACGTGATACTCTTTGATTAACAATAAAATTAGGTAATTCTTCGACATAACTTAAAGCATAATGTCTTGCTTGTTCAATAACAGGTAAATTGGCAAGTCTTTTTGCTATGGTTGCTGGATCTGAGTCTTCATCAGGGTTAAATTGTCCGTCATCTATCGGTTCTGCTATAGGCATAGATTTATTAGATGCTGCTCTTAATAAAGCATCTATTACCAATGATTTAGCACCTGCTTTACGAAATTCTCTAATTATTTCGTCTGTTAGAGAAAAATCTATTCCTTTTTCGTTAACTTCGGCTGCAATATCGCCTTGGACAATCTCATGCCTGCTAGCTGATTCCAGACGTTTTAAGACATCTGCTTTTGTTAAAGCTTTAGATTGTTGATAGTAGGCTAAAGTAGAAGGATTAAAAGTTGTAAGAGTTATTACTGAAAAACAAATTATTGTAATAAAAAAAATTATTCTTATATTCTTCTGATACATATTTTTACCTCTATTGGTTAGTCACCTTAAGAAGTTTGGATGGATAAAAAATTATAAAAGGTTTGCTTAAAATATAAAATTACTCCTGCTGAAAACTAGTTTCGATAAAGTTGCAACAATGCTTCTTTAGCTGCATCTTGAACAGCCGGAACAGGATCTTTTAGAGCTTTACGCAAAGCTTTAATTGCTTGCTCATCGTCAAATTCTGCTAATATTTCTGCTACTTTTCTTCTAATATCTGGCTCTTCATCTTCAAGTAGCTTTATAAAGGCTTCAACTACTCTTTTATCTTTTAGTTTCGCTAAGGATTCCATTGTATGATAACGAACACTTGAAACTTCATCTCTTAGCAAAGCAATCAAAGGCTCTACAGCTTCACTATTACCAAGACGACCTAGAGTAATTGCTGCACCTTCTCTAACATTTGAATTAACATCTCTTAATGATTCTATTAGTATTTCAACAACTGGCAAGTCTTTCATTTCAGCTAAAGCAACAATTGCTCCGGCTCGACCATCAACACTAGCTTCTTCTAAAAAGTCTAGCAACTTATAAACTACCCTAACATCTTTCATTTTTGATAAGTTAAACACAGCCGTTTGTCTTACTTCCATATCTTCACTTGCTAAAGCTGGTATTAAGTATTTTACTGCGTCAAAATCTAATATCTTTATTAAAGCTTCTCCGGCTCTTTGTCTAACAGCAGTAGATCTATCACTTAATGCTGTCACCAGTGATTTTATTGCATGCTCATTTTGAATTTTACCTAATACTAGTGCAGCAGACTCACGAGCAAAATCATTATGTTCAATAGGGTTATTTAGAGCCGCAATTAATTTACTAACAACAAAATCAGATTTCATTTCACTTAATGCAATAATTGCTCCTACTCTAGTGTCTATGTCTTCATCTCCCAATCGCTTAATCAAAATAGGTACAACCCTAACATCATCTATTTTGGCTAAAGAATAGCCAGCAAAATAGCGAATTTCTGTAATTTCTTCCTTGTTACGAATAGTCTCAAGAAGCGCAGTAATAGCACGATCATTTTTCTTTGTCCCTAAAGCATAAACAGCCCGCTTTCTTACATCAGAATTTTCATCTGTTTTTAGTGTAGTAATAATTTCATCTATTAATTCCACATTATCTAACTGTGCCATAGCTCCTAAAACAGCATATCTAATTTCTGGCCTTTTAGCTTTTAAGGCTACCGGCAAAGTAGCAGCAACATATGGATAATTTACTCCCAAAGCTACTAAAGCAGATGCTGCTGTTTCTCTCACTTCCATGTTTTCTTCTTGATAAAGTAAATTTATTAACTCTTTTAAGGTATCATATTCTCGTATTTCTGCTAGTGATTTAACAGTTATCATTCTTACAGCTAAATCAGCATCTTTTAGCTTATCAACTAAAGGTTTTATGCTACGTATATCTTTGATTCTTCCTAAAGCCCAAATAGCATTTTGCCTAACTTCTGAACTTGCATCATCAAGTGCAACAATAAGCGAATCAACTGCGCGAGAGTCTCTTAATTCGCCCAAAGCACTAGCAACATTTAATCTAATAACAGAACTTTCATCTTTAAGTAGCTCAATTAAAGGCTCTACAGCCTGAATATCTTTAATTTGTGTCAATGACCAAACTGCATTTTGTCTTACACCTTGATGAGTATCTTTTAATGCAATAATCAATGGCTCAACTGCTCGTAAATCTTTTATTTCTCCTAAAGTTCCAGCAGCTTCACAACGTATGTCACTATTAGGATTACTTAAGGCAGATATTAAGGGTTCAACTAATTTACCTAATGCCATTGTTACTTTTCTACGTACTTCTGCATCAGTATCTGACAGCACTTGCACTAAATGTTCCGCCGTAGTAACATCCCCTAGCTCGCCTAAAGCCTCGGCTGCTTCAGCACGTACCCATGCATCTTCATTTTTTAGTGCATTAATTAAATAATCTTTTGTATTAATATCTTCTGTATTTTCAATGTTTTGCGATAATATATTATTTTTATTTTTTAACTTTTGAATCAGTTCATTAAGATAAGACATTTTTCGGGACTCCACACACAAAACCTAAAGCAAGTAATTGTATTATTTAATACTTTTGATGGGCTAGCAACACTATTATTGCTTGTCTTTGAAGTTTAAGGAAAATTTCTCACAAGCAAACTGGGTAGCCTCTTAAATATAACTAAGATAATACCCGATTTACTTAATTTTTGTGTGGTTATTTGAGTGTTTTTGGTCGTTTATTCTAGTTTGTTTTGATAGGAAAAACTCTAGGTCTATTATTTATTACCAAAGGTAAAGACTATGCCTGTAGAAATTCTAGCGTTATTTAGCGCACCATTGCCATTACGAAACTGCACATAATCAGCTTGGATTAATCTTACACTAATATTTTTGTTAACTTTGTAATCTACGCCGCCGCCAAAATTCATAGCAAATGTACCTATTGGAGCAACACCCCCAAATAGAGCATGAAAATAAGGAGTAAAACGGCTATTGGTTCTAACAGAATAACGAGGGCCAAAAAGTAGCAAAGTAGCATTACTACCATTTTTACTATAAAAACTAATATCTGCAACTGCTGAAACAGACTTAGTAAGCTGTCCGCTAATAGAAGTTGTCACACCATTAAGATTATTACCAAATTCACTATTTAAGCTAGAATAGCCTGTAAATAACTCTACTTTAGGAATAGAGCTTTGAGCTTGAGCAAAAGATGAAAAAGCTAATAAGAAAAATATTGAGATAAACACTTTATACATAGATATTTACACCTCTAAAAAATTTTATTTTTATTTATTGTTATTTTGAGAATGCTGGCCGTTTTATCTCTTGCAACAATTTTTCCGATTTTTCCAGAAAAATTCCCTACTTATTTTTAGCTTAAAAATTCTTGCTTCCGTTGGCTTTTCTTGATGGCAAATATTTTTGCGTGATAATGTAAAATAAATCTTGAAATTAAGGAAAAAATCTTTGAATAAACTTCGTGCTTTGCTGCTGTTAGAAGATGGGACTATTTTTAATGGGTATAGTTTTGGTAAAACAGGGAAAACTACTGGAGAAGTTGTCTTTAATACTTCTTTAACTGGCTACCAAGAAATTCTTACCGACCCTTCTTATAGCGAACAAATCGTAGTAATGACCTATCCTTTAATTGGTAATTATGGAATTAATCCTAATGATGGTGAATCCTCTAAACCTTTTGCAAAGGGCTTAGTAGTACGTGAATATAGCGAGCGAGCTAGTAATTGGCAATCAACTAAGTCACTAGGCCAATACTTAGAAGAAAATAATATCATTGGAATTACTGATATAGATACCCGTAAGCTAGTAAGACATATCCGAAATCGTGGAGCAATGCGAGGAATTATATCTAATCAAACAGATGATTTAGATACTTTGCTTACACAACTTCGTGCTACACCACAAATGCTAGGCCAAGAATTAGCTACACAAGTTTCTTGTAAAAATAAATATTTGTGGACAAAAGAATTTTCCCAAAACAACTCTAAAGCTAAAATTATTGCTTATGATTTTGGTATTAAGCATAATATTTTAAGATCTTTAGATAGACAAGGGTTTGATATAACTGTTGTACCTGCGTGGACAAGCTTTGAAGAAATTCAGCAACTTAACCCAGATGGAATTTTTCTTTCCAATGGGCCAGGAGACCCTGCTCCATTAAAAGAAATTGCTAACACTATTCGACATTTAGCAGATCATTATCCAATTTTTGGCATTTGCCTTGGTCATCAATTATTAGCCTTAGCATTTGGTAGCAAAACTTATAAATTAAAATTTGGTCATCGTGGAGGCAATCAACCTGTAAAAAACCTTTTAACTGGCAAAGTAGAAATTACATCACATAATCATGGTTTTAGTGTAGAAATAGATTCTCTACCAAATGAATTAGAAATGACTCACTTAAACTTAAATGACCAAACTTTAGAGGGCTTGCAACATAAACATTTGCCTGTTTTTTCTGTGCAATATCACCCTGAAGCAGCCCCCGGGCCACACGATGCAGATTATTTATTTGAAAAATTTAGCAATGAAGTAAGTAAATATAGTGCGCATTAAATAATATAACCTAGGGTTTTAATCCTAGGTTATATTATTTTGTCTTATTAGTATTTTAGATTAAAATCCCTTTTATTTAAGTGCTAGTTAACTTTCTTTTTGTTTACCTTTTCCTTTTGTTAAATCTGTTCCAAGGCTTTCTTCTGGCCTTATTTGTTTAAGTAGTGAAGCATCTTTGAAATTTTCTTGGAAAAGTGAAAGTAGTTTGCCATAACGAATATCAAAACTTGGACGATTGCGGCTAGTATTTCCTGCAAAATGTAGGTGTAATTCATTATTTTGACCTGGTTTGATATAAACCCAAATTCTTTCATGAGAGAAGAAAAATGTTGTTAATAAAGCCATTACTAAAAAGGCACAACCCCAATATATAGTATTTACACCTGGGTCATATTGAACTTGAAGAGTATGCGCACGTGAGACTTTTTCAAAGTCTTTTAGAAAAACGTTGTAATCACCTACAGTAGTCTTATCTGCTAAAAATGGGGCAGCCTTAACTTGCTCCATCATTTCTTGAGGAAAACCATAAACATTTTTTACTGTTCCATCAGCTAGTAAAATTTCTATATCAGCAACAGGTCTAGAAAAATTCCCATCAGAAGAAAAAGGTTTTCCTGCCTTTGGATCATATTGGAAATCAGAATAAAAATTCTTCCAACGAACTTTTCCTAAATTAGGAACTTCTATTTCTCCACTAGTTTTTGGGCTAGGACGATTAAGAGTGATTTCTTGTGCTTCACCTTTACCATCTTTTGGAACTACTAAAAGAGTAAGTTTGCGGGCTGATTTAGCTTCATCAAAGCTAGCTTGAAAGAACCGATAGCCGCGAAAATCTACAGGTGAATTTAAGTGAACATTTCCATCATATTTCTTTTGTCCATCATCAAAATAAACCCTAGTATACCAATCTAAAGTGTTAGAAGGGCTAAGATCAGGTTTTTTTGAATTGATTAAACTTTGCTCAATATCATAGCAAATCAAGCGAAAAGGCATTTGAAAAGTGTTAACACTTCCATTTGCACCAGGCGAAATAAAAGTTGAAGCAGCTTCGCCAGGAGCTAAACTTACAACCCCCTTTTGTCCCCATTTAATACCAATAAACCAACCTATTAAAATTGCTAACAACCCAATATGAACTAAACAAAAAGCATAGCGATTCCAAACACCACGTTCTACAAAAACTGTAGTTCCACCATCTTCTTGAGAAACGCGAAATCTTAATGTGCTAAGTTTTGATAAAACATTGGCAAGTGGGCCAAACATTAATGCCCAGGTTGGCATTAAAACATGTTTTGCTTCTTCCGAAACTTTCTTTATTACTTCTGTTGGGACTTCTGCTTTTGCAACCTTATAATGAGAATACCAAGGTTGAAAACGAGTATAATTTTCCGATACTGTAAGCTTTGGCTTTACAAAGAAATGCCAATAACCTGGCGCACGATCAATTGTAGCCAAAATAATGTTTAGAGCTAAAGTTAATAATAGTAAGTTAAAATACCAACTATGATAAATATCAAAAAAGCCTAACATCCTATATAGAGATTCTTCTGCGGGTGTTAACGATTCATAGAACTTTTGAAAATCTGATGTCCCTTCTTGTACTACAAAAGTTCCTATCATAGAAAAAATCATTAATAATACCAATAATAAAATACCAAATTTAACGGAACTAAGTAGTTTTAAGAAGTCATCTACAATAGATTTTTCTCTTCTGCCTCTAGCAGCAGTTTGATTTTCTGTTGTGCTATCAGCTTTAACTTCAACATTAGCTTTATTTATAGCTTCTTTTTCTAAATTTGATTCAACTTTTGATGTGGACATTTACCCATCCCATGCTAAAAAATCGGGTTAAGTTTTGAAAACTTATAGAAAGTTTTTAATTTGTATTTGGGAAAAGACCCGGCGTTTGATAATAGTAACGCAGGAAATTGACTAATGCTAGCAAAGACAACTGGTTGACGGCAAGAGGCTAATCGATAAGTTTTGATTAGCCTTAGCAGAATTTTAGACAATAAAGAAATAAATTTTTAATTGTAAATTTACTTAGATTTTAAAGGTAAAGAGATTTCAATATTTTCATGTGGTCGTGGAATAACATGCACACTCATTAATTGACCAACCCGACGTGCTGCAACAGCACCTGCTTCAATAGCAGCTTTTACTGATGCAACATCACCCCGTATAATAGCTGTAACTAAAGCATCTCCAATTTTTTCATATCTTACAAAACGCACATTAGCAGCCTTTACCATAGCATCAGCCGCTTCAATCATGGCTACTAATCCTTTAGTTTCAATTAGTCCTAGTGCTTCCATTATTTGTTCTCCTGAAAATAGGTTGGCAAATGGTTATGATAAATTTCCTAGCATTAGAAATCAAGACATTTGGTAATAAAAAAAGCTGTTTGGTAGTAAAAAATATAGCCTTAACTAAGATTTTCTCTTTGCCTTTGAGGAATTAGTAAAGTAATATTTGCTTACCAAAAAAACATCTAAAACTTCTTAATAAAGTTCCTATGTTAAAAGAAAACCTTTCTCTTCCTGAGCGTCGCCTTACTGCGACAGAACGCCGTGCTGGTCGTAAATTTATTGCACATTTAATGGAAAAATTTCCTCTTTTAGGCCGTCTTGCTTATCCTGTTCGAGGAGAAGACGCAATTATTTATATTAGGATGTATACACCTGAAGATCAACAAACTACAATTGATGAGCTAGCAGCAGCATTGACAGGCTTAATTTATGAACAAGAAAAAATGCGTGTTTTTCTTATCCCAGATGACTTTCCTATTGATGAACCTATAAGAAACGAACAAGAACTAAAAATTTCTCAAGCTCAGTTAAGTTGTGATATTGATTGTCTTCGTAAATTAAGAAAGTTTAATGATGATGTAGCCAAAGAGCAAATAAATTATTATCAGAAGCGTTATCAAATTCATACCAAACACATACTTGATTATTTAAATTCATCCCACCCATAAATGGGTGGTCTAATTTCATTTATTAAAAACAAACTCTTTTTCTCGAAGGATTAACTTTTCATGATAGAAATAATGAAAGACCCCCGAGTTCGTCAAGTAGAGTGGAAAGATTTACTTAGTTTAAGTAAATATGAGGTTATAAAAGAATTATTTATTTCTCTACCTTGGCTAGTGTCTTCTTTATATTTAGCTCATAAAGGCTTCTATTTAATAGCTTTACCTTTGTCATTTATCTTTTTCCTTACAGGTCTTAGACAAGTACATAATGCTTATCATTATGCTTTAGGAATTTCTCAAAGTTTAACTGAATGGATTATTTTTATTCTTAGCTTGCTAATGCTAGGATCTATGCACGCAGTACAAATTACACATCTAGAACATCATAAACATTGTATGGATGAACAAGACGTTGAAGCGGCTAGTGCTAAACTTAGCGGACTAAAAGCAATATTAGTCGGGCCGCTATTTCCTATTCGCCTTCATCTAAAAGCATTAAGCACTGCAAAAGGGAAGCAAAAACACTGGCTCTATTTAGAACTACTGGCAACTTTAGCAATGATAGTTTTAGCTTTTAGCGTTTTAGACCTACAAATGCTTAAATATCATATAATTACAATGTCTGTTGGACAATGTTTAACTTCCTTTTTTGCTGTTTGGACTGTTCATCACGATTGTGATCGTTATCATTTTATTGCTCGTACTTTACGAGGTAGTGTAAAAAATTTTATTTCATTTAATATGTTTTTCCACGTTGAGCATCATTTATACCCTAAAGTTCCTACTTGCCATTTACCTAAGTTAGCAACTCGTTTAGACAAAATGGTACCTGAACTTAGCCAAAAACAAGTATTTTAACTTTTAATGAAGAAACTACTAATTATTGGTGCTACAGGAGTTATTGGGCAAAGAATTGTTAAATTATCAGAGCGTTTATTAACTAACACAGAAATTATTAAAGCTTGTCGCAAGATTCCAAAACAAGATAGCTCTTTTCGCCAAGTTGATATTTTCAATCAAGAATCCTTAGAAAGAGTTTTAGTAGACATAAATGTTGTAATTAATAGTGTTGGGCCATTTGAATATAATCCAGAGTTATTATTAAATACTTGTTTTAAGGCTAATTGTCATTATATAGATCTGATTCGTACCCAGTTTTTAATAAATAGCGAAAAAAAGTAAAAAGAAGCCTTAGCTTAAAGAATTAAGCCTAGAATTATTTTAAGAATTAAGTTAAAAATAAAATCAAAAATAAAATCAAAAATAAAATCAAAAATAAAGCTAATTACTGAGAAGATAAAGGCTGAAAATCTAACTCAACAAAGCCAGCCAATTCAGCAAATTTAGCTAAAGAAAGCCAACTGAGATCTCTGC